>Ga0163150_10001733_pt1 | contig 35752 bp, 44 predicted proteins | sample OliLakLV19P2IB_FD_148628 | JGI IMG/M metagenome (GOLD analysis project Ga0163150, IMG submission 148628) | Freshwater microbial mat bacterial communities from Lake Vanda, McMurdo Dry Valleys, Antarctica - Oligotrophic Lake LV.19.P2.IB | ecosystem: Environmental > Aquatic > Freshwater > Lake >... | reverse complement strand
ACATCTTGCCGATGAGGACACGTTCAACGAGCGCTGCTTTCATGGCTGCGAGTTGGTAAGCGTGGTGGTTTTTCATGCCTCCACGGTAGACCGCTAATGTGTAAGGTTAATTGCTGCAATAAGAACACAAATACGCCAATAGTGATGGTGTCCCCGACCCGGCTTCGCCCCGCGGGAGCTACGCCGGGCAGGCAGGAATTGCCTGGTGCGGTTGGCGGGATTTGAACCTGCCTGCCGGCAGGCAGGCCCACGACCTTTTTCTGTAACAAATTCATATGGTGCCCTCGACAGGAATTGAACCTGTATTCCCGGCTTCGGAGGCCAGTGGTCTATCCGTTAACCTACGAGGGCAATCCGAAAAACTGTACCGTATTTTTGGCTGTCTGTGCAGCGACTTCTTCAATACCGACCCCCTTCTCTGTGGCAATTGCCTGCGCGACCTCGACAACGAACGCCGGTTCGTTGCGCTTGCCCCGATGTTTGCCGGGCGCGAGGTACGGACTATCGGTCTCGACCATCATCTGCGTCAGCGGACATTCTTTGATCGTATGACGGATGACCGTGGATTTGGGATACGTCGCGATGCCGGTAAAGGAGAGCATGTAGCCATGCTCGATGATCCATGCGACGTCGTCCCGCTTCTCCGTGCAGCAATGCAGAACGATCTGGACCGGCTCGACTTCGCGAATGATCGCCGTCACATCCTCGATCGCGTCGCGGCAGTGAATGACCGCGGGCAACAACAGTTCCCGCGAGAGCGTCAGTTGTTCGAGGAACACGGCGCGCTGCGTGCCTTTCGGCGAGTGATTGTAGAAATAATCGAGTCCGATTTCTCCGATCGCCACGACTCTCGTCGAGCCGCTGACCATCTCCCTGATACGTTCGCCATCGCCTCTCTGCCAGTCTTTCGCATGGTGCGGATGCACTCCCACCGTCGCAAACAGTTCGGGATGCTTCTCGGCGAGTTCGATGCACAGCTCCGCCTCCGGCAACGAGTCGGCGATTGTTACCATTCGTTCAACGCCCGCTTCCTTCGCCCGTGCGATGACCTCTTCAATATCCTTACTGAATTGTTTGTCGGCCAAATGACAGTGGGAATCGATCACAGATCATAGAATAGCGAAGAAATTGTCTGAAAGCAGAGCTTGTTTGATGTGATAAATATGCGACAATGGAAATCTAGCTCGTCCTTTCGCATTTATAAAACAACCCGCGCCGAAGCAACAGCTTTGCTGGTGCTGCAGGCGCTCCTTGCCGGAAGGATAGCCCATGAAAGGAAACCCGGAGGGTTTCCTTTCATGCATTCATGGGTCGGTAGCTCAGCTGGTAGAGCAGTGCCCTTTTAAGGCATTGGCCGCGGGTTCGAATCCCGCCCGACCCACCAACCTACTCGCGTCGCTCACTCTAGTGGATTTTGGCTAGAGTTTTTGACAGAGGAAAGGCTATAGTTCCATGTAGTCCCTCCAAACATATGATCTCCGAAACACAGAAGACCCAACTCCTCTCCAAGCTCAAAAGTTATCGAAAGCGGTATCTTCTGGAGAAGAAGTATTCAGAATTGGATGAATCTGCAACACGTATCATGGTGAATAACCTTCTCATTGAGATTCTTGGCTACAAAGAGTTGGAAGAGGTAAAAACAGAATATGTGATCAAAGGCACCTACGCTGATTATGTTGTACAGGTAGGACGCAAAAAGCACTTCATCGTAGAAGTGAAGGCCATCCAAATTGATCTCTCAGAGAAGCATCTGAGACAGGCAGTAAACTACGCAGCTAATGAAGGCATCGACTGGGTGTTGCTCACAAATGGACGCTCGTACGATCTTTACCGTGTTGTCTTTGGTAAGCCCATTACCGACCGCAAGGTCTGCTCTTTCGATCTGACGGACATGGAACAGATCAAACAGGCTGTGGATTGCTTTGCATACCTCACTCGTAAGGCAGCGCTGTCTGACAGCTTAGAGAAATTCTGGAAACGTTTTCAGGCTTTGGAACCTATAAATCTTGCACGACATCTCTACTCCATGGAAGTACTGAGATTCCTACGTAAGAGATTGAAAAAGGAGGCCAAGCTTCTATTCCCTGAAGAGGATATTTTTAACTCTCTTCATCAGGTCGTAATAAATAAGATTGAGATACAGAAGCCTAATTTTAACTCAGTCAAGAAACGTTCTAGGAAAACTCAGGAGCCACCATCTCTCGCCGATAAAACAGACCATATTACTGCTGTACCCGAACAGCCCAAGTCTTCATTCGGCAATCTTTTTAAATAGTCACCAGTCCGACCCACCATCCGGCTTCGTTCTGTCTGGAAACAAAACCGCGCTCTGATGAACTATAGGTCACAAACTCCAGAATTTATTCACGCCCTTTGCTGATTTTGAGGTTATTGACTAATTTTAATTTTGTATTATTATAATAACATCTTTCGCAACATGGCTAGTACGTCGAGCTGGCAGTAATGGATACTGCAGGCAATGACGTACGGTACACGGAGAGTACGCATGCAGTTTCTCGTCGACAGAATTCTCGCACCTGGTGACATTTCCTCGCATCTGCGGAACTGGGGACTGAAATCCCCGCTGTTCACGCCACGCGTCGAAGCGACACCAAAGGTCATCCTCACGGAACTCGGTGCCGGAGAAATTCGCATCGATATAACGGAGGACCATGTACCCGCTCTGAAGTACATGGGACCAGCTCAAAAAGAACAGAAGGGCGACTCCTTTGAGTACGTCGTCCCCTTCAGCGGGAACAACCTCAGTCTCCTGGTGACACACGGCATCTAAGCTACGATCACCGAGCGAAAGAATCGCACCCTCCCCGCATCGCGTGGGGAAGGGTGCATTCATCATGCATTGATTCACGGGAGAAACCGCTGGATACTTGCGCCATGAAAACTTCCATTCGCAACGTCGCGCTCTTCACCGCATTCTATCTCACGGTCGCAACGGTCTTCGCCTTCCGGCTGCAGAACTGGGAGTTCGTATTCTACATCATCGTGGTGCTCGCCGCGGCAGCGTTCGTCGCATGGCTGCATACGCGGATCACCCTCTCGCCGGGTGTGCTGTGGGCGCTCTCGATCTGGGGCTTGATGCACATGATCGGCGGACTCGTGCCGCTCCCCGCAGGCTGGCCCTTCAACGGTGATAAGGCGGTGTTCTACAGTCTGTGGCTGATCCCGAATTATCTGAAGTACGACCAGATCGTCCACGCGTACGGATTCGGCGTCGGTACATGGGTGTCGTGGCAGGTGCTGCGATCCTTCCTGCCGAAGTCATTCCCGCCACGCGGTATTCTGACGATCTGCATCCTCTCGGGCATGGGTCTGGGCGCTCTCAACGAAATCGTGGAATTCGTCGCGGTCCTGCTCATCCCCAACACCAACGTCGGGGGGTATGAAAATACCGGATGGGATCTGGTGGCGAATTTCGCGGGCTGCGTGATCGCCGCACTGATCATCCGGTATATCCACGTGCCTAAAAAACAATGATACGCGGGTGCTTTTTCAGTAAACCGTGCACGGGTTCACGATGTAATTAATCGGGTATCCCTCGGGAGTGCAACTCGGGTAGGTCCGGCCGTCGCTGCAAATGTACGGCTGACAGTTCGTCCCGCCACCCGTGGTACCGCCCGAACTGAATCTGCTGGAACTTGAACTGCTGGAACGTGAGCTGCTCGACCGACGGTTCTGCCGTTCTTCATCGCGTATCTGCCGCTCGATCTCGCGGCGCATGCGGTCGCATTCGCGCTTCGCACGGCGGTATTCATCGTTCACTTCATCGCCGAAGTCATCGAACGCACGGTCGAGCTGGCGGAACTGGTCGCGGTAGAAACGGTCGACTTCACGCTCGTAACTCCTGCGCTGACGATCGTCGAGGATCGTCCAGACCTGTAGACGCGCCTGCCCGCGCTGCTGCACGAGCTGATCATACTGTTGATGATAGGATTGCTGCGCCTGATGCAGGGTCGATTCCTGCGCCTGCACGGCTTGCTGCATGCATTGCAGATACTGCTGGAAGCCCGTGTCGTCGGGGGGCGCAAGCGTCGGGCCGGGCCGGACCGGCACGGCCGGCTGTTGAGGGGGCTGCGGCTGCGTTGTCTGGAAGTTGCCCGACGCGGACGAATTGAAATCAAAACTCGATTGCGCGCCAATTGTCGTCATTGTTCCCGACACGGCAAGCAGTGTCATGCTTGCGGCGGAAAAGCCGGTGACGAGTCTCGCGATTCGTTTGGGCATACGAAGAGAGGGAAATGTGTATGTGATGACGATTGGACGACGTTGCTCTTACAGTGTCTTGTATACAAAAAATGCCCGCCCAAGCAGGCTCATGGTACGATTCGGCCGTGATTCACTATTTCTACCTCGCGCGCTGCGGCGACCAATCCCTCTATGCCGGGACATGTCTTGATCTGAAGGAACGCGAAGCCAAACACAACGACGGACGGGGCGCGAAGTACACGCGCAGCCGGTTGCCGGTCACAATCATCTACCACGAAACATTCGGCACGCTCTCCGACGCACGGAAGCGCGAGGCGGAGGTGAAGAAGTGGACCAAGGAGAGAAAAGAAGAGTTGGTTGCTCCGCGGTAAGAATTAGCAAGCATGTGCGTCTTACAGACATATGCGCAAACTTCTTATTGCACTCGTCATTGCAGCGGTCTTCGGCGGCGGTTGGGGCCTCTTGTATTTCGTTCTCGGTTGAGACACGAACCGCAGGTACAATCCGTTCATGCGGAAAACCGCGCTCATCACCGGTGCGTCGGGCGGTCTCGGCGAGGAATTCGCGCGCCTGTGCGCCGCGGATGGCTATGATCTGGTGCTCGTCGCGCGGAGCAAAGAACGGCTGCAGCACCTTGCGGATGAGCTGAAGAACAAACACGCGATCGGCGCACGGATCATCCCAATCGACCTCTCGGCGGAAAGCGGCGTGCAGGACCTGGTGCACGATCTCGATACGCACGGGACGGCCGTGACGATGCTCGTCAACAACGCGGGATTCGGGACGTACGGATTGTTCGCGCAATCCGATTTCCACGACCTGCAGAACATGATGAAGCTGAACATGCTGGCCCTCACGACGCTGACACACCAGCTCCTTCCCGGCATGATCGAACGCAAACACGGCCGGATTCTCACTGTCTCTTCCACCGCAGCCTTCCAGCCCGGCCCCCTCATGGCGGTGTACTACGCGACGAAGGCATACGTCATGAACTTCTCGATCGCGCTGCACGACGAACTCTCAGGCACCGGCGTCACGTGCACCTGCCTCTGCCCCGGACCGACGCAGACCGGTTTCCAGAAGCATGCGGGCATGGGCAAATCACCGTTGTTCCGCGGACTGCTCATGGATGCTCCGACCGTCGCACGCATCGGGTACCGCGCGTGCCTCCGCGGCAAACCCCTTGTCACCGCGGGACTGAAAAATCGATTCCTCGCCTTTGCGACGCGCTTTGCTTCCCGCCCCTTCGCCGCGTTGATGGCCAGACGTGCACAGGCGGAACGCTGAACGATTACGCATGCGGCGTTGCCGTCATCATCCAGCCGCGGTCTTTGCGGTCCGTGCGGTGTCCCAGCCAGCGCCGTTTGAGTTCGCGCAGCGGAATGCGGAACTTCCGGCCGTTGTGCGGATCATGGAGCAGCACGTCGCGGCCGTGCATGCCGATAACGAGCGCGTAGTGTCCGACGTCCTCGGACGGCTCGCGGTAGTTGATGAGTACGGGATTCCCGCGGCGCAGGTTGGTCACCACGTCGCGCCACAGCGCGTTGCTCGACATCGTGCAGGTGAATCCGTGCAGCCGGGCGGCGCGGAGCAGTGCCCTGCGCGCTGTGCCGGTCTTCTGCGACGTGTGTGCCTGCCGGGCGATTGCATCTTCCGAAATCCGGTGGTTATGAAAGGCGAACAGCATTTTGAGGCATGCGGGGCCGCACGTATGCCAAGTGTTCTGCCGGAAGAACGGAACGCTGAGGAGCATCGGTGTGGGTGTTTGTAACGCAGAAAAGTATAGCGCCTTTCTGTCTTTCTGGCCAGCGTTGCCTGCACTCCGACATGCATTTGCGCTACGCTGTGTCGGAATATGAAAGTCGCCCTCGTCCATGAACTTCTCACCATGAAAGGCGGCGCCGAGCGCGTGCTGCGGATCCTCGCGGACATGTTTCCCGACGCGCCGATCTACACGCTGCTGCACGATGAAAAAATCACGAAGGAGCTGTTCCCGGACCGGGAGATTGTGTGGAGTACGCTGCAGAAGTACGCGGTCCTCTCGACAAACCACCACTTCTATCTTCCCTTCTTCCCCACAGCCGCCGAGGCGTGGGATTTTTCGGGGTTTGATCTCGTGATCAGCAGCTCATCGGCCTTCGCCCACGGCATCATCACCAACGGCAACCCCAAACACCTGAGTTACATCCACTCCCCCGCCCGCTACCTCTGGGACCGCACACACGACATCCTGGAGCGGACGCAGAGTCCCCTGACACGCGCGTTCCTGTCACGGACATTCCATCGTTCGCGCGTCTGGGATGCGGAAAGCTCGGGTAGAGCAGACCACTTCCTCGCAGCATCGAAAGAAGTGCAACGCCGCATTCAGCTCTACTGGGACAAGGAAAGTACCCTGCTCTATCCCCCGATCGATGACCGATGGTTCGATTCTCACCAAGATATCAGTCATCAGATGGAGCACCCGGAGTATTTTTTGATTGTTTCAACACTGGCACGTTACAAACGTATCGAACTTGCTATTAAGGCCTGTAACAAAACGGGTCACACTCTCAAAATCGTCGGCGACGGCCGGGAGCGGAGACGACTGGAGAGCATCGCAGGACCGACGATCGAGTTTTACGGTCGCCGCGAAGGAGACGAGCTCATGGATCTGTACACGTCCGCACTGGCAACTATTATCCCCGGCGACGAGGACTTCGGGCTCGTCCCGCTCGAGTCGATGGCCTGCGGCACGCCGGTCATCAGTTACCGGTCCGGGGGTCCGCTCGAGACCGTGCAGGAGGGGGTTACCGGAGAATTTTTTGACGCACAAACCGTCGATTCTCTCATCAAAACGCTTCAATTGTTTGATCACAAAAAGTATTCGAGTGAAAACTGCCATTTAGCTGCTAAAAAGTACACCAGAAAGAACTTCGAACAACAATTGCATACAGAAATAGCACGATTGATGGCTTGAGGATGCGAAACGTCTTTTTAACGCTGGACACAGCCTTGTTTCGGGTTGCAGCTGTCTTGTACACAGGATTGCTTCAGCTACTATCCCTTTCGCACCCATATGTTCTTCTTCAGACGCATCCTCATCGCCTCCCTGATCACCCTCGGATTGATGTCCCCCGCGGTCAGTATCGCGTGCGGCATGGTCCCCGACGGTGTCGGCGCGTATGGCCCGGTGTTTCAGACGCCGGTATCGATGAAGGGACAGTTCGTCTTCGTGAATAGGATCTCGCGGAGGACACTCAAACACCTTGTCTCGGAAAACCAGCAGCCGTTCCGGCCTCCTGGGCTGAAGCTGCAGTTGTGAAAAGCGACACATCGCCAGGCCCTAGCGATTCCGAAAGTCCTCACCGGCTCTCCTTTCACGTGCCTTTGCTGTTCCTTTTCCATTCCTTGAAATCTTCCTTGGCGTTTCGCACCTTGGTGCTTCTTTTTTAAAGGAGGGGTTGCTGAGCATTTTCCGGCATTGCCCTCCCCACTTTCTCGTATGCCTTGCGCGACGCGATGCGCCCCTTGGGCGTGCGCTGGAGATAGCCCTGCTGCATGAGAAATGGCTCGTAGACGTCCTCAATCGTCTCCTGCTCCTCCGCGAGGATGGCAGCGAGCGTCGAGAGGCCGACCGGTCCCCCGCCGAATGCATCGACGATGGTCGTTAGGAGCATGCGGTCCGTCGCATCGAGACCATCGGGATCGATGTCGAGTGACTTCAGCGTTTCTTTGACGCCCGCGATCGAAATATGATCGCTGTCCTTCACCTGTGCGAAGTCGCGGACCGCCCGCATGAGGCGGTTGCCGATGCGAGGAGTTGCCCTGCTAGCCGTCGCGATAAGCTTGCCCGCGTCGTCATCCATGCGCACGTCGAGAATGTCCGCGGTCCGGCGGACGATCTGTTCCATTTCGCTGTCGTCGTAGAACGCGAGTTTGAAGTGGTGCAAAAAACGGTCGCGCAGCGGCGCACTGACCGCACCCGCCTTCGTCGTGGCGCCGATGAGCGTGAATGGCTTGAGGTTGAGACGAACCGAACGCGCCGTCGGTCCTTTGCCGATGATGATATCGAGCAAAAAATCCTCCATAGCGCCGTAGAGCACTTCCTCGATCGCGGGCCGCAGCCGGTGAATCTCATCGATAAAGAGCACGTCGCCATGCGCGAGGTTCGTCAGGAGGGACGCGAGATCGCCGGGCTTCTCGATCGCTGGTCCGCTCGTCACGCGGATCTGCGCTCCCATTTCGTGCGCAATGATGTGCGCGAGCGTCGTCTTGCCGAGACCCGGCGGGCCGTGGAGAAGACTGTGTCCGAGTGGCTCTTTTCGCTTACTCGCCGCATGAATGTGAATCGAGAGATGCTCCTTTAATTTGCGCTGGCCGATGTACTCCGCGAGTGTCTTGGGCCGCAGATTTTGCTCAAAAACCTCGTTTTCAGCCGGGGCCACGGTTGGCTGGAGTGGCGAGGATGCCCGTACCATACGCTGGAGAGCCATGAATGCGAGTGTATCACATCATCAAGAAAGGAACGGGCAGCTATTGACTTTATATGTAATATGTTATTTAATATACCCCTATCCTGATGGCTGTTCCCTTTGACACCTCCATCCGTATGATGGAGCATACCGCGCCTCCCCCTTTGCCCTTATGAACCCACGCAATAAGCTCATCGTCACGCTCGCCCTGCTCGTCCTTCTCGGAGGACTTGGAACGGCTGATTATTTGCTGTCCGGGGACGAATACAGCGCGCAGCTGACGGATGATTCTGCAATGAATGATGACGACAAGCCGATGGCGTCGTCGGCGAGTTCTTCGGACGGCGTGATGACGGAAGGCGGTGTTGCTAAGCACAAAGGCCCCGATGCGCTGGCCGTACTGCAGGAGATGGGGTTCACCGCTGCGGCGAGCGAGGATCTCAGCCTTCTCTCCCAGGTCGTATCCGACGGAACGGACGTCAATTCCATTGCCATCCTCATGAACGGCGACCGCGCCGGATCGGTTACGTGGGTCGAATCGCCGGAAGTGAAGAATTACTTTATTGCCCTCAAAGAAGCGCTGCTCGGCGCCTTTTCTCCTCAGATGACCGACCTGAAGGATGAGACCCTCCAGGAAACAGGTAAGCCGGTGAGAAACCTCCTGACCTTCTTCGATCCCGCCATCAGTGAAGAACGAATTCTCTTCGCGCGCAGCCGCGAGCGTCTGTACGAATTCCACATCGTCGCAGGCAAGGAAGAGAGCATGAACCAATTGGTGGAAGAACTGACGAGTAAGTAAATCCGCACCGGTGTTTCGCAATCGGATGGTTGAATTTGCCGTAGAAATGGAGCAAACAGACGCAAAAAACACTTTACAATACGCTTTCTGATCATTAACCTGCCGCAGCTATGGCAAAGAAGGTCAAGAAAATCATCAAAGTCCAGGCACGCGGCGGGCAGGCAAACCCCGCACCTCCGCTGGGACCCGCGCTCGGCCAGGCCGGCGTTGATATCCAGGGATTCTGCACGCAATTCAATGCCCAGACGAAGGACCGCATGGGCCAGCTCGTGCCGGTCCAAATCACCGTGTACGAGGACCGCAGCTTCAGCTTCATCACCAAGCAGCCTCCCGCATCCGAACTGATCAAAGAGAAGGCGAAGATCCAGAGCGGCAGCGGCGAGCCGAACAAGAACAAAGTCGGCAAGATCACGAAGGCGCAGCTTAAGGAGATCGCGCAGATCAAGATGCCCGACCTCAACACGACGGACATCGAAGCCGCGATGAACTCGCTCGCCGGCACGGCGCGCAGCATGGGAGTCACTGTTGAATAAATGTGTCATGGTGAGGTGCTCGCGAAGCGCGCCACGAACCATGACGACGAGCGATTGAAGAGTCTCACCCATTCGTGGCTCGGTTGTTAATTTTTAAGTGAAGGAGCGAGCACCTCAGGGTGACACGATTATTTTGTTAACTTCCTCTTTCATCACCTCTCTCTCAGGAGCGCAATGTCATTTGTGTGCACGAAATCGTCAGGATACGTATCCTCATCGGTGAATTTCCCACACTCCAGATGTATCCGGTGTCTCTTACGACAATGTTCCAGTCGGTCGGACTCTTCTACGGGTTCTCGCTCCCCGTGATCGTCCTCGTGCTGTTCCTGCTCATCACGCTGCCCGTCGTGTTCCGTCCGAGCATGCGCGCCGAAGCGATCTGCTACGCCGCGTTCTGCTGCATGGCGGAGATGCTCGGCATCCTGCTGATGACGGCCGGCGGTCTTCCCGCGCTCTACGCGGTCTTCTCGGGACAGCCCCTCTCCGAAGTCACCTACCTCGGACTGCTCATCGTCTTCGGCATCGGCGGACTGCTCTACCTGTGGCACGATTCCAAACTGCGCGCGGTTGACCCCGCATCCAAGGCGATCCCGGTCGCGATTTTCTTCATCACCTGGAAGTTCATCGGACTCCTCGTCACGGTGTTCGCCGGCCTCTCGTTCGTCCTGCGGCTCATGCTCGTCGAAGAACAGGGCGTCGACTGGTGGGTCACGCATCTCATCATGCTTCTCTACGGTCTCATTATTTCGTGGTTCACGCTGCACCGCACGCCGATGTTCCCGGTCCCCGCTTTCACGTCGACGCAGACCCGGATGACACCCGCGGCGGCGGTCAAAAAACCGGTCGCGAACAAGCCGGTACAGCTCAAAGCAAAGAGAAAGTAAGATCCGGACTATCATAGTAGCCACATAGCGCTTGCCAAAGATTCAGGACGTTGGCAAACTACGCGCACTTACTTGTGGGAGCTCCTTCGGGGGCGTTCGCACCACATCCCCCCTCTCAGTATGGCAAAAGTCAAAAAGCCAAAATCAGTCATCGATCCAGCCCTCAAGGGACGCGGAAAGAAATATCGCGAGAAGAAAGCCCTCGTGACGAAAGAACGGTACACGATCGAAGAAGCGGCGGAACTTCTTCCTCAGGTGAGCACGACGACGTTCGATGCGACTGCCGAAGCGCACATCCGCATCAATGCGGACACGACGCAGGCCGACCAGCTCGTCCGCACGACGGTGAATCTCCCCCACGGCACGGGCAAAAGCGTCCGCGTCGCGGCGTTCGTTCCCGATGACCTCATCGACGACGCCAAGAAGGCGGGCGCCGATATCGCCGGCAATGACGACCTCGTGAAGAAGATCGAAAGCGGCGAGATCCCATTCGACATCGCCGTCGCGGTCCCCGCGATGATGAAGAACCTCGGTAAGATCGCCAAGATCCTCGGCCAGAAAGGACTCATGCCCAACCCGAAAGCCGGAACGGTGACGGACAATATCGCGAAGGCGATTCAGGAACTCAAGAAAGGCCGCATCGAATGCAAGATGGACAAGTTCGGCATCATCCACGTCCCCTTCGGCAAGGTATCCTTCGGCGGCAAGAAGCTGCAGCAGAACCTCGAGGCGCTGCTCGCCGCACTCGAAGAAGCGCGTCCAATCGGCATCAAGGGCACATACATTTCGTCGCTGACGATCGCCCCCACGATGGGTCCGGGCCTCAAGATCCAACTCTGATAGCATACGCACAACATACTGAGAGGCGGCATCCGCCTCTTTTTTTGTGCCCAAAAGAGCGGATATTGCCAATATATTGTAAATGTTGCTTTACATTACTTTATGCGTAGAATATCGTCATGTCTGACGTCCCCGCATCGAAACAGAATGACCAGTGGGTGGAGAAGATCATTACCTCGCTTGATAGGGGCAAATTGCGCAAAGTACAGAATGAACTCGCGCCCACGGTTGCCGGAGTCAACATGCATTCGACCGACGAGACACTCGTTCGCAAACGATTGAGTTTTATTCTGAGTGCCCACCGGGCGGAGCTTGAGATCGCGCTCGCGCGGCAATTTCGCGGAACCGTGCTCACGGGGGAAGGAATGGCGACGCTCGCCGATGGCATCTACAACTTCACGACGCCGACGGGCATCAACATATCCGCCGCCACGCATCAGGGATACAATTACAAAGACAGGAATGAGGACCGCATCGCGATCCATCCCGAGCTCGAACTCGCGGCTGTCATCGACGGCGTCGGCGGCGATGCGGGCCAAGGAGATGCGGCAGCGGATTGCGTCGCGAGCGGCCTTCTCGACTCTCCGGAAGATCTGGCGAAGGCGCAGGACATGATCCGATCACTGCTCGTTTCCAGAGATGTTCACGGAGGGGCATGCGTCATGGGGCTGCGTTTTCGCATGACGCCGGACGGGGGGCGCTTTGTCGATCCCATCTTCCAGAGCGGAGACCCGCGCCTCATCGTGGTGGAGGACGGTGCTATCGCATTCGAAACGGATGATGATGATTTCGTGCAGGGGCTGGTGAGCGCCGGAGCCATCACGGAAGATCAGGCGCTCTATCATCCGCAGCGAAACATCGTCTGCGACTACTTCAAAGCCCGGGGAAAAAACTTTTCCCAGTACGAGCCTCAAATCGTCCGTCCCGGCTCCCGCTGGATCATCGTCGATGACGGCGTGACCTGCAATCTGACGACACACGAAATCGTGCAGGAGACGAACGGCAAAACGCCGTCGGAGGCTATTCGGGCGTTGTCCGGCATCTTGACGCAGCGCATGCTGCAGGCGGAATCCATCCGTGCCATCACCGATGAAGAGCGAAAAGACAGAGGAGTCTATCTCGACGGGCGTCCCAGCAAACCAAAAGAGGACAATATGGGCGTCATCATAGCCGACGTTCCGCTTGATTGAGCCACGTTAAGAATACTTGACATGTCTCCGGTTCGGCGTACGATGGATGAATATGGTGCACGAAGGAGAACAATCGCAGGACTTGCCTCTCGAAGAACAAACGCTCGACGAGTTGTGGGCGATTATCGATCGTGAATTTCACGCGGCTAAGCGCATCTCGCTGAAAGTCGACTCACTCAAGCAATCTCCCGAAGCACGGCAGAAGCGATCACTGATACTCATGATCAAGGGATTTCGTGCGTCGCAGGAACCTGTGACCGTCTACGCTTCCCTGCCGGATAAGTCGCCTCCTCCTGGTGGCACACCCGAACAGCGTGCACAGGGCTTCGACCGAGCGCAGCGGTTCATGACGGAAGAACTGAGTGCGACGGCAATTGAGCATTATGCTGAATCAAACGGCCTGACGGTCGACGCTGCAAAAAAGGAACTGCGGCGCAGAATGGCAGAGCATTTCACCCAAGACGCGTTCTGAATTACGCGCAGAGGATCGCTTGTGCATCGACGAACGTTTCGACGCGCACGAGTTTCTGACGCATCTCCGACGCCCCGTCGAAGCCTTTCACGTAGCTCGCCAGATGGCGGCGCATTTCGAGCATTCCCCTCTTCTCGCCCTTGATCCGTACGGCGAGCTCGCAGTGTTCGAGGATGAAGGGGATTTTTTCGGAGAATGTCTTGGGTGCCGCGGCCTCGCTCGATGCGCGGTTGTTGAGCGCGTCGGTGACTTCCTGCATCACCCAGGGATTCCCGAACGTACCGCGCCCGATCATGACGCCGTCGAGGTTGCCGATTTTGTCGAGCGCGTCCTGCGCGCTCATGATGTCGCCGTTGCCGATGACGGGAACCTTGAGGACTTTCTTGAGTTCGTAAATGGGAGCCCAGTTCGCCTTGCCGGAGAACTTGTCGTGGAACCGTCGTCCGTGGATCGAGAACGCCTGCGCGCCCGCCTCCTGCAGCTTCGTGCAGAACGGAATCAGCGTCTCGTGCGTGTCCCACCCAAGACGCGTCTTCACGCTCACGGGAATCGTGACGGCCTTGCATGCCGCATGCACGAGTTCCGCCGCAAGCTCTGGCTTCTGAATGAGCGCAGCTCCGTGGCAGGAAGAAACGACGCGCGCCGCGGGACAGCCCATGTTGATGTCGATGCCGTCGGCGCCGAGTTGCTCGATGACTTTGGATGCTTCGAGAAAATGCTCCGGCTCATGTCCGAAGACCTGCACGATGAACGGCCGCTCGACCGACGGATCGAACGCGATCATCTCCATCGTCTTCTTGGCTCCGTACGCCAGTGCGTCCGTACTCAGGAATTCCGTGAACACGATCGAGCCAGGCGCGATGCGCTTGATGAGCTGCCGGTACGAGGCATCGGTCACGCCCGCCATCGGCGCAAGTGCGACGATCGGACGGGGGGTGGTGGCCCATGAGAAGCGTTCTGAAGCCAAATGCAACGGGAGAATAGTGTCGGAAAATTGCGAGCCAAAACGGGGTCCGACCCTCCAAGAATAGCAGAAAGATGCGTATTCTTACAGCAGTTCACCCCTTATGAGACTTTTTTCTCTGCTGCCGATTCTCACAGCGCTGCTTCTCTTTAGCGTCCCGATGCAGCCGGCGTCAGCGCAGCCTGTTCCACAGATCATCCCCAGCAGCACGCTCACGGGATGTAGTTTCGCCGATGGCAGACATAAGCCCGAGTGCATCCCGTCCTTCATCGGGCACATCATCGTCACGGTCTTCCAGTTGCTGTCGGGATTATTCCTCATCAACGTCCTGTACGCGGGTTATCAGATCGCGATGGGATCGTGGACGGGAGAGAAGGCGGCAGGCAAGGACCGTCTCCTGTGGTCTATTATCGGTCTCATCGTCAGCGTGTGCTCGTATCTCATTCTTGAACTCGTGCTCTCTATCGTCTGGGAAGGAGGCGGCCCATAAGGACCGTCCCACACGTCTCATCCACACCCGTCGTCCGCAGTATCCTTCTGTACATTATGGCCAAGAAAAAAGCATCAGAGGCATTCACCTCCTTCCGCATCATCGGGAGAAAAGCGCAGAACCTGCTGCTGAAAGCCGCGGAACTGAAGAAGAAAGACGCGGGCCGGAGCGATATCACAGCACTGCCGACCGACCCTCACGACGCGGACCTCACGATGCGCATGTCGCTCCCTAACGTCGTGCAAATCGCCTTCGTGCTGCTCGCGTTCGCCGTCGCCGCATGGGTGGTGGTCATGCTCCGGGACAAAATCATTCTGCTGCTGCTCGCGTTCTTCCTGGCCGCGATCATCGACCCGGGAGTGCGCTCGCTCGAGCGCATCGGTTTTCCGCGAGGCATCGCGATTCTCGTCCAGTACTTCATCGCCCTCTTCATCTTCCTGTTCCTTATCCTGTCGCTCATTCCGATCATCGCGGATCAGCTCCAGGAAATCGCCGTGCTCATAAGCGATCAGGTGAACGCCTTCCTCACCAATCCCCAGATTTCACTGCCGCTCCTGACGGTCGACACCAATATCCGCCTGACTGAGCTCGTGAAGGTGACGCTCGAAAACCTGCAAATCACGCAATTCACCGACGTTCTGCAGCAGCTCAGCCAGAACATGTCGTCATTCTCGCAGAGCATCGCCGTCGTGACGCGCATCGCGGGATCGGTCGGCGCCTTCTTCATCAGACTCGTCATCGTGCTCGTCCTCGCATTCTTCATCCAGATCGAAAAGGAGCACATCCGGCACTGGATCCGCAGCTTCTTCACATCGCGGTACCGCGCGTACCTCGACATCAAGACCGACGCGATCCACCAGAAGATCGGCCAGTGGGCGCGCGGCCAGCTGCTGCTGGGACTCGCCATCGGCACGCTCGTCTTCGTCGCACTTTCGATCCTCCGCATCCCCTACGCCGCGACGCTCGCGGTGCTCGCGGGCTTCACGGAATTCATTCCCTACATCGGGCCCTTCATCGCGGCCGTGCCGGCAATCCTCATCGCGCTGACGGAAGGCGGATTCCTCTGGGCACTCATCGTCGCAGGCGTCTACTACGTCATCCAGTGGTGCGAAAACAACCTGCTCGTGCCGCTCATCATGAAGCGCGCCGTCGGTCTCTCCCCGATCGCGATCATCTTCGCGATGCTGATGGGATTGAGTTTTCCCGCCGTCATTCATCCCGTACTCGGCCTGCTCATCGCCGTTCCCGTGACGACGATCGTCGCGGTATTTCTCGACGATTGGCGGCTGATCAAAAAACCATAATTCATTTCCTTTCATCAATGACAGGAATACCTAACATCGTTCCTGCGGAATGTATCGCCACCAAATGGCGTATTCACTGTGAATTGTCACACGTTCATTCACTATACAACGAAAAACTCGACTGAATACTTCCCAAACTGCCTATACGCATGATAATGTAGCCAGAACTACATTGTTCTTAGCACTTATGACTCCCGAGTGCTAACCCATCCCATCCTACTTATGCACCCGTTTGACCGCTTCACCCCCAACGCCAAACTCGCCCTGCAGATCGCGGAGCAGGAGGCGAAAACCATGCAGAGTTCCTACATCGGAACCGAGCATCTGCTCCTGGGTCTCCTGAGCATTCCGAAGTCTCTCGCCTTCTCCATCTTTACGGGCGCGGGCGTCACGCTCGAGAATGTCCGGATCCTGCTCAAGGCCAGCAAGACGACGAACATCGAAGGCAAGCACGTGAAGCACGGCCTCTCGACATTCCTCCACACCGTCATCGAACAGGCTGTCGTCACCGCCCACAAATTCCGCCACGCCAACGTCGGCACGGAACACCTCCTCTATGCACTCGTCTCAACGGGAAAGAATGGCGCGACGCTGCTGCTCGAAAACATGCAGGTCGAACCGGAGGATCTCAAGGTGCATATCGAGGAAATGTTCGGCCAGATCAGCCAGTTCCGCCAGCAGAACCGCAACGTCGAGCAATCGCTCGAAGCGTTCTTCCACGGACTGCAGGGCGCGATCGCCGGTATTCAGCAAACAGGACCGGGTGAACCCGAAGGTCTCAAGCGCAAGCGCGGCGACGCCAACAGCAAAACGCCCGCCCTCGACTACTTCACCGATGACCTCGTGTCGCGCGCCAAGGAGAACAAGATCGATCCGATCATCGGGCGCGATACGGAAATCGAGCGCGTCATTCACATTCTGAACCGCAAGACGAAGAACAACCCCGTACTCATCGGCGAGCCGGGCGTCGGCAAGACCGCGATCGTCGAAGGCCTCGCACAGCGCATCGCGACGGGCAAAGTCCCCGACTCCCTCAAGAACAAGCGCGTGCTCGTCCTGAACCTCGGCTCGGTCGTCGCAGGCACCAAGTACCGCGGCGAGTTCGAGCAGCGCTTCGAGGACATCATCAAGGAGGCGTCTCAGAGCGAGAAGCAAATCATCCTCTTCATCGACGAAATCCACACCGTCGTCGGCGCCGGCAGCGCCGAAGGTTCGCTCGACGCGGCGAACATTCTCAAACCCGCGCTCAGCCGCTCCACCATCCAGGTCATCGGCGCGACGACTCTCGATGAGTACCGTACGGTCGAGAAAGACCGTGCGCTCGAGCGCAGGTTCCAGCCGATCCAGGTCGAAGAGCCGACACTCAAGGACTCCATCGAGATCCTCAAAGGTCTCAAGGTTTCCTTCGAAAACTTCCATCACCTCTCGATCACCGACGAATCCATCGAAGCCGCCGTGCAGCTTTCCAGCCGCTACCTCACGGAGCGTTATCTGCCGGACAAGGCGATCGACGTGCTCGACGAAGCTGCGGCCGGCAAGAGCCTCCAGCATGCGCGCCTGAGCCCCGAGCTCCAGGAAGTCGAGGACAAGCTCCAGGGCCTCACCGGCAAGCAGCAGGAAGCCGTGAAGGAGCAGAAGTACCACCTCGCATTGCGCCTCAAGCAGGAGCAGCAGGAACTCAAGGACCGCCGCGACCAGCTCCTCGAATCGGCTGACGGCGACAGACGCACACCGGTCTCAATCAACCCCGACGACATCGCCGCCGTCATCGCCCGCATGACGGGCGTCCCGGTCATGAAACTGCTCAAACCCGAAGCAAAGCGCCTCGCCAACCTCGAGCAGATCCTGCGCCAGCACGTCATCGGACAGGACGACGCGATCCAGAAGGTCGCCCGCGCGATCCGCCGCTCCCGCGTCGGCATCGGAGACACGCGCAGGCCCATCGGCTCGTTCCTCTTCCTCGGCCCGACAGGGGTCGGCAAGACCGAGCTCGTGCGCACGCTCGCGCGCGAAGTGTTCCACCGCGACGACGCGCTCATCAAGATCGACATGTCCGAGTTCATGGAACGCCACAACGTATCGCGCCTCATCGGTACGACCGCCGGTTACGTCGGCTACGAGGAAGGAGGCCAGCTGACCGAACAGGTCCGCCGCAAGCCCTACTCCGTCGTGCTCTTCGATGAAGTCGAGAAGGCCCACCCCGAATTCTTCAACGTCCTGCTCCAGATTCTGGAAGACGGCACGCTGACCGACGGCTCGGGCAAGCAGGTCGACTTCCGCAACACCATCATCGTCATGACGTCGAACATCGGCGCCGAGAAGCTGACGAAGCAGGCCGCCAAGATCGGCTTCAAGCTCGCCGACGAGGCGACGAAGGAAGAGGATGAATACGAGGCGAAGCGCCAGGAAGTCATCCGCGAACTGAAGGACAATATGCGTCCCGAATTCCTCAACCGCATCGATCACATCATCGTCTTCAACGCGCTCAACCAGCAGCACATCCGCAAGATCGTGAAGTCACAGCTCGAAGAGCTGACCGCGCGTCTGAAGGAGCAGGGCTACACGCTCGAGGTCGAACAGAAAGCCGTCAACGCGCTCGCGGAATCCGGCTTCGATCCGGAGTACGGCGCACGCCCCGTCCGCCGCACGATTCAGCAGCGGGTCGAGGACGAAATCGCGGAACACATCCTCAAAGGAGTCTTTGGCGTCGGCGACGTGATCAAAGTGGTCAAAAAGAGCGACGACAAACTCGAACTTCTGCATGGTACGACGACCAAATCGCGCAGCCGCAAGCAGGAGAAAGAGGAAGAAGTCGAAGTCGCCTGAGAGTGAAAACGGATCAAAAAGAGGGGCCTCACGGCCCCTTTTTCATGCCTATTGGCTTCAGGAGGTGAAAACAGCCTATCTGGCATCCAATCGCTGTTTCTGCTATAATGAATGGATTCATTGAATCTATGCCGATCGAACCGATCAAGATCCCCCAAAACGTCTACATCGAGGACCGCATCGTCGGCCCTCTGACCCTCAAACAGATCCTGATCGTCGCGCTCGGAAACGGCATCAGCTACGCGATGTACGCGATGCTCGCGAAGAATCAGGGCGGTGTCTCGGTCCCTGTCATCGCCTTGCTGTGGATCCCCGGCGCGATCTCCGTGATCTTCGCCTTCGTGAAAATCAACGATCTCAGCATGTTCCGCCTCTGTCTGCTGCTCTTCGAACGCATCAACAAACCGGTCCTGCGCACGTGGGCGCCGCGCCGCGGCATCATCATCAATATCCGCACGTTCTCGACGGTCGACGACAAGCACGTGCACAAAGCGGTGGAGAAACTCGCGGAGAAGCGACCGCAGCGCATCGACGAGCTCAGCGCCGCCCTCGACGACCTTCCGCAGATCCCCGCGGACGACGAACCCCTCTCCCCCGCCGACGAACAGCTCCCGGCAGAAGAACCCGCAGTCCGCCCGGTCGACCGCAGCCGCATCACGGCATCGGTCGTACAGGCACCCGCCGTCGATACCGTCGCACCTCCCAAGTCGGGATCCGTCTCGCTATTCCGCGATCTCTCCCCCAAACGCTGACCATGAAAGACAAGAAGAAGCCAGACACCGTGCGCAGCCGCAAGAGCGGCCTTGCCAGCTCCACGCAGCGCTTCCTGCCCGTGGCCGAGATTCGCAACAACACGATCCTCCTCAAGAACGGCGGCATGCGCGCCGTGCTCGCGATCGAGGCGCTGAACTTCAACCTCAAGAGCGAAGTCGAACAGCAGGGTATCATCGCCGGTTACGGCGCCTTCCTCAACACGATCACCTTCCCGCTGCAGATCGTCGTCCGCTCCACGAGGACGAACATCGACGAATATCTGAGCCAGGTCAGGACCATCGGCGAGAAGCACGAGAACGAACTGCTCAGACAGCAGACGCTGAATTACGCTTCGTTCATGCAGAAGCTGATCGAGGTCGCAGACATCATGCAGAAGCGCTTCTACGTGATCGTCCCAGTCGACCGTTCCGTCCGTAAGCACACGATCATGGAACAGTTCTTCGAGTGGTTGCATCCCGATGATACCGCCAGCCACGCAACGGCCCGCAGCAAGGAATTCGCCCTCGGCAGTAAGCAGCTTACCGAGCGCGTCGAACTCGTCAGCTCCGGCCTCACCAACGTCGGACTCCATGTGAAGCGCCTGAGCACCCGCGACCTCATCGAGCTCCTCTACCAGATCTACAATCCGAAGACCGCGCAGAACCAGAAACTGCCGAAGGACGTGGATCAGCTGAAGCTCGAGAAGAACGCATTGTAAGGAGCGGGATTAGGGCTAGGGCTAGGGATTATTTTGACGTTCTTAGCGCTAGCCCTAGCCCTCATTCTTCTTTGACATTGGTCTGCCGCAGTGACATAGTATTCCCGTCGGAACGGCTTCTGCTCGTGCAAGAGTCGTCGTTCCTCCTCTTATCCTTCCTCTTGCACCTCCTATTTTTATGTCTGCCAAACCATCCGCAGCCGCGAGCGCCGCATTCATGGAGGAACTGATGAAGTCTTCTCCGCCGATTTTCCGCGCCCAGCCGGGACAACTCGTCGAGGGCACCGTCGTTTTCCGCGGGAAGAACAAATTGCTGCTCGATATCCAGGGCGTCTCGACCGGCATCATCTCCGGCCGTGAACTCCGCGATTCATTCAATACATTCAAAGAACTTCAGCCGGGCACCATCGTCGCAGCGCTCGTGCTGGAAGAGGAGAACGATGAGGGGCTCGTCGTCATGAGTCTCCGCATGGCCAGCCAGAAGAAGGCCTGGGACAAGTTCCACAAGCTCACCGAATCCGACAAGACGATGAAGTTCACGGCGCAGGAAGCCAACAAGGGCGGACTCATCGCCAACATCGACGGCATCCGCGCCTTCCTCCCCGTCTCGCAACTCGCGCCGGTCAACTACCCGCGCGTCAACAACGCCGACTCCAGCGAAATCATTTCGCGTCTGACGAAGTTCGTCGGTCACACCTTCACGGTGAAGATCGTCACGATGGACGAGGAAGCGGGGAAAATCGTCGTCTCCGAGCGTGAAGCAATGGCTGAGGAGCGCGCGAAAGCCCTTGAGGGTCTCAAGCCAGGCGACATGAAGGACGGCGTCGTCAGCGGCATCGTGAAGTTCGGATTGTTCGTCACCTTCGAAGGACTCGAGGGTCTCGTCCACATCTCCGAGATCGCATGGGGCCATGTGAAGAATCCGGGCGAGTACGCCGAACTCGGCGACCGCGTCCATGTGAAGGTTATCGGCATCGACGGCGACAAACTCAGTCTCTCCATCAAGCAGCTGACGAAGGATCCGTGGGAAGAGGTCGCCGAGCGCTACCCGCTGGGCAAAAAGGTCACGGGCACGGTCGTCCGCTTTGCGGATTACGGCGCCTTCCTCCGTCTCGAGAAGGACATCAACGGACTCGTCCACCTCTCCGAAATCGCGCATCACAAAGTCACCGATCCGTCCGAAGTTCTCACCATCGGACAGAAGATCGAAGCACAAGTCATCAACATCGACGTCGACGAGCGCCGCATCGGACTCTCCATCAAGGCACTCAAGCCAATCGACAAGGAGACACTCGAGCGCATCAAGCGCGAGCAGGAAGAGGAAGCGAAGAAGAAGGATGCTGAAGGCGAAGTTTCCACCGAAGCTGCCGAAGTCACAGAGGAAGCAACCGAGAAGAAGTCAAAGAAACCTAAGGAAGCTAGCGCAGCTAACGCCGCTGGCTATGTCGCATCCAAGGACGGCAAGAAGTACTACGCGGCCGATGCGACGGCAGGCAAGAAGATCAAGGAGGAGAACAAAGTGCACTTCAAGACCGAGGCGGAGGCGGAAGCGGCAGGGTACGCCGCCTGATCCCCTCTTTTTCGCAATCCAAAGCCCCGGAATAGACCGGGGCTTTTTGGTAGACTGCGTCACATGCAGGCATTCCTCTTCGACTTCGACGGCGTCATCGTCGACAGCGAGTACCACTGGCAGCAGATCGGCGACGGCGTCTTCTATCCGTCGGTCGTCCCCGGATGGACGTCGGACGATGGCGAGAAGCTCATGGGCCTCGGCGCCAAGGCGGTTCACACGCTGCTGACGAAAGACTATGGACTGCGTATGGATTTTGGCGAGTTTGAGCGAAAAAGACACGAAGGCGTCGACCCGATTTATGAGACACTCGCGCAGCCGCTCCCAGGTCTCAACGGTCTGCTCGACCGTCTGACACGCATGAATGTGCCGCTAGCGGTCGCGTCGTCGTCACACCGCAAATGGATTGATATGACGCTCGAACGCCTGCACCTCGCGACGTTTTTCCCGGTCATCACGAGCAATGAGGACGTCGGCGAGCGCACCAAGCCCCATCCTGATTTGTTCCTTCTGGCTGCAGAAAAACTCGGTATCGATCCCGCGGGCTGCGTCGTCCTCGAGGATTCCACCAACGGCATCCGCGCCGCGAAGGCCGCAGGCATGACGTGCATCGCGATCCTCACGCCGATGAATGACGGGCAGGACACGTCGGGGGCCGACCTCAGCGTGAAACACTACGACGAGCTGACGGAGGAAGTCCTGAAAAAACTCTAACGTGTCACCCATTCGTGGCTTCCGTGCGATTACGGAAGCACCTCAGGGTGACGCCCTATTCTTTCTTCTCCGGCAACTTCTTCTGACTGAGCAAATGCAGGTGCAGGTAGAACACTTCCTGCCCTCCCTCCTGTCCGACATGGAAGACTAGTTTGTATCCTTCTATGCCATTCGCTGCAGCGAAATCCTTCGCTTTCATCACGAGCATTCCGGGAAGATGTGCAGTCTCGGGCGTCAGATCGGCGACCGATCCGACGAACTCCTTGGGAACGAAGAGGATGTGCGTCGGGGCCTTGGGATTGATGTCTTTAAATGCGACGACCTGGTCGTCTTCGTACACTCTGTCCGCGGGCAGTTCGTGACTGAGAATCCGATGAAAAACTGTTGGTTGTTCCATGTCCGCGAGTCTAGCGGTGTCACCCTGAGCCTGTCGAACGGGCGACACCGCTCGCATGGTTCGGCAGGCTCACCATGACACACGCTTTTCGACCCCCGAAAAAACCCCTCTTTTTCGCCTTGCAGGATCGCACAAACCATTGAGTTTTGGCCCAAAAAAGCGGATAATAGAGGCAGATGGCGACATCCTCTCCCGAGAAGGGTCTCACTGCTCCTGGAACCAGTCCAGAGAGGGGTTCTTCGATGGTTTTGCAGCCGGGCAAGGTCGAAGGACTGACGGCGTTTTTGGAGGAAATAAACAAGATCAGCGAGAGTCTGGCGGCCAATCCCGGCGAACAGTGGAGCGGCTCTGCGGGAGGCGCGATGCAGACGTCACAGCAGACGGGAGCCGCGGCAGTGTCGGCACGCGACCTCGCGATCGCGAACTTACCGGTCCCCGAAGTGATGCAGCGCCAGCTCGAGCAGCACATCCGCGTCGAAGTGAAGAAACTCCGCAAACAGGCACAGCTCATTGCCCGCGTCGGCAAGCCGGGGACGGCCTACCGTCTCAACCAATTCTACGCCCGCATCCGCCGCTTAAATTCCCTCCTCGGCGAAATCCTCGAGGCATCGTACGATGTCTTAAAGAGGTTGTTCGTGAGGGTGTTTGTGGATAAACAGTCCATTGCCTGAAGAGCAGAAAGTTCAGAGCAAAAAGCGCAAAGATTAATGCAAAGATTTAATTTTCTCTTTTTGCTTTACGCTCCACGCTTTTCTATTCCTTATGGTGCGCCTTTTTCTCATGCTTCTCCGCTTTTTCCTGAAAGAAGCTGATCGCCCAATCGAGTGCGCGGTCGGTCATCGAGAGGGGCTTCATGATGACGGCTTCCACCTCCTCCGTGACGTTCTCGAATCTCCGCATGATCTTGCGCATATCCACCACAATGAAAATCACGTGATAGAGCGCGACGATGAGCATCACCGCCACGGCGATGTAGAGGCCCGTCATAATGTCTTCGGTCGACCACGTCATAGTATTCATAGTAGAAGTGTATACTCCCTTCAGTCTACTGTTGACGGTTTGATGCGCAATCTCTTGCACAACATTGTGCGGCTCCCAAGCAACATCATCACGATGTTGATCACGGCGTACCAGCATACGCTGTCGCTGGATCATGGACCCCTGCGGCATCTCTATCCCTACGGCTTCTGTCGGCACTCCCCTACCTGCTCGGAGAACATGAAATTTCAGGTCCAAAAACGCGGCGCCGTCATCGGCGTGCTTCTCGGACTGAAGCAGATAGCGATGTGTGGACCGTGGAAAAAACCTAGTCCGCAGAAAGTCATGGAGACGACGTACAGATGATCTGATCTTCGTTTGCATGAAGACAAAAACAATATTTGACGAAATTACTAATAAGTATTATAAGATATATATGGAATTCAACACGCGGCAAATTGCAGACGAGGTTTGCGGCACCCGATTCGATCCGCTCATTTGCGCGCGGGTCCATTCCTCTACACAATTAAAACGCCGCCTGGCTGGTACCTTGGGAATACACATCGGCAGCGCAACGCCGGAGGAAATGACGGCACTGCGCCACATCGATTCCATTCCGGTTGAAGCATTGCAGGACGTAGACTGGCCCGAAATTCTGCTGAGGGATCTGGGCTACGAACAACGGCCGTTGAATCTCATCGAACGTATTCCGCAGGACGTCTTCCGGCAGATCCGCCGTCTTCTCGGGGACAATATTCTCCTCACACCGGAAGTTATACAGCAAGCTGTGGCACTGGGCCGCGAGGCATGTCTCGGACAACCGCTGTCCCCCCGCATAAAAGATGCGGCCGTCCTCGACAGCTGGGGACCCTTCATCACCGCGCCCATTCTTGAAACGGCTCGCAGCCGCGGACTTCTGCAAAATTTCGCGGTTAATATCACAATCCCCGACCGTGCCCTTATACCCGTTATGGAAATGCTGGGGAACGTCAAACGCGAAATAAAGGAGCGTTTCGGGATCAGTGACACGCTGTGATTATTGGTGCATTACCGGACCGCTATTGACTTCTGTTTCTGATCGACTATCATTCAACCAAATGGTTGAATTAATGCTCGATCCCCTTCGCCTCGATGCGATCTTCGGCTCCCTCGCAGACTCCACCCGGAGAGACATCCTGCGGCGCGTCGCGAAGAAAGAAATGTCCGTCGGGCAGATCGCGAAGCATTACAAGATGACATTCGCCGCGATCTCCAAGCACCTGATGATCCTCGAGAAGGCCCGGCTCATCATCAAGCAGCGCAGGGGCAAAGAACAGATCGTGCAGCTGTCGCCGTCAACAATCAAAGATGCGGAAGCATTTCTGAAGACCTACGAGAAGCTCTGGAATAACCGCCTTGATTCCCTTGAACAGTATTTATCTACTCTTCCTTCTTAATTCCTTTTCTCCCTGTCCTTATGGCCACGAAAACGATCACCATAACCCGCACCCTCAACGCACCTGTTGCGCGTGTCTGGAAGGCTTGGACCGACCCGCAGGAAGTTACAAAGTGGTGGGGGCCCAAAGATTTCACTTCTCCCGCCGCAAAAATCGATCTTCACGTCGGAGGCAACTATCTCTCCTGCATGCATGGTCCCGCGGGCTCCCCGTTCGATCAGGACATGTGGAGCGGCGGCATCTACAAAGAAATAATCCCTATGAAGAAGATCGTCGCCACCGACAACTTCATGGACAAGGACGGCAATATCGTCTCGCCGGAGAGCATGGGTATGCCGGGCGATTGGTCCGAAGAAATGATCGTCACGGTGACGTTCGAGGATCTTGGCAACGGTAAGACCAAACTGACCCTCGTCCACGAAGGCCACCCGGCAGAAATCGCGGACGACGCGAACACTGGCTGGAACCAGTCGCTCGACAAGTTCGAAGCGATTCTATAAGACGAGACGGCGTGTCATCTCACTTCCCCTCTCCCTATGTTCACCTCTCCCAAATTCCAGGACGCCGCACTGCTCGTCCTGCGCGTGATTGTCGCAATTATTTTCTGGCACGCAGGCGCGGCCAAGTGGTTCCTGTGGTCGACGGGACCGATGGAAGGCTTCCCGGCATGGATGTATTACGTCATGCTGCTTCTTTCTATCGTGGAGCCCCTAGGAGCCGCGGCGGTCCTCGTGGGCTTTCTCACGCGATGGGCAGGCCTCGGTCTTAGTATCATCATGGTTGGATCGATCTTTGTGTCGCAGATGATGATGAACGTCGTCTTCTTCACGGCTCCGCAGGCACCGGGTTGGGATTACAACCTGATGATCCTCGGCGGCTGTCTCATCCTTGCGGCATTCGGCGCGGGCCATTGGTCCGTCGATGCCCTCATGAAGCGTAAGAGCTGACGCTCATACTCGTCTTTTATTTTGTCATTCCCCACACTCCTATGCGCTACGTCGACGGATTCGTCCTGGTTGTTCCCAAAAAAAAGCTTAAGGCATATGCGAAACTGGCCAAGGATGCCTCGAAAGTCTGGAAGAAGTTCGGGGCGCTCGAATACGTGGAGTGCGTTGCGGAGGATATGAAGCCGAAGGAGATTACGTTCACTTTCCCCATCATGGCAAAGGCGAAGCCGAATGAAACCGTGATCTTCTCCTATATCATGTACAAGACGCGCAAGCACCGCGACAGCGTGAACAAGAAGGTCATGGCGTTCTTCGAGAAGAAGTACGGTGACAAGATGCACGACGATATGCCCTTCGACATGAAGCGGATGGCCTATGGAGGGTTCGAAGCAATTGTAGACTTGTAAAGCCAGCGTTCTTCACAGTATCTGAAGGTAGAGCGAAATCCGGCGTAGCTTCCCAGGCGAAGCCGGATGAAGCGCATGGCATACGGCGGATTCGAGGCGATCGTGGATGTGTAAACGCGGTTCAGAACATCCCGTTCACATTGGGCATGTCCTTCGGCACTTCCTGTGCCGCCTCCCATTCTTCGATAATCTTGTCACCCTCGAACCTGAGAATGTGCATGAGCGCGATCTCGGGCATGTCCTTCTTGAGTCTGATGCGGCCGTGCACGGCCACCAGATCCCCGTCCTCCAGCATCCGTATCGTCTTGTAATCTTTGTCCGGCATTTCGGCGAAGCTCTCTTCCATCCCCTGCATGAGCGACGCGCGGTCGCCCGGGAAGTAGGGATTATGATGAAAGAAATCCGGATGCACGTATGTGTCGTACGCCTCGCGCGCTTGGCCGCCCGCAGCGAGACGGAGGAATTCGGCGGCGATTTCTTTGCGGGTCATGGATGCACACTATCACAGCCCCCCGGGCAGAGGCTTGCAGTTCCCTCTCAATTGGAAGAACAGATATTTCTAGGAGCTTGCGTCTGCGCGCTTCTCACAAATCATCAACCATGAGTCTGTCCATTTGTCTCCATATGTATCCCAATTTTTCAGAAGTTTCGTTTTTCTAAATCCCGCTTTTTCATAAGCGCGGATCGCACGCACATTGCGAACATCGGGGTCGATGATGACTGTTGCCGCACCCATCTGCGTGAATAGATAATCCAGCATCAATGTGAGTGACGCAGAACCAATTCCCTTCCCATAAAAGTCAGGTTCTCCGAGGAAAATATCCATTGCCCACACATTCGGCTCTGCAAGAATCGGTTCTTTCACATGGTACCCTGTTTCTTTTTGCGTTTCGTAAAACTGAAGATACCCAATGGGCTTATTCTGCCACTCGATGATAGCCGGATGCTCGTGGTCTATGCCAATGACGCACGCTCGGTAGGAAGCAATGATTTCATCAAGAGTCGTTCCATCCCGATTTTCATACCATTCATTCACCATTGGATTCGTCAGCCAGGACAGCATGAGTCTATAATCATCGTTTGAATCTTCCATTTTCCTAATCGAAAGATGACCGCGCGATACTATGTTCATAATCTAATGATAACCCGGTTGCTCTCCAGCTGCCGCAACATTTTATACTATCGCACGTTCTTTAGTTGAAAGGATACACATGGGAGCATTACCCGCATGTCATAACTATTACCTCTGCGGCTCGGCATGCTTCTTGAAATTATCGAGAATCGACTGCCATCCCTTCCGCTGCATCTCCGGGGCATTCTCCGATTCCGGATCAAACGTCTCGGTGATATGCGTGTGGCCGCCATGTCCGTCGAGGGTGATGCTCACTTTTCTGCCATCGTCCATCGTGTAATCGATCTGCTTGTGATCGAGGACTTTCGTATAGGTACCGCCGATACTACCCATGCCCTGCGTCTCGCCCTGCGCTGCGGCTCCGTGCTTGAACGCAGGGTTATTCACTGTCGTACAAACGATTGTATCAAGAAAATTTGCAAACGATTTTGAAGGCTCCTATCATTGCTTACTTACCCCCTTTTCACTTATGCGTATCTCCACTATGCGTGACGCGCGGCCTCTTTCCGTCTTCTATGCGTCGCTTCTGCTCCTTTCGTGTGCGCTCTTGCTCTTGGGATGGAGGAGTGCACATGCACAAGGGACGCCACCGTCAGAAATTTGCAACGGCAAAGACGATGACGGCGATGGACTGATCGATAACGGAGTCAACTGTGATCACTACCTGACGTACCTCCTCGATAAGTCGATAACTCCCATCGGCGTTGTGCTCCGGGACCAGTTCATCCAACCGACAGACTTCACGCTCAATCTCATCGAGCGGCTCTTCAATCCAGTGAGGAAACTGCACGCGGGAATGGCATTCGCTCCACGACGACCGGATCTCCACTATCTGGCTTATCGTGTCCAGACCCAGGCTCAGTTTGCTTCGCAACCTGTCCTCGTTGAGAACCAGCTTGAGAACCGAGCGATCCTTGTCACGAAGCCACGTTACCTGCTCACGCCGACCGGCAAGAAAAAGGCTGGTATTCCCTTTGATACTGCTGAGAACGTCTTTGCGAAGCTCCCTTCTTCTTTTTTCCCGTCGGTTCCGAAAGACGCCAATCACTACCTCTGCTGGGACATCGAGCCATACAACATTGCAAAGGGGGTAACGCTCCGCGATCAGTTCCAGAACAAGCAATTCGAAGTCATCCGGGCACTCTACCTCTGTAACCCCGCAGAAAAAACACATCAGGGAAAGGTGCACCCAATTGTTGACCGGGAGAACCATTTCATGTGCTACGAAGTCATCCCGCACAACACAGTGAACCGCACGGTCTTCACGAACGATCAATTTGGGAAGCGTGTGCTCAAAGCGGTACGCACGGAAGAGCTCTGTCTGCCGACGAAAAAGACGCACATTGTAAGCGATTGTATTCCTGACGGCCAGAATACATGTACGCCGGTTCAGCAGTAGTAGTTGTTGTTGTTTCCTCATCGAACTCCGTTCTCGCGCCTCCCCGTACCTCATACCCAAGGTACGGGCGGGCTCGGGCTGGCCGGCTTCCAGATGGCCAAACGAAGCAGCAGGGCTTCTGTGCAGGATCGCCTACGCTCGCTTCGGGCGAGCTTCCGCAAAAGTTCAGAACGCGAAATCCCGGCGTAAAATTACCTGCCCGGCTTCGTTTGCGAACTTCGCCGGGGCATCCTACCCCTTCTTCCTTCGAATTCTCGTCTTGAATAATCCCGGCGAAGCTGCGTAACAACGCAGCGTAGACGGATGGAGCGGGTAACGGGAATCGAACCCGTGTTCTCAGTTTGGAAAACTGATGTATTACCATTATACGATACCCGCTTAAGGTAAGAGCTTGCCCGCAATATGAATGGGTAATCCCGGCATAGTCCGTAGACGAAGCCGGATACCCGCGGGACCCCGATATCATACGGATTCGGCGCTGTCTGAAAAGCTTATTCTACCCCCAAACATACCCGTTACAGCGATCCCAGATCCAATTCTTCGTTCATCTCGATCTGCGAGACGAATTCGTGGTCGTGACTGACGAGGATCATTCCCCCTTCGTACTCATTGAGCGCCTGAGCGATGACGGGAATATGGCGGAAGTTGATGTGATTGGTCGGCTCGTCGAGGATGAGGAGTGTAGGCTTCTGCAGCATGAAGCGCGCAAAGCACAGGAGTCCCTTCTGACCTTCCGAGAGCGATCCGACTTTGTTCTGCACCTTTTCGCCGGGGAGGAGGAAGCGCGCGGCGGTCGCGTATACTGCCTGATTGTCGGGCTTATCCATCGCTTCCGCGAGCGTGTCGTAGACGGTCTTGTCCATAGGCAATCCCGAAAAATCCTGACGGTAGTAGCCGACGACCACCTCTGGCGTGATAGTCGCGCCCTTTTCCTTCCCGCTCGCCATCGCTTCGAGCAACGTGCTCTTGCCGATGCCATTAGGACCGGTGATGAGAACGCGGTGGCGCTTGCGGATGGTTATCTCCACCTTCTTCTTCGTGGGCTTGTGATCCTTCATGACCGTGACGGACCGGATCTCCACGAGGGACGAAGAACACGGGGTGATGTCGATCGAGAAGGGCGGGATCGTCTTGTCCTCCTGCCGAACATCGACCTTGTTCTCCTCCGCTTCCTCGACTGCATCGCGCATCTTGCTTGCGAGCTTGCGCATCTTTCCTCCCTTGTGCGAGAAGAAGTTGATCTTCTCCTTCTGGTCGATAATGGCTTTCTCCATGCGGGCGTTCTGGCGCTGCTCGCGCTCGATCTGCGCCTCGATCTGCGTGACGACGTCGTAGTAGTCCCCCACGTACTGCTGCACCTGATGCGTGAAGTTATCGAGATGAAGCACTCCGTGCGTGAAGCTATTGAGAAACGCGGCATCATGCGAAATGACGATGGCGGTCTTTTCGTAGCCGATCAGGAACTGTGTCAGATGATCGATGCCCTGCACGTCGAGATTGTTGGTCGGCTCGTCGAGCAGGAGGATATCGGGCTCCTGGATAAGCGCGTACGCCAGCAGCAGGCGGGCTTTCTGGCCGCCAGAGAATGCGGAGATTTTCTTGTCGAGAGGAGCGTGTACATGGACGGCATCAAGAACCCGCTTGATGTGGCGTTCGATGTCGTATTTCTTTTCGGTGAATGCGCCTTCGAAAAATTCGAGAACGGTTTTTTGGAGATCCTGATGCGCGACGACCTGCTTGGCAATGCCGATTGTCGTTCCCTTCTGCAGATGAATCTCACCTTCGGTCGGCTTGATTTCGCGCATGAGCAAGCGAAAAATCGTGCTCTTACCCGCGCCGTTCTGGCCGACGATCGTCAGCTTGGTGTTCTCGCGGACGGAAAAACTCGCCCCCTCGAGGATCGGTTTTTTGTGATCGTAGTGGAACGACACGTCCTGGAACCGCGCGATGACATCTCCGTGATCCATGAAGAAGAAGGAATGGCTGAGTCGTGCCAGTGTACGCAAAATTCCAGCGTTGAACAGGGTTCGGAGTGGAGTTTTTGCTCTTTCTTCCGCCTCAAAAAATCTTCTCCAGCCGGGCGTGCCGGCTGGAGAGATTGTTTCGATCCCCTCTCGAGCCGGTCAGGCAAGGTAGGGGGGTTCTTGTTCTTCTCTTGGTGGCGAGAGTTTGAATGGCTTTGAGGGCCACCACTCCTCCATCTTATTGCAGACGATCCCTAGCAGGATCAGACCTGCGATTACGAAAAGAACGTACACCACATATGGATTCGTAGGCGGTGCGTCGACGAAGCCCTCCATAAGGGCCTCCTTTCTTGTGAGAGTAATGATCAGATCGAAACATACTTATTCTACCACAAATCTGAAAAATCAACATGCCAATGAACATGTAATTTCGACCATAATTGCCAATTTACGCCTATTATACTATTTGCAATATATGTGTTATAATAGTATAGCCGCCATGAAACGAAAACTAACCATCTACGAACGTCTCTTGTGCCTCCTCGCCCCCCTCGCGGCGCTGAGTGTTGTGGGATTGTCCGTATTTTTCATACGATCATAAAACGAAAGTGATACCGCATTCGATGCTCTTTCGTCGGATTGCACTATTTTATTAGAACCTAGTTCTAATACAATGCAATCATGGATAACCCGTGGGCGGCGTTCGGCTTTAAGGATATTCCGACGGAGCGTGAATTGGCCGTACGTACATCACTGCATAATACGCCCTCAGCGAACCCCGATCTGTGGGCGGAGCGCAATATTGCCCTGCTGCGCAGACGAAGTCTGCGGGGCGGACTCGCGCAGTTCGTCGGACAACTAGAAAAAGCAGAGGACAGAAAACATGCAGTGGAGCATCAGGATGATATCGCGGTGGTGCTCCATGCCGCGCGCTCGACGGACATCCAACGCGAACAAGGGGCACGCATCGCGGCGCCTCCGGAAACGATCATGGAACAACTCTCACGATTCCAGCAGCGTTTTCTGCGACTCTTGTGGGAACATGAAGGCGAGGCGCTGAGTCATACCTTCATCAACGCGCATAATCCACAGGAACGGACCCCCGCAAAAAACTCCCTCTTCGAAACGAACGACAGCGCGGCGAGGAAGGTACGATCGCTTCTGCGGGAGGAGAGAAACGCGATCATTTATTCGATGGAAGCATACGGGCAGATTCTGATGTCCCATGAAAACGCCCGGTTACCCTTCGACACCCTCGATGCCATGAGCGGCCAGAATTCCGGCGGAGGAGGCATGCACGCGCTGAATTTCAACATTCTCAATTCACGTCGGCCCGACACTGTTCCGTACAATGATTTTTTCGACGCGTATGACAGGATGGGGCGGGAAGCAGGGGCGCTACGCGACCCCCAGGGACTGAGTCAGGTCATCCGGGATATGAACCGGTTTGCCGGTGATCCTCCGCATTTTCATGTACAGGGCGATTACGGCAAAGGCTACAGGCTGTTGACATGGAACGAGCTCCCCCAGCCCTGGATCCGATTCGTCGAACAGGAGAAACTGCTCACGCGCGAAACCGATCTTCTCGTGCACTTTCTGACGAATATGCACCGCGAACTCACTGTGGAAGAGGTCGTCATCCTGACCGGAAAACCCAACCAAAAAACGCATGCCGGATCGTCGATCGCGCTGATGAACAAATTCAGCAATCGCATGAAGGACCGTCTTCCCATCCGGAGCAACCATCTCAAACAGAAAAACAGTGCAGTGACCGGGTACACATGCACGGTACCACCCGAACTGATCGCCTGCCCGACACCGCTGCAGGAAATATATTTACGCGCTCGGGCGATGGGGCAAATCCAACATGATCCCGCCCTCGAACGGATGTTTCAGGGGTTCGATCCGGCCGTGTACGGGCAACTGGCGGAAAAACCTCAGGCAGAAACGCGGCCAGCGGAACCTCCCGTATTCGTGCAAAAAATCAAAATCGGTGTGCCGAAACGGCCGGCCGCCACACCCATTGCAGCCGTTGTGCAGGAGGAAGAGTCACGCCCGCCGGAGCCGGCGGCGATTGTGGAAGCGACGGCCGAACCTACAGCTGCAGCAGAAGTCGTCGAGATACCGAGGGGAGTAATCGAGACAGTGCCGGTGACCAGGTCTCCGGATCCCGGGCTTCCTGTTTTTGCCCAGGATCAGGATCTCCGTCCCGATGATCCGGACTGGCTGAATGAACAGCTGGATGCCCGTCTCATGCCGGCTGTAATGCCGAACTCCTACCTGAGGAATCTTCGCGAATATTTGTATAACTGGGATGGAAAAGGGGCTGCGGGTTACCATCTCCAGCAGATGGCCGGCACAGACGTGGCGGACCTCGTACTGGACGCCGAGCTGCGTACGGACGATGACACACTCGAATACCTGCGATTTTTGATCTACTTCTTCGGTCATGACCCCCGTCACACCGGCACCAACCGCATGCTCGATCGCGTGAAACAACGCCCCGGTGTGGATGTCCTGATCCGCAGGCTCTGGGCAAACGACATCGCCAGACAGAACATCGCCTGGGTTGCGAGGAAATATCCGGATTCAGAACTGAGCGGACTCCTATTCTCCGCCATTGAAAAAACGGACGTGGAACGGGTGGAGGTTTTGCCGGATGAAGAAAGGGCTGCGCTCACAACAAAAGACGATATCGTTGCCCAACAGCAGACAGGGGCAGTATCAGTAACCGCCGTTCCCACACAAAAAGAAGGACTGAACTTTGGTAAAAAACGCCGTTCGAAAGTTCTGGATCCGGAGCAGATGATCCATACGGGAGAAAGTGACACGTACGATGACCATCATACGGGGGAATTGCATGCCGATACGGACTCGATTGAGACGGATGAATGAATAAAATCGCACAGCGAAACCTGCAGCTCCTCTCGGAGCTGCAGGTTCGTGAATGATCCGGCTCGACACAACCATTCACATCGCTTAGAGGACACCGCACAACCGGAGATGATCCCCGGCCAGGTCATAGAACCTCCGCTCGTCGATCGCCGGAGGCAATCCTTCGCCGAGTGCGGGGACTTCCTTCCGGATCTGCTCTCCGAACGGTTCGGAGACGACGGGACCGGTGTACCCGATCTCGTCGAGGGCTTTCCCGATGAGGTACCAATTCACGCGGTCTGTCGCCTCCGGCAAGCTGTCGAGCTTGTAGACACCGGGGGCCACCCGGTCCGTGCCCTGCGCGTGCAGGTAGGCGACGCGTTTTCCCGCGTGCAGAAGCGCCCGCCATGGCAGCTCCCTTCTCATCGTCATGTGATAGACATCCGCATGCACCCGAATGTTAGGGTGATCGACGGCGTCGATCAGCCTGCACATTTCCCGCATGCCGCCGATCACCTCCTGGTCTTCACCGGGCCGCAGGTACTCGAGCGCCACCGTGATGTTCGCGCTCGCTGCCATCTGGCCTTGGTGCATCGCGTACCGCCGCAGTCGTTTTCGCCTCGTGCGGAGGTCGAGATCATACCTCATCCCCAACACGAAGCAGCTTGGGCCCGTCATAAACTCGACGGCCAATCCCTGCTGCCGAAGTTCTTCGATGAACGTCAGATCCGCTTCCAGCGTTGCTTTGGCGAGACTGATCCCGGCATCATCGCCGATCGGATCTCCGCAGGGCGGCGGTTCGCCGCCCGGGAAGAACCGGCAGTAGGAGACCTTCGTCATCCCTCCTTTCTGCACGGCCTCCGCCGTTTCGACCGCGGTCATCTGGTTGACGGGGTTGCACGCTAGTTCAAACATCGTGCATCCTGCGCCGACCGAGGTTTTCACCGCTCTCGCGAGCCTTTCTCCTTCACCGGCTTGCACTCCTCCGAGGAATGCCAGCCAGTGCGCACCGAACGTCCGTTTCATAGACACCTCCTGAATGGTTTGCCGAACTTGAAAAGATCACTCAGCCAGCACTCAATTGCTTCTTCCACGAGGAAGAAACTGCTGAATGAAGCTATGAGCATGATAAAACGATTTTGCACTTTGTCAAAATCACTTTACGCCCTCAGATACCGTTTCCGCAGTGGTTCGTCGAATCTCTCGATTGCGTATCGTAACATCGTGCGCGGCATGATCGTCGCGTGCTTTTTCAGGAACTTCTCAAGCGCGGCGCGGTTCTTCTTCCCCGCTTCCCGGAGCATCCACCCGACCGCCTTGTGCATGAGGTCGTGATCGTGGTGCAGGAGAATTTCGGAACTGGGGTATGCACTTTACTCCAGTAACCCCAAGATGTAGTGTCCCTGTTCATGAAGGAATATCCTGATACGGTGCAAGAGTTTCAAGATTGGTTTTCCTCTGAAGAGGCCTGTCGAGATTACATTGT
>Ga0163150_10001732_pt1 | contig 35757 bp, 32 predicted proteins | sample OliLakLV19P2IB_FD_148628 | JGI IMG/M metagenome (GOLD analysis project Ga0163150, IMG submission 148628) | Freshwater microbial mat bacterial communities from Lake Vanda, McMurdo Dry Valleys, Antarctica - Oligotrophic Lake LV.19.P2.IB | ecosystem: Environmental > Aquatic > Freshwater > Lake >... | reverse complement strand
GGGTAACCATGTCGGCGACAATCTCCGCGGCAGAGAGCGCCCGGTTGTAGATGCGCACATCATCGATCGAGCCGTTCATCACCTCGCCATTGCCGCCGTTCGCGCCAATGCGCAGCGGCTGCGAGCTGGTGTTGGTCACGGCGCAGGTCAGGGGCGTCGTGCGATCGAGTGCGCCGTTGAGATAGTGACGCAGGGCCTTGCCGTCGTAGGTCACCGCCACGTGGGTCCAGGTGTTGAGGGGCGTGGTCGCGGTGCTGCTGCGCTGCTGACCGTCGCAGCCGAAAAAGCCAATCAGGTTGCCGGTACTTTTCTGCCGGTGCATCGACCAGTCGAAGTAGGGCGCCGCGTGGCCCGCTCGGGCGGGCTTCAGGACGATCATCTGCCAAGTGCTGTTGGAGCGGGGATAGATCCACGCCGAGAGCGTCGCACTGCCACCCTCAAGGTTGAGTTCCGGAACGTAGGCCTGGGCCACCGCCCGGTCATTGTTGGCGTCAAAGGAGAGCGCTGTGCCCGAGCGACCTGGCGCCCACGCCGGACCGTTGATCAGCGTCATGGTGTGGCCGTTGCCGGACATGTCCGCCAGTACCAACCCGCTGCCGGCATCGAAGGAGTACTGAGCTAATGGTCCTGCAGGCTGGGCTTGTGCGGCCGTCAGGGTGCATGCTGCAAACGCGAGCGTCGCCAGCAGAGAGAGTTCCTGACGACGCCACTGGGATGAACGCATTGTGGGCTATCCTTGGGTTGACTGCGGATTCACGGCGGGCGATCTGCCGGAAAGAAAAAAAAGACTAGGGACCAGACAGTAGCCAGACGTGACCATCGCGTCCGTGCGCTGCCGCACCTGCCGGCAGCGAATGTGATGCTCATTCAGAGTTTCGAACTCGACCTGCCGTGTTGTGATCGGTTCGGTAGTGCTGCCTGCAGGGTGACTGGCAGACGAGCACGTGGAGGGGCACGCCCAGTGCCGAGCCCGGCGGTCGCCTCCACGGCTGTGGAGGCGGCAGCGTTCCCCGTCAACAATGTCGACGGCGGGGCCTGGGCTTGCTGCTCTCTTGAGCGGGTTGGCAATAAGCAAACTTTGCCTGAGACTGTTTCCTTATGCTCCCAACCCTTCCCTACGTCGGCTTCTGGAACCGGACCGCAGCCGCGCTGATCGATTCAGGTCTGATCCTGGTTATCACCCTTCCCCTCCGGCAGCTGTTCTCCGGTGCTGAGCCCGGCGGATCCCGCGCGGGGCTGCTGAGCGTCTGGGATCTCCTGGTGAGCTACGTGCTCCCGGCTGTAGCGATACTTGTTTTCTGGAAGTACCGGTCGGCGACGCCGGGCAAGCTGTTCATGTCAGCCGAAATTGTTGATGCCCTGTCGGGCGGCAAGCCGAGCACCCGGCAACTGGTCTGGCGTTATCTGGGCTACTACGTCTCGACGGTGCCCCTGTTGCTCGGGCTGGTCTGGGTCGCCGGTGATTCCCGGAAGCAGGGCTGGCACGACAAGCTGGCCGGCACCGTGGTGGTGAGCACAGTCCCCTCTGCCGGTACGGAACGCCACGCGCCGACCTCCGCGCTGACCTACCTGCTGTGCGTGCCGATCCTGCTGGCCGTGCTCGCCCTGGTGATCGTCCTGGTGGGCTTGGCGCTGAATCCCGGCCTTTTACCCACGGCATTGCGCGACCTGCGATAATCTGTCTGCGTATGCTCATTCTCTACGGCATCAACCTCTCGACCTTCACCCGTAAGGTGCGTCTTGCCCTCCTCGAGAAGGAGCTGCCGCACCGGCTGGAAATCGCCCCCATGGGCTCGCCCAAGGTGAAGGCCCTGCACCCGCTCGGCAAGATTCCGGTGCTCGAGGATCAGGGCGTGGCGATTCCGGATTCCTCCGTGATCATTGCTTACCTGGAGCGGGCGTATCCAGATCGGCCCCTGTACCCGGCCGGCGCCCCGCAACTGGCCCGGGCGCTCTGGCTGGAGGAGTACGCCGACACCCGCCTCCGGGAAGCCACCCTCACGTTCTTCTCCGAGTACGTGGTGAAGCCGGTGTTCCAGGGTAAGCCCGCCGATACAGCGGTCCTGGCTGCTGCCATCGGCCCCCGGGATGAGGCCTTCGATTATCTGGAAAAGGAGCTGCCGGCCAGCGGCCCGGCCGTCGGCGACACACTTTCGGTAGCCGACGTGGCCCTGGGCGCCCAGCTGATCACCTATTGCCAGGGCGCAGGGGCCATGGATGCCGAACGCTGGCCCCGACTGGCGCGCTACCTCGCGGCATTGCTCGCCCGACCTGTCTGGGCCACTGTCCATCGGGAGGAGGAGTCCGCCCTGCAGGCAGCCCGGGAGCGCCGCCAGCGCTAGACTGCACCAACCTATTCACCCAGTATCAGGAGAAGTCCCCGTGAGCATTGCGCACAAGTGGCTCGAGCAAGAGCCCTGGCCCACCCAGGTGATGCCGAAGAAGCTGCTGGAAAGCCGCATCGAACGGGTGATGACTCTCACCAATATTGGCTACCTGGGCACGGTGCGGAAGGATGGCTCCCCGATTGTCAGCCCCGTTGAGTTCTACAACGACGGCTTTGCCCTCTACATCTTCCCGCAGCCGAACAGTCCCAAGGTCCATGCGCTGCGCCGGGACCCCCGGCTGAGCTTTGCTATTGCCAACCCCATGGCCGGCTGGGCCTGCGTCATGGGGGCACAGTTCTTCGGCAAGGGCACGCTGCTTGACGTGGACACTCCGGAATGGGAGCACGGCATGAAGGTCTTCAAGTGGGTCTCGTCCAGCTTCGAACTGGGCAAGATCAACGCGCAGCCGCCCCGGGGCCAGCTGCTGCGGATCGATCCGGACCGCATCGTCTACACGGAGCACTTCATGCGCAGCGAGGGTTACGCCCCACGCCAGATCTGGACCCCCGGTGGTGACGCGCCGAAGGTCGTGCCAGGCCGCAACGCACCGATCTAGGCATGTTGCGAACTGACTTGCCAGTCATCTACCAGAAGGCCGGGCAGCGCTATTCCGGGCCGCGCTTCCGCGCCAAGCTCGCCCGGGCTGCCTTGGCGGCGGGACGGGAAGTCGTTGAGAAAGCCCTCTGGCTGTACTTTGCGGCCCAGCGCCCCGAGACGCCGCGCTGGGCGAAGGTCGCTGTCTATGGGGCCCTCGCCTACTTCATAGTGCCGCTGGACGCGATCCCGGACGTGGCGCCCCTCGCCGGCTACACCGACGATCTTGGCGTGCTGGCCCTCGCCGTGGCCACGATTGCCCGCTACATCGATGGCCCCGTCAAGGACCAGACCCGCCGGGTTCTGGCCCGCTGGTTCTGATTCAGGCTTCGAGCACCAGGAACGCCCAGAACGGAATCCCGAGAACGCTCCAGCTGGCCGACGCGTCGCTCAGGATCTCGATGAGCGTGTCGAAGTCGTCGTCCCCCGCCGCCCGAAAATCCCCCAGCTGTTCGAAGATCAGCACGTAGCCTCCGGCTTCGCGCCAGCTGAAGTCGGTCAGGCAGTCTGAGAGTGCATCCCAGTTCTGGCCGAACCACGCGGGGAACTGCAGTTGTTGGCCGAGGCGGGCCAGGACTTCGCCACTTTCGGTGCACCCGGCGAGGCTGACCCGGAACACCCCGAACCCGCGTCCTGCCGCCACGTCGACGAGGTCGGGGATATCGTGGGCCGGCAGGCTGAACACGCCGGCCTGGTCGGCCTGCGGCAGGGTCTCCGTCAGTTCCTCGCGCTTCATCGGGATCAGTTGTCCCCGGGACTTACGGCCCGGAAGCTGCGGTAGTGGTCGTCGGTGTAGTACCAGACTGACGGCGGGGTGCCGCCGGGAGATTCTGTTCCCGGTTCCGAAACTCGCTGCCGTCTTTGCGGTAGGGAAAAGGTCCGCCCCGTGCGATCAGCTCCAGAGTCTCCCGGGCTTCGACGGGAACCGGCGGCCGGGTCTCTGCCTGACGCTGCCACAGAGTGACGGCGCCAATCAGGATGACCAGCAGGGAAATCAGCAGGCGTCTCATGCGTCGCATGCTACCCCGGCGTGGGGCTCAGGCCAGCGACTTGATTGCGTGATAGATGCCGGGTTCGGCAGGGACCGCCGGGTGCGGGTCCCACCGGATCGTCCGGCGGAGCGACTCGGGAAACTCCATGGGCTTAAGGCCAGCCTTGCGAGCGGCAGTGCCCAGGCGCAGCTCACAGAAGACGTCGTTGGTCGTCACGTGATCCACAATGCCCTGCAGCCCGTGATGGGCAAACAGCATGCCCGCGACAGGGGTCAGCGCCGCTGCGAAGGGCTGATCCGCGGTCGGCAGCAGGCCGATATCCCGAAAGTGGTACCACTCCCGGGCGATGTCCTCCCCGCCAACGGTGTCTCGGCCTTGCCCGGGCAGCCAGGCGTTTCTCGCCGCCACGTCTGCATCCCAGACCTCGCGGTAGGCGTCGGCGACATCCACGGTGCAGAGACAGTCGTACTCCAGCAAAAGGTAGCGCTTCGCCGTGACAGTCCGGTGCAGGAACCAGCGGTACAGCATGGTGTCGCAGCGGCGTCGCGGCCCTGTAACCGGCCACGGATCGGGAAATGACTTTACGTCCACCGAGCCCGGCAGGTACTCGGGCACGTCATCCGTGATGGGAATGATCTGATGGGCCGCGTTTGATTTCCGGAGCGCCTCGTAGTGCCCCAGCGTGAGTTCATCGCAGCGGTGATAGGCGAAGAGGATGCACAGTTCATTGCTCATGGCAGGGATTGTAACGAGACCTCTCGAGTGCGCGGTTGCAATCTCCAGGCCTCGGCCACGCGTCCCGGCGGCGCCCGCCGGTCAAGCCGCCAGACGAGATACAGGCAACCCAGCACCGCAGCGACCGCGCCGATGACGAAGGTGGGCCCGTAGCCCAGTTCGTCCGCAAGAAGCGCTGCCGTGAAACTGGCCAGTGTGCTCACCAGCACGACAACACTCGCGAGTAGCGTGTAGTCAGTGCCCGCGTGCTCCGGCTCAGCGGCATCCATCATCAGCGTGAAGAGCGCCACCGTGGCCATCGTGCCGATCACACCCTCCAGCACCGTGGCCGTCCAGAGCAGTCCCACGCCACCGGCGCCGAAGGCGGCGGCGATGTACAGTGAGAAGCAGGCCGCCTGCGCCAGGCCGCTGGCGAGCAGGGCTCGCCGCCGGCCTGCCGCGAACACGAACCAGCCGCCGAACAGGGCACCGATGAAGCTGGTCGTCGAGCCCACGGCGCCTTTCATCAAGGCAATCGTGGTCAGGCTCAGACCCTGGTCAACCAGGAACGGCCCGAGGAGGGATGTGACCATCTGATCCCCAAAGCGATAACAGAAAATCAGGCCGGCAACCGCGAGCATGCCGGGCTGCAGGGCGCGCTGGACCCAGGCAAGGGCAAGCTGCGGGGTGGCGATGTGTGGCACGTCGGCGGCGGGGGGCGGCTCCCGCATCCGGATGACCGGCACGATCGTGAGGGCGAGGAGCCCCGCCATGCAGAGGAAGGTGGCGCTCCAGCTGGTGCGGGCATACAGCCACAGCAGCAGCCCCCCGCCCAGGATCATCCCGAGCCGATACGCTCCGACCTGGACCCCGTTGCCGAGACCCCGCTCCCGGGCATCCAGCAACCGGACGGCGAGGCCATCGGTGACCACATCCTGGGACGCGGCGATGAGATTGAACAGGAACGCGGCGGTGAACAATAGGAGGTAGTTGCTGGCCAGATCAACCTGCGTCAGGAGCAGCGCGGCGGCAAGCGACGCGAACTGCAGGGCCAGCAGCCAGCCGCGCCGCGTGCCCCGGTGGTCGAGCACGGGAGCCCACAGGAACTTGAAGGCCCAGGGTAGCGACAGCAGACTCAGCGCACTGATGGCCTTTAGCGACAGGCCCGCATCCCGCAGGAGCACGGGGAGTGCCAGGGTAAAGAAGCCGAAGGGCAGGCCCTGCGCGAGGTAGAGCGCGGCCAGCAGGGTGGCCTTGCGGGTGCGGCTGACGGGCAGGAGATCGGTCACGAGGTTTGTGCACCAACTGAGCGGCCTGGGGAGCCCACTGCCACCCCGGAGTTTGCGAGTATGGCCGCGCCGCGTTACAACGGGCCCATGAAACGGAAAAAGCAGGCCGCCAGGAAGACACCAGCCCCGGCCTCAAGCCGGGCGCGGGCCCGCCCGCGGGGGGCCCGCGCCGGTTCCCAAGTCCTGCCGCCCGTCTCCGAGCGGCGGTCTTTCGAGGGCGGCTGCCACTGTGGCGCCATCGAGTTCACCTACGCCACGACACTCCCGCCGCCCCGGTGGCCAGTCATGCTCTGCCAGTGCTCATTCTGCCGCGGCCACGGCAGCCGCTCCACGTCGGACCCGTCCGGCGAACTGCAATTCCGTTTCGAGCGCCCCGAGTTCCTGCGCCGCTATCGCTTTGCGCTGCGTACGGCCGACTTCCTCATCTGCAAGGAGTGCGGCACCTACGTGGCGGCCGTGCTGCTGTCGGGCCGGGGGGCCCAGGGGGTGATCAACCTGAACACGCTCCGTGCGCCGCCCAAGGGCCTGCGCGCCGGGAAGCCGGTGAGCCACGACGGCGAGTCCGGCGAAGGCCGCCGGGCGCGGCGGGTGCTCACCTGGACGCCGGTCGTCGGGCCCGTCTGAGCCACTTGCAGGCAAGGTATGTGGCGCATGACCAGGTTCAACGACTGCTGCAAACGGTTACCCCCATGAGCGTGCGCAATCTCCCCGCCGCCTACCAGCTCGAGGCTTCCATTCTTAAGGAGATCGACCGCAGCTTTGCCGCCGAACATCGGGACTACGTCATCACGAAGCTGGCGAACACCGGCCTCCCGATGGGTGCCGTCGCGCCGCCGCCCCGGGTGCACGCGGCGATCCTCTGGTTGGCGAAGGGCGACCTTATGAAGTTCGACGAAATCCTGGCCGGCGCTTGTGCCAACTGGCGCGACACGCTCGTCGCGGCCGGGTTGGCCAACCAAGGCTGGAAGCTGGTGCTCGAAAAGCGGGGCATCGGCTGCAGCAAGTGGCCGGTGCCTCTCAGAAAGCGGGGATGCCGGTCTGGGCGCGGCCCAGGATGAGGCCATGAATGTCGTGGGTACCTTCGTAGGTGTTCACCGTCTCCAGATTCATCATGTGCCGAATCACCTGGTATTCGTCGGAGATGCCGTTGGCGCCGTGGATGTCCCGGGCCGCGCGCGCGATGTCCAGCGCTTTGCCGCAGTTGTTGCGCTTGAGCAGGCTCACTACCTCGTGGGGCAGGCGCCCCAAGTCCTTGAGCCGGCCCGCACGCAGGCAGCCGGCGAGCCCGAGGGCGATTTCCGTCTGCATGTTCGCCAGTTTCAGCTGGACCAGCTGGGTTGCCGCCAGCGGTTTGCCGAACTGGTGCCGTTCCAGGGCGTAGTCCCTGGCCGCGTGCCAGCAGAACTCCGCTGCGCCCAGCACGCCCCAGGCGATGCCGTAGCGGGCGTTGTTCAGGCAACCGAAGGGCCCCTTCAGTCCCGTTACTCCGGGCAGCAGCGCCGCGGTGGGCACAAAGAAGTCCTGCAGCACGATCTGGCCGGTAATAGAGGCGCGCAGCGACATCTTGTTTTTCAGCGCCGGCGTTTCCAGCCCTGAGCCACCCCGTTCGAAGAGGAAGCCACGGATCGTGTCGGTGTCGTCCTTCGCCCACACCACGAACACGTTCGCGATCGGGCTGTGGCTGATCCAGGTCTTGGTGCCAGTCAGGGTCCAGCCGCCCTTCGCCGGCTTCGCGCGCGTGCGCATCGCGCCGGGATCCGAGCCCGCTCCCGGCTCCGTCAACCCAAAGCAGCCGATGAACTCGCCGGTGGCGAGCTTCGGCAGGTAGCGATCCTTCTGGGCTTCGGTGCCGTAGGCGTGGATGGGGTGCATGACCAGCGACGACTGCACGCTGATGGCAGAGCGGTAGGCGGAGTCCACCCGCTCCACTTCCCGGGCAATCAGGCCGTAGGCCACCGACGACACGCCGGCGCAGCCATAACCCTGAATGGTCGCGCCCAGCAGGCCCACTTCACCCATCTCCCGGAGAATGGCCAAGTCAAAATGCTCCTGCCGGTTCGCCTCGATCACCCGGGGCTGGAGTCGGCCCTGGGCATAGTCCCGGGCAGCATCCCGGACCAGGCGTTCGTCGGCCGTCAGCTCGTCGTTCAGCGCCAGGGGGTCTTGCCAGTCGTAGGGGGATTGACTCATCAGCTTTCCCATTCGGTGCACGCCTATGATATCCACTGTATCCGTTCGCTTGTCGGTCTGCCCATGACCTCGATCTCCCGCTACCCCAATCTCCCGCTGGACGCCACGCCGAGGCAGAGCCGCGGCGCGGACGGCCCGGCATCCACGCTGCAGCCCTTCGCGCCCGGCGATGTGTTTGTTGGAGCAACGCTGCTGAACAGCGCCACGGACGACCACGCGGGCCGGGGCCGGATCCTCCAGTTCGACGCCGATCTGAACGCCAAGGGCGTCCTGTGGGTCGAGGGCACGACCCACCTCATCTACGGCCTGAACTTTGCCCCCGACGGGACGCTCTGGGCCCAGGATCCCTGGGCCTGGACCACGGTCCGGGTGGAGCCGTTGGGCCGCCAGTTGCCCAACCTGCAGTTCGACATGCGCGCCTTCTCAAAGGTGCACTTCATGGCGGATGACACGCTGCTCTTTACCGAATCCCTGGACGGAGATCACCAGCCCGAACCGCTGACGACCCGTCACCCGCCGTTACCGGGTCACCGGACACACCTGGGCGATGGCGATCTCTGGCGCTACACCCTCGACGGCGAACTGGTGGAAATCTGCGAGCCGGAGGTCCACGGGGGCATGAGCGGGAGCATGGGGGTGACGCACTCGGTGCTGTCGTCGGACCAGAGCCGGCTCTTCTATGTCTCCGAGACCGGGCCGCGCCTGATGCAGTTCGATCTGACGAACGGTTGCCAGCTCACGGATCTGCGCCGGGGCACGGAGGGCGACCGGACGATGATGCACTTCGACCTGTCCCTCACCCCGGACGGCACGCTCATGGTGTGCATGGGGAACCGGGTAGATTCGCTCACGCAGGATGGGGTGTGGCTGCGGACCTTCAGGCTGCCTGGCTTCGGCTGGTCGATCATCGACGCCCGATGCGGGACCCACGCCTACGTGGGCAACTGGTTCAGCGGCGAATTGGTGAAGCTGGATCTCCAGAGCGGAGAGATAGTGGCGAGGACGGTTGTGGCCGAGAAGTGTATGGCCGGGGTCGCTCAGTACCTGCCGTCAGGCGCGGCGGCGCCTGCCTAGAGCCAGAACGCCCAGCGCAGAGCCAAATAGCCATACTGCCGCAGGCACCGGCACCACGGCGATGCCCGGGCCCACCAGGAACTCCTGCAGGTCGATCGAGTTCTGGATCAGGGGGAACGGCGTGACGACGCGCATGACGCCGCTCCAGTTGAAGCTGTCGTAGATCCCGCTCGTGGCCGCCGCGAACCAGCTGCCCGCGCCGCTGCCAATCAGCGTGTAACCCGGCGCCATGATCTTCCAGATGGCCTCCTGGATATCCGCCTGTCCCGCGTAGTCGTTGCCGGCCAGGGTACCGATCTGGCTGAAGAGCCAGCCCGCCTGGCTGTACTTGGCCAGCGAGGCCGGGGTTGAGGGACTGTTGAACTTGCCCACGGCCCCACCCTGGATCTCGGCGTAGCTGCGGATATCGGCCGTCCAGGTGGAACCCACCTGACTGAAGCGGGCATCGCACAGTCCAAGAATCGTCTCGGAGTCGAGCTGCAGGCCATAGAACCCGGTATGGATCCCACCCCGGTCGACAGAATTGGCGACGCCCGTGAACGTGACGGTGGCCGCGTTGGCCGCCCCGCCGAGGATCAGCGCAGCAGCCAGGAAGCAGTGCCGGACCGACCGGCGCGCAAAGGACTTCATAAGGGTTGTGACGATCATGATGCTGAAACACTTCAATTTTTCAGCGCTCAAGTTCGCACGCTTGAAGAGCTTTGCGTGACGTTTGTGACTTAATCCCGAATAAGCCCGCGGGTCTGCGGGTTCCGTCGCGCCTGAGCGGCCAGGACCTAAAGCTTCAGCGGCTTCAAATACCCCGTCATCTCCAGATAGCCGCGCCCCACGGGCCGGCCACCCTCGAGCAAGGTGCTCGCGCCTTCCCAGTACACCGCGCCGGTGGTCAGACGGGAATCCAGCTCCTGGTCCGGCATGAGCGGCTCGGTATCGAACGTCCGCTCGCCCACCTGAATGCGCTGGGCGATGGGCCAGGACGCGCGGCTGCGGGCGGACGTCCACTGGCGTAGTGGTGTGAAGCGAACCGTGGCAGGGTCGACCAGGCGCGTCTCGCCGGACGGGCTGTGGAAGGCGGCGTAGCGCTGGAGCGGCGCTTCATCGGGAGGGGCGCCCTGGCGCCGGATCTGAAAAGCCAGCAGCGCGCTGCCGTCATCGAGGTTCATGCCGATCCAGTCCCAGCCCGCGGCATCCGGGGACAGGGCGGCGCTGGACCACTCGTGATCGAGCCACGCGACACCCTTCATGAGCGTAGGAGCGCCTTCAGGCGCGAGATCGCTGGAGGATTCGCCGGAGGATTCGCGGGAGGAATCGCGGGAAGAATCGCGGGAGGAATCGCGCCTGAAGGCGCTCCTACGGGCGGAGATCCGGACTTCCGCTTCAACCTGCAGCTGCGGCCGGGAGTAGTAGTAACTCGCCTGCGTCGCTAACGGGCCCTTTCGCGACACGCCATCCTCACCCTGTAGCCAGGGGGGTCCCTGGCCGGCGGCACGGAAGTTCAGCGTGAAACTCCGCGCGGTGATCTGTCCCACGTAGGTATCGGTCCGTGCGTCGCGTTTGAGCGACCACCCATCAAGGCGCACCTCCGTATCGCCGGTCGCCGCCTGTACCAAGTCAAAGCCCGTGCGGGCGATGCGTTCGTCGAGCAGCAGCTTGCCTTCCCCCGGGCGCGCCAGCGCCGCGTGGGCAATCACCAGCTGGCGAGCCGCGAAGACGCTCGGATTGGCCGGATCCACGTCGGTGCGCACGCGGAAGAAGGTGACCTGAAAGCCCAGCGGCCGCGAGGCATCGCCCAGCCAGCCCGTCAGGTACCACCACTCGGTGCGGAAGTCCGGGTGGGCGCCGAAGTCTGCCGGGAAGCGCAGCGCGCGTGGCACTACATCCGGGAAAGTGACGACGGCTCCGCGCGCCGGCGCAGCAAGCGCACCGAGGCTGAGAAGCAGGTGCCGGCGACTCAGCATCACCAGTCCTCGTGCACGGCGCGGAGCGGGCTCACGCCCGTGGCGCGCCGGCCAGCGAGCGCGGCAGTGACAGTGGCGCAGAGGAGCAGGGCGATGGACAGGCCAGCGATCAGCGCCGTCGGCACAGCGAAGTCCATGGTCCAGTGGAAGGACTGGCGGTTCACGACCCGAATCAGCACCAGCGACACGAGCAGGCCCGTTACCAGCCCGACCAGAAGTGCATGCCCGGTGGCCAGGGCGCCCTCCAGCGCGAAGACGCGGAGTACTTGGCTGCGCGTGACGCCTACATGCCGGAGCATGCCGAACTCCCGGGTCCGGGCGATGGCCTGGGCCGAAAACGTGGCGGCAACGCCGATCATGCCGATCAGGATGGCAGCGATCTCCAGCACATAGGTCACGGCGAAGCTCCGGTCGAACACCCGCAGGCTGAGGGCGCGGATCTCACCGGTGGCGTTGAACTGCACGGCGTCGCCCGAGGGCACGGTCTTCTGCAGGTCGCGAATCACGTCATCGGCGCTCGTGCCCGGGCGCAGCCAGAGCGCAGCCTCGGTGCGGGTGCGGTCGCCGGTCAGCCGCTCGTAATCCTCGCTTCGCAGGATCACAGAGCCGAACTGCCGGGCGTAGTCCCGCCACACTCCCGCTACCGTGAAGGTCTGGACCTGGCCGGCGAGGGGCAGCGCCAGTGACTGGCCGGGTTGGGCGCCATAGAGTTCTGCCATAGCCTCGGACACCCAGACAGGAAGCGCCCCCGCGGGTACGGCGGCCTCAGCGCCGACGAGGGGCAGCAGCTCCGCAGCACTGGCCAGGTCCACCGGGCGCGCGATGATGGCCACCACCGCCCTGTCGGGTGCCAGCGTCACGCTGGTGGCCCGGGAGAACTCCACGCGAGCTACGCCCGCGTGCCCCGCGATGAGCCGCAGGTCCTGCGCAGAAAAATGCGTATCGGTGGTGAACTGGCCGATGCGCGCGTAGACGTCGGCGGGCAGCACGCGGATGAGCCAGTCTTCCAGCGAGCCGCGGAAGCTGCCCACCATCGTGCCCATCGCGACCATCAGCCCGAAGCTTGCGACGATGCCGGCCATGCCGATCGCTGCGCCACCGGGCGCCCGCGCCAGCCGGTTCGCTGCCAGCAGCAGCATGGGCCAGCGGGTACCGAGTGCTGAGCGCTCGAGCCAGCGGGCAACCGGCCGGAAGGCGAAGCCGGCCAGGCGCGGTTGCAGGGCGATCACGCCGATCAGCAGGCAGCCGATGGCCAGATAAGCTGCCAGCGATACTCCCCCGATCGCCGGCAACCAGACCAGCACTGTGGCCACGGCGATCAGCAACAATCCGGGGGCGAGGCGGCCGAGAGGCTCCAGGGCGTCCTCCTCTGCACCCGACCGGAGTGCCGGCGCGATCGCCGCGCGGGCCGCTTCCCGGGCGGGGACCAAGCCACCCGCGATGGCAGCGCCGACGCCCAGTGCCGCGTAGCCAGCGGTCATGGCCGGTGGCAGCACCAGTAGTGGCCTGAAGCCGCCGAAGCCGCCGCTACCCAGGTCGCCGCCGAGGGCGCCGAGGACGGCCTGCGCAATGCCGATCCCGAGCACCAGCCCGAGCGCGCTGCCAAACACACCGATGGTCGCCGCTTCAACCACCAGCAGCCACTGCAGCTCCCCGGCGGTCACGCCTGCAGCCCGCAGGTAGGACAGCTGTGGCCGGCGGGCCAGCGTCGCCTGAACCTGCAGCGAAAACACCAGGAAGCTGCCGGTGAACAGCGCCACCAGTGCCAGCACGTTGAGGTTGACCCGGTAGGCCCGGGAGAGGGTGGCAAGGCGGGACTCAGCAGCGTCCGGCCCGGCGACCGTGATGCCGGGAGGCAGCGCCAAGGTTGACCGCAACGACTCCACGGTCACGCCGGGCTGCAGCCGCAGATCGATGCGCGTCAGCAGGCCAAGCCTCCCGAGGCGCCATTGGGCAAAGCCGAGATCCATCACGCCGAGCAGCCGGCCGCGCGCGGTGGCTGGCAGGCTGCCGCGGACGATCAGTGTCAGCTGCTGGTCGCCGGACTGCAGGCGCAGTTCGCCGCCAGGCTGCAGTCCGAAGCGCTCCAGCGCGGCGGGGGAGAGGAAAATGCCGTCGGCAAACAGCGCGAAGCGGGACGTGGGTTCTGCGTCGTCCGCGCGCGCCTGTCCGAACGAGTAGTCGGGCAGCAGCTTGGGCGAGACCCAGCCGGCGCGCAGCGCGTCTACACCGAGGATCGGTAGCCGGGCGTCACTGCCCATGACGAGCACGTCAGTCGCCAGCACAGGACTCGCCAGTTGCACGCCGGGATGAGCCGCCACCCGGGCAAACAGCTGCTCGTCGAAACCGCTCCGAGGACCTTCGATGGCCGCGTCGGCCTCCCCATTCACCTCGCGGAGGGCGGCACTGAATTCTGCCAGGGCTGCGGTGTTGATGAGGCTAACCGCGTAGCCCAGCGCAACGCCCACCGCAATGGCCAGCACCTGCACACCGGTGCGGAGGCGGTGGCTCCGGGCATGGCCGGCACTGAAATGCCACCAGAGCCAGAGCATGGCTAGCCTGCCCGCGGCCCAGGCCGCAGCCGGCCGTGATCAAGCGTCAGCACCCGGTCGGCCCGTGCTGCGGCAATGGCCGAGTGGGTCACCAGCACGCCGGCGGCGCCCGCAGCGCGCACCTGGTCACCCAGTAGAGCAAGGACGGTAGCGGCGGTGTCCGGGTCCAGGTTGCCCGTGGGTTCATCCGCCAGTACCAGTGCGGGCCGGTGGACGAGCGCTCTCGCCACTGCCACCCGCTGCAGCTCGCCACCGGACAATTCCCGGGGCGGACTTCCGTGGCGCTCGGCGAGACCGACGGCGTGGAGCATTTCTGCCGTACGGTTCTGCCGCTCCGTCACCGTGACGCCGAGGAGTACCAGGGGCAGCTCCACATTCTGGGCCACTGTCAGGTGCGGGAGGATGTGAAAAGACTGGAAGACGAAACCCACCTGGGCCCTGCGCAGGCGCGTGCGGCCATCGTCGTCCAGCGCCATGAGGTCCACGCCGCCGATCCGGACCGTACCACTGTCCGGCGTATCCAGGCCCGCGATCAGGTTGAGCAGCGTGGATTTTCCAGAGCCAGACTCGCCCATGATCGCGATGAACTCGCCTTTGCGGACGGCGAACGACAGCGCACTGAGAATCTGGCGGTTGCCGTAACGTCGCGCGAGGTCGAGCACTTCGAGGCCGGCAGCCGTCATTCCCTAGTGCCGCAACGTCTGATCTGGCTCTGGTTCGTCCCCGGCGCCGGCTTCGGGCTCCACGTCGTCAGCGGTCTCAGCGGGCGCATCGTCGGTAATATCCAGCAGCTTGGCCGGAAGTTCCTTCGCGGCCTTCGCGCCGAGCTTGCGGATGTCGTCGGCCCTGCGCACGAGGTTGCCCTTCCCGGTATGGAGCCTCTTGACCGCCTCGTCGAGGCTGCCACTGGCGAGCTGGACATTCCTGGCCACTTTCTCCAGTTCCACGATGAACAGGACAAAGGCGTCGTGCATGCGGCCCGCCTGCTCGGCGATCTTCATGACGTTCCGGTTCTGGCGCTCGAGCCGCCACACGCTCTCGACGACCCGGGCAGTGGCCATCAGGGTGGTGGGACTGACGAGTACCACGTTCTTCGCCCACGCCGACTCGTAGAGGCTGGGGTCCGTCTGGACGGCCGCCAGGAACGCCGGCTCCACCGGCACGAACATCAGCACGAAATCCAGGGACTCCAGTCCGTACAGGGCCGGGTAGTTCTTCTCGCTCAAGGACCTGATGTGACTGCGCAGGGACGCCAGGTGCTGCTGAAGCGCCGTCTCCCTGGCTTCGTCGGTCTCCGCACTGGCGTAGCGCTCGTAGGCCACGAGAGACACCTTGGAGTCCACGATCAGGTTCCGATTGGGCGGCAGGCGGATCAGTACGTCCGGCTGCTGACGGTTGCCGTCCTCAGCCACGCGGCTGTCCTGAACCTCATACTCGCGGCCGCGGGTCAGCCCCGACATCTCCAGCACGCGCTCCAGGATGATCTCGCCCCAGGTGCCCTGGGTCTTGGCTTCGCCCTTGAGCGCAGTGGTCAGGTTCCTGGTGTCCTGACTCACCTGCTGGTTCAGGGCCATGAGCCGCTTCAGTTCGTCCTTCAGGGACCGGCGCTCACTCGTGTCGGTGATGTGGGTGTCTTCGATTTTCTTCTGGAAGTCCTTGAGACGCTCCCGGAAAGGATTGAGCAGCTCGTTCAGCTTCGTCTCGTTGGTGGCGGTGAACTTGGCGGTCTTTTCCTCGAGGATCTGGCTGGCAAGGGACTTGAAGGTGTCCGTGAAGCGCTTCTCCGTGTCGGCCAGCACCGCATTCAGGCGCAGATCGTTCTCGGCCTTGCTCCGGGCAGACGCAGCCAGTTCGGTTTCCAGCTCGCTGATGCGGGCAGCGCGTTCTTCGAGGGTCGCTGTCAGGCCCCGCACCCGCGCCCCGGCCTGGCCTTCGTTCTCTGCCTGGGCCACCTGAACCTGCTGCAGCTGGCCGGCGAGGAGGCGGGCCCGCTCTTCGAACACGGCCCGGGGCCGGCTGGCGACGAGCCAGCCCAGGCCGACGCCGACGACCAGGCCCAGCAGGCTGCAGGCAAGAATGACGAGGGTCCCGGAGTCCATGGGGCCAGTGTAGCTGGCCCCGGCGGTAGCAGGGTTACTGGTACCTGCAGCCCGTGCCCACCGGGGTGTAGCCCACAATGAGGTCCGCGCTGTTCACCTCGTAGTGAATCTCGCAATGGGGCCGGTCCGGTTCCACGTAGACCCAGTTGCCGTTGGGGAGCAGGTAGGTTTTCTCCTGCCAGCCGGCCTGGGACGCGCGGCTGGTGGGGCGACGAACCAGGTCCCGGATTACCGCAACGTTCTGGCCAATGACGGCATCTCCATACTCTTTCAGCGTGGGGATCTGGGAAGGGCTGCAGGCTCCCAAGCCGATGGTTAGCAGCAGAAGGCGTCTGCCGGGCATGGGTCGTTGTCTCAGTCGTCCAGAGCCACGGCTACGGAAGGCACCCCGTCGAACAGGGCCGGGTAGGTCAGACCCGCGGCAACCGGCATTCCCGGAAAGCTGAGCGAGGAACGCAGCACACTACCGAAGCGGTCGCCGCCGAAGAGATCGAGGCGCACCTGGAACATATCGTGCAGGCCCGCAATCGCATTCATGCCGGGGACACGATTCATGAACCGGCTCAGTCGTCCGCCTTCGCCCGAGAATGTTGCCCCGTCAATCACCGCACGACTCTCCGCAAAGTTGTTGGCGCCCTCCATGGGCATGTCGAAGCGCTGTTTGCCCTGAGCTGCGCCGCCCGGGGCCCAGGTCGGGTTGTAGCTGACGATCCGATCATAGGCGTAGGCGAAGCTGGCAGCACCTGCCGAGAAGGTAAAGCCCTTGCGAAACTCGCCGCCGCCGAGCTGGGCTGTCGCACCCCCGACCAGTCCCGACGCGCCGACACGTCCCAGGCTCCAACTATTGCCATAGGCCGCCCCGACAGCCCCAAATCCGACGCCCCCGACGGCACCCAGGGCGGCGCCGCGCAGATCCCCGCCGACTATCGCGCCCGCTGTTGCCCCACCGGCGATCGCGCCCACGGTGCCTGCCCCGGCCACCGTCGCGCCGGCGGTGGATCCCATGTACCACGCGCTGGCCGCGCCGCCGGTGTAGTACGCCGCGACCGCGGCGAGGATTTCGCGGCCGTATTTGTCGACGACCCGCCGGAAGAGGCTGCCAATGCCACTAACGAGGCGCTTGAAGAATTTGCCGATGCGGCCCAGGAAGAACCCGCTCGGGTCGATCAGGGAGCCGGGGTTGTTGGCGACGTAGGCGTAGCGGTTCAGGGACTGGGGGTTGATCAGGTTGCCCAGCATCGGATCCGGCGCCAGCATCGTGCCCAGAACGGGGTCCTGCAGTCGGCCGTTCATGTGGATGAGGCGCACGTTGTCCAGGTGTTCATGGCCCGTGTAGCCCCGTTCCAGGAACTGACGGTCGGTTGCCCGGAGGTCCGCCAGGTCGGCACTCCCGTTGGGATTCCTGCGCTTGCCAAACACATCGAAGCGCTGAGTCAGTGTTTCACCACCGGCACCCACGACCCGGGTCAGCGTGTCGACGCTGCCCTGATGATCCCTATGCAGGAAGTAGCCGTCTAATAGAGCGGGCGTGTTTTGCTCCACCTGGGAGTAAATGGCCTCTCCATTGGCGAACACGGTCGAGCGGAACCGGCGCTGGGTCCCGTTGACCTCGACCTCGAAGTGCGGGCCGATGTACCAAGTGGTCAGGGTGTTCGATCCCGTCCGAGCCACCTGCCGGATGCGCTGGCGGTCAGGGCCATAGGTGAACTCGGCGAAATCCCCGGTCCCGTAGTCGATGCGCCGGGGCAGGGGAAACGGGTGCCAGCTGATCGCCTTGCCGTGCCGTGCGGCCATGTTGCCGTTCGCGTCGTAGGCGTAGCTGCGAGTTCCGGCGGGGCCACCCGACACTCCGGTGACTGCTCCCGGGTGGGAGCTGGCGTAGGCGTAGGTGCCCACGTCGGACTTCGACAGGATGCGGCCACCCGCGTCGTAGCCCAGAGCCAGCGTCAGTCCGTCGTTGAGTCGGGCACTCAACAGCCGGTTCTGCTCGTCATAGGTGAAGTCCTCCGTCACCCCCTGGCCCAGATCCCGGCGCTGCCTGAGGTTGCCCACCTTGTCCCAGAGGTAACTGTAGTTCTGCCGCTGCGCACTCAGCGCAGCGCCGGTGCGGATCGCCTTCAGGCGGGTACTCGCCCGGTCAAAGTCCCGCTGCTCGTCGATGGCGGTGCTGCTGCCGAGCCGGACCAGCCGTTCCCGGCCCAGGGCATCCTGCTTTTGCAGGTCGTAGAGAGGCAGCCACAGCCCCCCGCCGGCGGACACGTCCTGTTCCACCACGTCCACGTGACCAGCGTCGTAGCGCAAGCCCAGATACAGCCGGGCACCGCTGACAGTGGCCGGATAGACCATCGACGTCACGCGGCCCAGTGCATCCCACCCGTAGTTGGTGACGTAAGAAGTCCCCTCCAGCGTCGTGGTCACAGCGGTGCGGCGCCCAAGGCTGTCGTAGGTGTACTGCTCGGCGAAGCCGGCGGGATTGGTCCCGACGGAGGCCGTCACCCGGCTCGGCAAACCCAGCAGCGGGCCACTGGTTCCGTTGAACTGCCAGCTGGTGAGGCCCTGCCCTGCGTCACTGCGCTGGATGAGACGGCCGAGCTGGTCGTAGGTGAAACTGATGACGTTGGCTGGTGCTGCCGCATCTGACTGGGAAACCAGCTCGCCAAAGGCGTTGTAGTCCGACGTCCGGCGCCCGCTGTCGGGAGAATCTGCTGCGGTTGGCAGGCTCCGCTCGTCGTAGCTCAGCACTGTTCGGGTGCCATTGGCGTCGGTGATGGTGGCGAGGTCACCAAAGGCCGTGTAGCTGTAAGTCGCGGCGCCGCCGGTCGTCGGGGCCACAGCGATCAGCCGTCCCTCCGCATCCAGAGTGTGAGTAGTGACGCGATTCTCCGCGTCCCGCAGGGTGCGGGTGAGCCGGTTCGAGTTCCAGCGCGTACTGGCGCTGCCCCCGGACTCGTCGGCGGGCCGGTCTTCCGACCGTCGCTGGCCGCGCACGTCATAGCGGTTCTCAACCCAGAACTGGGCTTCACCGGTAACGTATGGCACAGTCTGGCGGGCGAGCCGCCCCAGCGCATCGAACTCCTGCAACTGACGACTGGTCTGGCCACCGGCGAGGCTGGATTCCTGGCCCACGGTGCGACCGTAGGCGTCGTGGATGGAGCTTGAGACGTAGCCGTCGCTGCGCGTGGCCCGCAGCTGGTACTCCCCCCGGGCGCTGAAGCAGGCGCCTCCGCAGCGGTTGTAGGCATAGGTCGTGGCGGGGCCCGCGGTCCGGGTCTCCTGCCGGAGCCGGGCAAACTCGTCCCAGCTCCAGCGCGTCACCAGACCACGCGGCGAGGTCCGGGACAGCTCCACATCCAGTGCGTAGTTCCACTCGGACGTGACGACCGGACTGGCCTGTCCGGGGATCAACGCCGTCTCCGTCTGGGGCCGGTCACTAAAGCTCGGGTAGGTCCAGGCGGTGCGCCGGGCAGCGGCCGGCTGATCGGCGGGGCTCCGGGCGAGCTCGGTCAGCTGGCCCGCGCTGTTCCAGTTACGCGTGGTGACCAGCTGTTTCGCCACAGGTCCCGGCGCGCCCGAGGTCTCCGTCAGCTGTCTGCAGGTTGCCGTGGACCAGCTGTAAAGGGCGGTGCGGGTCGACGCGCTTGCGGACGAAATGTCCCGGGTTGTGTCCACCCGGAGTGGCAGGCCGAGGCAGTACTGGGCGGTCCGCGCCGTCTCGTCGAATACCGAGGTCACGATCGTGTTGAAGGTGGTGGCGGATGCCGGTGACGACACGGTGGTCGCTTCACGCACCGGCAAGCCATGGTTGAAGTCATAGGTCAGGGTCCGGCTCACGGTGCTGACCAGTTGACCCAGCCCGCCGCCATCCGGGTCGGACTCGTATTCCGCCTGAGTCTCGGACTGGAGATGGGGAAAGTGATAGTCACCCGCCGCATCGCCGGTTGCAGCCGGTTTCGCGTCCGCACCCCAAGTGGGGTTGCGCTCACTCAATTTGCGGCCGTCACTGCGTTCGGTGGTAAAGAGCTCTGGGATGCCGATGAAGGGAAAGTCCTGGCGGTAGCGCACCTCGCTGAACACGGCCACGCCGTGGAGAGCCGCGTACCGGGAGTCAGTGGCACGAATCTTCTCGAAGCCCAGGAATCCCCGGCCTAGTCTGCTCAGGCGGCCGTTCCAGTAGGCGTAGCTGTTGGTATAGGTGCCACCGCTGCCGTCGTTTCCCGTGTAACGCGTCACCACAGGCAGCGGACCGCCCCGCAGGAGGTACTCGCCCGCGGGCGCTGCACCGCTCCGCGTATAGCCGGCGAAGGTGGCGAGCGTTTCATACACCGGTTGAAAAAAGTTGCCCAGCCCATCAGTCGCTGCGCTCAGCAGGTCAGGACGGGGGCCGCTGTGCTTGCGCACCTGCCACCGCCCGGTGGTCTCCGCAAAAACGAGGTCCGGGAGGCCGTCACCCGTCACGTCTACCGGGGCGAGGCGCGCCGTAGTTCCCGGCGCTGGCCCGCCCCCAAGGTCGAAGTAGCGGGTGGCATCCGTGTTGCTGAACGCCTGCCCCTGGCTCGAACCCCCCGCCAGATGCACGCGCCACGTGTTCGCATCGAGTCGGCGGATGAGATCTTCGCGGCCGTCGCTATCAAGATCCGCGGCCCGGACAATCTGGCCGACGGTGGTCGAGAAGCCCGTCGCCTCGGGGCTGGCCAGCGCATTGCCAAGGCTTCGTCGCGTCTGCCACCCGAGCGCACGATCCCGGTAGGCGACGTCCGTCAGTCCATCGCCGTTCATATCGAGGGTGACCGCATCCAGGGCGGGTGGCGTGGTAAAGAGCGGCTGGAAATCGCTCCCCGTGGACAGGAATCCTTCGTAGTACCAGGGTGGTCCGGCGAGACTCAGGGTGCCCCGCAGAATCAGCAGATCCTGCCGGCCGTCGCCGTCGAAATCGGGGGCACCGCCGGCGCCGTCCAGCACCGGCAGAAAGGTGGTCCCCCCGTTGACGGTGGTGCCAAGGCTCGTGGTGATCTCCGACGCGAATCCTGATCCCGTGTTCCGCCGGATGCGGACCCCGTACTCCCGGGAGTAGACCAGGTCATCGAGGCCGTCGCCGTCCACATCGATGATGAGAGGCGAGGGGACCGTGGTGGTCGACAGCCCCGTATCGATGGCACTGAGAAAACCACCGGCCCCATTGGACCGGTGCACAAACCAGGTGGCTGGTGAGCCCGGCCCCTGGGCCAGAAGGTCCCGGCGTCCGTCCCCGTCGTACTCCAGCACCCGGCCGGTGCCGTAGCGGGCGACACCGGTGTTTAGCGGTGCACTCGAGTAGACGTTGACGCTGGTCGCGTTGGTCAGTCGCACGTGCCAGCGTTGGGTCCCGCTGACGCTCACCGGCAGGTACAGATCGGCATCCCCGTCGCCGTCGTGATCCGCCAGGAGCGCGTCCGCCGCGAGCGCATCCGTGGGACCGATCACGGGGGCGGCGAAGCCCCGTACGCCGATCTGCCAGGCAAACGAGGTTGCCGGCAGGCACTCCAGCGGACCGCACTGCTGGATGCTGGCGACCTGGCTCCGCTGGCTGCTGTTGCCGGTGGTGTAATTGAGGGTGTAACGGTGGACCAGCCCGAAGCCTGAACCGGCATCGAACTCGTATCTGATGGTGCTGAGCCGCTGCAGGACCTGCCAGCTGGCGCCCCAGCGATGGAATTGGCGCTGATCCCCCGCTGGCCTTGCCTCATAGCTGAACACCAGGCGGAAGCGCGCTCCTGCGCCAGCGCTGTCCCCCGTCCAGCGGATCTCGGCGGGGAGTGCTTCCCCGGAGACCAGGTCTTCCTGCCACGCAAAGGCGATATGGTTCCCGAACTTGTCGCTGATCTGATTGATGACCCACTCCCGGACTTCGCTCGCGGTGCCCAAGGCCTCGATCCGGGAGTCAGCGTCGTTCCCATAGCGCCAGGTGAGGCCGTCCGGGTGCTGCACCTCGAAACTGGCGGGACCCGAGCCCTGCCGTCCCCGGGAGATCACCCGTCGCAGGTTGTTGATCTCCGTGCGGTACTCAGCGCCGTCGCTGCCATAGCTCCCGGCGACCAGCACCAGCGGCTGGCCGTCGAGGCAGTAGCGGTCGCCCGGGGCGAACCGCACCCCCTGCACCCGCCCATCCACCGCGATGTTCAGGGGGCAGCGGGTGATCCGCGACAGGCCCGCGACCGTGAAGCCGATGCCGGCCAGCCCATCGCTGTCGTGACTGGTATAGCCGAGGCCGATACCCGGCCGCAGCCCGCCGCGCCCTGCTGCAACCGTGACCGGCACCAGGTACGTGGCAGCCCCCGTTGCGGACACGCCGAACTCGGCGTCCAGCCGGCCCACGGCCGTCGTGCCCGCGGCTGAGGCGCTGGCCAGACCCGCCACGAGCAACCTGAGGATGACGACCCAGGACGAAGGCTTCTGCAGGGGAGCGATGCGACGGGGATGCGGCATGACGACCTCCGAAAACGGCAGCGGGTTGCTGGAGGCTTATGAGAGCAAGCGCGGGTCCTGGCGCGCGACGCGGGAAACTCCTCCATTCCAGTCCTTTTGCGGCGCCTGGACCGAATACCTGCAAAGACCTGAGTTATTCTTGCCGCCCCCAAAGGGCGGAACAAAACCATGGCCAGACCCCGGAACCGACGACTTCCTGCAGCCCTGCTGCTCGCTACGGCGGCCCTCGTCAGCCCCCAGGGCTACGCCCAGACCACGACCTGGGAGTTCACGACCGTGGCGGATTCGTCCGCCGAGCTGGCGTCCTTCAGCATTCCTGCCGTTAACGACGCCGGCCAGATCGCCTTTGTCGCCACCTTTGATGACGGCGCACTCGGTCAAGTGGTGTATCGCCGGGAAGGCAACGGCGTGCTGACGGTCATTGCCGACACCATTACCAACACCAGCGTTCAGATTGCTTCCTTCAGCGGTGATCCCAGCATCAATGCCGACGGCCTCGTGAGCTTCGCGGCAATTCTGGATGACGGTTCCAGGTCTGTGTTGCGTGGCAATGGTGGCGCACTGCTCACCATCGCCAATACGGTTGCCGACGGGCTTGCTTCCATCGACAGCAAGCCATTCATCAGCGACACCGGCGGTGTGGTGGTCGTCCGGGCCGTGCGCAGCGCCGACGGCGCGCGGGTGATCCTGAGCGGCACGGGCGCCGGCCCACCCACCACCCTGCTCGCCAGCACAGGGCTCTACGATCCCCAGGATGTGGCAGGCATCAATGGCAGCGGCGTCGTCGCCTTCGAAGCGCTGGATGGCACGGGCGCAAAGGGTGTCTACCGCCGGACCGAAGGCGGTGTCGTCACGCCGATTGCAGTCACCAGCGCCGGCGGCTTCACCAGCGTCGAGGCCCTGGACATCAACAACAACGGCACGGTCGTGTTCTTCACCAACACGGCAGCGGGCGTTGCAGATTTGTCGGTGGACACCACCGGCACGCCGGTCAGCTTTGCGAGCACTCAGGGAACACCCTTCGTTACCTTCGGCCCGGCGGCCGTCGCCGAGTCTGGCGCTGTGGCGTTTCGCGGCACCTTCGCCCTCGGCCTGGACGCGATCTTTGCCGGCGGCACGGGCCTTTACGAGAAGGCGATCGCTCTGGACGACACGCTGCTGGGCTTCTTCGTCACGGCGCTGGACACCGGTCCCCAGGCCAACGCGAATCCTGGTCCCTTTGTCTTCCGCGCCGGCCGGAGCAATGAGACAACAGGCATCTATCTGGCTATTCCGCGGTTTTCTGCTGGCGGCGGCGGTGGCGGCGGCGGAGCCTTCGATCCCGCGTCCATTGCCCTGTTGCTACTCGCCGGCGGCCTGTCCCTGCGGGCTCGCCGGACACGGGCAGCGGGCGGGAGATTCGGGCGATGAACAGGCCACTGAAATACAGCCTCGTCGGGCTCGTTCTCCTGGTTCTCGCGGGAGCGGGCTACCTCTATTCGACCCAGGCGAACCGGGCCGTGCCGGCCCCTGAGGCGGTTGCCGCCCTGAGGTCCGACGAGCGGGTTACCGTCGAAGACGGACAGTACGTCGTGTTTCGCCCCACGGGGGGCACGCCGACCACGGGGGTCGTTTTCTATCCTGGCGCTGCCTGCGACCCGCGGGGCTATGCGCCGGTTCTGCGGCGGGTGGCGGAACGGGGCTACCTGGTCGTTAGCGTGCCGATGCCCCTGGACATGGCGATCTTTGCTCCCGGTCGTGCCGACGAGGTCCGGGCCGCCTTTCCCGAGGTGCAGCGCTGGGTGATCGCCGGCCACTCCATGGGCGGCGCCATGGCTGCGCACTATGCGCACCAGCACCCCGATGACCTGGCGGGGCTGATCCTGTGGGATTCCCGTCCTGCCGGCAGTGACTCACTGGTGGAGCTCAAGTACCCCGTGTGGCACATCCATCGCGCCACAGCCGAGGGCCGGCCACCCGAAAAGCTGGAGAAATATCGCAACCTCTTTCCGGCCACCAGCACCTGGGTGCCGATACCCGGAGGCATCCACATGTACTTTGGATCCTTCCTGGGCGGGGCCTACAAGGAACAGTGGACCCCAACCATCAGCCGGGAAGCGCAGCAGGATCTGGCAGTCACCGGCACGCTGAACGCGCTCCTGGCGATGGCGCCGACCGGCGCGACCGAACCCATGACCAACTGAGTGCGTTGTCGCACCGGTCGGCGCTCCTACGCGTTCGTGGCGAGGAAGCCGCCCCGCGAGCGGCGGAAGCGGACTGTCACGTACTCCGCCCGGATCAGCCAGCGCCAGTCCCGCTCGTCACTGTCGCTGCACGCCACGACGCGGACGATGGCGATCAGGGCCTCACATTCCACTCTCAGCAATTTGGTGACCGGCAGTGCAGTCTGGGCCACGAAGCGCAGGCCGTGCAGGGAGAGATCGCGGGTCTCCCCAGGTAATGGGCTCTGACCCGGCCACCCCGGGACGTAACAGAGTGGGAGCCACCGCGGTACGCGGCTGACCGCCCGCTGGCCCGGGTCAAGGCGTTCGAGACCGGCGGGCGCCAGCGGAGAGTTGCAGGTTGTGCAGGTGGCGCTGGCGTGGATGCGGCCAGGGAACCCGTGGGCTGCACCGCAGAACTGACAGGCCGCGACACACTCGGCTGCAGGCGGCGCTGCTGCGGGCTGTGGTTCGCCCGGCGGCCTGGCAGCGACGGACCGCCAGGCGTCGTCGTAGGCGGCCCGCTTTGCGGGGTCGGTGAGTACCGCGTAAGCCTCATTGATGAGGGTGGCGGTGTGGTGATCCCCGCCGAGATCCGGGTGCCGGCGGAGCTTCGTCATCAGAGTCCGGTAGCTCGCACGAATGATCTCCACCGGTGCGTCCGGCTGGACGTGGAGGATACGGTAGAGGTTTGGGGGGGGGTCCATGGAGCGGAAAAGGTTAAATGGCTTGCGCAGCGCCGTCTGTGCCGGGGGTCAAGATTAGCGCTGTCGCCTTGGTCAGGCTGGCCTTTCAGGGTCAATTTGCCCATTTAAGGCGCCGGGATTGGCCAGGGAATCGCCACCGCCCGGGAACTGGCGTATCGTGGGGAATGGTCTCAACAACAGCCGCTGTCGCCCCGGTACCCGTCCGCAAGCCCAATCCGCTGGACGACGACCCCTTCACACTCAAGTCGATCACCAAGTCGGACCCTCCCGTGGGCGTCGACTCCGAGAACTGGCACCGCTACGTCATTACCCAGGGCCACAACACCATCGTGGGCCAACTGCAGGGTAGCAAGGCCAACACCGAACGGGCCGTCCAGGAAATCGTCGAGCGCCTGAACGAACGCCGCCGCGGCAAGACGGGCCGCGTGCAGCTGAGCCCCGGGCGCAAGAAGAAGGGTGCCACGCCACCGCCGTCGGACGACTGACGCTTACGCTCAGACCTTCTGGTCAGCTGCCGGGCCTGCAGCTGGCGGATTTATGGCGGGCCTGGGCGGGTGCAGAGCCATGGTCTCCTTCAGAGCGACGCGCAGCCAAGCGGCCCCGATGCCGCCGGAGATGAAGTTGGCGCTGGCTGCGGCAATAAAGATCCCGACGATCCCGAAGAAGTGGGACAACACCCACGCCAGCGGCGCATAGACCGCCACAGTTCTGGACAGCGACACCCACATGGCTGCCATGGGTTTGCCCAGCGCATTCAGGGCGCCGTTCACCGTCATGGCGCAACCGAGCGCTATGTAACTTAGCGGCACGATGTGCATATGGAGCAGCGCTGTTTCCCTGGCCTGGCCGGTCAGACCAAAGAGGTCTGCAATGACGCCGCCGAAGAGTTGCATGAACGCTGCGATGCTGAGTCCGTAGATGAGCGAAAACCGGTAAGCGAAGTTCACGCCCTCCCGGACGCGATCCAGGCGCTTTGCACCGAAATTCTGGCCGGTGAATGGGGTCATGGCGGCGGACAGCGACATCATGGCGAGCATCGACATACCCTCCATCCGGGAGGCCATGCCGAAGCCTGCCACCGACGCCTGGCCGAAGCTGGCTATCTGGCTGGTGATAAACGCCGTGGTTATCGGAGCTACCAGGCTGCTCGTCAGGGATGGCAGGCCCACGTGCAGGATTCGCCGCCAGGAGTCGAGGATCAGCTCCGGAGCCAGCCGGCTGAAGTCCAGGAGACGCTCCCGGTACACAACGAAGAAGGCCGAGGCAAACATGGTGACTGCGTTCGACAGCACGCCACCGAGGGCCGCACCTTCGATCTCCATGCGCGGGAAGCCAAACAGCCCGAAGATCAGGATCACATCGAAGATCACGTTAAGCACGGCGGCCGTCGCCATGATCAGGGCAGGACGCTTCGCGTCCCCCGAGGCCCGCAACACTGAGTTGGCGATCATCGGCGCAACCAGGAAGATCCCCCCCCAGTAGTAGATGCTCATGTAGCGGTGGATGAGCGGCAGGATCTCTTCGCTCGCACCAAGCAGCCGAAACAGCGGGTCGATGGTGTTCAGTCCAATCACCACCATTACGGCGCCACAGATTACCGCCAGCAGCATGGCGTGGCCCGTGATGCGCTTTACCTCTTCCCGGTTGCCGGATCCGAAGAGCCGGGACACTACCGACGAAGTACCAACCCCGAGGGCCATGGCAATGGCACCAACAATGAAGCTCACTGGAAAGGTAAAACTGATCGCGGCCAGCTGCTCGGTGCTGATCCGGGCGACGAAGAAGGCGCCCGCCACGTTGTTCACAACAATCGCGAGCATGCCGAGCATCATCGGCACCATGAGCGAAAAGATCGCCTTGCTGACGGGGCCTTCGGTGAGGCGAGCGCCTGTTCCCTGGGGTGGTCTCATTGGCGATACCGATCGCGGCTTAAGCAGTTCCTACTGGCCATCCACGCCCGCGATGCAGAGATACTTGATCTCGAGATAGTCCTCTATTCCGTACTTCGAGCCTTCGCGACCGTTGCCCGATTCCTTGATGCCGCCAAACGGGGCAACCTCTGTGGAGATCAGCCCGGTGTTAAGGCCTACGATGCCGTACTCCAGGGCTTCCGGTACGCGCCAGCTGCGACCCAGATCCCGGGTGTAGACGTAGGCGGCGAGGCCGAACTCGGTGTCGTTGGCAAGGCGAATAGCCTCAGCCTCGGTGCTAAAGCGAAACAGCGGCGCAAGCGGGCCGAAGGTTTCTTCCCGCGCCACGCGCATGGCGGGCGTCACGCCACCCAGCACAGTCGGCTCAAAGAAGGTGCCGCCAAGCGCGTGGCGCCTGCCGCCGGTGAGCAGCGTTGCACCATGGGCCAGCGCATCGGCAATGTGTTCCTCCACCTTGGCGACCGCCGCGGCGTCGATGAGCGGACCCTGGTCGTGATCGCCCGTCAGGCCGTCGCCCACCCGAAGCTTCGCGACGGCGGCGGCAAGTTTGCCGGCGAACTCGTCATACACCCCGTCCTGCACCAGCACCCGGTTCGCACACACGCAGGTCTGGCCAGAGTTGCGGTACTTGCTCACCATGGCACCGGCAACCGCCGCATCCAGGTCCGCATCGTCGAAGACAATGAAAGGCGCGTTGCCGCCCAGTTCCATCGAGACCTTCTTGACAGTCTGGGCGCATTGGGCAAGCAGCAGCTTGCCCGTGGCGGTGGAGCCCGTGAAGGTAAGTTTCCGCACCAGCGGGTTGCCGGTCATCTCCCCGCCGATGGCCCGGGCGCAGCCGGTGACCACGTTCACCACGCCGGCGGGAATGCCCACCCGCTGCGCGAGTTCCGCCAGAGCGAGCGCGGAAAAGGGCGTCTGCGCGGCCGGCTTGATCACGATCGTGCAGCCAGCGGCGAGAGCGGGCGCCAGCTTCCGCGCGATCATCGCCGAGGGGAAGTTCCAGGGGGTAATCGCCGCCACCACCCCGACAGGCTGTTTGATGACGACGATGCGCCGGTCCTTCGCATGGCCGGGAATGACGTCGCCGTAGACGCGCTTCGCCTCTTCGCTGAACCACTCGAGAAAGCTGGCAGAGTAGGCAATCTCGCCCCGGGACTCGGTGAGCGGCTTGCCCTGCTCGGCGGTCATGATGCGGGCCAGGTCTTCCTGGTTGGCGAGCAGAAGATCGTGCAGTTTCCTTAACAGCGCTGCGCGCTCCCTGGCCGGGCGCGAACGCCACGCGGGCAAGGCGGCTGCTGCCGCTTCGATCGCTGTCCGCGCTTCGCCGGCGCCGCAGTCCGGTACGGGACCGAGGGTTTGCCCGGTGGCCGGGTTGATTACAGCCAGCGTGCCGCCATCGGATGCATTGACCCACTTCCCTGCCACGTAGGCCTGGCTGCGGAGGAGATTCGGGTCAATGAGCTTCAGCATGGGGTCATGCCATGATACGGCAAGGAGAATTCGGACATGAAGCTGGCGAGTTTGCGTGACGGGGAGACCGCGACCTGGGGCCTTGTGCAGGGTGAGGGCGTGCAGCTGCCGCCCCCGGACCTTCACCGGCGGTTCCCCGGATTACGGGACGTCCTGGCTGCCGGCGCGCTAACCGAGATTCCGGCCTTGTTGGCCCCCGTCCCGAGCCGCCGCCTGGCGGGTCTGCGCTTCGACCCGGTGATTCCTGCTCCGGCCCGGATTATCTGTGTAGGGATCAACTACCTGGAACACATTCACGAGATGGGCCGGGAAAAGCCCGACTACCCGACGTTGTTCACCCGCTTTCCCGACTCTCTGGTCGGCCATGGCGAGGCGCTGGTGCGCCCCCGGCTGTCCACTGAGTACGACTATGAGGGGGAGCTGGCCATCGTCATTGGCAAACCCGCCCGGTACGTAGCCGCCGCGCAGGCGCTGGACTACGTTGCCGGCTACACCTGCTTCCTCGACGGCTCCGTGCGGGACTGGCAGCGGCACACCACTCAGTTCATTCCCGGCAAGAACTTTCCGGCCACCGGAGGTTGCGGCCCCTGGCTCGTCACGACGGACGAGATCCCTGACCCGGCCCGTCTTCAGCTCAAGACCCGCGTCAATGGCGAAGTACTACAGGCGGCGCCCGTCAGCGATCTGTGTTTCGATGTACGACGCATCATCGAGTACTGCTCGAGCTTCTGCCAGTTGAATCCTGGCGATATCATTGCCACGGGCACGCCCAGTGGCGTTGGTTTCGCCCGGAAGCCGCCCCGCTGGCTAACACCCGGCGACCTGGTGGAGGTCGACATCAGCGGCATCGGTATACTCCGGCACCGCGTAATCAGTGAGGAAGTCACGGCATGAACGGCAATCAGAGCAACACCCTCCCGGCAATCGCCCTGGCCTTGGGCATCGTCGTTGCCGGCTACCTGATTGGTGAGGCGCTGGTCCAGACCCGTTCAAGCGAGCGCCAGGTGTCCGTTCGTGGACTCGCCGAGCGCGAGGTGCCCGCGAATCTTGCCCTCTGGCCGGTCGTCTTCAGTGTGACGTCCAACGAACTGGTTGATCTGCAGCGGAAAGCAGACGACGGCGTGGCCAAAGTCCGGGCTTTTCTCGCCAGCGATTTCCCTGCCGACCAGATCAGCGTTTCGGCGCCCCGCGTCCAGGACCGGGAAGCCCAGGGCATGACGGGCGACGGCCGCCGGCTTGACCGCTATACCGCCGAGGTCACCGTCACCGTCCGCACGGACCGGATCGACGTCGCCAGGAAGGCCATCCAGCGCAGCGGGGAGCTGGTGAAGGACGGCGTCGCCGTGATCCGGAGTTACGAGTACAACACCCAGTACCTCTACACCGACCTGGACAAGATCAAGCCGGAGATGATTGCCGAGGCCACCAAGGATGCTCGCCGTGCCGCCGAGCAGTTCGCCAAAGACTCGGGCAGCGAGGTGGGCGCCATCCGCAGCGCCCAGCAGGGCCTGTTTTCCATAGAGGACCGGGATCAGTTCTCGCCGGAGTTCAAGAAGGTCCGGGTCGTGACGACCGTGGACTACTACCTCAGTGACTGACCGCCAGGAGCATTAGGCGTCCCGCTTCCAGCCCTTCAGGTACTTGTCCCAGTTCTGTTCCACGATCTCGAAGGATTCCGGCGCCAGCTTCGTCAGCAGGTCCCGGTTGCGCTCCGGATAGACCGCCGGCCCGCCTTCCTCCGGCAACTGACGCGTGGCGTCGATGACGATCTTGCTGCTGATGGACCGTATGGCTGAGCTGGGATCCAGGGCCATCCCCCGGGCTTCCTGGATGATCTCCGTTGCCGGGTAAGGCTGCCACCGCGCTCCAACGCACTGCATGACCTCAGTGCGATTAAGCACGTCCACGTCCTTATCCACCACAATGCAGGTCTTGGTGATCGGGACAACGCCCACAATTTTCTTGCCGGCTTCCAGGCCCTGCTTCGGTCCCGTCTTGTCGATGGAGAGGATCCCGATGCCGGTCCACTCCACCGGCGAGTGAAACGCGATCGCGTTGGGCACGAGCTTTTTCAGCCGGTAGAAGGAGAACGCCTCAAGAGGCGCCGTGCAGAAGCCCCGCGTGACGCCGGTAAACTGGTTCAGTATCCAGGGCTGCTTCCGGTGCGTGATGCACGTGACATTCATCACGAAGTTCCGCTCCTTCTTCAGGCCGAGATAGCCGTACATCTCGCCGAAGGGGCCTTCGGGCAGCATCTCATCCAGCAGCACTTCACCTTCGATGACCATTTCCGCGTTTGCCGGAATCAGCATGTCGTTGGTCTCGCACTTCACCACGTCGACGGCCTTGTTGCGGAAGCCACCCGCGATCGCCAGCTCGTCGGCGCCGCCCTTGGAAATGAGTGAGGAGCTGATGAAGTAGCCGATAGGGTCATTGCCCACCACAATGGCAATCGGGCAGCGCTTCTCGCCCCGCTCGATTTTCTTCATCAGCATCTTCCAGCCCGATTGGCCGTCCTCCGGGTTCACGCCGAGCTGGCGCGGACCCTTGATCTCGCACCGGTAGGTCCCGAAGTTCATCCCGAGCTCTTTGTCCTCAGTGAAGATTGACCCGGTGTTGACGTAACGGGCGGAGTCAGCGGGGTTGGACTTGATGAACGCGAAGTCGAGCAGGTCACACTGGTCCCCCATCAGCACCACTTCCTTTACCGGCGCCGTGGCGGCGGGGATCGGGTTGGTGGGGATGGTTGGCGTCTTGCCCAGTCGGGCCTCAATCCCGTCATAGAGAAACTTGATGGCCTGCCGGTAGGTTTCCTCGCCGTTACCCGGTACCGGTTCCCGGCCCCAGATGATCGCCTCAGTGTCCCAGGGACCCATGTGATTGGTGATTACCGGACCCTTGAACCACCGGCCATCCTGTTTGATTTCCTCGACGAGAATCGCCGGGGCGCCGTACCAGCCAAACCTGTCAATCAGCAGGTAGGTGAGCGCCGTCATCTCGTACTTGTCCTGGTCGAGCCGCTTGACCCGCAGAACCAGGCCCCGGTCCTCCAGAGCTTTCACGTAGTCGCGGAAACTGTCGAAGGGCCCCACGTCCCGGCCGGGCCAGGTCCGCGCCTTGCTGGCGGCGCGTGCTTCGGTCGTCGCTGTCAGCGAGATACCCAGCGTGGCGGCGAGGCCCGCAGCGGCTGCCAGCAACTGACGCCGGTCAAGCCCATCGCCGGGACGCGGGGTCGCGGGCGCTTGCCTGGACGAGGACTCACTGGAATCGGACATGCACGGTTGCTCCTGAGCGGATAAGGGTCTGTACCGCAATTAACCAGCCCGACGCCCATAGTGCAAGTGGTGCAGCAGAATGCGAGGCAGCAGGGCCGCTGGCTGGACGTTAGCGGAGGTGCTCTGCAAAGAACGTCAGAGTGCGCTCCAGTGCCAGGGCGTGGCTAGGCTGGTGAAACTCGGGCCGCTCGTCGCAGCTGAAACCGTGACCAGCCTCCGGATACACCCAAGCCTCCGCAGCGGGACGACCTGCGCGGATCTGCTGCACGACCTCCGGCGGGATCAGTGGGTCTTTGGCCCCGAAGTGGTAGAGGATCGGGCATCGGGGGTGCTCATGGAGCCAGTTAACGTTGGCCCGCCCGTAGTAGGAAACTGCAGCATCAGCGTTGGTGCGGCAAGCCGCCAGATCGGCAATGGCACCACCCCAGCAGTAGCCAACGGCGCCCACCTTGGCCCCGGCTGGGAGCAGGCTGCGCAAGGCGGTTACCGACCCGACCAGGTCTTTGGCGACGTCATCGATAGGCAGTTGCTGCATTAAGGCCACGCCCTCGGTAATCCGGGTGTAGGGCAGCTCCGTGCCCGGTTTCAGCCGGTCGAAAAGCGCCGGCGCCAAAGCGAGATAACCTCGGGCCGCGAACTCGTCCGTAACCCGGCGCATATGCGCCGTGACGCCAAAAATCTCCTGCAGCACCACCAGTCCTGCCTGCGGTGGTCCCTGAGGCGAAGCCAGGTAGCCACTGAGATGATGGCCATCCAAAGCACTGATAGTTATCACTTTACCGGGCATCTGCCGCCTTTTCATTAGTAGACACAGAATTAACAGTGTTCTGAACCTGCCGGAGCTGGATGTCAACTTCCACCGTGACGGGATTGCCCACATAAGCCGTGTCCTGCCACTCACCCTGGCCGACGCCGAAAGCGAGCCGCTCCAGTGCCGCCGACCCGACCAGACGGGCTGATCCTGAACCCACCGCCGGGGTCCAGCGGAACTTCAGGACGACCGGCCGCGTCACACCCCGGAGTGTCAGGGTGCCACTGGCAGCGTAGCCCTCGCCGGAACGGACGATGCGCTCCGCGTTGAACCGGGCCTCTGGCCACTTGCCCAGATTGAACCAGTCCGCCGTCCCCAGGACCTGATCCCGCTCGGGATTCCCTGTGTCCACGGAGGCCAGATCCACTCGGGCGGAGATCTGCCCCTTTTCGGGCTCCGCCGGGTCGAAGCGCACCAGCGCTGTGAATTTCTCGAACCGGCTCTCGAACATGGCGGCCTGTTGAATGGCCGTAAACCTGAGGCTGCTGCCGGCGGGCTCGAGCTCAAAGGCAGGGGCGGCCGCAGGAGCGGCTTTAGCCGCGACCAGGAAAAAGTTCGCGGCTAAAGCCGCTCCTACAGCCAGCCCTGCAGTACGTGCGTTCACGACTGCCCGCGCCGCCTGATGCCGGGCAACATCGCCCGGAGCACGTCATCCCGGCGGAAGAAGTGATGATGGAGCGCCGCCAGGGCGTGGGCGCTGATGAGTACGAGAAGAACGTTGCCCTGCATTTCGTGGGCCGCCGACATGCCCTTGGAGAACTCCTCGTTTACCCCCACCAGCGTGGGTACCGTGAACAGGCCAAAGAAGCTCACCGGAAAGTTTGCCGCCTGGGAGCGGAGCAGACCTGTCAGTGGCATCAGAAACATCAGCGCATAGAGCAAGACCTGCGTCACCCGGGCAGTGACCCGCTGCCACCGGGGAATCACCACCGGGAGCGGCGGTGCTGGATGCGTCAGGCGCCAGGCGAGGCGCAGGGCTGTCGCCGTGAAAAGCAGCAGGCCAAGGGACTTGTGGGTGGCGTAGTTGCTGAACTTGTCCGGCCCGATGGTCTGATCGACCATGTAGAGCGCCAGCGGGATCTGTAGCAGCAGCAAGCCTGCAATCGTCCAGTGAAAAGCCCGGGCGAGCTGTCCGTAGGTGTGGGCTGGATGCATTTCGTTAGCATACCCGACAGATGTATGCCCAGCTGATCCCGATCCTCGCGCCCGTGTTCATCATCACCCTCGTCGGTTACGGCTGGTCGCGGCTCGGCGTGCCTTTTCAAAGGGACTTCCTGACGGGCCTGGTCATGAATATTGGTGTGCCTTGCCTGATCCTGAATGGCACGACACACCTGGAGGCAGACGCTGCGCTCTTTCTCTCGATGATGGGCTTTGCCGTGCTGGCGCTCATCAGCTGTGCAGCTGTGGGCAGCCTCGTTCTGCGACTCCTCCACCAGCCACTGCGGAGCTACCTGCCACCCGTCGCCTTTGGCAACGCCGGGAACCTCGGCCTGCCGCTGTGCCTGTTTGCCTTCGGCAAGCAGGGCCTTGGGTTGGCGATCGGGTTCTACCTGGTGGGCTCCGTTTCCCAGTTCCTGGTTGGGCCGTTGTTTCAGGGCCGAAAGCCGGTATGGCGGACGCTACTCACGACGCCCGTCAACTACGCCGCAGTCCTCGGTGTCGGTCTGCTCGCCACTGATGCCACGCTGCCGCTCTGGGTGAGCAACACTGTCGAACTTCTGGCGGGAATCGCGATTCCCCTGATGATGCTGGCGCTGGGCCATGCGCTGGGTAGCTTCAAGGTGCAACGCTTGCCGATAGCCGCCGGCATTGCGGCGGGGCGCCTGGGCCTCGGGCTGGCGGTTGGCCTGACTATCACGCAGGTGTTCGGCCTGACCGGTATCGAGCGGGGAGTGGTGCTGATTCAGAGCGCGATGCCCGTAGCCGTCTTCAACTTCCTGCTCGCGGCCCGTTACGACCGGCACCCGGACGACATTGCCGGTGCGATCGTCATCTCCACGCTGGTGAGCTTTGCGACGCTGCCGGCGCTGCTGCTGCTTGCCGTACCGGCGACGTGAACGGCACGCGGGAGCCTCGAATGACCAGATGGCCATCCGGGTCCTGATTCTCAGGCCTGGACAGCCTCGGCGTATTCCGGGTCTCCGTTGGAAAAGTGGCTAACAGGTGCATCAGCAGATCTTCTTCCATGAACAGGGTTCTCCAGTTTGCAGGTCCGCCAGACCCGGGCCGGTCCCCCGAGGGGTGTTTCAGACAGTGAACTGGGACCAGGAAAGTGAGGGAGCGCTGCCCGGCGCAGGGCCTCGGGCCAGCTGGGGATTCCGTTCCCTCTGAGGCGTTGGGTCATCGTGGGCCTCCCTGGCCTTAAGCTGGCCCGAACTGTTCCGGCCGGCTACCTAGACGGGCACTATCCAGACCGGCGGTTGCACCGCAATGACAGATTGATGTCATTTTTGGGTCGCAGAGGGGCTAGTGCGGCGCATTATTGAGGATCCGTGGGGAGGCTCTTAATGCATGGCAACTCTATTTCAATCAGTTACTTATTAAAATTACTAAACTTGTCTTGCGCTGCACAATGTTCTGCTCTACTATCTCTCTCGCCCAAGTGGGGCAAATGGCCGAAGCAAGGAGAGACTCACCATGACCACCCAGAACAATGCGTTCATGAATTTCCCCGGTTTCCAGAAGGAAGCCCTCGAGCCCATGTTGGCTGCCAATGGCGTTGCCGCTGATGCCTTCGAGCGTCTGTCCCGCCAGAACTACGCCGTACTTGGTGACTACATCAACTTCGCCGTGGAGCAGGCTCGCCTGTCCACCCAAGCGTCGGACTACGCCCAGCTCCTGGCCAAGCAGACCGAGCACGCCCGCACCTTCGGCGAGCAGCTCGTCCGCCGTTCCCAGGAATACGTCGAAATCATGAGTGCCTTCCAGGCCAAGGCCCAGGCCACCGCCCAGGCCACCGCCCAGGCCACCGCCCAGGCTGTTGCTCAGGCTCCGATTGCCAAGTCGAAGGCTGCCTAAGGCCTAACCAAAAGAACCACTTACTGG
>Ga0163150_10001731_pt1 | contig 35771 bp, 37 predicted proteins | sample OliLakLV19P2IB_FD_148628 | JGI IMG/M metagenome (GOLD analysis project Ga0163150, IMG submission 148628) | Freshwater microbial mat bacterial communities from Lake Vanda, McMurdo Dry Valleys, Antarctica - Oligotrophic Lake LV.19.P2.IB | ecosystem: Environmental > Aquatic > Freshwater > Lake >... | reverse complement strand
CTCAGAAAGGGCCCGATCCTCTCGCGGGTCACTTTTTGTCTAAAAAAGATTCAATTTAGGGTTGGGGAGCCCGATGTCCTGGTGTAGAGCTGGATCAGGATCAAGGATCGCTCGCGATCCGGAGTCCAGCTCTTTGAAAACTCACGCTTTTTGGCAGACCAGGATCTGAGGATCATTATTGCTCGTTACGACGAGACTTCCCGCCTGTGTCACGATGGTGGGTCAGGACCGCGGATCTGAGGATCATTATTGCTCGTTACGACGAGACCAAACTGTGAGAGCCCGGCCCTCATGGCCGCTCGGCAGGATCTGAGGATCATTATTGCTCGTTACGACGAGACGGGCTACTGCGTTATGACGCTAGGTGCACCGTGAGTGGCGGATCTGAGGATCATTATTGCTCGTTACGACGAGACTTACGCGGTTGAGGTTTATCGAAAAACCCGAGACTTACGGGATCTGAGGATCATTATTGCTCGTCAGGACCTAGACCGACGAGACCAAATAGCCTGAAACTACTTATAGTCAGACTATATGTGGAGGACTATAGTCTTTGTCGATCTCTGCTGCCCATATTAGCTCCCAAAATGTCGAGTTCAGCATCACGCTGAACGGTCGTGTGTGGCGCTGGACCACTGTCATGGATGTGTCGGGAGCCGTCCCGACATTCATGATAAAAAATATCACGACCCCATATGGGATCTTAAGGGATTCGACCCCCCTGCCTGGGGCAGTCGTGGAGGGGATGAGTGAGTCTATCCAGTCCCTCGTAGCTAATTACCGACCCTCTATCCTGGTAGGCCCTCCTAGTGCTTTGGTTTTCGTCGTCGACGAAGGACGGGGCTACAGCCTACCCCTGACCGGGCGAGTTACCAACACAGGGGTTTACGGGTCTTTGCTCAGCACGACATTGGTCGCGTCGGCTGTCTATATCCGCACGAATCCAGCCATTATACCCCACCTCGCGTCTAACCAGTCCGGTGTCTTTGACGTCTCGGTGGACTCCACAGACCTCCTGACCACGTCCAGCCCCTACTCAGGGTCCATATCGCTCCAGGACGGGTCATCGACCAATTCGCCCCAGGTACTCCCCATTACGATCACGGTGCGACCTAAGGCGGTTGTCTCGATCAGTCCAGGTCTCGTTACCTACGTCGTATCACGTCCTATTAGCGGACCCTTCCCAGCTATCGCGACTCAGCAATTTACGGTGCAGAACTCTGGGCCGTCCGGATCAGTCCTGGATTACCAGATCGCTCGCCTGACCGGACTCTCGCAGAGCTGGCTGGCTAGCTTTACTCCCGTGACAGGCACCCTGCCTGCTAGCACGGTGCAGAGTATCACGGTGCTGGTCGAGCCTGTAGAGGGTCTGATGCCCGGCATTTACGAAGAGACTTTGCGTATTAGTGGCTACAGTTTCAACGATTATGCGGATGTCATCATTCGCCTCGTAGTTACATAGGTTAGGAGCAGGCTATGCAGGACTTTAAATTTGAACACATGCAGGGATCAGGCGCCACGGGGCTAGACGCTTTTTTTGAGAACGAGCCTCAAACTATCTCGCCTTTTGGTTCGATTAAGCAAGCGTCGGCTAAACCTCAGCGAATCAGGATCGCGACCATGGTTGACATTGCAGGATTCCAAAGGATTTCGAACGAGACTCTGATCCACAAGTCTACGCAGGATCTTTGGGCCATTAAGCATGAGGGTTCTGAGTATTTTATCGAACGTCTTTTTCAAGACGGGGCAACACCGATAAAGGGCTAAATGGACAATGAGCTATTAAAATCAAGAGTCCTTGCTCGGTACCGTAACGGGGAGCCAGCATGGCACTGTGATCCTGAGACCGTCGTTAAGACTGCCTCATTAGGTCCCGCTGAGCCTGGCCAATCCGGCAAAAGGAATATCCCTAAGGATCATCCTTACGATCCTAATTCCTTGAAGCCTTTGGCAAAAACGCTCTGGGCGTCAAGCGTAAGTATGGGGCATGCCCTGACAGCATATCGCCACTTGAGTCGGCTCAAAAGCACGACTATCAGTCCGGACGGCAACTTAGGCGGGCACGGGTACATCATGCCCGTGCAGGATATTCGCAATAAGCTACATCAGGTATGCGAGACCCTTAGTGCCATCACGGACACGCTTTATGATGAGATCAATGCCCCGCATTGGAAGCCTCGCCTGGCTCAACTGGATGACAATGAGGCTGAGGACGTAGAGCGCTTTGTTGAGGAATCTAAGGGTAATATCGATGCCCCTGAGGACTTGGCGGAGGAATCAGAGCAAGAGATCGAAGAAATGAATGATGGCGGGCGGGCTAAGGATAACTCATCCGAGTTACCGGGTAGCGGAGTCGCGACACCTGAGCATAAGGATCGGCAGGAGAAGCAGGGCCGGGTTGCCGACTCGTCGGTATCTCCTGACTCCCTCTCGGGACCCCGCGTAGTCCATTTGGGTCCAGGCGAGGATCCTAATCCTCAGGATGCCTATACTAATGATGGTTGGGGCACTCCCTCAGGTCGAGATTACGATTACCCCAGTGCCTGGGATAACGACTTGGCGGATCGGGGCGCTGCATCTAAGGTCCCTGACTACCTATCAGAGCCGACCGAGACACAGGCCTGGGACTTTGGTCTGGGTTTCGGAGCACGGGGCCAGGGAGCCGGTGGGTACGAGAATCCGTCTGGAGAAGGCAATAATAAGGGCGTGTGGGGCCCCGCAAGCGGGTTACCCGGCGCTTCCGGAGACATTCTCGCTCAAGGCAAGTTGCCAGGTGACGATGACCATCCTGTTGCTCGGTCGGACTATTATCGTGGAGATCGAGGTAACTTGGTCAACACGCAATCTGTGCTCCCTGCAGTAGAGCCAGCGACGGGTCGTGCCGACCTTGATTTAGTAAATGTGAATTATATTTATGAAGACACGGCAACTCCGTATGTGAGACACGATTACAGTGCTCACGATTACAGCGCTCAAAGGGACGATAACGACAATGGCTGAACTTGGCGACCTCACTAGCTTTTTTAAAACAGGTTCTGCCGTCCAGGATCTCGACTGGCTTGATGTCGACGCAGAGCAGTATCGTGCTCAGGACACTCTGCCCAAGCAGAACCTGGATATGGTGCCTGACCTCGAGGCTCTCTGGCGTCATAAAGATGAGCCTGCTTCTAACTTCGTGCCTAATCTGGGCGAGCCCAAAACCATGGGCGACCTTTCACAGCTTCACGGGAATTTGCGGGACTTCAAAGCCTCGACTGATATTGTCAGGACGGCTCGTTTGGCGGTCATGCAATCGACGGATCCCGCTAAGATCCGTCATGCCCTGACTTCTCGCTATGACCGAGATTCTTTGATTCAGTCCAAGCAGGCCTTGTCCGAGGTTTTCACTGAACGAGGTCGTCTAGGCAAGACATATATTGCGGCAAATGATTTTCCGGATTGTGCAACTGGCCAGCAAGGTGTTGAATTTGTTCGCAAGTTTGCATCTGAGGCAAAGTTTATTTTGCCGAAAAAGGCTTGTGGCACATGCCCTCATCATAAGGTTGAGAGCGGGTCAAATCATTGTGGCGTATTCCTCAAGAAACTAGTTGAATACGACACGCCTGGCCAGATGGCGGTCCAGGCACAGAACCTGGTTCGTCTCAGGTCTGTCAAGGCCGAGAGTAAAGCCAGGGAAATCAAAGCGAGCGAGATCGTAGGCTTTCTCCGCCGTGAATTGCTGAAGGGTCGTAACGAGGCGGAGTTAGCTCAAGGTCTCAAAATCTCTTTTAGCTACCAGGACTTGAACGATACTTCGGACGTGTGGGCTCCGACATTCAAGGAAGCGGGTCTGTATGGAGCGGTATATACGACTCAGGAATCCTTTTCGGATTGTCATGAAGGGGCGGACTTCGTCCATAAGCATTCTTCGTCGATCAGGGCTGTAGTAGCGGGCACTAAGTGCGGGACTTGCTTTTTTAACAAAGCGGCTCGCTGTCTGCTGTACGGTCGACCTTTAGTTGCGTCCGCAGAGGAGCTGTACACGGAGGCAACAGTCCAGGCCGTCGTGTCTGAGCATCGTATAGCCGGCAAGCTTCCCCAGGAGGCTGCTCGCATGAGTTGGGGCAGCACTCCGGTAGAGGCTCTTCGATCTATCCATAAAGCAGCTTCAACCCCTCTAGCTAGCCTGACTCAATCCGTGCGCTCGAATATTGAGCAAGCCTTTTACGGTAATGCTCGTCCCGTTAATGCCGATGTGGACCCGATGGCGATTAAAATCGTCAAGACGGCAAGCCAGTACCTGAACGAGGGCTTGTATGGTCGAGATTTGGTCCGGGCACTCCGCCAGACATACGCCCTCGATGTCTTGTTGAAGCATGGCAGGCAGTTGAAAGCGACCATGGGCGAGGAAGGTCTGCAGGGCTTCAAATACATCGATCCTACCGTGTATGATGATTACGGTAAGGGGTGTGACCGAGTGGCAAGCTTGTATCGAAGCCGGTCCGCTATTAAGTATGCCAAGCTTGGGGACAAGTGTAGTTCGTGTGTTCATCACACACGAGTAGGCCACTGTTCTGTGCTGAACAAGACCTTGGTGTTGGAGCCTCCCTACATCGACAAGCAGGCTGAACAACAGGCTATCCTGAACTCCGGCCCGGCAATGGAGCGACCATCAGATCAAGCCCTCATGGCTAGCAACGGCCTGTCCATGATGCAGGAGTATCAGCTCCAGAATTATAACCAGGAGATCGAGTTGGCTCCAGAGCCCGTCAAGGTCGCCCAGTCCGTCATGATTGGCCGACATGAGATAAAGCTGTGAGAAGCAATCTTGCCTCAATCCGTAGGGTCGTGTTGGCGTATCGTCGTCAGGCTGATCAAATCCCAGGCGCTCGTCAGAAGGCAAAGAGTAATTCATTGCCTATCAATCGACCGAAAGGCATAGCCCCGACGGTGGTTAGGGATAATGGGGTCTCGAAGACGAAGGGAGACGACACGGTTAAGCCTCAACGTAAGGACATTCAGCCTAAGGATGTCTTCCCCGCCACTCCTAATAATACGGGAGTTTTGAGTTTGGCCCAGACGGGCCGAGATCTTTCGAAGGCGTTAGACAAGCAGATCCCCAAAGATAAGGGGTATGATGTAGTAAATAATCTATCCCAGTATCTGATCCGAACCGAAGGTAATGGTGAGTCTGGTACAGAAGAAGGTAAGTAATTATGTCTGAAAATGAAAATATAGATGTCGAGACCCCAGAAGAAGAGACCCCAGAAGAAGAGACCCCAGTAGAAGAGACCCCAGTAGAAGAGACCCCAGTTCAGGATCAACATCCTGGAATTGCAGGCATGAACGGAGGCATTATAGTTCCGCTCCATGCAGTCAATCTGCCGGTCAAACGAGGTCCAGGACGTCCTCGGAAGGTCGGCAAGAAGCCTACTACAGATGACCTGATATACCATGCCGAGATGATGCGGCAGAAGGAAGCATTCATTTTAAAAGATGAACTTGTTAAAGCTACCTCAAGTCGTCTAGAGACGTTGGAAACTTTACAAGCGGTTAAGTCTCAAATAGCGCGTGAGGCGGCGGCTCTACTCTTTGCTCGAATGGAACTTGAAAAACACGGTAAGGATACGACTCAAATATCGAGTCGAAGAATAGCTAGTCTTAGGGAAATTACGAGTATTGAGATGGAAATCAAAAGGCTCGGGGTCACGATAATCGACCTTAAGAGCGAGCGTTTCCAGAAGATCTTCACATTCTTTCTCACCACCGTGAAAGATTCAGCGGTTGAAGTCATGTCACCCGAGTTAGTCGACCTCCTGTTCAACCGTCTAGAGACGAAGTTGGAAGGTTGGGAGGAAAAGGCTCAAAACCTTTAAAGGATTGAGCCTTGGCTTCTGGAAAAAAAGGTATCTCCCATCTTGTTCGTGAGGTCGGTCAAAAGATTCGGCAAGACGGGCGAGATGAATCGGGTCGCACCGAAAATTCGGGAGGCGTAGCTGCCCCCAGGATCTTCAATGTTTTAGACTACATTGAACAGCCCTGGGGTCTGGCTATGAAGCTATACCCGGCTCAACGCTTTCTGGTCAAACTTTACTATAATTTGCCTATGGACGAGACATTGCCTGAAGATCCGAATCGCAGGATTCAGATCACGGACATGTTCAAGTCTAAGGTATTGTACGAATTTACGGAACGGGAGTATCTCTCGTATCTCTATAATGAGGGACGCTGTAACATAGGTTCTCAGGATCATGATAGGAGAGAGCTTGTGCTCGCCATCGGTCGCCGGGCAGGGAAGACGACTTTATCTGGCATTTTCGCTAGTTATGAAGTTTACCGACTCCTGAATCTATACAATCCACAAGAGACCTACGGACTTCCAAACGGCAATAGGATCCAGATTATCTCGGTCGCGACGGACAAAGAACAGGCCGGATTGCTTTTCAATGAGGTGACAAGTCATCTTGCTAAGTGTGATTACTTCAAACCATTCGTAGCCAATAACACGTTGAGTCACGTCAACTTCAGGACCCCCTACGATATTGAGAAGTTTGGCCCATCAGCCCGACAAGAGAACGGGAAGTTCGTCAGTTTCAACGGAAAAGCAAGTCTAAGGGTGACATTCAAGTCCTGTATCGCTAAGGGACTTCGTGGTGCTGGTAATATCGTGATCATCCTGGACGAGGTGGCCCACTTTCAGGATAAGGGTGCCAGTTCGGCTGAGGAGATCTACAATGCCGTAACGCCAAGCGCTGCCGCATTCTCTCGAAAGGATCTAGAGACCGGCAGGACGACCAAATTGGCTAACGGGCAGGATTCGGATGTTGAGAGCCGGATCATTCTGATTTCATCACCCCTTGGTAGGTCAGGTAAGTTCTTTGAAAAGTATGATCTGGCTATGCGGGGAGGGGATGGGTCCAATAACCTGATAGCGGTTCAGGCCCCTACTTGGGAGATCAACCCCACCATTGCTAGTTCGTATTACCGGGAGAAATATCATGAGAACCCGGTCGTGTTCATGGTGGAGCACGGGGCACAGTTTTCTGACCAAGCCCGGGGTTGGATTGAACGGGAGACGGACCTTCAAAAATGTATTGTCCCCTTGGCTCGACCCAAGCTAGCTGGTCAGCCCAGGTCTCCCCATCAGATGGGGATCGACGTAGGGCTGGTGGGAGATGGTACCGCGATAGCGATCACTCATGTTCAGCAAGATAAGATCGTGCTAGATTACCATGAGGTCTGGCAAGCAGGGGTGGATTGGCGAGATTCTAACCCACACCTCGACGGCAAGTTTTCGACCGATTACAGCAAGACCCTGAGTACCGTAGAGAGGCTGGACTTTGACGAGATCGCGGCTTGGATTCAATCCCTTACGCTCAAGTTTCTCATTACAGCCGGACTTTTTGATCGATGGAACGGTATCCCGCTTGAGCAGTCACTGCACAAGAAGGGCTTGAGGCAGTTTAAGTCTGAGTTTTTTACACGGGATAATACGAGTAAGATTTATCAGACTGCCAAGATGTTCCTGTTTGACGAGAAACTCGAATTTTACGACTACCCTATTCCTGAGAAAAATAAGGACCTAGGGGGCCGCCACTCTCCCTTGATTACTGAGTTGCTGTCCTTGCAGGCATCCCAAATCAGTAAAAATATCGTTTTAGTAGAGGCTCCTAAAAAAGCAGGGTCTCATGATGACTTGAGCGACGCCATCGTGCGGGCTATCTGGCTCTCTGCCGACGTTTTGCTGAACCAGAAGCACACGGCATACGGATCTCCCTATCGACCCGCTGTAGCGTCAGCTATGACGCCCCAAAGATATCAAATGGCCCGAGCTAGACATCATGGTTTAGGGGATCGCCGGCCTGGTGGTTCAAGAATAAGGACGAGGTAAAGTGCCATGGAGGATCCGCCCAAAGTTCCGATCATATTCGCTAATAGGGTGATTCAACAATTTGCCGATCACCTATTGGGTGGTGTTTCGATCAAACCCCGAGACTACGCACTGATGCGTTTAGTATTTCGTAAGCTCAAGGGGAACTGGCAGCTCTTGACACAGGGTGACATACAGCAACTGACATTGCTTGAGCGAGTCGTTACGGGCTGGAATAAGATGCCGGGTCGAAAGCAGGAAACCGAAGAGGTCGAGCAAGTCTGATATGGCATCCCCTGAGCAGTTCCGTACCCGTGATTGTGTCGTCTTAGTTAAAGGCGACACATATCCCGTGACTGTCAGCGAAGCCATGGCATCGGCAGGTTGGCGTGGTGGGCAAGGTGTCAGATGGACTGCTTCTGTAAAAGACGAATTCCTAGTCGGGTATGGAGACGGATCCTACGGCGGTTTTATCCTATGGGGATCGGATGAGACATCGGACCGGTTTACGTCCATTACAATGAACCAGCCATCCTACCGGTTTGCCGTTCAGGCAGTTGGGTCTTGGCTATTTATGACCACTACCTACGAGCGTCACACGTATGCATCTAGGCAATCAGGCCCTCTGGTGCCAATCACGTACAGCGCCAATGATAAGCTCCTTTTCTCCCTGCGAGGATACTGGACTAATGAAAACGAGTGGAGCCTCTCAGGGGACCCTAGAGCACCCAATACTAACATTTTAGGGTATGTGGTTCAGATTCCTACCGTTATCACGGATAACTTCTTGACGATACAAACAGTGATATGACGGAGCTTCTCAGAACTAGAAACTGTACAGTCTTCTATCGAAGCGATGCTATCGCTGTTGCAGTCTCAACTACCATGTTGGCATCAGGTTGGGCTGGAGGACAGGGAGTCCAGTGGGTAGACTCGCCTATAGACGCATTTCAGGTTTCGTATTCAGACGGTATATTCTCAGGCTTTCTCTTATGGGGATCAGCCGAGTCATCAGATCAATATGTTTCATTCACAGGTAGCCACGTTGAGTATGGATTTGGAGTTTTGTGTTCCGGGTCATGGCTTATGTCCACCGATACCTACGAGCGTCACACGTATGCATCTAGGCAATCAGGCCCTCTGGTGCCTATTACATATGTTGAAGGCGATAAGCTCCTTTTCTCCTTGCGAGGATACTGGACTAAAGAGGATGAATTCACTATTTCTGGGGACCCTAGAGCACCTAACCAACACTTCTCTGGAATTGTGACACAGCGTCCCAGCGCTTTGAATAGCATGTACTTAGGTGTCCAGACAACGGTGTAGCCATGCCTGAGATCATACGATCACAAGACTGTGTTGTTTTTTTCAAGGGCGATTCTGCGACCGTCACGGTTTCGACTGCCATGGTGGCATCCGGTTGGGCTGGGGGACAGGGAGTCCAGTGGGTGGGAGTCCAAGGGGATGATCGGGTAGTTACGTACAGCACGGGCCCATTTGGAGGCTTCCTCCTTTGGGGTTCGGACGAATTGGGGGACGACTATACCGCCGTGACTCGACAGCAGACGGCCTATCGTTATGCCACCATGTTCTTTGGCGGCTGCCTTATTTCTACCAGTTCGTACGAGCGGTACACGTATGCATCTAGGCAATCAGGCCCTGCGATCCCTCTTGTGTACAGTCCAAATGACTCCCTGTATCTGTCTCTTAGAGGTCTCTGGACCAAAGAGGACGAATTAACCCTATCTAGCAACCCCGCAGCCCCCGCTCCCGGGGTAGGGTATGTGGCTCAGCTGCCTAAGGCACAGAACCGAAATTATCTAGGCATCCAAGTTTCGATGTGAGGGTCCATGCCTGAAAGCCAACAGTCCAAAATTAATCAGCTGGAGAGCCTGCAATCCAAGGAGCAACAGGATGAGTATGCCCTCCAGTCTCAGCTTGCTCTGGTTCGAGATGCTCGACAGGAGGTCGAGAACTCCTTGGCTAAGCTGACTAGCGTGGCGGATGCCTTGCGGGACCAGGCTAGGAGGACCCGATCTGATGGTGCGGTCAGCTGGGTCACTTTCGCTAACGGGCACCTCAGGTTTGCCGGAGCATCACAGCAGGGTCTGAAAAGAACCTGCCAAGGTATGGATCGTTTACTAGACAGGGTTAAGGCAGAGAAGGAAGATCAGGAGCGTCGAGATCAGGATGAGCGGAAATGGGAAAAAGCTCGGAATACTCAAAAACAGATAGATCGCATGATTCTTCCGACTGATGATGCTTTCGATGAGCTGTATGGGAATGTAGTGTAAAATGCCTAAAAATTACTCGAACCAGCCAGAACACTCCCAGTACCTGGTCCGTACTTCAGTCCGGATGGCTCGTCCTTATGTGGCCCAGTCGTATGCCAGCAATCTGACGTACAAGGAACGCCTGGTGCGTCAGCAGTCCAAGCAGGCGTCCGGTATGGGTCAGCTGAGCGGGATGAGCGGGGGCACGATCCAAAGCTCTCAGGGTAACTTTTTTAGCCCACAGCTTTCGACGGACTTCCTCGAACTGCCTCAGAGTCTGCGGGAGCGTCGTGAAATATACCGACACTTCTATAACTCGGATGAGTTGGTAGGACAGGCACTAGATCTCCATACCGAACTACCCCTTTCTAAGGTCCGGCTGGCCGCCCCAAAGCCCCGCCATGCAGCTACAGGGTTCGTTAGCCCCGAGAGTTACGGCAAGTATATCCTGGACCGTTTTGAGAGAATGTGCCGAAAGATCAAGCTTTTCCAGAAGTTGATCACGATGGTGCACCACTACTGGCTGGACGGCGTTGCGGTGATTTTTGCGGAAGATGGAACGGTCGAAGTCCCGCCTGAGATCGGGAAGGTCCGCAAGACCCTTAAGCTATCGTTCTTGGATGAGGAAGGTAATCCTGTCGAGCGGGACAGCTCATCATGGGAGGCTAACGACGAGACTCAGGAAAAAGAACTAGAATATTACATGAAAAATTACGCAGGATGGGAGAAGCTCATCGTCCTGCCTATCGACAGAGTCAAGATATCAACCTTCAGTTATACGGATAAGTGCATCCTGGAGCTTATCCCATCGGACAAGGATAAGGTCCTGCTTGAGCAGGCCGCGAGTGGAGACCCCGCTAGCGAAAAGTTAGCTCAAGAAATTCCGCATGAAGTCAGGGACCATATTTCGAACGGACGCCTGATCCCTCTCGGGACAGATCCTGACGAGGGCAGTTTTGCCTATGTCCTGACCGGGAGTAAGAGTGCGGATGACGTGCTGGGTCAGTCTATACTGAACAGATGCTTACGCACGCTTTACTTCAGAGATAAGCTCCGTCAAGCTCAGACTTCCATCGCCAGCCGGGCCATGACTCCTAAGCGGATCGTGTGGGCTGAGGGCCTGTCTGACTCGGATGTGGATCAGCTGAGAGAACAGGTCGATCTCTCGCTAGTAGACCCTGATTATTCTATCGTGGCGAACTATGAGGTTCATTGGGAGGAAATGGGGTCACGGGATCGTCTCTTGGATCTATCGACTGAGTATGAGCAGACGGAGCGTCGTCTCCTGGCCGGCCTGGGCGTGACTGAGAGCCTGATGTCGGGTGAGTCTCTATACTCGGGCGACAGGCTTAAGCTGGAGGTGATCAATCAGCGCTATCTGCATCTTAGAGAGATCCTGCAGGAGTACGTGGAGGAGCACCTGTTCCGTCCCGTAGCTCAGCGCATGGGTTTCGTAGAGAAAGATGAATGGGGACAAGAAGTCGTACTCTTCCCCAAATTGAGCTTTACTCGATTACCTCTCCGAGATAGTCAGGATACTTTCGACGCTCTCTACAACCTATACTCCAAGGGCTCGATATCGATTGATCTCATTTTGGAGATGTTGAATATAGACCCTAACGATACTAGGATTAAGATCGAGCGTGACATGTTTACGGTAAATGATCCGATCTTTAATGAGATCATGAGATCCATGTATAATGAAATTGGTCGTGGGCTAGCCGAGAAATCGGATGTACAAGATCGAATTATGAAGTATTTGAAACTGAAACTGAAGCCCGCGGATGATGCCGAGGGCAGTGATGCCGAGGGCGGTGGAAGCCGGTTCTGATGCTCAGCTAGGGGTCCGGATCCGCACGACAGGGGCAGATTAGATCAAGAATCTATTTTTAGCTTTCTAAGCTTAGAATGGATCGTCACGGTACAAAAACGCATCAAGAGCGGGAACAAGAAGAAGACGAGCGTCTTGTCCGCAAGAATCCCGAGGCAAAGCCTCCCCGTCGAGATCGTCGTCGAGAGATGGTTAAGCCTGACCCTGACCCTGACCTCGACGACTCGTCAGATCGTCAGGATCGAAGCCGAAATTACAAAAAGGTAGCCCTGAGGGACAGGCTAGCTCTCCGAGTCAGATTATCCGCGGATCGAATCCCGGCCAAAAGTACTGAGACGGGGGATGTCGTGATGATCTCTCCGGACACGCTTAAGGCAAAGCCCGGAAAGTATAAGCCGGTCGATGGTGACGATGTCGAGAGTCCTCAGGACCTGAGTAAAGCTCTGCAACAGGCGGGACATGCCCTCAGAAGCATGGCGGAGCAGGACCCTAAGCTTGACCGTGCCTTAAAGAATTTCTTAAATCCTCAGTCCCAGATAGCCGGGATCGTCCACGAGAATCCCAGCTATCCAGCGGCAAATTTACTCCCAGGGGTTAAGCTGCCCGACGGGATCAAGACAGTACAGGATGTACAGAATGCTCTGAGTAAGTCGGCCCCCGCCAAGGGCAAAAAAGATCAGGCAAAAAAGCCAGTTGAAAAACAGAAGCCCGAAAGCCCTAAGAAAAAGCCCGAGAGTCCCGAGAAAAAGCCCGAGAGTCCCGAGAAAAAGCCCGAGAGTCCTAAGGAGACATCCTCGGCCGAAAAGGCTGGAATCGATCCACCCGCTCGTCGGCCTGTAAATCAGGCGGAACGTCAGGCGGCCCTGAGTTCTCTGGTCAGCACATTTCCATCGGAGGTGGCGGCCAACCTGATTGCAAAAAATATGCATCCGGATGATGTGCAGTCTCTGGTCCAGACTTACCTAGCTGCCAAGAAGGTTAAGCCAAGGGATATCGATGGCGTGATCGCGAAGGCCGCTACGATATACCAGCAGGACCCAGACCAGGTCCCTCCTCCCAAGACAGGGCAGGACAGACAGGGTCAGATAGTCCCGTTTGATCAGTTGAGTCCTGATGATGGGGCTGAAGCCTATAGACAGCACCAGGTCCGGGTCGTGGCCTTGAGCCTGGCGGCTAAGGCGTTGCTGACGGATAAGCTTTCGAGCAAAGGTACCCTCACGGGACGACCTAGGGTCCCGGTCAAGCTAGCGGGCCAGCTAGCGGGCATGATCTTGAGCAAGGTACCGGAGGGGCAGGCTGCGGAGCAGGCTGTTAAGCAATATGACGATACAATATCTAGCGGGAAATTGGACCGGATTAGTGACGGGACGATCAAGAGTCTGCTGAAGTCAGTCAAGAACCATCCAGCCGCTCATGCAGCCGCGATATCGTACTTCCAGGCTAATGATTATGCAGCCGCCAGACAACAGTTTCTGAAGGGTGATGATAAGTCTATATCGGAGTGGCAGTACCCTCACGAGATAGCACAAGGTTTGAAGCGAGCGGGGCAGTTTTTTAACGAGCGTAACTCGCTCTATGGCCGTGCTGGCGAGACCCACCCATCGGCTAATTTTTTTAGAAGCAGAGTCCTGTCCCGCCTCCAAGCTCTGGAGCCAGAGAAAGCAAGCAAGGTCGCTGACTTGCTGCCTAAATTGGACAAGCAAGAGTACCGGGATTCATATAAAAAATGGGAAGTCAGCCATAAGGCGTGGCAGTCTAGCCTCAGTCGGGGTCCAGAACCTGAGAAACCCAAGAGACCCGCTGCCTTAACGGCAAAAAGTGATGACTTGTGGGATTCGATTACCGCGGGTCAAACAAAACAAGGTAGTGATTTTACTTATTCAGCATCCCTTGTGATGGGCTCTACCAAAAAAACAGCTGTCTACCATGGTATTGATCCGTATGCCTATGGTCCGCAGGCATACCCAGGATGGCTTCAACTCAAGCAACGCGACTTAGGCGAGCCAGACTTTAAGATTATCTTGGGTAAGGCTGAGGAGTGGCTTAAGTCTAGTCTTTTGTCGGTTGCAGTAGAGGGTATGGTTCCGGATGCACGCTACCGAGCCGCTCTGGATCTGGCTATTTACGATAGCGAGTATAACAGGGCTATTAATGCAACACAGTACAGCCACATCCTTGCTCGATTGGCTGGAGCACCGGTTCCTGATATAGGTCAGAATCTCCCAACAATTCAGAAGGAAGCTAGTTTCGATCATAAAGTTGAGACTCGCTACTTGGTAGCGTTTGGAGAGAGTTCTTTTAATCGAGATGTTTTGGCTGCTATTGCAGCACAACCGATCACGTTCACGGATGATTCAGGTACAATCCGTAACGCTGCATGTATTAACCCTCGTATACTCCGGACTGTTGATGTCGGAAAACAAGCTAGTCAGGGAGTCCCCGAGACTGTATTCCGTATTGATTTCCCCAAGGGTTCTGAAAAGGACACATATCGAGCCGTCGCGGCCGCGCTATCCGGATTCAGGCTGTACGCCAGCCCGAGTACTCCAGGGTATCTCCCGCGCTTTCGCTCTTTTACTTTTACTCCCCCGTCTAATGAACCCTCAAGGACCAATATGAAAGCTTCCCAAGAGATTCGAAAGTACGCCGCTCTCGTTGCCAAACTGGACTCTAAATTGGCTTTTGAAATGTTGGCTAGCGCTGACGTTGTGGCGGATGACGAGAAGAAGATGCCCTCTTGGTTGAAGGAAAAGTTTGAGGGCAAAGACGAGAAGAAAGACGAGAAGAAAGACGAGAAGAAAGAGGCAAGTCTCCGAGTGGCTTCTCTCCGTTCTTTGATTGTTCGTCAGGCGGCTTCGGTCGATTCGACGCAACGAGCCGCATGGCTACCCGTTCTCCGGGCCCTAAAAGACCTGGTCTAACCCAAAACCCCCCGATAGGAAAAGAAAAAATGACTACGAAACTGTCGGCCGTGCAATCCAAGCAGGCCAGTGAGATCCTCGGTCGAGTCGATGCTTTGGCCCGAGATATTCAGGCTAACTACAAGAGCTGGGGCATGTCTCTTGAGGGCGTCCGCCCGGTTGTCAACAACCTAGATAAGATCGCTGATGCACTCGAAGAGCGTTTCTTCGGATTAGATTCTCTTCAGCGTCGCCAGGTCGAAGTTCTGAAGCAGGCTCATGTGATTCAGCAGGATTCCGATGAGTCTTACATGGCATCCTTTAATGGCCCGTCATCTCCCAAGCAGACCGATGCTGACGAACCCTATATGTCGGCATACGCGGATGATCAGACGCAAGCAGTTCGGGCCGGCAAGTCCACGTCCGGCCGTCCTTTAGCTTAACTGTGACCAGATCGAATCGAGCCTGACAGAGGACACCACTTTGATTGACTATTGGAAATTGAGTCGGGAATTTGAGCCTGGGGACTTCGTTCAGAGGTATATCCCGAGTCGGAGCGTCAGCCTATCCCCATATGTGGGTCGCGTCACGGCGGTCCTGAAGGGGATAGGATTTCTCGACGTTCAATGGCCTTTCGGCAATGAGCGGGTCTCGCCCGAAGATGTTGTGAAGGTTAACAAGGAGTTTGCCTCGTTCCTTCCTCCAATGGTGGATTTCTCGTACTATCCTGGGTTGGAACAGCAGAGGGCTCGCCTGGCTTCCAGAACGCTTTGGGCGTCAGCCGAGCTACCTCCAGGGTTCCATAAGGAGCTGGCCCGCCTGGTGCACAAGGGGGCCAACGAAGTTCAGGCATATGACGAGCTGTGGCACAGGTACGCATCGTTCTCAGATGATGATTCAAAACTCCGGAATGAAGTTTCAAAGCTCTATCGGTTTGCCGCGAACTCACTTGAGCTTTTCTTAAGTCAGCAAGCACAGAAGACCGCGACATACTGGATGGCTCAGAATCGCACGCACCGGGCGACCAGGGCTGAGGTTAAATCAGGTTGTCCCTCGTGCCCCAAGTGCGGGACCGCAATGCGTAAAGCGACATACAAGATGGCAGAAGGGCTGAGAATCAAACTCTTTGCTTGCCCTAAAGATCTCTATCTAATTAAGCAGGCAGATATCGTGGGTCCTCAAGGAGACCCTGTATCATGGTAAAAAGTAACTTAAGATTAGCGGCAGAAAACTTTGCCTCCTGATGTGACTTGGAGATCTTAAAGGAAACCTGAACCTCATGGCTTTTTCAAAGTATGCTAATGCTGCGATAGTCCAGCCCATCGTAACGATGGCATCATGGGATCAGGTGCGATCTACATCACTCGCAATAGGATCGGCCTTTTCTCAACGAGAGGCCCGACAGGATCTTTCTCAGAAGTATGACCCCAAACAGTACATGCTCAGTCACTGTACTATCATGGCCTCAGTAGATACTGAGAATGGTCCAGGCCCGGTAGGTCGTCATGTAGAAGGAGCCTTCCAAGTAGATCGTAGATTCCACGATTACTATATTACACCCGCTACATCTAAGTTCATAAATAACAACCACGATTCATGGGAAAGGAAACTGCTTTTAAGCACTTTCCGTACTTTTATCGGGGGTCAGAACTATGTTGAGCATCTCCAAATTGCCGAGATGTCTAAGGGTAGAATCATTGATGCCGCGGCTCGGGATATCGGGGAGTCGATCTACATTGATATCTTGGTCGCGACCGAATTGAGACATAAACCTTTGGTAGCGGCAATCCAATCTAAGAAGTTGAACACGCTATCGATGGGCTGTTCAGTCGAATTCACCGTGTGTTCTCGGTGTGGTAATGCGGCAGAGGACGAGACACAGCTATGTTCTCACATTCGATACATGAAGGGAAACACCTTCATGGATGGTTTGGGTAAGACTCGCAAAGTAGCTGAACTCTGTGGTCACTCGACGAATCCCAATAGTGTTAAATTCATTGAAGCTAGTTGGGTTGCTAACCCGGCTTTCACGGGCGCTGTTTTGCGGGATATTCTGACCCCTACTGAAGTTCAGACTATCGGCCCTAGACTCCAGATGGCGTTTTCCATGCCTGTGCAGCAGGTGGATCCCACCCTTATGGCCCGAGCGGCCAGGGTATCCGGATATTCCAAGCCTTCTCAAATTTACGGTGATGATAAGGTTGTTAGAAGTGTCGGTACCCCACATCACTATCGAACACTTCTTGGGCAAGATAAGGTGGACCCAGACTTTGGTGCCGATCTAGAATCTGATCAAGATCAGGGTCAAACACAGCAGACTCCTGACATCGCAACCCCTGCACTTGAGAGTAAGCCTGACTCCCTGCAAAAGGGTATTGATGATCTGGCTGATATTCTCAAAGAGAAAGCGATGGATAAGGTTCGGGGCGAGATTTCTAAGCGTGAGCTTGAGCCCCGTGCCGACTTTTCTGAGAATCAGAACAACACGCTGGTTCATCAGGCTTCCGCTAATCCCTATTGGAAAGAGATCCTCAGGGTAGTGCAAGCCAAAGTACAGGATCCGTCCAGGTCTCGGCGTATCTTTGCCGGCCTCATTCTTTTCAAGAATGGTGGTTGGCATGCGGTTCGTGCGGCCAATTCTTTCTCAGGCCGCGAAGTACTTGGAATCTCTAGGTTTTTAGACGAATTTCAAGGATCCAGGATTGCTGGGGAAGCTCGTATCTATCGAGCCATTTTGGCAGTCGGAGGGTTCTCCCCATATACAGATGTAGATGGTTATTTAGCGGCATGTCGCCGTTTTTTCGGCCGAGACCTGACTAACTCAGAGCGTGATACTCTCATTTCCAAAGGTCATATCTATGACCTCGGGGTTTCGCGGTTCTCTTTATAGTCCATTTCAGATGAAGGTACACGGACCTGAACCCGTGACAATTAACACGGTACCTCACCACCCAAAGAGTGAGACGAAAGGTAATCCCCGTCATGCGTGAGCGTACTACTTGGAATCGCAAGCAGATTGTTAAATTAGCTGAGGACCTAGGGTCCATGAATAACCCGGAGCACGATAAGGCTCAGCCCGCGGCTGACGCTTATGATATCGGTGGCCCGTCTGAATTCGCTGAGGACGTTGCGCCCAGTGGGTGGCGAGCAGAATACAGCGGCGATGCCGTTAAGCGTAACGAGATCGGCATGCCCGAGTTTCGTAGCGACTCCTTCAAGACTGCTCAACAGGACGAGGACGAGGACGAGGACGACGACTTTCTCGAAAAGAAAGCGGATGTCTGTCTGCACATCGCTAAGAAGATGCTTCCCAAGACTGCTTCGGAACAGATGATTGAAGACCAGGCATTTGCATTTATGCACATGGCTGACTCGGATATCGTCGCTACTGCGACTCGCCTGGCTTCTCAGGAGGACGACAAAGAAGAAGAAGAGGACGACAAAGAAGAGCAGAAGAAGCAGGCTCAGGGTCAGGACGACAAAGAAGAGGACGACAAAGAAGAGGACGACAAAGAAGAGCAGAAGAAGCAGGCTCAGCAGGCTCAGGGTCAGGACGACAAAGAAGAGGACGACAAAGAAGAGCAGAAGAAGCAGGCCTCCGACATGATCGCTCAGCTCCAGCAGCAGGCTTGTGTTGCTTTGCAACAGGGTAATCAGCAACAGGCTCAACAGCTTGTCCAGCAGATGGCTCAGATTCAGCAGCAGGCCCAGCAGCAGCAGGCCCAGCAGCAGCAGATTAGCCAGCAGCAGGCTGAACAGCAAGTACAGCAAATGCTGTCACAGGCTCACCAGCAAATGCAGGGTCAACAACAGGGTCAACAACAGGGTCAGCAACAGATGCAGGGTCAGCAACAGATGCAGGGTCAGCAACAGGGTCAGCAGCAGATGCAGGGTCAGCAGCAGATGCAGGACGTGCAGATGCAGGACGACATGCTGCTCGACCAAATGCTCCAACAGCAGGGACAGTACCCAGAGATGATGACTGCATCGGGCGATATACAGCTCGACGGTCCTTCGATGGATACCTCGGAAACACGGCTCGGGTCAGAGGATGAGGCTCTCCAGGCCCTGTTCGCTAGCCACGAGGAAGTGAAACACGCGTCGCACGCCCGTGCGCTACAATCGGGTACATCCCGTACCGCGTCGACCCGTACTGTCGGTACCCGCCCCTCCGGCGGAGTGTCTCAGTTGGGTGGCGGATCCGCAGGTTCGGCTAATGTCGAGGTGGATCGTCTACAAGGACTTTGGGCATCGGCACCAGACGTTACGAGTGTTTTCAACTCGTAATTAGTTTGGTTTACCAATCCCCTAAGATTTAAGACCCAGATGTATATTTTGATCAACCCCAGCAAACGCTAACAGGAGAAATAAGCAAATGCCTTTATCCAACGGCCAGGGCTCGGGTGATTTCCGGGAAACGTCAGCTCGTGTGCAGATCTTCTACGAGGGTATCCGTAATTCTATGGGTGTCCTCTCGGCAGACGCATTCACGCAGAACAACCCCCCAGTTGTCACCACGTCCGCAAATGTGAGCACCAGGCTCGCAGGTATTAGTAAAAAGGGTGTACTCGGTGCAAGCATCGCATTCACTCGCCCCGACGCCGGCAACGGTTTTCTCGGCGGTGCCATTCAGATCGCGTCGGCTTTCAGCGTCACGCTTAAGCCACTAGGTCTGTTTATCAATGATTCTCTCGGGAATCCTTTCGAAAACACGCCTGGTGTTGCCTCCGGCAAGGGTCCTTACCTTTGTGGGCGCGGCACTGTCGGAGTGGACCTCTGGGAGACTCAGAATCAGGCTAGTGGTTCGGCGGCTGTTGTCTACGCGGCGGGCAATGTGCTCTACGCTAGCTCGAACGGTCTCATCACCAACGTGCTCGCCGATGCTTACGAGCAACAGGCTAGCTCTGGTACGGCTACCATCATCGGCATCGTTAAGGTTGCCCCGGACGCGAACAACTCGCTCATGGTTATTGACCTCCGCATTTGAGCGGAACCAAGACCTTTAACTGGGAAACCAAGGAAAAAGAAGCCATGTCACAACAAGTATCTAACGAATTAAAGCAACAGATCATTAGCGAGTATATCAAGACCGCTGCTGGCCGTGCCAAGCTCGCTAGCTCCATGATCCAGCCTCTCCGCCTTCGTCGTGATTACACGGCGGTGGGTCGTAAGACCCTGCTGGTTGAGCAGCTGCCTGATGGCGCACTCCCCATCTACGACAAAGATCCAGAAGTTACGGCATTCGTTGTTGGTGAGGAAGGCCAAAACATCGTAGCGATCCAGAAACCTCGTCGAGTGATTTTCCCATTGTTCGAGATTGCCTCGAACCCGGAAATACCCCTGACGCAGATTAAGGAACGTCGCTTCGACCTGATTGAGCGGGCCCAGGATTTGGCAAAAGCTCAGATCCAGGCAGCTGAGGACGAGCGTGTGTTCGCAGTTCTGGACAGCGTCGCTGTCTCGGGCTTCGACACGCTGCCCGGTCAGACCAACCCTGATATCGCGGTTGTGGCTCCGATCTCTCCTAGCGTCCTTGCCGACGCGTTTGCAGAGGTCGAGCGTCACGACTTGCGCGTCGCCAGAATCTATATGAACGCTACCGACTATGCGGATATCCGTAAATTCGGTCGTGACATCCTGGATATCGAGTCGCAGGCGACATTACTCAAGACCGGTCTGCAGGCGACCCTGTGGGGCGCTCAGATCATCACGTCTCGTCTGGTCCCAGCTGGGTTCGTTTACGTATGCGCCGAGGCCGATAACTTCGGCCGCTTTCCAGTGCGTACGGAACTTACCGTGCTCTCTGCGGATGATCCGAAAGCTCGCACAATCGGATTTTCCTGTTTTGAAAACGTGGGCATAGGGGTTTTCAATCCCCGTGGTCTCACCCGCCTGGTTGTAACCCGAGTCTAAGTAGGACTTAGGTTCAGACAAAGGCCACTCAGGGTTTCCTGGGTGGCCTTTTTTTTTACGATCCGCGGGCGAATCCTTTTTTCTGCCTGCTCCTGCAGAATGCTGGACAAGGAGCGGATTACCAGATTGGAGCAGGAGCTAGCGGAGCTTAAGATCCGGGTGGATATGCTATTTAGAGCATGCGGCCTCACGGGAGAGGAGCAGGACACGCTGCCTAGCCCTCCTCCTGAGAGACTGACTATCCCCAGCCCCGAGCTTGCGAGGGGTCCGGAGCCTCAGAAATGCCCCGATCCTCTCGCGGGTCACTTTTTGTCTAAAAAAGATTCAATTTAGGGTTGGGGAGCCCGATTCTCGGTGTAGAGCTGGATCAGGATCAAAGATCGCGAGCGATCCAGGGTCCAGCTCTTTGAAAACTCACGCTTTTTGGCAGACCTGGGATCTGATTCTCATTATTGCTCGTTACGACGAGACACCTGACGATTATCCACATCGAGGTCGAGATTCAGAAGGGATCTGATTCTCATTATTGCTCGTTACGACGAGACACCCTCGGATCGTAAAAAAAAAGGCCACCCAGGAAACGGGATCTGATTCTCATTATTGCTCGTTACGACGAGACATATAGATTCGAGCGACGCGCAAATCGTGACGAACGCGGATCTGAGGATCATTATTGCTCGTTACGACGAGACGAGCGGCTGCATACTAGCGACGCACGAGAACGCCAGGGATCTGAGGATCATTATTGCTCGTTACGACGAGACACAGCGCCTCGCAGTTGGAGCATGCGGATCAGGATCCTAGGATCTGAGGATCATTATTGCTCGTTACGACGAGACGACACACTCGCCTGCTGATCGTATCCATTTTGCGCCGGGGATCTGAGGATCATTATTGCTCGTTACGACGAGACGATGCGCGGTATGCCATCCTGCTCACGAGGATCTGATTCTCATTACTGCTCGTCTCGACTAGACCGCGATAATTCATTTGTTTTCTCGGCTCTATAGGCCCCTTCTTTTTCTGCGGGCCTCTGGAGTTAAATCAAAATGAATAATCCGATTCACTTTACATCAGGCGAGTATCAGATATTTATCGCAACCCGTACATTCTCCCTGGGTGATACAGGGACAAGCATCCTGGCAGGATCAGAGCTGGAGTACGACGGGACTAATATCCGGTACTCCGGAGCTGCTCCGGTCCGCATGCCCCAACTGCGAGGGGCCGTGAAGGCTGGATGGATTGTCCTGAGTGATGACTACGATCCTACCGACCTGTCTGCGTCTATACCTCGTCCGGCTGGTGTACAGGTCCGGGATGCTCGGGGAGGCAACCCGATGGATCCGTCCAGCAGGTCTCTGATCACGACGGTAGAGGCTGAGGAGCGTGAGGTGAGCAATGTGGCTCAGCATGCTAACCAGGTCCAGAGTCGTAATAAGCAGGCTCGTAGTCAGCGATCTGTCAGTCAGGATCAGGATGGTATGGAGGTCAGGAAGCTTTCGACCCCTGCTCGCCAGACCACTAATTTTGCGGACGAGAGTCCGGATGAGGCTATCAGGAGAGCTAATTCTGTTCGGATCGAAGCGGGACAGGGCCGATCCCGTGAGAGCATGCTGGCTAGCATGACGGCTGATGAGCAGAGTCAGTACCTGGACTCGATAGAGTCTCGCAGGTCCAACCACGTGGCTCCCAGGAGTAATCTGGTAGTAGGGCGTGTCCAGGCCCCCCAGAATCAGGATAAAGAGGGCTTTAGGGTCACGAATCAAGTAGGTGGTGGAGTCGAGATTGCGGATGCTGGGGGCATGCAGGGCGACGTTGTCGAGACTCAGACTAGCCAGGAGGGTTTAACATTCCGCAACACCAACGTGGGTCTGCCAAAAAAGAAGCAGGCTCGGGCAGTCAGTACCTCTACATCAGATCAGGATATCCAGCGGCGAATCGCTAAGTCGATTTGCCGGGACTTTCCGGATAATTATCTATTTAGTGACACGCCGCGAAAAAAGATTGCCCGATTGCAGGCCGACTACGAAGATCGTCCGGATGTGATCCGGGCTGTCGCGGCGGCGGATCAGGATCCGGATGTTCGAAGCCGGCTTCTGAGTGAGTTTCCCAGCGCTTTCGGCGGATAGTGTGACTGGGGGTCCAGCTGGCCCCCAGTTCTTAGTTTTTACTTGTAAAATATCCTGGGTGAAAGTCCCCTATGGCAGACGTACATCAGGATGATAGCATTGATCGGTCTAGACAAAAGACCGCGGGTGCTACTCTATATTTGATTGAGGAGCTGGGGGATGCCCGGCTCAACTGTGATCATCTGATTCGTTATCTCACGGAAGCTGTGAAGCTCATTGAGAAGTCGAGTCATAAGGATCACTTCTTTGAGGTGGCGGGTCACTTGATCAGGGCAGTGCCCCAAACTGCATTTAAGCTGCAGAAATCCCTGCAAGCTGTCGCGTTAGCGGCTGGCCGCATTGATTACGAAGAACTGAAACAAGAACTACGACCCGAGAAGGTCGATGAACTGGAGCGGGTCTTAAAAGAGGTCCGAATCCGTCCTGTGCAACATCGTTCGGAGAATCCCATGTTAACTCCTAAATATGCAGCTGATAGACTTCGCGACATCGCTCGTCAGACCCGTGCTGAGGGTTATGCTCCAACTCGCGATATCGCGGCTTTCGTTCAGGAGTTAGATCCTAACCGTCAGGCCAGCGGGGCTCTACCGGTCGCGGACGCGTTGGATAAGCTGGCTGGTGCGATGGAGAGTCAGGGTCACGTATCGCGAGGCCAGCTGGCGACATTGCTTTCCAGGATCGCTATGGAGCAGGAGTTTGAACAGACTTTCAAACTCGCGAGTCGGGATAAGCAGGCCATGACCGACGATTCTGGGCTCGAGCCGGACTTCGAATCTATCCGGACGAATGCTATCGCGGCATCTCGTGCGGCATCTACGGGCCGGTGGCGTCCCGCCCTGCTTAGTCTCTATTACATCGTGGACGACATCGGAACAGTTCTTGTGAAGCTGGGATCGATGGATACTCAGAAGTCCGAGCAGCTCAAGCGTGAGATTCGTCAGATGCTGCCTCAGGCCGCCAAGACGGTCGAAGAGATGTCGCATAACTCCGTCATGGCTACGGCTGATCAATGGAGGGTTGAGGCTGATTCGGACATACGAATACCCGCTCTTTTTGTCAGACATCAGAAAAATATTAGTGATCAGCTGGATGAGTTGAATCACAGTTTAAGCACCTGGGCGAAGGATAAACAGAAGTATCACCCTCAGCTTCAGAATGCTCTTGATGCATCCAAAGCTATTCAGGATTCAAGCGAGAGGATGGTTCGGGAGCTTAATAAGATTGAGAGCGAAGTCTCCAAGACGGCTTCGGATGCGGATGATAAGCTGTCGCGATACGAGGAAGGAAAGCCTGCTGATCCGACTGAGAACATGAATCAGGAAGATGCCGAGGAATGGAAAGAAAATACAGAAGAGCACAAGGATAAATTTAAGACTGCCGGAGCATTGGTATGATGTTTTGTTCAAAAGATTCTCGCTATCGTACCGCTTTGAAGAAGCGAGCCCGTTTTCAGGGTGATCCTAAGGCTCTTTTAAAGGACCTGGATCAAGTGGTGAGTAAAATGCTCAGCACTCGGGGCAGCGTCCGTCGATTGGCTGAGGCCGTCCGGAGTATCTATCAGGATGCCACGGGTCTTACTTTCGAAGGCCTCTATGAGGATCCTGATTTGATCCTGACAGTCAAGAAAATGCAGATGCTTGACGACATGTTGGGCGATGTTTTTCCATTAGTAGAGAGACAGGGCCCTCGTTTGAAAAAGTCCGTCAAGTGACGGGGTCTGGGCGTGACCAAACCTTTAGTTTCCATCCCGCCTTACGGAAAGAGTAAGGCTAGAATGCCTCTAGCAGTGGCAGAGTTGCCTAGTGGGGGTCCGCTTGATCGTGGAATCCCTCTTGATCCAGGGATCCCTGGCCAGAGCACGTTCGCTAAACCGGTTCAGGATATTCGAGATCCAGACAGTAAAGACGAATCGGCATTTAGGGTTGATGGTCCGGATGACATGGCTAAGGATCGGGATCGTGTCGACGTAAATCAGGATAGTAAGGATCAGGGCACGAGCTACATGGGTCTAGGTAAGCCCGATCCCTCGACCACGACTCCCTATCCTTATCGAGACGGTGTGCCTAACGCACATAACGCAACCTACCTGGCCGAGCTGTGGAAGCTAGAAGGAGCGCCCGTTAGACTCATGCAGGCCCGGGCACAATATAGTGTACTGGGGCCGAAAACGGCCGCAACAACTGAGCAGATCTTGTCAGGACTGGACAGGAGGTTTAAGCAACGATCACTGAGTTGCAAGGCTAGCTTGAAGCGAGTAGATATTAAGAATCTGCGATGGATTTTCTCGGTAGATTGCGGTAATGGGCCCAAGGCAGTAAAGATTCGAGCGATTCCGAAGGGCCGGGCCCTCGCCTTTTCTAAGCTTGATTTGGAACTCTCATGTTCGTGTAAGGCATGGCAGTGGATGGGCCCCGAGTATCATGCCAAAGGGGAGAAGTATCAGGTAGGGAAGCCGGTCGGAACCGCCAGCACGCCCAATATTAGGGATCCTGAGAGAGATAATCGGGTTTGTAAGCATGTCGCGGCTGCTCTGTCACAGACCCGCACATGGTCTATCCCTGGGGCACGTATGAAGCGTGTGGTTAAAAAAGCCATGCGGTATCGCAGGATGATCAAGAGCGCGTCTTTAAGAGTACCTAGATGAAAAGAGATTAAAATGCCAATCTATACTGTAAAAAGGAAGCAAGATGGGGCCCAGCTCACGAAACGCCTAAGTTTCGCTGAGTATGATGCAGTCGTGTCGGGTGAGTCCCTGTTGGTTGATCAGGACGGGGCCGCATTAGAAATAGTGTTTGACCCTGGCCAGGTGGGGTTTGTTTTGAAGGATGGTCTCTCGGGCGGGTGGGCATCTAAGACCAACAAGGAAAGACAATTTAGGCGGGAAAGACAGGCTATTATGACGGATCGAGAGAACCGTCATGTTTTTAAGCCTAAACTGATCCCCAACTATCAGGGTCAGGAAGCACACTCTTGGGCGGACGTGCAGCAGCATGTCCGAAGTGAGAAGGGCTTGGTAGCAGCTTCTACTTATGCTCCGCTAGTAAGTAAGGAGCGAATGACATGAGGGACTTTAGTGTTATCAGGAGACGGAAGAACATTATAGATATCCTCACCCCTAAAAGAGCCAATGTGCAGGGCTACCGTTTTCAGGCCACAACTAACTTTGATCAAGCCTATACTACGATCCTGACGGCACCTATTTCTTCAGGTTATCTAGACCCTGCGATCAATCCAGTAGTCTTGAATGCTGTTAATAATCCGGATCATATTCGAGTGGTTTTCAACCCCAACACATTCACGGCCGCGGCTGGGATTACGGATGCGGCACATTTCTGGTTAAAATTCATACCCGTCGACTTTTCAGGCACGCCCGGCACGGCTGGAGCGGGCACGCTGGTCCTGACTGACTCCGAGCATTCCGGCAATAGTCGGGTCCAGATTGCTGGCGTGGCTCCGGCGGACTCTACCGTGGCGAATTCGTTGCAGCTGAACTTGCCTCAGAGTTCCCAGGATTTCGTGATCAAGAATGAGAACGCGGCTGGCGGCTTCAATCTGTATGTTTCTTTCAGAGTGGGTGGAGCGGAGCACCAGGTAGCTCCTCAGGAGTCCCTCAAGTTCTTCGAGGGCCCTCTAGACCTCCTGATGGTCCGGGGTTCTGGCGGGACAGTCACTTTTTCTGCATCCTTCACCAATTACCTACCTCTTTGATCCAGTTGATCAAGGTTCCTTTTATTACCTGTTAATCACAGCGAGGAGTATCTCGAAAATGCTGAGGCTAGTACACGCACAAACGGTTCAGGGTTCGATCCTTGTTGATGATATCGACGACGGTCTCTCTAATAAACAAGTTCATCGACTCGGAAGCTCTGGCGACCCCAAGGCTTATGCGCGGGACGGGTACGCTAACTCGGACAAACAGAAATGTTATGTCCCACGGGTTAAGACTGGTGAGACTGCCATCCCTGGTTATATCGACCTGCGTCAGACGAACCGAGTAACATTGTCGAGCAGTAAAGGGAAGATCTCGAAGATGGTTCAAGCCGGCTTAGTCACGACGGTATCGTTCGTTCCGACCGATATCGTGACTCCGGTTGTGACCAACGGGGTAGTTGCCTCACCTGGAGCGGGAGACATTACGATAACGGGCACTGGCTTCCTGTCAGTAGCTCCCGACATCTCGACCGTGTTCCTTTCTGGAGCCGGCGTGGGTGTAGGTGGCCTGACTCTGACCAGGACTCAGATTCTGGCAGGAACTGGAGGAGTTTTCACCAACACCTCGATTGTGATCGACACTTTGCTGGCCCCTGGCTTGGCAGCTGGCGATACAGTCCGGGTTCGGGCTGACGGTCGTCTGAGCAACATTTTCACTAGTGTTTAAACAGTGACGTGCCTAAGCTTCTCCCAAACATCCTTAAGGACGAAGGCCACCACTTCTACCGGGTTGACCGGCGGTGGCAGCCTAAAAACCTTATGCCAGATCCTTATCGGATTAATCTCCTTAAGGATGCACAGGTTAGGCTTAACCGGCTCGAAGAAGCGATTGACGAGTTACAGTTACTCGACCGATCCCCTCTATACATTAAGCTCCTCTATCGAATGCGTGCATCGGTTAAAGGAGCACAATTTGCTTGGAGATCGGATGACCTTCGGTTCATCCAAAAGATCTCAGAGTTTTATAGTGACTTTGGAGTCGTCCTCCAAAACCTCAAAATTGACCAAGCACGAGGACGGCTCGTCGCAACCTGATCCAGGAGTCTGACAATGCGTATCGGTATTATTCGTGGAGATCTTCCGGCCCCTATTTCTTTGGGAGACTTGGAAACAGTTTCTCAATTCAACCCTCCGACTGAACCTCGCGGTCAAGTCCTTTATATCACGCGCCCGACTACGGCTGAAATCGAAGGCGTGTTGGCTAACCCGACTTCGGGAGCCGGTGCGACAATCGAGGGATCGGATATTGTGGGATCTTTCCCCATCACGATCTCTGGCTCTAACGACGACCTGAAGGTCCGGCGAACGTCGTCCGGGGCATACACGACTGTCCTGATTACTCAGGCGGTATACGCCTCCCTAACGACCCTCCTGGCAGCGGTTAATGCCGCGCTAGTTGGAACTGGCATCACGGCTCGGCCGGGCACTGGATCAGGATCCCGCGTGGCCCTTGAGTCTGACACGAAAGGTGTTACCAGCGTGTTGGGCGTTGATTCGACTGCTGGCGGCTCGGTGGCTAACACGCCGCTTGGTTTCGGTGCATCGGCCATCGCTCGCACCATGCCTGCCGCCAGTGCTTTCATCACGGCATCTAACCCGGTAGCGGGCACACTGGATGTATCGACGGCCACTATTAACGGAGTGGGGGCAAGCACGAACTCGAATGCCCTGACTCTCATCCCGGCCACTCGCAAGACTACAGCTAATGTGGCGGACGCTATCGCTCCTCAGATTGTGGAGACGGCGGTTGCTCTCGATAGTTACATGGTCGGCATGATTTCTGAGTACAGGAATGCTGGTTTCAATCCGGATAGTCGTCGAGGCCTGACATCTGGAGCCGCTATCTCGGTCGTTGCTGACGACGGGTCTACCGCTTTCGCGGCTGGTTTGCCCGTCCTCTCGACAGCGGATCTCCACACCCCTAGCACGGGCATCCTGACCATTACTGGCACGGGCCTGGGCGGCTTCGACAACAAGGAGACTTCTGTCCGGGTTGTGGGTCCAAATATCGACAAGCTGCTGGAGCAGCGAGCTATCGAGGCAGCGGGCGGGTCCGTATCCGCTACATCGATTGTAATCCCGGCCGCTTTGATTCCGGGTGCCACCCTGACTACTACGAAGGCTCGCGTTAAGGTTCGTCAGCGTGTCTCGGCCGCTGTAGTGATGACCTGATTTGTAGCTGGACTTAGGGGGTCCTGAGGGACCCCCATATTAAAATAAAGAAAGATCAGATTTACGACCTCTTTTCGAGGGCGAGATTAGGATAACAGATGTCAACAGAGAATGAGTTCAGGACTTCCGATCTATACTTTGCGGCTTACCTGCAAGTAGCTGGAGTTCAGATGGTTCGGACGGATAAGAACGGGAGTGGGAAAGTAAGCTTTATCTTCGATCCCTCGATATCGAATATAGAAGAGCTGAAAAACGCCTGGTTCGGTCAGTCCGGCAAGGTAGCGGCCCTGCCTTACGCTAATGCGATAAAAACGTTAAAATCTGTGTGTCATCTTTGATCCTGATTTCTTTTTAAATCGGGCTGACACACAATGTTGCAAGGCATCCTTGAGCAAGCTTTTGATGCCTTGATAACCTGCGTGGTAGCGGGCCCTCTTTCACTGTATCTTTTCTTCTCATTTTGTCTTGACTCACAGGCCAGAGAAAAATTGATTAGATTTTTCTGTTTATTATTTGCCTAATAGGCGATGTCTAGTCGTAACGAGCAATAGTTGAAGCACTGGCTCGACCCAGGAGCTTCAGCTTTCCTGCCCGACCCTGACTAGTTCAGGAGAGTCAAGTTTTTGAGAAGAAGCCATGAACAAGACCAACTACCTGAGGCAGGCAGTAGCGAATCATGTGCTTAAGGGTGTGATTTACACGCCTCCCTCTGTCCGATACTTGGCGCTATTCGTCATCACTCCTACCGCCAGCCTGGCCGGTACTGAAGTATCGGGGGGCTCGTATGCTCGCCAATCCTGCACTTTCGTAACGCCGGTTCTTGGCGTTTCTAGTAACTCACTAATCATCACATTTTCTATCCCAACTGCAGATTGGGGATTAGTCGAGGGAGTTGGCTTGTTTGACGCCTCGACGGGGGGCAACATGCTTTACTTCGGCTCGCTGGGAACTCCCAGGACTGTCTGGACCGGGGACGACATGTACTTCCCTTCTGGCTACTTTAACCTCCAGGAGACATAAATGGCTCTAATCTTTCGCACCCGGACGGTGTCAGTTAATCAGGTAATCTTTGACCAGGCTGATATTTTCCTCACGGATCAATTCACCCGAGCGGCTGGAGTCCTGATCACGGATGTGACCCTGTCTCTCTTATTCAACAACGCGACTGTAAATTGGCCTCTTGTTCCTGGGGCTTCTATCTTGGATACGCAAGTAGCGTCTGGATCTGTCTATTGGAACAACTTACCAAATTCAGTCTACGGACTAAGGTTCCTTCCTAATTCTTTGGGCCACTGGACCTTGAGTATCCGGGATCCCGGACATAGTCAGCTTGTTTGTTTAAGTTACGATGTGATCCGTGCGCCTTCAGTTGATTCCGGCTTAATCGCTGGCTTCTGCACTGGATAAAGGACAGCCTGCATGGCCTTATTTGATCAGACCTTAGATGATGTGCTGGTTACGGCAGACGATATAGCGGATGACTTGGTCGGCCCCTTCGGGACTTCTTATGATCGTTTAGGTAACGATAACGACATGATGGTCTTTGACGGCATGTTTGCCAACATGGACTACAGCATCCTGTCATCGGACACGCTGTCTATCGATCCCGATGCTCTCGCGTTAGCGGCAACATACCAGTATAACTTGCAAGATCTGATCATCCTACAAGACTCTCTTTTCGTCGAGACTGCTTTCAACACCGACACGATAGAAGTGGCGGATTCCGTGCAGATTTCGCGTACCGTTGGTGTAACGCCTACTGATTCCATGACCTTGACTGACTTAGCTGTGACAGGATTCGTGCGTTGGATCACGACTAACGATTCTATCCAAGCTCTTGATCAGGTACTGAATCAGATATCTTACGACAGGTCCTTGTCTGATCGAGCAGTCATGCAGGATGTTATCCACACATGGCAAACTCTTGACGGTCGTCTAGGGGCAAATTTGGAAGGTTCCGCGATCCTTTCCGCGATCCTTATTTTTAAGGAAGAACCAGCTCGTCCTGCTGGCATGCCGGCCCGAGAGGTGAAGCTGCCAAAAACTCCTCCGGTGATAATTGAATATAACGTGATCAACCCCAATCCCCCTCGTCGAGGGATCACATGAAAAATAAAAGGAAAATTGACATATGCACACGCCCATTACTGAAGCAGCCGCTGCTCTAAATCCGATCAAGACGCCTGAAGAAGAGCAGGCTGAGCGTAAGGCCCGGCTGGCCAACAGCCCCGATCTTTGGAACAAGCTCTGGGTTCAGGAAGGCCAAGAGGAGTGGCGTAGGCAAGCCCTGAATCAGGTTTATACCAGGATTGAACGCTTGCTTCCCAAGGCGAGTCGGGTCATTGATCTGGGTGGTGGCACGGGGGTCCTGGGTGCTCGTTTGAGGGATACCAAGAAGTGCTCCGTTGTTGTGGCAGACCACAGCGTAGCGGCTTTGGAGAAAGCACGGGAGCAGGGCCTGGAGACGGCCGTCATAGATCTTGAGAGTGATGCTGAGCTAGCCCTGCTGCTATCGGGTCCTCCAAGCATCGTGCTGGCCACTGAGGTGATTGAGCACTTGAGTGCTGAGGCCCGGCATCGTATTTTCGCACAAGCGGCTAAGCAGGGACGAGCCTTGTTTTCTGTGCCTAACGACAGGCTTGGGCCTGAGGAAGAATCCCAACATACCGTCAAGTACAATGCGATGAGTTTCAAGCGAGACTTGAAGCAACACTTCGAGCATGTATCTATAGCAGTGTTGGGTCCGTACCTTTTGGGTGTCTGCGGGTGGCCTAAGAAGTTTACCCTGTCCGTCACGATGCCGTGTCGTGATGAGTCGGAGGATTTGGAAGCCACGCTTGCTAGTTTCAGGGCAGTAGCGGATGAGATCGTGATCGGGATTGACCCTAGAACAACGGACAATACTTGGGAAATTGCTGAGAAGTATGCCGATGTAGTGTTCTACCTTGAGAATCCTGAGGGGGCAAATGTGCCGCGAGACGGGGTCTCTAAGCTTGATTCGCAAAGTAGTCAGGATGACCAAGTTCCTGAGGAGGGTGTGCACTTCGGTTGGATCCGAAACCAATGTATGGATCGTTGCACAAGCGAGTGGATTTTCATGACTGAGGGGCATGAGCGTTTAGTAGCCGGGTGGGAAGCCCTGCTTTCTTTAGACCAACTCCCAGCACAGGCTAAAATTGGCTACGTCTTGAGAACAGGGGAGGATCAACAATGGGCTTTCCCCTGGCTATGTAAGAATGATAGTAGATTCAGGTATGCCCGACGTACGCACAACACGTTGGATTATCCAGATGGTACTTATGCGATCCAGCTTCCTCAAATCAGAACCTTGCACGAAAGATCTCATAATCGTGCCTTGGCTCGACAGGAGCAGCGTAAGATACAGAACCGCATCACTTTAATGGATGATTGGGTCCACAATGAGAACGCGGCATCTTTGCATTATCTTGGGGCTGAATGGCGGGAATATAGCACGGATAAGGCAATCCAATTTCTTGAGGAGTACTTGCGACATCCTAAGAAAAATGGCCCGATGCGGTACCACACGCGCCTTTTACTCTCGAAGCTGTATACAACCCGTGCGGAAGGTCTTGAGAGGACTAAAGAGCAGAAAACGGAGGATTGGGGTCTCGCCCGAGAGGTCCTGATGGGAGCTGTTGCTGACGATTGGAGCCGGATTGAACATTGGATCCGTTTGGGTGATTTGGCTTATTCTGAGGAAAAGTTCGAAGAGGCTCTCCAGTGGTACACGTATGCTTGCAGTAAGGTAGGCAACCCCCCCTTCACGTTATGGTGGGTCGACATGTCCATGTATAGCTGGCTGGCCGCCCAACGGCTGGCCATGGCCCACGGTGAGCTAGGCCAATTTCAAGATTCTCTTTATTGGGCACGTAAGGTACTGGAGTTGCTTCCAGACAATGCCGACGCTTCGGCCTTCGAAGAAGCAAAAGCCAACATTTTACTGTTGGAGGAGTCAATCAACAATGCAGAACAAGGACATTCAGAACGAGCAGGGGCTATCTGACGAGCTTTTGGCCCAGGGTGTATTCATCGTCGAGGTTCTCCGAGACGGGAAGAGTGGCCCTCAGATTATGCAGCGTCGGGTAATTCCTAACCTGGTAGTCAATACAGGTAAACGACAACTATGGCGTCAGGCAACAGGCCTGAATGCTAAGGTTTTCAACTACATGCGTATCGGCACTTCCGCCGTTGCTGCTAACTCGGCCCAGACTAACGTGATCACTCTTGTGACGGGCACGCTCAAGACCTGCGATAGTAGGACTCTACTCTCGGGTACTCGCACGATGCAGTGGGTTATCTCGTATCCCTCTGGTGCCGGTACCAAGTCGGCTGCTAACATTCGTGAAGTGGTGGTCATGAACCAGAAGACCAGCCCGGGTGGATCGGCTCTCAGCCGTTCAGTGTTTACGGCCGTAAATAAGACTACGGCGGATAAGCTACGAATCACCTATAGAGCCCGAGTTACCTGATTTTAGTAGTCTTGTTGACACTAGGTAAGACTGTAGGACCTGGTATTGACAGACGGTATAGTCCAGGTCTATCCTGCCCCAACATGGGCAGCAGGATAGACCTTACGGGCCAAGAGTTCGGGTTTCTTAGAGTTTTAGGTGAAGCGGCAAATCCACCCGGCGGAGAAGCCCGGTGGATTTGTTTTTGTCAGGCTTGCGGGAAACCTGAGCACGTAGTTCGCGGCACCTTGCTCCGGGATGGTAGATCCAAGTCTTGCGGGTGTCAGATGGGAGGGGTTCAGGATCTGAAGGGGCGTCGCTTCGGCCGATGGATTGTCTTGGAAAGATCTAGGGCGCCTTTAGTCCGAGGCAGGGAACCAGTGGGACGAGGGGCTTGGTGGCTATGTCGATGTGATTGTGGGGTTGATAAGCCTGTCAGGGCAGGTGGGTTATTGACCGGCCAATCTACTTCTTGCGGGTGTTATCACAAGGAACGATCTAGAGAAGTGCATAAGGGTCACGCTCCTTATGGGGCGCCTATATGCCCATGATCGAGCGAATCGACCGAGAAGCACAATCCTGATTCACCGGTTTGCGAGGGATCAGGAGCCTCAGAAAGGCCCCGATCCTCTCGCGGGTCACTTTTTGTCTAAAAAAGATTCAATTTAGGGTTGGGCGCCTGAGATCCCGGTGTAGAGCTGGATCAGGATCAAAGATCGCTCGCGATCCAGGGTCCAGCTCTTTGAAAACTCACGCTTCTTGGCAGACCTGGATCTGATTCTCATTATTGCTCGTTACGACGAGACACGAGCCCCCCCTACTTTGACATTGAGACGTACGGGCCAAATTCGGCCAAACTGGCCCAGCAGTACGGGACCGTCCAGGGATGGACCCAACACTTCTTAGATCCCGTCATGAGCCTGGCCTGGGCTAGATTGAAGCCTGGGGGACACTTGATATTAAACCTGCCCAGCCGGCCTATTCAGGGCTTTAGGGCGGATGGGCAGGCGGGCAAGATAGCGGGCAGGCTAGGCTTTTCAGCCCTGATGCCTGTCCTGATGCCTGTCAGGCAGAGGAGTCGAGTCAACGGATGGTTCAAAACTGAGCCCTTACTGATTTGGCGTAAGGATCTGTAAGGGCTTTAGATCTTTTATATTTTAGTCAGGTGTGTCGGAGCCAACCCCGACATCTACGCCTACAGCAATCACGTAGTTGAGGGGTGCCCGGGGCTCAGAATGGGTCCGTTATTTGTCCGGGATCGAGCCCTGTCGTCCGAAGAACTGCTGATGCAGTCGCGCCTCGGGGAGGAAGCCGCACACCACTACACGAGTTCTGGGGTCACTTACGACGTTAGTCATTCAGACTCTTTTTCAACATCGGACAGTACTACCTTGATTCGTGACCTTAGCCGGTTTACCGGGTACCAAATATCTAACTTTCTCGACTAGGGCTTCAGTTTTTACTTTTGAAAAGTCTTTCGTGTGAAAGACTTCTTTTGCTCCTATATCGAAAAGTACCCCAGGTTATGCTTCGGTGGGCTGGGGAGCACACATGGCTGCTCGTGACGACCGTGTCAAAGATACGTCCACGACCACCGGCACGGGCAACATCACGCTTAGCGGGACGGCGCCGAGTGGCTTCCAGACGTTCAACGCCACCATCGGGCAGAACATCATGCTCGAATACGCAATCGGCGGTGGCGCCGAGTGGGAGACTGGCTTCGGCTACCTTTCAGGCGCCACTACGCTTGTGCGCGAAACTGTTGCCGAGTCGAGTAACGCGGGCGCGCTTGTGAGCTTTTCGGCCGGAACTAAGGACGTTTTTTGCACGCTGCTCGCCGAATCAATCGTTGACCTCTCAATAGCCATGGCGATTAGTGGCGGCAATCTGTTGCAATGAAAGTGATGACTTATGCCCGCAAATAGACAGCCAGCATTCACCCGACTCGGCAATCATGGCGCCGTGCTCGTCACCGCGGCCAACACGAGCAGCGCGGGTGGCGGCACCATTGGCACTGATATTTTTCTCGCCTTCACCGCTGACGCGACTAATGGATCATTTATCCAGATGGTGCGCTGGATGCCTGTGGCGACGGCTCCAACCACCATGACGGCTACCGTCGGGCGTGTGTTCATTTCGAGTGTCACAAGCGGCGCTACCACTAGCGCAAATACGTATCTATGGGGCGAAGTCGCGCTACCTAACGTCCCAGCGGACAACGCTTCGACGGCTGTTTATCCGCTCGAAGTGCCGTTTGGTTGGTGGTTGAAACCCGGCCACACGATCTTGGTAACAAACCACGCGGCACCAGCGGCTAACAGCAATTGGCGCGCGCTGGCCATCGTCGGAGATTACTGATGTGCGCGGGGATAGCGACTATTTAGCTGAAGTTAACGGGGGCAAGGTCTCCGTTTTCACCGCCACCGCGGTGTTCGGCAACACGCTTGCGCTCTGGCAGACGTGGCGGCGCCCGCGCAATGCCAGCCAGATCTATATTTTCGCGCTCGGGAGTGGTGGCGGTGAA
>Ga0163150_10001730_pt1 | contig 35773 bp, 32 predicted proteins | sample OliLakLV19P2IB_FD_148628 | JGI IMG/M metagenome (GOLD analysis project Ga0163150, IMG submission 148628) | Freshwater microbial mat bacterial communities from Lake Vanda, McMurdo Dry Valleys, Antarctica - Oligotrophic Lake LV.19.P2.IB | ecosystem: Environmental > Aquatic > Freshwater > Lake >... | reverse complement strand
GCCTTCGACTTCGACACACCGCGCGTGGCCCCTTTCACGCAGGACGCTCTTGCGGCGGATCACAAATCCGCTATCCGACTGATATTGAAGGAGATTAGAAATTTCCGAGGTTTGGGCTTACAACCCCTATATGGCGCGAAGGGCACCGGCATTCGTCCTTAATAAGGCGGACGCTCGCCACATTAACATCGCTCACGGACTTTATCCCCGTGACCCGATGACGGAGAAGGCGCGAACGGCGCTGGTGCGTTTCCTTCAGACGAATATCTCTCAGAATTCAGGGCGTACGTACTCGGGTGGACTTACGAAGTTCGAGCCGCGAGAAATGGAGCGGCTTATCGTCCCAACTCCCGCTATGCTCTCGGCGGAGGCCATGGAGTGATCGATCCGCCGATTTGGACGCGGGAGCAATTAGACGTAGATCGTGTAACGGCGATATCAATTTTCCGCAAAGAAAGAATAGAGGAACCGCTCGAAGACTACCTGGAGGCGTTCGATAAATACCAAGGATACATCGAAGAGCTTCTTGAGACTACAGTCGATCTTGCTCAGCTCGAAGGACAGGCTCTTGAAGTGCTGACCGATCCGCGTCTCCTTGAAGCTTTCCGCTACCTTGCGGCGCCGCCGATTTCCGCCGACGATCTCAAGATTCTCGCGGAAGCGACTTCACTTACAAAAGGGCAGCTTCGTAAAAGGCCCGACGACGTGAAGCGTTTGGTCGAAACCGTTCGGCTGGTGCTTGACCGGCGACGATTCGCTTGGGTTATCGAAAGACGCGAACCTACCGAAGCGGAGCGGGGAGCCGCCGTCATGGCTTCCGCCGCGCTTATCGCCGCCAGCCGCGTGCAAACTAAACGGAGAACGACTGGCAAGACCCAGCAGGAGGCGCTTGTCCAGGAAGCTCTCACCAACCTGGGGCTAAGGCGCGTTTCGGCGCGGGATGTCCCGACAATCTCTCTTGCGCCCTCGCCAGGAGAATTTTGCGGAGAGAGCAGGTTAGGCACCCGGAAGGCCGATATACTCGCGCGGCTGTGGGATCACCGCGTCATGCCGATTGAGTGCAAAGTCTCGAACTCATCGCTCAACTCGGTCAAACGTCTCAATAACGATGCCGCTGTCAAAGCAGGAACATGGAAAAGGGATTTCGGCCTGCGTCAAGTTGTTCCCACTGCCGTTTTGAGCGGAGTTTACGATCTTCGCAATCTCTTGGACGCCCAGGAACGCGGTCTTACTATTTTCTGGGCCCACGACTTGGGCCCCTTGACCGAGTGGATTAATCGAACCAAGATCTGAAATATGCAAGTCACATCGTCCACCTTCACGATCGCTGAGTATTGTCAGCAAATGAGAGAGAAGTCTATAATCGTCAATCACGATTATCAGCGTTCGGATAAAGTGTGGCCGCCGGCGGCGCGTTCGTATCTGATCGAAACGATCTTGCTGGGTTTCCCCATTCCCAAGTTGTCGCTGTATCAGACCACCGACCTGAAGACCAAGAAAACCAAAAAAGAAATTGTTGACGGACAGCAGCGGAGCCAGGTCATTTCTGACTTCCTTGAGGGAACCTTTCGGCTTACAGGCAAAGGAACGTTCGGGGGCAGATTGTTTTCGCAACTCGAGGAGCCGGAGCAACAGCGTTTCGTGGACTACTCTCTCACTGTCGACGTTTTTGTGGGTGCCACGCCGCACGAGATCAGACAAGTGTTCCGGCGAATGAATTCCTATACCGTGCCGCTGAATCCGCAGGAAAAGCGGCATGCGACCCATCAGGGCGAGTTCAAGTGGTTCATCGTGGAGATGGTGGAAAAGTACTCCGAGGCCCTGAAAAAGATCGGAGTCTTCGGGGAAAGACAGCTAAGTAGGATGGCTGACGCTGCGCTTCTGTCTGATATTGCGTTCACCCTGTCGCAAGGGATCAAGCACGCCGCAGACCGAAGCCTGGACAATTTTTACGGCAACAATGAGAGTTCGTTCCAAGAGGCGGAAGGGTTGCGGAATCGCTTAACGAACGCGATGGATGTCGTTTTCGGATGGACGGATATCCACGGCTCCGCGCTCATGAAATCCTATAATTTTTATTCGCTTATTCTCGCCCTTTCCCATGCTTTGAACCCGGTAAACGAAGGCAACCTGAATGAGATTTACCCACGCACGGCTCCTGTGCAGATTGATCCTCAATACGCGCTTCCGAATTTGACCGCGCTCGCGGCTGCCGTCGATGAGCCTAACCGCTACCCGCAATTTGCTGAGTACGTCGCCGCGTGTTCAAAAGCCACAACTCGCTTCGAGCAACGAAAAACCAGATTCATCTGGCTTTCACGAGCTCTGGAACCCGTACTCCTCTCCTAAGGGGCCGTTGCCGTGCGTAGGTGCAAACGTTTAAGACGGCTCCGGAAAACGCTCAACCAAAGAATTTCCAGGTTGGAGAAACGCTTAAAGAACGTCGCCGCGAATAGTTCCGACAAGGACCGTGATGTTGTGGTCGCCTATGTCGCCATTGAGGCCCTGAACGCGTGGGCATTGTTTTCGCGGTCATTTTATTTTTCCTGCGTACTTGGAGCCAAGACAGAGCGGGGAAAACAGATCACGCTCGCAGCAAACACCAGTGATCCTCTCGGTGCCGCCATTACATGCGTCAATAAGTGGGCAAAGCCGAACGCCTCCGGCGTCTGGCATCGTAGAGATGAACCGGCCTGGCATGATCCTAATGTTCTGATGAAGGTGTGCGGAAATCTCGGTTGTTCGATTCAGAGTCAGATTGGGGAAGCATTTTCTCTTAATCAAAACGTCTTCAACGATCTCCCCGTCTTCCGCAACTTTTTTGCGCATCGAAACGGGCAAAGCTCTCAAGCCGCAAGAAACATCGCGCCTCGTTATACACTACCCACATACCTAACGCCGACCGAACTGCTGTTGAAGGTTAGTCCTGGAGCCACGGATTCACTGATGATCGAGTGGCTGGCTGAAATCAATATAACGGCTGAGTTCCTTTGTAAAGGGTGATTTATGGCATTTCTGACTAAAACCGCGAAAAGCCAATTTTGGCTTTGAAAAGCGGCTGCGGCTATGCTGCGCATTCGTCCGTCCAGAAAACGTTGTTTACCAGGGAGGCTTTGCGGTCGGGGAGCTACGGGGCATAAGAAGGCTTTAAGGCGTTCACTTTCCTGAACGGTCGAAATGACGGTAAGGATTCAATGGAACCGGGAGTCCGGCTCGCTGCATGTTGGACTCATATTCATCCCAGGCTTTGCGGCTTTGATGGATGCTCATGCCCCGTGTGGAGATTTCAATTACGGGCTCGGCTAAGCGGCGACGCAGCCTCATCCGCGGTTCGGCGTCGTTCGCGCTGGTGGACAGGTCTGCCAACCGCCGAGTTCGGGCCAATTCCTCCAAGTCATGGGCAATCCGCCGGAGCACCCGGACCACACGGCTCTGGTCCACGGCAACGTAACAGGTATCCGGCATGTCATCGTCCGGCCGCAGGTTTATCACCGGCTGTCCCCCTGTAGAGAGAGAGTCCAGCCATTCGACGCAGCAGGTCAACACTGCGGCTTCATCTGTGAGGCGGTCCGCGAACTGTTCCTCCGCGTTAGTACCTCTACATTCAGATTCTGCGCGAAGCGGGCAGAAAAAGTAACTTAGGCAACTCGTCCGTAGGCCAGTTGCGGGATGATGACAAGTTCCCGGAGCTTGAGCCCGGCAGTGATGACCTCTTTTCCGAATTGAGTCACATAGTATTTGTAGGTGTGCCCGACTTTTTTGATCAGGCCGTGCACGCGCATTCGTTTCAGCAGCCGCGAGACTTGTCCGCTCGTCTTGTTGGTGAGGAGGCGGCGCAGCGATTTGTTCTGCAGACCGCTGATGTTGAACTCCCCGCGGAGGATCGATTGGAAGAGGGCTTCGTCGTCGGCATCGAAGAGATTAAAGCCGGGATAGGATCGGCCCTCTTGGGTGACATTGCGCGAGAGTTTATCGAGCTTGGTTCTTCCATTGTGGGGATCCTCAATCGTGGAGAGAAACTCCAGGTAACGGCGATTGGCGGCTTCGAGCAACTCGCGAAGCGCGGGCAAGCTGTAAATGGTCTTCTGCATCGACGCCCACTTGGTCTCTTTGGTGCCATCGCGATGTTCTACCTCGCGGTAGTGCTTGAAAAAGGTCAGATCGTTGACGGTGGTCTCGATCCGCAGGATGAGGCTGAACTTGTCGTAGAGCTTCAACGACACCGGGCCCATCGTATGTTTGATCCGCGTGCCTTCGATGCGGATGTTGTAGCGATTCCCGGCTTCCCCCTCAAACTGCGCGTTGAGTTTGCGGCCCAGGAAGGTGGCGATGTTGTCCGGTTTGACGGTGTGAATCGCCGTGCGCGTCAGGTTGCCGTAGATCACCGCCAAGTCCGCTTGCCGCTTGAAAACGACGTCGGTAGCGTATTCACACTGATCCACGCTCCAGTGATAGGCCACGCCGAAAGCCCGGTGGATCGGACAGAAGGTCCGGGCAAACTGGTCCAACTTTTTGTGGAGCCGCTTGATTTCCAGTCCGTTGGCCAGTTGTTGCGCCTGCTTCCAATCGGCAATTTCGACGAAGGCGTTGTCCACCAATTTGTACTCAATTCTTTGTTGGCGTAGGCGGGCAGCGAGCCAGTTATGGCCATTAAGATAGATCTGCAGCCGGCACGGCAGCCAGGTCGGCACGCGCACGTAGCACAGGCCCAGTTCTTCGTCGATGAAGTAGAAATAGTAGTGCAGGCACTTGCCATCGTCCGGCCGCAGGTATGTTTTTCCGGTCTGTTTGTTATGCCATGGCTTGTAGGTCGAGCAGGGCTCCATGGCCGATAAGATGCAGACCAGGCCGGGCCGCTCGCCCCGTTTGGCCAGGGCTTGTTTCACTACGTCTTCCTTCCGTACATTGCGCTTGCGGATGAATTCGATCTCGATCCCGTTGGCAGTTGCCAGCCGCTCGGCGTTTTCCCGCAACTGGTCCCGGAACGGCTCGGCGAACTTCGGGTAATCGAAAATCCGCACCTGCTTGCCGTACAAGTACGACGTCATGCCTTCGGCGTAGCAAAGTCTGGGAAGCGTGCCGAAGATCAGCACACGATCCCAGCACCCCAGCATCCCCGCAATCTGATCCTTGAGCCGTTCGGTCAGTAGTTCGATGCCCATGCCGGCATCATACCCGGACTTGTTTGGTTCCGGCTACGCCGGCTTAGGAAGGGGATCTTCCGGAGTGGGCCATCCTACTTCCCGAAGCACCGACAACGCGTGTTCCACACAGTCCGCCTGCGGGCTAGTGACGAGTTGATGCACACGGGTTGGGCCTAAACCTACCTGTCGGGCGATCTCCCGAACGGACAGTCCTTCACGGTGGGCCGACACGATTGCCCAGATTCGCTCAAGCTCTGCCATCTCCAATCGAAAGGAAGATCGGGCAAGCCTGGTGCGGATTCGATCCAGGCGTCGAAATTCGTCTCTGGATTTCTGGTTCATCGATTCATCCTACTCCAATGTGTTCACTGAAGTGAACACATTAAACCCACCCGAGGTTCTGTTGATCCCGAACGCCGAAAGTGGAATAGCGTCGGGCGGCACAGATCTCGATTCCCAGAATCATAATGACGTCAATTAGTGCTTTTCGAGGGGTTGGGCAAAAATAGCCGTTTTGGAGCGATGGGCATTTTTAGCCAGAGGTGCAAAGTCTTCCGCGATAGTTCGACAAAACGGTCGTTTTCCAAGACTTTAGCCATTTACCGGATCTCACGGTGCCGGAGTGTTGCCGCAGTACGAAATACTGGATCGCTGATTCAAAGTTCGATATTCTTTAGTTGCGTTGAGTATAGAAAACTTTTCATGAAGCTCGGCTATGCGCGCGTTAGCACGCGGGACCAGAACCTCGACTTGCAGGTGGACGCACTCAAGCGTGCTGGATGCGAGCGCATTTATCAGGACGTCGCCAGCGGCTCCAAGACGGAACGTCCGGCGCTCGCTGAATTGCTGGGGCAGTTGCGGGCCGGCGACGTGCTCGTGATCTGGAAACTCGACCGTATGGGCCGGTCGCTGGCTCACCTAGTCGAATTGGTGGGCGACTTGGTAACCCGCAAGGTCGGCTTGTTGAGTCTGAACGATCCTATCGACACAACCAGCGCCCAAGGACGGCTGGTGTTCAACCTCTTCGCATCCCTCGCCGAGTTCGAACGCGAGTTGATCCGTGAACGCACGCAGGCCGGGCTGTCGGCTGCCCGGGCGCGCGGCCGCGTAGGCGGACGGCCCAAGGGACTATCCTCGCAGGCTGAGGCGACGGCGATGGCGGCGGAGACGTTGTACCGGGAGCGGCGGTTGAGCGTTAACGCGATCACGCAAAAACTGCACGTTTCAAAGAGCACACTGTACAGCTATTTGCGCCACCGAGGCGTTAAGATCGGCCCTTACGAAAGGCCGCATAAAGCGCGGCCTGGCACCCAAACTGAGGCCAGCCGCGGCATCATGACCGCCACGGTTCTGTTGTCGCTCAGAATCGAAAACAACAGCAAGTTCGTACGCGGCAAGAAGCGGGCAATGGAGAGTATCGAGCGTTATCTACTCAAAGGGTACGCCGCCAAACTCCGCCCATCCGGCGAATATGATCTGAAGATTCCGTATCGCACGAACGACGACCTCGACAAAACCATGGATGAACTATTGATTGAGATTGCCCGCGAAGCGGACCTGCGCAATTGCTTTTCGGAATCTGAGGCTTGTCTCGAAGGCACTGACCGCTCTTGGTGAGATGTGGCGCGGGTGCCCTTAAGTCGGTTCACGGTTCCACTGCTCCCCAGACCCCGAATACGATCCTAGATGTCGTCAAACGCAATCGCAGGACGCAGACGCAGATTCCTTGATCCTTAACGGGCTGACTGGCAGGATCTACTACAGACTTATCGAAGTCGCAACTGCCAAGTGTATTTGTAGGCTCCCTTTTTGATCACGATTCTCTCCGGAAACTGCCCTTTACCAACCGGCCTGTAGTCAGCATAGCTGACCATGATTCGCTCGGTCCCATCTGTGTACTCGATCTCAAGAGGCAGTCCTTTGTCGTCCACTATGAGATTGGCCCGTTGCGAGACGATGTCCGTTGCGGGTAAATCCTCTAAGCGGCGGATAGGAAGATTTTGCACCAAGACGTTCAACGCGAGTGCAACTTCAGCCCTCATAGGAAAAGTCGGCAAGTCTTCATTGGCTCCTCTCGCCTTTTTAGCTCCCTTTTGCTTTTCGCACCTTGTCGTGGCAAAACCAACAGAAGGGAACGTGCAGTTGAAGCCATTGATCCCAACCATCCGAGACCAGTCGTCGGCGCTGAGCGTTACGCTGACGTTTAGTGGAGGATCACTTTTCTGCTCTTTTTCATACTGAAGGGTACCAAAGGTACTCAAAGCCTTTACATCTCGGCTTCCCCCCAATACCTTTATCGCTTTGTAAAGGCGTTCCCACTGTTCGGCAAGGGCTTCCAACTCTCGAATCCTATTAACCGACGTCAGCTCAACCGTTGTGAATAGCTTGGTTTGATGGTCTTCGCCCAATTCCAAAGTGGTTTTCTGCTGTTCAATACGTTCTCCAAACATCTGAATAGTAACCTTGCCCCTATCGAGTCCTGATATGGTCTTAGTACCGTTCTTAGTTTCCCCATAGTAGGCGTTTTCGATGACAATTCCGCAATCGAGGGGCCTGCATTCGACGGTCAGATTACCGGCAATGGACCTGGGCGGGGGTGGGTCTGGCGGCTGTGCGACTCTTGCAAGCAAGCTGTCTGGCGCACCCAACGCCTTCAACGCCTCCTTGATCAATCCCGACTCGTCCCCTCGAAACGAAAGGTCCCGCTGACGCACGAGGTCATCCAAGCTGACGATCGTATCCTTACTTCCCGCATTCGTATTCGTCACGAGATAGTAGAAAAGGTTTGCTAGACTCAGCTTGGCTGTGCTTTCTGGCGGTTTGGGACGGGGCGCAGCGGCTTCCTGCGACGCAGTCCTTTTTGGTCTTGGAGGCTGTGCATTTCCAATGGTGTTTAAGATTAGCAAAGCAGCGCAAGCAACTCTAAACGTGGTTGAAGTTAAAACAGGCTCTATTCGTTGCATTTGTTGGTTAGTTGGCATTTCATTTGAACCTTAATGTTGAGACGTTTAACATCATCGGCATATCGCGGTTGGCTCTCGATCAGCTTGATTTGTTCCTTTGCCTCCTTAAATCTTTCTTTGGAGATGTACCATTCGATCGAATCAATCGGCCCAGGTGTAATGGAACGTTCCGGCCAGAACCCGATAGTGACGTCGGCATGGGTGCTGACCTGAAATGAAAACTGCTTTGTGCCAGCGAGCTTGACCCATGCTTGGTGCTCCCCTTGTTCTAGCTCGATCCCATCCTTTGCCTGGCAGTCTACAACGTGATTAGGGTCATCAATCTTGAGTGATAGCTGCGCAGCGCTGCAGGTCACCCGGGCAATCCCGCTATAGTTCACGATGGACATTATATTGGGTCGCTGAGGCAAACTCACCTCTGGGGGCCGCCCGGCCGCATACTCAATCTTCACCGTCGTGGAGGATGGTTGTTTCGGGGCCGCGATCGTCAGCGTATAAACGCCCGGATCGAGGTTTTGCTGTGAAAAGCTACCTTCCTTGAATGCCCCGTTGGCTTTAAAAACCCCACCGGCTTCGATGAGCGAGACCGTAGCTCCGTCCACATCGGAGACCAGATGGATAGCAAGTGCAAGAGGCCTCAGCGCGAAGCTGGCTGGGCTGCCGTTTCCGGGGACCTCGATTATTTGATGCAAAGGCTCATACCCTGTCAATGTGATGTCAGCGGAGTATTTGCCAGGATCGAGCAGAAGTGTAACCGGTGATTTTCCTCGATCCTGTCCATCGACCTTGACAGCGGCGCCAAGCGGTGTCGTACCAACGGTCAGGGATACTTTCGTGCTAGGCGGATCCTTTGGGGGGGTGGGATCCGAAGAAGTCAGTACCCAAGCTGCTACGCTTACAAAAGCGGCGAACCCAATCGCCGCTATCCAATAGTATTTTGCCGTATTCTGGGCGAGTAGGCTTTGCGTCGTTTGAGGTGGCATAGCCTGAATCCGCCCAAATACATCGTCCCGCTTCTTAAATATCCATCTGATTGTATTGGCCAACGCACCGCTGAACCTCCTCCGCCATCTATCCCAGGCGTCAATGGGTTTGGAAATCTTGGGTTCAAGAGGATTATTAGGCGGATATCGTGTCGTCGGCACGTCCGACACTCCTCGGTGTCCAGCTTCCGAGGTTTTGCCAGCCCGCGAGAACTTCTTTGACAAATCTTGCATGATCGGATCATCGGGTATAAGAGTTTTTGCTCGCTCATAGGACACTCTTGCTGAGCTGAGGTCCGTCCCAATCTCCTCTTCGGCACGCTCAAGATGTACTAAACCTAGAAACTGTGAGATCTCAAAATCGTTTGGATCGAGTGAGTGGGCCTCTTCAAGAACTTCTAATGCTTGTAGGTTTTGAGACTGATGCCGCAACGAATGACCTCGCACGAGTCTTTCTCTAGCCTGCTTAGCGCGTTCGTTGCGATTGAGAGCCTCTTTATAGCTATCCGTAATCTGTTTATCTTCTTGACAGTTGGTCCCTGCCTTATTGTAGGCCTGAATCACCGAAGTGTAGTCGCCGATCTCAATCAGCCGTTTAAGCTGCTCAACAAAACGCTCTCGCCGCTCCTTCTCCACTGCGGACGCTTGGAGCGCTTGGAGCTCAGCGACCCTAGACTCTAGCAGATTGCCTTTTGGTCGCACCTCTGCCGCGAGGCGAAGAAACGTCAGTGCGTCTAAATATTCCTCCTGCAGCTCAGCGCTATCGCTCTTTTTGAGTAGAGCCTCAAAAAGCTCTTTCTGCGCTTGCGCATTACTTAAGAACTCAGAGAGAGGGCTGTCACCAATATGGGACCTGTGACGCTCCAGAAAGGCGAGGCGTTCATCAGCATCTTGCTTCTGGACGAATTGGGCATATATATCCTTAGTCTCTTCAATGCGGCGAGTAAGATCCTTGTGTTTTGCAGCTAAGAGCAGAACTGAAAAATGATCGCAAAACGAACTTTCATTCCAACGCGCGATCAACTCCGCAGCCTCGGCTATCTGGCCCAACTCAAGCATCGTGCTGACTTGGCGTAAATCCTGATCAACTTCCGCCTGCTTCTTGAGCATGGCATGATACTTGGCGAGATAGATTTTATCTGCCGCGGAAGAGACGTTACCACCGCCAATTAATCTTAGACCGCCTTCCGTCCACTCATTCGCTCGCTTAAGTCGATCAACTGCTCCGACGAAATAACCTCGTGTTTCCGCATCGGTGGCGTCTGCACAAAGTTTCCGCATGGTTTCGTCCCGGCTGAGCGAAGCCGATTCGTCTCGGCGCAGCCTACCAAACAGGGACGATGCCTGTGTGTCCCGTTGATCAATTCTACGAGCTTGAACCAGACTCTTTCTCGCTGAGCTAAATGCCCCAGTCTTTAAGTTCTCGCTCGCTTCCTCGATACGCTTCTTGAGCCGGGCCGCCCTGACTTCGTTCTCTAGCGCCGCTCGCGCTGGTTCGTAAGACAGACCCCTAAATGCGGTCTGCATGGTCTCCCATGCCCAATCCGGATCTGACTTCAACTCCTTCTTGATGTTTGCAATGTACTCCCGAAGACGCTTATCCGCGCACTTCGGGTCGATGGTGGCTCGGAGATCGAGCAGAACATCGGACGTTTCGCCCGCCTTCTCCATCTCCCGTAGCCTGATGTGAGCGCGGTCCCACTCCTTGTTCTTGCAGAGCTCCTCGATCTCCTCGATCTTCACCGTAAGCTTTTCAGCGAAAATGTCCGGGAAATTGTCCTCAGCGGCTCTTTCGAATATCCGTGCATATTCCTTCGCACTCGTATTTCCCTCATCATCTCGAAACAGGCTGGCGCGGGCAATCGGATCCTTAGCCATGCCTTTCTGCAAAATCTTACTCAAAACGACTGGTACTGAAGGATTCAGCCTGTGAGCCGGGGTTGGTATATCCTCGGCAACAGCCTTGCGTCTTTGAATGTCCGTCTTGCGATCAAACGGTTGGACTTTGGTAAGCGATTCATAGCAGGTAATCGCGAGAGAGAACAGATCGGTAGTTCGGGAGGGCTCCACGCCGTCAAACAGTTCAGGTGCCATGTACTGCGTGGTGCCTTTAAGTGCGGTTAGAGCTCCTTGCTGAGGCGATCGTTCAGACGTTTCCCAACTGAAAACCCCAAAGTCGATTATATTGGCGGATCCGCTGGTGTCGAATACTATGTTGGCTGGCTTAAGATCGCGGTGAATTACGTTCTTAGCGTGCGCGGCTTCGAGGCCAGAACTGACCTCCTTCAAGATGCTAGCAACAGTTATTGGGTTCAAAGGCCCCGCACGTTCGATCATCTCCTTGAGGCTCTCCCCCCCCAGCAAAGGCATAACGAAGTACGGCTTGCCGTCTTGAAGCATTCCCTCGTGGACTAGGGTTATGATGTGCCCGTTCTGGAGGGTTGCAAGAACCTTCATCTCGTTCTTAAACATGGCCCGCGCATCTTCGTTGTCGATTTCGAGCACCTTGACTGCGAACCTCAGATCAAAGTTGGTGTCGTGATGCGCCTCGTAAACGGCCCCCATGCCGCCTCGTTGGAGAAATTTCACCACGATGTAGGGCTTCGGTAATTTTGGAAGGCTCTCCGACACGCTCCTAATTTTAGTTCATGCGCGCCCCGCCTTCAGATTTTTCAGACAGCCACGAGGACAGCCGCAGTCGGGCGGGGATTCACAATACCGTCAAGAAGCAGCCGCTAGCCCTTTTGCTCGCGTATCATGGTGCGGCTGAATGAACAGCGACGCCAGCCAACGCCACCTGCATCGCCAGCCGTCAGCCGGCAATTTTCTGGCAATCGATTTGTCATACACACTGCGGAGAACTGCTGCACCACAGTTCAGTGTGTGACTTGAGACACGCAGTTTAGCTGCGTTCGGATGTCGGATGTCAATATTTGGACATCACCCCCAGCCAACTCAAGATGGATGGTGAGGGGTTGGCCATTGATTTGTGCTGGCTCATTAGACGACCTGTCGCGGATGACCCACTCCAGCACTGTGTTTGACTCGCTTCGCCGAACGATTTTCATTTCATCGATCAGGTGGACCCATCCCCAAGGACCGGCGAATCTCCGGGTTGCAATATTTAGGCCTCCAGATGCTTGCACTCGCAATTCGGCTCCGGTATCCTGCGCAGTCCATTTGAACTCCTTTGCCTCGGCCTGTCCTGGGCCGTAGGTATGTGTGGTTCTGCCTATGCGCAGCTCGACGGAACTGATCCCCTGTGAGGAGTTGACTCTGACCTGGAAGTTCAAATGCGGTCCGGTGCCGCCGCGATATAGAGCGTCCCGGATACGGGCAGAACGATTCAGGAATCTCAGAAAATCTTCACGAATCGGCTGTGGCGGCGCGGGATGCGGGAAAAATTGTCCCCCGCGCTCGATCACAAAATTGCTCAACACTTGCTGCAGATACACCCAAATAGTGCCTGACGTGGGATTGAAGAAAGCATCTACTTCCTGGACAGACGCTTCCGAGGGCTGGGTTGAGCTAAAGGGATACTTTTTCTTAAGCGTAGCCAGTTCTGCGCAGGCACTGCCGACGTCCACGCCGGGCATGCACTTGCCGGCTCCGTCTATCGGTTCCTTCAACAGGCGTTCAACCTCGCCGTCGACTTTCATTGCGCGAACCGCTGTATGAGCCGCGGCAACTGGTGGATCCATGGCCGCGCGGCGGTCTGTTCCTGGTGGAGTCGTCATCTCCAGTTGCTGCGTGATCTCAAAGAGGGCGTTCAGGTAACCTTCGTTCAAATCGCTGGTGAGTTGCCGGCTACAGTTCTGCGGAACTACCTTCCGCAGCAATTCAAATGCTTTCAACTCGGGCGAGTCGCTTTCCGTATTCTCTGCGGCGACACAAAACAGACCCAAAAGGGGCGATTTGGCGCTGGCTAGGCTCGACAGGCGCTTCGAAGCGTCCCCAGGAGTCTTTGCGCGGCACGAAATGACTCGCGACTTCCGCAAAAATCCGCTCCAGTGCTCTGCATACTCCGCTGCATAGCGCCCGCCGAGTTCCGCCGCCAAATTCGGGGCATCCACCCGGGGCATCACCACCACCCATTCTTCTGCGCTGGCAAGAGATCCGGGATTTTTGAGCAGCGACTGCATCCTTGTCCAGGCTACCTTCGTGAATGCGGCAGGGACGTCGGGCGTATCGACCACGAGATCGGCCGCTTGCGGGTAAAGATCAAGGAATTTGACTGGTGTAGCGCCGCTGGCAGCAGTATTGACCATCAAACCGTACAACGTGTCCACACCGCCGAAGTGTTCCTGAAGATAACGGCGGGTTTTCGCCGTTGCGTCGTCGACTGGAAGCCGAGGATACGGAGGATCTGCGCCGCGAATCTCGTCACTATAGAAATCGAACTGCTTTTTCGCCAGCATGCGTCGTTCCGGATCGCTGACGTCGTTCGCATTCCACCACTTCTGAAGCACTGGACTCAGAAATTCAGGCGTGCTCTTCTCGGGATGCATCCGGGTTATTACGTATGCTTTCAGTGCTTCGTACGCCGGGTCGAACGCATTCGCGGTATCTGGAGTCGCGCGCAACGAGAGCAAGTAAGCACGTACATCGCCCTGAACAGACGCCAGCATCAGTCGGCGGAATCTGTCAAAATATGCTTTTCGAACCTCCGGGTACAATTCATTGCCGGAATACAACCCTAGGCCGAGGTACCATGGCGCTCCCGAATCCCTATAGCTGCGCAGTTCCTCCACAAAATCCCGAAGTGAATCGAGGACCTTCATCTCACCTGTGGAGATCCGCTGTTCGGCAGGCAAACGGCCGGCCGGAAGAGAACGCCCATACTCCACAACTCGGGCCTGAAGTCGGCGGTTGGACAGATACGATATCGTCAACGCAATACCCAGGGTAAACACGAAGCCGCCTAGTAACGCGAGAGCCATTCTCCGCACAAGACTCACCCTCGAGCTTACGAATGTACTCCCCAGAGTTTGAATGTCCGAGAGGACTACATCCGCGAACAGCCGTTGCGCAAATATCCACTCCATGTGGCTTTCCAACTTATGTTTGGGCCCTGGTGGTGAACCGGAAGGAGTGTTGCTCAAGACACGAGTCAAGTTTTGGTACTCGAAGGGTTTACCCGTGGTTGCCGTCGGTTTTGGTGCGACGAGCCCGGCTCTGGCCAGGAGACCAGTGAAGTAGAATCCGCGAACGTATGGGCTAGCTCCTAACTGAAAAGGCCGAGAAAGTTCAAGCAGAAAGTTCGAGATAGGACCCAAACGTGCGAGTTTCTTGAATTCCCTCGGAAATAGATAAGCGTGCTGCCTTTGATCCTCGGATTGCTCCTGGGTGAGAACGTCGAGACTGCGACTCGACAGAATCTCAAAAAGCTGCTCAAATCCCAGCGCGATGCGTTTCTTCTGCCGCTCGGCCCAGACGCCGGTCATCCCAGCCTCACTCTGAAGGCTGAACGAGAACCCAAAGGGTTCGGAGGTACCTTCCTCTGTCAATCGCGAGGTATATGGTTCGAAGTGGGCCAAATCATTGATGCCAGTGAAAACCACATAAACCGGTACGGGCATGCCGAGGGATCGTGAAATATCACGCAGTTGTGTACGGAACGCGTTGGCGAGTTGATTCACCTCGTTAGCGCTCTCGCTCGCTGTAAAAGGGGAGGTTGAAACGACGAGCACAACACCACGGGCCGGCTGCGCTCCTCGCTTAAGAAGGGAACGGACGCGGGGTGCTTTCAACGATCGAATCAGATCATTCCAAAGGCGGCGGTTCTCGTATATCTGCGCCTTGATCTCTAGTAGCACGGTCTCACCGGCAATCCACGCGCGCCCCCCTGGTGCGCTGCCGACTTGTTCAATCTCCAGGCCGCAGTTCTCGACAAGCGAAGCACCAGATGTACCCCCGGAATCGAGAACCAGGACGACCGTCATATCAGCGAGTTTGCGGCCAAGATTGTTTTCGGCTTCGCGTACCAGCGAGCCAGAAGAGCTATCGGTAACCGAACTAGATTTGTCGGCCGATACTTTCACAGGAGAATCTGAGGAAGCGCGTGAATTAACACTAAGGCGTGGCCACACTAGTGCGCCGATGCCAGTAGCGCCGATCCCCAACACTCCTATGCGAAGGATCCATAAATCGGCGCCCGTTAGGCTCAGCCAGCGGCCGGCAAACCAGGCAACGAGCAAGGTTACAACACTTGCCGCGGCAGCCAGCCAGTATTCAGAATCCTTCATAGGTTCGGCTATCTTCCCAGCACAGCTACGGTTTCATTCAACTGTGCCGCAAGCGACACCTTGAATGCACCGTATAGCACCGTAACACCGAATATTAGTAGCACGGTGATGAGGGCCAGCCTCCGCACCCACGCGTCGGTGGCAACAGATATGTTCGACGCAGGCATGATCCTCCACGGCTGCGGTTGGCCGACGTTCTGGCGAATCCTGCGTATTTGCTCGACGACGTTGGTGATCAGTTGAGAGAGAGATTCATGGCGGGTCGTCGCCAAACTTCTCCTCCCCAACCCGTACTTGCCTTCGAATCCGAGTAGCAGGCATAGTACATAGACTTCGAGCAGGTCTGCCGTCTCCGGCGTGTTGCCGCGCCGCTGGATATCCGTCAGCCGTGTGAAAAACGTCTCGCCCGCATCCTCGCTCTTATAGAGTTGGCCCTGCAGAGAGATCCAGTCGGCGAAGACAGGATTGCCCGAATACATGGCCGCCTCGTCTAAAAAGGCGATTAAGGCAAAGTTGGCGCGCTCGGCGTCCTCTGCGGAGTAACCGTCGCGAAGGGCCTGTGCCACCGAGCTCGCCAATTCCCGCTCGATCCATGTCCGGAACTCGTGGTTCTGCGCACTGCGGATCCTCACAACTGCTGTGAGTGGTTCCTGAAATGCGATTGCCAAGCGCCCCGGCGCAGGAACAACCACGCGATTTTGGTTCTCCGTCAATGTCATTCTTCGGTTTGCCTCACATGAACAGCCCGGTTCCGGTTGGAATACTTAAATTGTATCGAGTATTGCTATCATATAGCGAAACTTCGGATGCAATCCGCTCTTCGGCGGTGGCAAGCCGAGGCTGCGACTATTCTCATGAACCAGCTTCAAAGCGTCGTGTGGTCGGAAGGTATGTTCCTCACTCCCGAGCACTTTCAGGCTCGGGATCGAGGTGTAGAGCAAAACCTTCACTTTCGCTTCTCGGCATCGAACTTTGCAAACTGGGGCTTCACAGACCTTCGCATAAACCGAGACAAGCTGACGAACGGGGTATTTGAATTGCTGGCTGCATCGGGTTTGATGCCGGACGGGCTAGCGTTCAACATGCCAGAAGGCGATGCTCTGCCTGCGGGCCGGGCGGTGCAACCGCACTTTCCTGCCACGCAAAAAGTGCTTGACGTGTGGCTGGGGATACCCGCGGCCCATCCGAACGGCGGAAATGTCCTTCTTGGCGAAAGTGAAGCAACCAACCACAACAACTGCCGCTACCGCGCCAAGACCGTACGCGTATTGGACGAAAACTTCGATCCCGACGCCGCGCAAGTTCCGGATCCGAAGCCTGTGCCGTTGGGTGAGCGCCACTTCAAGCTGCTGTTTACTCCTCCCGTGGATGCTACCGACGGCTTCAGCGTCCTGCGAGTGGGACAGATCACGCGGGACGCGGCGGGGAAATACGTCCTGAATGAAGCATCCGTGCCACCTTGTCTTGAGTTCGCGTCGAACACTTACCTCGTAAGTCTGCTCGAGCGCCGCGTGGAGAAGCTCGCGGCGAAAAGCAGGAATCTTGGACAGCGGCGTCACAGCGGCAATGTGGGTACCTCGGGTTTCGCCAATTTGCAGGACTTTCTGCTCCTGTTAACGATCAATTCGTTCCTGCCAGGGCTCCAGCATATCCGGTCAGCCCGTTTTGGGCATCCGGAGTTCCCTTTCTTTCAACTCCTGAACCTTGCAGGAGCGCTCTGCAGCTTCTCGTCATTGGTAGATCCGGCCGAGTTGCCTGGATACGACCACGGCGACCTCGGGACGCGCTTTGCTGAGTTGGATCGCATTATTGAAAAACTGCTGGAGCCAGCGACGCGCGAAAAATGTTTTAGCATCCCGCTGGATCGTCAAGGCCTTTTTTGGCTCGCAAGCATCGGCGAGGAGCGCTTTTTCACGGAAGGCGAGTTCTTTCTCGGAGTGAAGGGCAACATGACCGTTCCGGATCTCATCCGGGGCGCATTGCGAACGAAGATCGGGTCTCGTGATGGGATCGACCAGTTGCACCGGAGCGCCGTGAACGGAGTAGGTCTACAGCACGAGACGGTGTTGCCGGCCGCGTGTGCGGCGAACCCGGGCTTTCAGTATTTTCGGCTGAACAAGACCGGGCCATTCTGGGAGGACATCCGAACATCCGGGAGTATCGGCATCTACGTGCAATCCTTGGTGCTGCAAGCGGAGGCCGAGTTACTCGTGTCCCTTGCTTAATTTGTTGATTTGGAGGTGTGCGATGAACGGTGAAGAGGAACGATTTTATGACGCGATGAGGCGTTCCGGCGAGAACGAGTACTCCGCGCGAAGTGCCGCCGCCAATTGTGTTCGCGCTCTGGATGCTGCCCGGCTGGAGGGTTTGGTGGTGGGCGGGTTCGTGGGCGGCGTTGCCGGGATGTTTGCAACCAGGTTCGTAGGGGGGTTGGCAGGGCCTCCGGGAGCCGTCATCGGTGGTGTGGCCGGTACTTTCCTTAAGGCACACTCGGCCTGGGGTTCTGAATCCTGTGAAGAGGTTCGCGACGCCCGAAGTGTGAGCGGCGTGGGAATCGACCCGTACGACATCCTGCCGTTTCCCATTCGTTAGAGACCGGATCTTCTGAAATGGCAGACGACCGGCCAGATCTGTTTCGGAGTTGGCTCGACCCAACCACGTTGGCACACCCCGATTCGCCTGCAGGTGGCCAAGGGACGGGATTCACCCGCGCATCGCCATCCCCGCTGCTCTCGAACGGTCACTCCGGACCCGTGCAAGTGGATGCGCCGATCCGATGGATACAGGGATCGGTTTCAGCCTTTTACCAATCCCAGGAGGACCTGCGGAAGCTGTTCGCACTCGATATTCAGCAATTCGAAAACAGATGTGCCAAAGCGTCGGACGAATTGCGCAACCTGTTGCCAGAAGGCCCATTGAGGTGGTATTACGACTCCCAAGTCGGTAGCTTCAAAGGGGTACACGGCTTTGTGGAAGCGCTGCTCTCCGGGGCTGTCGATGTTGGCACCTTTTTCTCAAAGCTGATGAATCCGATCTTTTGGTTCGATCCCGATCTGCATCGGCAACTCCAAACCATGGCACAATATGCCTTCGTTGTGGGCCGCGCGGACTACATCATCAAGTACGGGACGTGGGAACAAAAACGCGAACTGCTGATCCAGATGGAGAACCTCGTTACGCAAGCCTATCAGGCGGTTAGCAAAAGCATCCAAAAGGACTGGGACAAGGCAATAGCGGAGGGCAAGGAAGCCGAACTGATCAGCAAGTGGAGTACCCGCCTTGTGCTGGAGGTCGGCAGCTTCTTCATCGGTGTCGGCGAGGTCAAGGCGGCTGTAACGGCAAGTAGAGCTGCGAGAGCTGCGGAGTTGAGCCGGGGTCTCAAGACTGCGGATATGGCGGGAGATGCATTGCGAGTCGAGAAGGAAGCGTCGCGCGTCTATCGGGTCCAAGGCGGTGAACTCCCCAAGGCCAGCAAAACGAGAATCGGCATCGGCGAGAAGGGGGAGATGACTGTGGAGGGAAGTGATATGCTCCACGTTACGATAGATGACGCTGGCCGCGCACGTGCGTATAGGGCCGAGAACCGACCAGGCGGAGAGATCATATCGTTTGAAGTCGATCCGGCGTTCTCCAACGAAGTCCGTGCAGCAGCCAAACGTCAAGCCCAGGCCAGAGAGTTTCCTTCAGCGCCCCAAGTCGATGACCCCACTAAGACGTCCAATTCATTTGGGTTGCCTGAGGAGTGGATTGAGAAGTTAAAGCAGGCGGCCAAGCCTGGTACGGGAAGGACGGAGTAATTATTGTGTCGGAAATCAAGAGGGACGAACTGATTGGAGTTGTAATATCTCAAGGTAAGTGGGGAATCTACCACGCCTATTTGGGTGAGTGGATTATGGATTATGCTCGTTACGATCCCAGCTATGACGCCGCCGCCGATGGCAAGAAGTTTCGTAACGGTTTGTTGGTAGTTGATGATTCAAGCATCCGGGCTTACCTAGAGTGGCTGGAGCCTTACAGTGTCTCATTAGTGGATCTCAGTGAGTTCGCGCACTCCCATGGTTTCAGCAAAGCGCGACCAGTCTTTCTTGTGAATTTCGATGAACACCTGTTTGTCACCGGATTTTACGACGTTGCGATCGAAGGATATGTTCCGCAGGGCTGGCGTGGTGTTTACGCGGATCCAGTGGAACACCTGCCGCAAGAACTGATAGCATTCTTCTTGGGACTGGAGCCGGAGTTGCAAAAGTGAGCTGAAGTACCTTGATTCAGGCTACGTGTCAAAAACTGTGAGATTGTCCGATACCAAATTTAGTGAGTTTTGGTCTGGTCCTGGCGTGGCGGCATACGCCGAGTGTGCAATGGTTTCCGTTTCTGGCATACACAATGAGCGGTTATCCTGACCTGCCCCTGCGAAGGGCTTTTCCGAATGTACGCTCACGAGGAGCATTCCGGCCATTTGGTTACTTAGGTGAGGTGTATCGTAGCAGTATCTTAGCCGGTTGTCTAACTTAATGGGCCAGCGCAAGGTGAGGCGATGGGTCTATTTCTCCGAATTGAGCTCACGATGCCCATCCGACCATTAAGGAATGATACTTTCTCTAAAAGGATTGACATAGTCGACCCGATTGAGTTCGAAAGCCTCTTCTAACGCTTCTGCGCCGCTGGTTTTTTTGAACTGAAGTTCTTCGGGTGTAATCGGAATGAGCCAAAGAAACCGTATGTTTAGCTCAAAAAGTTTAAGCCACTCTAGATCAGGGCCATCGAGATACGGAAGCGATACAAAACCGAAGATAGAGGCTGATCCGTCGAGCCACGGCCTCCCGAAGTTGACCGTATGATGAAGACCCAACTTGGAACCAGTTCGATGGTAATGAGCGATCACGGTCAGAAGTTCGACTACACTATCATCGGCTACGGGGGAAAACAAATGAAGTTCCAAGCCGTTTTCGTCGTCGCCGCACATACCGCACGTGGCATATGTCCACATCGCTCGATCAGACCGAGGCTGAAATCGCAAAATGCAAAAGCCGACTGGAAGTTCCTCGGTCGGTCCCTTGTGCCACGACAGCTCTGTTGGATCGTCTCCCCAACTTTTTTGATAATGCGTGCGAATGAACGGCAGTAGCCCCTCACTTGAGACCATGTTCCTTTTTCTTCTCCTTTGAATATTGTGACATTTCGCCGCCCTGTCGTCGTTGTTCCGCTTCGGTGCCCGGTCTCATGCGGTCCCGGTCGCTGGCACTCGCTTTGCGCTCGCCACCGGTTTGGAGATAGCCTGGTGGCTCTCCCTTGGCTGGATCGCCCTCATAGTATCGCTGGACGAGAGGGGGATCATGGTCAACCTCCTCGCCCCCAATAGCTTTTCGATCAGCCTTAGTCGGCGTGTTTCCATAATGTTTTCGACGATTGTATGGCTCGGTAGGACCTGACGGCATCTCACCCGTGGGAACAGGTGAAGATGAAGGTTCTGGATGCTTTGGGGATGCATCTGCTCCTCCGGTCTGGGTCCCGTCCGCCTTCTTTCCTGTTCCGCTCGCAGCTTCATCCGCGCCGCCTAAGGCTTCCTTGATCTTTTTGCATATCGCTTCGAATCCAGGTTTTCCGCAAATCTTGCTCTCGAGAGCCTTCAACATCTCGACGGCTTCGTCTGAGCCTTTCTTGGCCAGCCGTCCAAGATTGTCGACGTGTTTTCCGAGTCGTGTCGCTGTCCGAATAAATTTGAACGGTTTACTGACGAGGTCTCCGAGGTAAGGAATAGCGGAGACAGCACTTAGTCCGGCGTCGAGAGCATGTCCCGCTCCAGCCAGCAACTCACCTTCATATACGGCCGCGCCGGCTCGACCAAGGCTGAGGCCTGCGCTCGCACCGTCTGACACCGGTGACGGATCGAAGAGACCAGCCACATCAAGCCCCATCTGGGCTACGTCAAGAGTTACTTCCCGCTTAATCTTCGTGAGTTCTGCGAGTTCGTCAGCAGAGGATAGGCGGGGCGGCATTAGTTGTCAGTCTCGTCGGCGGCATGGATGTCCCAAGGTGCCCGACCGAGATCGTCCTGAACCTCTCGCCAGTCCGCCGCCTCGAATGTTCTCAAGAGTATAAATATACGCCGATCTGGTTCGTTGGAGTCATCCCTCAGAACCTCAATGACCCTAACATGTTCATCAAACCTCGGCGACACAGTAAACATCAGACCTACGTAAGCCATGAGAGCCGTATCGCCTGAGATGCCAAAGGCCGCCGCCCGATTGATGCCGCAATCGATGCGTGCCGAAAGCGCATCGTCTCTAAGCATGGCTACGGCGCCGTGATGCTCTTTGCGGAGATACGCGGCGATGCGGCGTTGCACGTCCGCGCGAGCCACCGCAGCCAGAGCAGTTTCATGCACGGGACGGAGACGAAACATCACGGCTCACCTCTATGATTCGCTCAAGAACTAGATGAAACACGCGTGAATCCTCGGTTCTCAAAACCTGCTTCTCCGGCCAAACCCCGGCGCTTGCGTCACTCGGATAGCGCTCGACAATCCACGGAACATCGCCTTCCACAATCACAAGATCGATGGGACCGAAAAACTCCCTCGTTTCAGCAGCGTTGCAAGCGGACAGAAATGCACGTATAACCCGTGGATCATAGAACCGGAACAACACTTGCTGTTCTGAGGAATCTAGCACCCAAGTGAACCGCCGAAGATGCGCTTTTAAGGCGCCAAGCTCGGCACTCGTGGAAAGGAACATAATCGTCGACTTTCCCCAGAATTCACGAAGAAGTCTTTCCGTCTGCGAACTCGCCAGGTCAAGGCTCACCAGATAGGGTGCCACCTCCGCAAGGTCATCCGCCGAGGGTCCTTGATATAGACTCTCGATGTTTGCACCCGTGGCCGTTAGCACTTTAAGGTTGTCCGGATGCATGGATGCGTCCACAACGGCGTAAAGCCGTCTGGTCTTGGATTTCAGATCTGCAGCGATCCGGTCCAAAGCTGTTCGCGGAGGATCACTCACCGATGATTGTTCTAGAGCGTCAACGTACACACTCCATTCCGTCATACCTGCAAACAGCCAGTCTCCGTCTCGAAGCTCACTGAACCGAGTCTGCTTGCCGCTGATAACGAGCACACCATCCTTGGTCAAGGAATAAGCTTGCAGCGCGCCCCCTGAACAGGAAACTGCAAAATGAACGCCATCAAGAAAGGGATCATCTGGCAGACAAACGTCCGCTCTTCCCGATCGACCGAAACGAACGACATCGCCTTCGCCCAAGCCGGTGCTCAGCCCCGAATACGGTCCGTGTTTGACGACCAGATGAGCGCGCATTTCGCCTTCAGAAGTGGGATGGTGTCTCCGGGAGTATAGCCGCCTTACCGGTGCCAGAGGCATGGCTTGTACAACTCTTTTGTCCAGCCGCGGTAGAGGCGCGGCCAATCATCACCGTAGGATATCCCTGAACAATCTTGCCGCCGTGCATTGTCGAATCCCCCAACCGGGCAGCAGGGGAGCCTCCAATGAGCACAGTAGGTTCGCCCTGAACGATAGTGTCGGGTGGCCCTACGCATATAGCGTTATCGCCGATACGGGCAGCGGGTGGTCCACCGATTAGGACAGTTAGCGCCCCCGGAGGCAGAATAGGTCCCCCGACATGTGGTTTTGGTCCATCGAACATCGGACAGACGTGCATGTCACCCACACGTGCGGCGAACGGCGCCATGCCGCCGATCGGTGTGGAATCACTCGACGTGTCCTCGGCTGTCGGCCCGCTGTCCGGCGTGGGAGGAATCACAGACGCAAGCGCCGAGTCCATTGCTCCCGACTGCTGGACGGCGGAAAACACACCCTGCAGTTCGGGCGGCAGGAACCGTGACACCAAGCCTTGCAGCAGCGCCATGGGACCGCCGCTGACCAGGCTCTGCGCCATAGACAGCGCTTGTGCCGCTTGCGGAGGCAGAAACTGCCCGGCCAGCCCTGTTAGCGTTCCCCCACTCAGCAGTGAAGCTGGTGAGAATCCACCGGACATTATGCCCGAAAGTCCGGCAGTGAGAAGAGGCTGCCCTATCGACAACGCTCGGCTGGCCGCCGGCGGGAGCATAGGCCCCACGAACCCACCAAGTTTGCCCAACGCACCTGAGCTTGTTCCAGCAATGGTCTCCATCATGGAGGCTGTATCCGCACCGCCGTTCCCGACGAATCCGGCTGCGCCCCTCGATTCGAGTATGTCCAGGAATGAATACGCGCTTTTCATGGGTACTAGCATGGTCATCCTCTCCGTGTGTTCACTTCCGCCACGTACCGGTCCAGTGCCGAATCAGGACCATCGGCAAATGACTCCAAGAGTGTGTCTACTTCCGGAACGCGAAACGCATCCCGCAATACGGCGTCGAGAAGTGCAAACTGCACACGAGCCTCGGGAGTGCTCAGGCTAAACTGACGGCTTCCCTGTTGAGCGGTGTTGAAATCGGCCCGTTCGACGCTCATTCGGGCTGTCAGACCGGCGAAGACCGATTCCGGCGTTTCGCCGCCAGAAAGCAGTTTGGAAATTTCCGTCTGGGTCGGAAGCGGGGGACGCACCCTGGACAGACGGATCAATTCGGCCGCTAGCTTCTGTTGTCTCCAGCCAAACACCAGAGCGGAATGCGGCAACTGAGACTCGAGCAGGAACGAATTGGCCGCCGGTCCCATTAACTCGCGAACTTGCTCGGCAGACATCTCTGGCAGTAGCGCGCGCAGCACTCGCGGGTCGAAGTACCTGGTGGTGCCGGGGCGTTGTTCTCCGAGAGCGGCGAAATGATGGACTACATCGGAGACCGGAGCTCCGGTGGTCTGAAAGAAAAAGCCTCGGCCCTTCCCCCAGACGGCCCGAAGCAACCATTGCTGGCCAGCCCAGCCCTGCGGAACGCGGGCGATGGAAAGACCGGGGGTATGTGTAGAATTGCAGTCCTCGCCGATCCCTTGCAACAAAAACTTCTCGAAAGAACCTTCTGGACACTCTCCAATGAACCAGTACGGTTCTTTCCAGGTCCTCAGAAACTGAGTCAAGTTACCCGTGACGGTCTCGAAGCCTTCCTCCGATTCGCCTTGTTCGAAGAAGAACGTCAGTGAGGTTCCCGTTGCGATCCAGTCGCCATGCCGAAGCACCGAGCGAGTGACACGACGGCCATTTACGAAGGTTCCGGCCTGGCTCAGATCGTGAAGGCGGACCACGCGACGGTCCGCTGCGACGGCGCAGTGTACAGGTTCAACCTGCCGGTCATCAGCTAACCACAATTCGGAACCTGCCCGCGACCCGATCCGGCAAACGTCGCCCGGCTGGAGTAGCATCGTGCTCCCCGCAAAGCGTCCGTTGATGACCTCCAGGCAGAACGTGCTCATATCTCAACTGTTGATCTTTACCAACGTGCCTTGTATGGTGATGACCCCGGCGGCATTGATTGAAATTGTACCGGCGCCGCATTTCAGCGTGAGTTCCTGATCGGCTGTCAAAAGGATTTTCTTGGAAGCAAGTTTTATTTCGGTGCCGGCGTTAAGGGTGTGTTTCATCCCGACATTTACTATCTGCGACACACCCACCGTGACCAGCCGTATGCCACCTACCGTGACCTCCTGCGCGCCGCCGACATTGATCATTTCGTTAATACCGGTTGACTGGGTCCGAGTCATGGCAACGGTCAGCACCTCGTTTCCGCTAATAGTCGCGTTGCGGTTACCGCTGATGGTGATGCTCTCGTTGCCGCCAACCTTCTTTTTGCGGTTCGTGCCGACTTTGATCGATTGATTGATTCCAACCTCGAGCGACTGGTTGCTGCCGATCTTAACGCTTTCGTCGACCCGGACTTCCTCGTTCCGGTTATTCCCGACACTGATCGTGTCGTCGTTGTTCACGCGAGTCGTCATGTCTTTCTCCGCGTGAATACGGAAATGCTGACCCGCGTCCGTGCCATCCAAAATTATCTTGTTGTTGCTGTAATCCCGAATTACGCTTGTCTTGTGATTAGCGGCAGTGACCGGACTGCCCGTGTCCGGGTTCGGAACCGCGCCGCATATAATAGGCCGGTCAGGATCGCCGTCGATGCAGGTCCAAATCACCTCCACACCTTTATGCAGCGGGAAATGCATCCCATAATCGGGCCCGGCATACGGCTGCGCCATACGAATGTATCGCGACGCCTTCCCCCCTCCTCTACCGCTTAGATCAAACGGGAGGATCACCTTGTAACGTCCCTGGTCGTCAATTTCTGCGTACTGTCCGTTGCCTGAACCATCGATGCGACCGTTTAGGGTCCCCATCAGTTTGGGCTTAGCTGTTTTCCTCAAGGGCCGATACGGTACGCCCGACGCAATACAAACGAACCGGTTCGAATACTCGACACCAGACGGCTGCGGCTCATCCTCGCCAGTCGAGTCCACCGCGCCCATCTGACTACCATAGTGATCCACTTCCGTCAGAAGGTATTCGCGATTCAGTTTGCCCGAGGGATGATCCGCTATTAAAAACTTGGACCCGGCAGCGAGTCGCCAGCAATCGCTGTGACCCGTCACAGAGCGCTGCCGGCACCGGATCTCCTCAGCCCGAATCTGGGCAAGCTGCTTCGCTTCGGAACTGTCCTTGAAATGGTTCCCATACTCCATCACATGACCGCGACCAGTGTCGACTGCCTTTGACCGCGCCATCAGGTTTAGCCCGGGTTTCCGCCAATTGTAATCCTTCAAAACAACCCCAGCCGGCATCATCTGTTGCCGAATGGCAACCGTCCGGATCGAGTCCGTACCTGCCGATTCCAGGCCCGCCGGCGGCCGGTAAATCACGGCAGCTTCTCCGCGAATGAAATCCAGAACGGCGGAGTTGTCCGTGAAAATGACCTTGCCTTCCTTGAAGTAGTAGAAGATTCCCTCGTGCTCCAGCCAACGGGAGACAAAGTTGAAATCCGTCTCCTGATACTGAACGACGTATTCACGCGTCGCGTACGACTTGGTAATCCCCCGGAGGTCATAGTCTTCGGATGTAAAACCGTGGGCCCTGAGTACCGACTCAAGGATTTGAGGCACGGTCTGGTCCTGATAAATCGAGCTCTGTTGGTTCAGCGTAAGTAACCACAGCCTCGGCACGAGAGCGGCCCGGTAGCTGGCAGTGTGAGCATCGGCGTCGATCTGTTCGAACATCGAGACTACGCCCTCAAATGTGCGCTCCTGCTCGCGATTCCGTATGACCAGACGTGCAGGGCGATTGAAGATGGAGTCGAAGTCGACGTCTGCCTCGGCCGAAACGAGATCGATGTCGAATCGGAACAGGTCCGAGATGCTTTCCTGTCCGCGGAACTGCGTCACCCGCAGATCGGGCGCGCCCTCGATCTCGAAACTCAACACCGTCTCACGCATCGACATATTCCGTTGAGCCCTCGAAGTTAGCTTGCCACATTGGCCTCTGCGCGTGTTTGGATAGCCGGCGTACGTCTACGTTGATCATTCGGATCGCCTTCCGAGCGTCGTTTCAAACACAACGGACCGCCAATCTTCGACACGGTCGTTCGTAAGCGGTCGGGTACGTAACCAGCTTGTCCAACCCAGTCGCGATCCCATAAGCGCGGGTGGGTGTGAACTGGCGACCAAGGCTGGAATCCCGCAACCGTAAACTCTCAACTCAACCGAGAAGTCCAAGGGATCCGAGAGAAACAGCCTGACGAGCCGGACGAGATCGGAAAACGCCGCAGCACATGGCAGAAAACGGACAAATTGCACGTACGGAACGGGCCCGAGAACCACCCGAAAACTGCTCATGCAGCTTCGGACGCGAGTACCCAGAATCGCTCCCGTTCCTAACGACCCGTTGGTGAGTCCAAGACGTGTCTGCTGCAAGCGGTTAAGTTCCACCCAACGAACGGTGAACTGTTGTATATCGACCGGAATACCTGTCAGATAATCCGCTAGCACCGTTTGCAACACTGAAGCGGAGCGCGGTCGATGGTGCAAGAGCCCCGCATATCGCAGCAGAACGGTCGGGTGCAGGCCAGTAGTCTTGGCACTGTCATCCTGAGCCATGCCGCCGATTGCAAGTAGACACTGAGATATCGGATCGGAGCAGTCGTCCTTAAACCCGAATAGAAATCGGTACTTCAATCCTGCTCTGTAGAACAACGATAGTAGCCGGTGATGGAAAAAATCTAGAAACTTACGCTGTGCTTCCTCTGGCGTGTCGTTCTGCAATACATGCTCCGAGTAGAAGGTCGGAAGCGGTGAAACTGTACCGACAAGACCCAGGAAATTTGCGGTGATTGCGTACCGCGGTTCCTGAGCATCCGTTGCCGTAGCTATCTTCTGAACGGAAGCGACATCGCGCCCTGGGAAGGCCAGCGATGGATTTGCCTTAAAGCGGATAAGCTCTTCGGAGGATGGACCGAGTTCTCCCAAACGGGCCGAAGGATTGTAATAGCGCTCCAGCCTGTTAACCAGCGTGAAGAAGCAGGCACCTCGGGAGAAAGGGTTGGACATCTTGCATCCTTGGATCACACACTCTTGCCCGCTGTGGGAAGCCAGTCGTACTGTGCTCCCGAAGTCAAATTGTTTACTCTGAGTGATGTCAACGAATTCATCGTCGCATACTGGGAAAGAAAATGACTAAGCACCGTCCCGAACAAGAACAGGTCACCTTCGCTAGCGAAGTTGGATCCCTGAACATCCGTCTCCACAGCCCGTCCGCGAATCGGCAACCCGTAACGACCTGCGAAATGTCCCTCAGGATCAAGATCACGCGTGATAACGAAGTCTCGCCCGACAGTACGAAGTGCCGCAAGCCCTTGGATCCTTCCGCGGTTGGCCCGTGCCCGCGGAGCATCGACGCTGTCGGGAAAATTGTAAAGCTCCAGCACCGATCGAAGTGCCACCACACTCTCTAGTATTGTGGGGCTGAGTACTAGGTGGGACAACAGTTGCCATGAACGCTCTGCGGCCAAGGAAATGGGAACATATGGAGAGGTGCGCGAGATGTTTCGAAATCGGGCAAACTCAGGACTCGTGTCGGTTGGACGGTGTATGTCTCCGGCTCGGAGCTTGCTTGCGATCACACCGTTGGTGCAAAGAATAGAGAACACAGCTGTTTCTCTGGGAGGCATAAGAGTTTTGGAGTTGGCCGGCAGCAACGACAGGTAGGTCCGGCGGTCCTCGTCATTTACACCAGACCGTGTTTGTACGGTGTAGTACGTCACACTGTCATGGCGCTCGAGTGAGAGCAGTGGTTCATACTTGCGGGGCTCGGCAGTTCCTGCCACCCAAGCTCGGGCGCCTAGCACCGAGTAAATCTCGGACTCTACCTGCGTCGGCTGGATACGGTATTCCATGCGCTCATGCATAATGTCGATCGGTCTCGACTCGTCCTCGAAGACGTTGATGGCCGGCACGCAGTTAAGCCTGAAACTCTCCGTCGAAGGGCGCCATGACTTTGGAAGAGGTTGATCGAAGGTGCATTCGATGGAGAATTCGCTTGCGGTCACGGTCTTGAAGGCTGAACCGCATACCAAATCGATGAACAGAAATTTCTCCGGAAATGCCATATACTCCTGGAGCAAGCGATAGCCCTGAAACGCAGTCCCGGGGACCGGAGCCAACGGTTCGGCGGAGGCAAATCCGGCCCCACGTGGACCGGATAGGCGATGGACGTTACCCCTTTCCGATGGATTCTCAACCAACTCGCACCGGCAGCCCGAATTCAAAAGAGCGGCGTACAACTCAAACGAGGTATCGCCGGCAAGATACAAACGGATTCGGTCGAGATTGAGGTTGGAAACGGCTACGCCTTGAAACGCCCTGAAAGTTAGAGTCAGCCGGGTTCCGCCACCGCTAGCAGTTGCCGAGATCAGTGCTAAAGGATGCACAAAAACGTCGAAGCATGTACGGAACGTGCAGTTCGTCCCTGATAACGCGTCGGCCTGGACCGACGTGCCTTTTGCCACCGAACGCGAGTCCGTCAACCGGTTTGGCAATGGCTCAAATTGAATGATCGTGGCAGAAGGCATTGGTAGCAGGAACTGCGGGCAAATTATGCTTAATAGCCGATATATAAGCTCGGGATATTCATCGTCCAGTTTCTGCCGTATCTTGCCGGTCAGAAAAGCAAAGCCATCGAGCAAGCGCTCGACATCAGGATCAAACGACGGATTGCCGAGAAAAGATGCAATAACGGGATTCGCTCGAGAAAATTCAGGGCCAAGATCTTCCCTCAGAAAAGTCCGTTCTTCTCGGTAATATCGATTCAGTGACATAAATTTGTTACCCAGCGATACGTATCCTACCCGAAGATTCGAGCATCGTTTCAAACCGAACGGGCAGGAGCCCGGCCTCCGACGGCAAAGCAGCCACAATTGCAAAGCGAATTTCCAGTCCATCAGTGTCGATGTATTGGACTCGCACGTTTCTCAATCGCAGCTCATACTTACGGATCGAGTCCAGAATTGCCGTCTGAACGACACCGCGAACGTCTGGGAGTTGAACGAATGCCGTGAAATCAGGCATACCGTAATCAGGTGCTATGTCTGCATCGCCTTGCCGCGTATTAAGCATATTGCGGAGGTGATCAATTACTGATCTGATCGCCTCCGCGCCGTCGTGATCCTTACTGTCTCTCCGGCCTGCCTTCGCGATGCGCTGCAGCAGGGTTTCAGGCCGCAAGAACTGGCTCTTCTGCACTATCAGCACCACCTAGGAACGCGGTACCTGCCAGTCGTCCTCCGACTCGATTCCGTCAGGCTCCCACACCCACCTCGCTTTCCGGTAGGTAAAAGAAACTTCCTCCATATGAGTGAAGGGCTCTGATGCCGGTATAAGACAATTCGGCATGTAGGGTTTGACCGAGACGATGATGGCGTCTTCTAGACTTGTGGTGAAATAGTGTTCTTCCTTACCCTGAGGATCGATCCGATACCACTTAATCTCAACCTTTTTCATTTTCTCGCCGCTGGTGAGTGCCTGATACAGCTTCGGCGACGCCTTGTCATAGGTTTTCACAACAGTTAAAGGATTGTGAACCCTCTTACCTGTCGAAGCACCGGTCTGCGGATCGCGCGGGATATACACCTGGTGCTCGAAAGCCTGCACGAGTATTGAGGCCTCGCGCCCTTTTAGAGTACAGGAACCGTCGATCTTTCCTTGTTTTTCACCCTCCAGCGTCATGTGTGCAGGAAGTGGCATATGTGTTCTCCTCTCTTCGTTTTACTAAGTGCATGATCTCACCGAGATCATGGGTTATTGGTATCCAGCTTGCCGACTAGCGACAGCGTAAAGAATGCGCCCATGTATTTGAAGTGAGGACGAACCTTCACCTCGACCTGATACCACCCGGGATCCCCTTCCACATCTGTAACGCTGATTTGTGCCTGCCGCAGGGGCCGACGGGCACGAACGGAGGGCTGAGCCTCGAAATCCGCAACGTACTGCTTGATCCACCTCTGAAGCTCAGACTCTAGATCGACCCGCTCCTTGAACGTGCCAAGTTGCTCGAACTGGAGAACCTTAATATAGTGCGCAAGGCGGCTGACGATAAATGTATAAGGAAGCTGAGTACCCAGCTTGAAATTGGTTTCCGCTTCTTTGCCTTCCTTGCTCTGGCCGAAGGTCTTTGGCCGCTGGCACGAGTTCGCGGAGAAAAAGCACGCGTTGTCGCTGCCCTTCCGCATTGTGAGCGCGATGAAGCCTTCCTCGGCAAGTTCGAACTCTTTGCGGTGGGAAATCAATATTTCTGTGGGGATCTTGTAATCGTTCAGAGAATCAAACGTATGGACGGGGAGATCCTCGACCGCGCCACCTCCGGAAGGTCCGATGATGTTCGGGCACCAGCGATACTTGGTAAAACTGTCCGTAAGCCTGGACGCAAACGCGAAAGCAGTGTTTCCCCACAGGAAATGCTCGTGGCTTTGCGACACGTCTTCCGTGTACTGAAAAAGCTTTACCGGGTTCGATTCCGAGTTGTACGGAAGCCGCAGCAGAAACCGGGGCATGGTAAGGCCGACGGAGCGAGAATCCGCGGAGTCGCGAAACGAATTCCATTTGATGTACTGCGGCCCCTGCATCAGCGCCCTGATATCCTTGAGGTTCGGTAGCCGCAGGAAATCGTCCTCGCCGAAAAACTTCGGTGATGTTGCGGCGATAAACGGTGCATGTGCCACCGTCGCAACGCTAGCAATAGATTGCAGAAGTTCGATGTCTGGCGCCGCTGGGCTGAAAGCGTAGTTGCCAATTAGCGCGCCATACGGCTCCCCACCGAACTGCCCGTATTCGCCCGTATAGACGAGCTTATACAGCCCAGATTTGACGATCTCAGGGGCATCCCGGAAATCTGTTAAAAGATCCTTGTCGGAAGCATTGACGAACTCGATCCGGTTGTTCTCGCGGAAGTTCGTCCTATCCACGAGCAACTTGAGCCCCCGCCAAGCTGACTCCAGCTTCTGAATATCGGGGTGATGAAGAATCTCGTCCACTTGGGCGCTGATTCCACGGTCGATCTCGGTGATCAAGTCGTTAACGACGGTCTGATCGACGCGGTCGACTGGGGTCTCTGTCTCAAGAAGCTTCTCGAACAGAAAGCTCACACCCCTGCGAGCGGCATCATAACCTTCGTCAGCGCGGGCTACACCCATCTCCTGAATCACTTGCTCAAGAAGGCTAGCCGGTTTTTCTTCGGTATTCGCACCAGATGCTTGCTTGGCGCTCTCCATGTGGCGTCCTTTCTTTGTCAGATCTAAGACGAGTCGTTAAGGCTTTGGCGCTTCCTCAAGTCCCAATTCCCGGTAGAGCCGAGACCGCAAAGCCGGATCCTTGATACAAGCTTCCAGCCGATTCCTAAATTCCCGGCGGTTGCCTAACGGGCTACGAAGCCAAGTGAGTGCTTCACGGATTTGCAGCAATTCTTTCAGCTTCGGCACTTTTGTGGCAATTGCGTCAGGACTGAAATCGTTCATATTACCAAATGTCAATTCGACGGGCAACTCGTCACCATCCTTCCCGGAAAGGCGGTTAGGTACGGTAACAGCGATGTTTAAGCCCTGGCCGTTCATGACTTCGTTGAACGTATCTTTATCTATGGCGGTGGGCTTGCGGTCCTCAATTGGACGATCGTCTTGCCGCAAATGGAAGTCTCCGAGAACGAGCAGCTTAAGAGGGAGTTCTCGTTCCTCTTGAGCGTTGCCCGTGGCGGGCTTATATACGATGTTGATTCTTTCCTTCGGGGCTACGGATTCTTCCTTCGGCATTTGCAACGTCCTGTGGATCTCAGCGTTTAGGGGGCTTCGACAGATTCAACGCAGTGACTGTGTCGATTTTGGATAACCGAGTATATATCGTATCCGCGACCGGTGCAAGGTTGGGCGCAGCACCCCCATCTGCAATGAACAGCCACCATGCTGAAAGAAATTCCGCGCAAAGCGCCGGTTCCCATTCGGCGAGTCCGTGAACCTCAGCTTCCGTGTCGAGTATCCGGTACTGGGCCATTGCCATGTCAAAGTGCCGCTCCTTGGAGCAGATATCCGCGAAGATCATTCGCATCCGGAAGCGGTCTCTGCCCGCCTTCAGTTCCAAAAGCAGCTTACCAAACGATTCAGCCGATTTACTAAAAGTAGTTCTCCTCAATAGGGATTCAGCGTTTATGAGTGGATCCTCCGTTGGAGTATCGGGCTGTCCTTTATTGATGGCCGGAGTCGGGACTGTGATTCCCTTTGCCCATTCCCGTGTGTTCGGGCTCGCAAAATCAGTGCCATCGCTGAATGTATAAAATAACAGGTCTGGAAGACGGTTCAAAAAAACTGCCGTCTCTGTGCGCACCACTTCCGCCGCCTCGGAGTGTTCCGGGCCTAATGCCGACAACGCGATGAACGAGAGGCGTTGAAGATCCAGCCATAAAGGCGTCTCGCGAAATTGCAACTCTGCATCGTCCAGCAACTCTGTCCACTCGGCGTTCTGCTCGAGTTCCGACAGGCGACCGGCTACGCTACGGGGCGGCTTCGGAATTCTGGTCTTTCGATTTTTGTTTTCAGGGTATGACAGAAGATCCATCCACGATGCCAATCGAGCAACCTTGTACGGCCAGACAGCCGCTCGGTCAGTGGTGTGCGCCTCCAGGGCGGCGCCTAGGACTGTCTTCCATGCCCGTTTCACAACTTCGTCAGCCCCATCAGATGCTGAAGGGGATTGCGGAGAATGTCCATTATCTTGCACCGCCCCGGCGATAATTTCTGGATGAGAGGTATCTTCTTGTTTTGGTAGTCGAAGGTGTTTCAGTACAAATGCCTGAGGGCCGAAGTCGCGTTCGATTGCTTCTGCAATTCCTATGCAATCCGCTGCATGGGACTGTTCTGATACGTCCGGCGGCTTTCTGATTGCCGCCTTATCGATCTTGTCGGCGAGCCATTCGAACGCCCCTTTTGTTTTACGCTCCTGCCTCGTTCCCGTATTTAAAAGCAGTTCACTAGCAACCTCACGAAGACGAGGCAGACCTCTGGCCAAGCCCTTGTAGCTTTCCTTCCGGAATAAGCCGTAGCACCGATAGGCGGCTACCAGAGGATCGCTCGACTTTTCAAGAAGAGCGCTGGATAGCGCGATAACACGATCCCAATTGACAGGCTGCTGGGGGCCGCCGAGGCGGTCAATCTTTGCGATTTCTTCACGAAGTTCGACAAAGGCCGTGTCATTATGAATTTCAGCCATGCTCCCTCCCGTGCCTAGGAAAAGACTCTAAAACATGCCATTCTGCAGGCATGGCCCTCCACCTAGGCGGATAAAGTTCCTGAAGTGGTGCAGATTCTATAAACACAGCACCCAGCGAAGAACAACGTGCCGAACTGGTCTGTCGCCTCCAAATCATGCGCGGTTTGGTCATCCTTAATTCACTTCCGGGCGTGCGTGGGTTTGGGTGAGGAAACGTAGCCGGACACGCGGTCTTTTGCGATGTCGTTGATCACTAGCTCCAATACCGCAGTAGATCTGGAAAAATGAAACTGGACCGGTTCGTTAACGGTTTTGTCTTTTTTTTCGATCACCTTGTCGTCTGCCAGAACATCGAGCGTGTAGCGGTTCTTCTTGGTGTCTATGGATTTCAATCGCAGACGAATTCCAGCAACAGTAATGAAGTTTTTGCCCTTTTGCAGGGTGAATTCGTCATAGGCACGTTCGCCACGTTCCTTCAACAACGCGAGTTCTCGCTGGTTAGTGGCGATGAGACCGCTCTGTTGTCCAAGATCACCCATCACCGAACGCAATCCAAGAATAGCCTTGTCGAGTTCCGATCTTTGTACAACTACTTTCGATTCAAGATTGACGATCGTGTTTGATACCTGACCCACCTGTTCCTTCGCGGCGCCAGCTTCATTGCGAACCTGCTCGACCTCATCCCTCACTTGAGAAATCTGCTGGGCGCTCGCAGTCTCGTTGCGGGCAAGTCTCGACTTAAGATCTTCGATTACCCTTAACTGAGCGGCCTTTTCTGCTCCCGCAAGTGCGTTGGCCTGTCGCATGGCCTGTGCGATCTGATTTTTCAGCGACTCGCCCGAGCTCCTGTTTGTCTCGTTCATAGCCGAAGAAGCGTCGGCGTGAACGCGAGAAATCTCTGTTCGGAGCTGATCACCGATCTGTACGATTTCATCTTTCAACTCCCGCTGCCCGGTTCGAAGCTGTTCGATCTGGATTCGAAGTGCTTGGTACTGATACAGCGTGTAGATCGAGGCCGGGACCAGCGCGAGAAAAACACCAGCCAGCAGCGAGATCGCGATTCTAATTCCGGGAGAATTCTGTCCCATCCGCATTATCTCCGTAAATCTCCTGCGAGGCGTGAGACATTCTGAGGCGTAGATTCCTGGGCCAGAGGTGTCTTTCTCTGCTGAATCGAGTATAGCGCTAGACTCTCAAGGCACCATTTTAGTTGAGGCACCGCCAGAGTAGTTCAATCGTTAATCCGTGTCACTCGTTCCAGTCCTTCGCTGTCGCCTCTGCGGGTGTCTCACGCCTGAATGTTGGGCGGACCCTTGGCTGCCAAATGTGGACCCTTTCCACTAATTCCTATCAGCGACATCCAAAGGGCCACCGCAAATCGGAAGCATCCGATGGCCAACCGATCATTCAAATCAGACCGTGGCACAGCCGCAATCGTTAGAACCAAGTCGGAACCGAGTGCGGTCTGCATCGCTGCATCCGCCACAATTTCACGTTGATGCTTCCCCGTTGGCCGTCCGTCCATGATCGGGCACCGCTTCGCTTGACGGCCTGACGGCCTGCCCGCGCCCGGCGCTCGGCTCCGTTCTGCTTTGTCGGCTCCCCCAGCCGGATTCCGCCCTACGGGTTCGTTCGCTATCGCTCACCGGAATCCGTCAGGTCCCCCCAACAATGCACTCCGCCTCACCGCTTCGCTCTTGGGAGCGGCCCCGCTTGCTTTTTTGGTGCCCCGATCAAGAGACGGCGGCAGAAGGAGAAAGCAAATGA
>Ga0163150_10001729_pt1 | contig 35781 bp, 25 predicted proteins | sample OliLakLV19P2IB_FD_148628 | JGI IMG/M metagenome (GOLD analysis project Ga0163150, IMG submission 148628) | Freshwater microbial mat bacterial communities from Lake Vanda, McMurdo Dry Valleys, Antarctica - Oligotrophic Lake LV.19.P2.IB | ecosystem: Environmental > Aquatic > Freshwater > Lake >... | reverse complement strand
TCGCGTCGGCGCGGCCGGACTCGGACTTGAGGGCGCGTTCCCGGACCAGGGCAAACGAGAGCGCCGCCAGCCCGATCAGCAGACCGACCACGACGACCCCGCCGGCGGCAAACACCAGCTTGTTCCGGCGAAACGCCTTCTGAAACTTATAGGCCGCGCTCGGCGGCCGGGCGAGCACCGGCTCGTTGTTGAGGTGGCGCTTGAGATCGGCAGCCAATCCGTTGGCCGTGTCGTAACGGCGCTGGCGATCCTTCTCCAAACACTTCATCACGATCCAGTCGAGGTCGCCCCGGAGTTGGTGGATCGTCTCCTTCACTCGTAGCAGCCGACGTGAGGAGGCTCTGACTTCTTCTTCAGTGGGGACCACGCCCGCCTCGGGCGTCGCCGGCCCGCGCCCTCGCGGGGTGGCCCCCCGACTGACGCGCGGGGCGCCCGCCACCGCGCCCGGGGCGGGCGCGTTCCCCAACCGCGTCAGCTCCATCGTCAACTTTGTGCTCGGGCGCACCGGCTCCTTCTCGCGGATGGTCTTGCGCATCGCGTCAATGCCGGAAGCCATGAGTTCCTTTGCGTCGAACGGCGTGCTGCCGGCCAGCAGTTCGTAGAGCAACACGCCGAGGCTGTAGATGTCGCTGCGCGTATCAATGTCCAGCCCGCTCATCTCGGCCTGCTCCGGACTCATGTAAGCCGGCGTCCCGATGAACTGGTGCAACTGCGTGTAAACCGTGTTGTCCGTCAACCGCCCTTCCGTCGCCTTGGCGATGCCGAAATCGATCACCTTCGGCACCGGCACCCCGTCGTGCAGCGTGACGAGGATGTTCGACGGCTTGATGTCCCGGTGGATGATCCCCTTCTGGTGCGCGTGCTGGATCGCCTGGCAAACCTTGATGAACAGATCGAGCCGTTCCTTGGTGGAGAGCTGGGCCTGATCGCAGTAATCGGTGATGCGGATGCCGCGCACCAGTTCCATCACGAAGTAAGGCCGGCCCACGTCGGTCGTGCCCGCATCCAGCACCTTGGCGATGTTCGGATGATCCATCATCGCCAGCGCTTGCCGCTCCGCCTCGAACCGCGCGACGACCTGCTTGGTGTCCATGCCCAGCTTGATGACCTTCAACGCCACGCGCCGCCGCACCGGCTCCGTCTGCTCCGCGACATAGACCACGCCACAGCCGCCTTCGCCCACGCGCTCCAGCAGTTTGTAGCGCCCGAGCGTCTGGCCCACGGCTTCGTCCGGCGCATCGGCGAGGTCGAGCTTGATGGTGGGACGCGCGGCTTCGGGTTGAGTGGCCAGCAATGTGTCCGGCTGCTCATGCGCGGCGAGCAACGCTTCGAGACGCGCGCGCAGGGCGTCATCGCTTCCGCAGACGGCCTGAAGAAACGCCGCGCGTTCGGTGATGGGTTTTTCGACGGCCAGCGCGAACAAGGTGGCCTCACGTTCCTGAGGTGATGGCATGGGCATCGTGGGTTTGTTCATCTGCTTCTACATGCGCAATCGGAGCGCAGAAAGTATGTAATTATTTCCACATACTTTTCGCGGAGCGTTTGCGCATGAAGATGGTGAACACTATGAGCACCAACGAACTCAAATTCTACTGTTCCCACTGCGATCAGCCCTTGAAGTCCGACCCCTGCTACGCGGGCAGGCAGATTCAATGTCTCGGCTGCCAGCATCTCATCCGCATTCCCAGTCCGCCCGCCGGCACAGGCTTCACCCACGTCGAGTCGCAGTCCGGCCACACGTTGGACACGCATCCGCCCAAGGGCCAGAAGGGGTGACGTTCCGTAGCGGCGTCTCGGCAGAGCGCCGCCGACTTTGGATGCGCTGGGATGCGGCGCTCTGCCGAGACGCCGCTACGGAACATTGGTACCGCGCATTTCCACCGCCAGCCAGGCGCGGGCGTAGGCCCACCATTGTTTGGCTGTCGGCACGGCGATGCCGAGGGCGGTAGCGGTTTCGTCGAAGTTCAGCCCCACGAAATAGCGCAGCTTCACCAGCTCGGCCTTGCGTGGATCGAGCGCGGCGAATTTCTCCAACGCTTCGTTCAGCGCGAGCAATTGGTCGTCGTCCGCCGCGGGCGAGGGGATTTCAATTTCATCCAAATCAACCCGCTCGGCACCGGCACCCCGTTTGGCTGCGATTCGTTGGCGCGCGCGTTCAATGAGGATGCGGCGCATCGCCTCGGCGGCGGCGCCGAAGAAATGTGCACGGCTTTGCCAGTCGGGCTGTTCATCGGCTCCCAGCCGAAGCCATGCCTCGTGAACGAGCGCCGTAGGTTGAAGCGTGTGCCCCGCAGCTTCGCCCGTCATCTTGTACGCGGCGATCCGGCGCAACTCTTCATAGACAATCGGAAGCAATTGCTCGGCAGCCGTCGGATCGCCGCCCTTGATGGAGGCAAGCAATTGGGTGACTTCGGACATGGCGCCAGCGTGGGTATTCCATCCCCGAAACGCCAGCCTGCGCTACTCGACGACCACCACGCGTTTACCCAGCGCGTCCATCTTCGGCGTGATGCCGAGGCCGGGTGCGGTGCTGGCGGCCATGCGGCCGTTCACGCGCTGCGGCGCACCGTCGGCGGTGCTGACGGTGACGTAGCTGTTGAAGTCGGTGGTGCTGAAGAGGAATTCCGTGGGCGTGCTGTGCGCGAGATGCGCGATGGCCGCCGTGGCGATGTCGCCGCCCCACGAGTCTTCCAGCGTCATCGCGATGCCCATGCTCACGCAGAGGTCGGGGGCTTGTCTGCTCTTCGTGAGGCTGCAGAGCTTGCTGATCTTCAGGTTCACCACATCCATCGCGAGATCAGACTTCGCGCGGAGCAGGATGCCGAGGTCATCTATGTTTTCATCGAGTACGAACGGATGCGGAATTTGCCGGCGCACGGCGAGGCATTCCTCGTAAGTGAGGCACGGTTGCTCGATGTACACATCCACATCGCGAACGGCTTTAGCGATCCGCACCGACTCGTGCTGCACCCAGCCGGTGTTCGCGTCGGCCACAAGCCGGTCGCCGGGCTGAAGCTGCGCGGCGACGGCGAAGATGCGCGCAATGTCCACATCCGGATCGCCGCCAACCTTGAGCTGGAAACGGCGATAGCCTTCCGCGGGATAGCCCGCGACCTACGCGGCCATTTGCTCGGGCGATTCCTGCGAGATGGCGCGGTAGAGATGCACGTCCTCGCCGCACGCCTCGTTCACATAAGTGATGTTGAAGGGTGCGTTCACTTGGCGGTGCTGGCCGCGATGGCCTCGGCGACGGTCTTGACGCCGATGGACTGATACTGATTGAAGGGGCCGTCCACGCCGCCCGCGGGCCAGTCGGCCGGGTCGGCGTATTGGCCGTCGTCCTGGTACTCCTTTTTCAGGCGGGTGAGTTCAGCTTTCAGTTCGACGAATTTCGTGGCGACTGCGGGCTGCTTCGCATCAGCGTCATCGTGGAGAAGGTTGTGCTGCTCGCCGGGATCTTGGGTGAGGTCGAACAGCTCATAGGCGTTCTTTTTCCAATAATGGATGAGCTTGTGCGTGGCGGTGCGGACGCCGAGATGCGCGGCGGTCTCGTGATGGCCGGGGTCGTGGTAGTAACGGTAGTAAAGGGTGGTGGGCCAGCCGGTGGGCGCTTCGCCGCGCAGGAGCGGGACGATCGAGCGGCCTTGCATGGACGGCGGAATGGGCAGTCCGGCCAGTTCGAGGAACGTGGGCGCGAGATCAACATTGGACACGAACTGCGCGGGCAGACTGCCGGCCTGGATGCCGGGTCCGCGCACCAGCAGCGGGACGCGCAGGCCCGGCTCGTACATGAAGCGTTTGTCGTAGAGGCCGAGGTCGCCGAGATACCATCCATTGTCGGAGGAGTAGATGACGATGGTGTTTTTCGCGAGGCCGTTTTGATCGAGGTAATCGAGCACCCGGCCCACGCCGTCATCCACGCCCTGCACGCAGCCGAGGTAGTCGCGCATGTAACGCTGGTACTTCCACTTCACGAGCTCCTTGCCGGTCAGGGTCTGGCCGTCCACTTCGAGTTCCATCGGGCTGACGTCCATCCATTTTTGCAGCGCCGGGCCTTTGAGGTCGGCGGGCGGCGTGAGCTTGAGGTCGCGGCGGGTGAGATCGCGCGCGATGGTTTGGCGGTTGGTGGGCAGCGCGGCGGGACGGGTGGCGTAGTCGTCCCAGAGCGTGTCGGGTTCAGGGATGATCTTGTCCTTGAACATGGCGCGATGCCGTTCGGCGGGCTGCCAGGCACGATGCGGGGCCTTTTGATGCAGCATGAGAAAGAACGGCTGGTCCTTGGGGCGCGTGTTCAGCCACTCGATGCCGAGGTCGGTGGTGAGGTCCGTGCAGTGGCCGCTGATGGTCAGCTTTCGGCCGGCGATGAGGAATTCCGGATTCCAGTACGCTCCCTGGCCGGGCAGGACAATCCAGCGGTCGAAGCCTGTGGGGTCGGAGCCGAGGTGCCACTTGCCAATCATGCCGGTGTGATAGCCGCCGGACTGCAGGCGCTTCGCCACGTGGTCGCGCGAGCCGTCGAAGCGGTTGAAAACGGGCACGCCATTCAGATGCGAATACTGCCCGGTGAGCAGGGTGGCGCGGCTCGGTGTGCAGATGGAATTGACGACAAAGGAATTCACGAACCGCGCGCCTTCCTTCGCCAGCCGGTCGAGGTGCGGGGTCGTGTTCACCTTCGACCCATAGGCCGAGATGGCGTGCTGGGCATGGTCGTCGGAGAAGATGAAGAGGATGTTGGGCCGTTTCGGTTCGGCGGCGAACGCAGACGGCAGCGCGAAGGTAAGGGCGAGGAGGATGGAGAAAATGGTGATGAGTGATTTCATGGCGAAGGTGAACGAGCCGCCGCCTGCGGGGTGAACGCCTGCTGAAGAAAGTTTGTGGTTTGTTGTCATGATGATGTCTTTTTCGCCCTAGCCTCCAACGCCCGCTGCTCGCGGATCAGCTCCCGCCGCAATTCCTCCTCGCTCGGCAGCACCAGCTTCAATTCGTGACGCAGTGCGTCACAATTCGGGAACGCCATGTAGAACAGCCGCATGTAGCGCAGATTCGACGCATCGAACCCGCGCCCGAATTCCTCCGTCAGCTTCTCCGCCAGCAGGGGCAGCAGCTTCGCGCCATACTCCGCCCGCGCCGCGCCGCCTTGCTCGAACTCGACGATGTGTCGCCCCACGCCCCAGCACGTCCGCACCTGCACCACATCCACCGCCCGCAACACCTGCCGCCGGCTCTCCGCGATGAACTCGCGCAAGCCGCATAGCAGCCCGTCGAAACGCGGGGCGGCGGGCTGGAGGGCTTTGGATTTGGCCGGGCGTTTGGGTTTCATGGCTGCTTTGAAATTTTCGCCTCCGTGCGGTTCGCGGCGCGGCCGCTCGGTTTGGCGGTGTCGTAATTGGGATTGGCGATGGGGAACTTCGCGCCCACCTGCTTCTGCCACGCGTGCAGTTCCTCGCGCAACTTCGCGACGCGTTGCGGTTCTTTCGCGGCGAGGTCATTCTTTTCGCCGAGGTCTTGCGCGAGGTTGAAGAGTTCCGCGCGGCCGTCCTCCAGCCACTCGATGAGCTTCCAGTCGCCACGACGAATGGCCGCGCCGGGCGCGCCGCCTTGATTGCCGTAGTGCGGGTAATGCCAAAACAACGCGCGTTCCGGCAGCGTGCCGCCTTTGAAAACCGGCAGCAGGCTCACGCCGTCGAGCATCTGGCCGGGCGGCGCTTTGGACTGCGCGACTTCGAGCAGCGTGGGGAAAAAATCCGGGCTGCTCACCGGTGTGCTCACGACGCGGCCCGCTTTCACCACGGCGGGCCAGCGCACGATCAGCGGTTCGCGGATGCCGCCCTCATACATCCAGCCCTTGCCGCCGCGCAGCGGGAAGTTCGAGGTGGGCCAGCCTTCGCTCGTGGAGAGCCCGCCGTTGTCGCTGGTGAAAATGACGAGCGTGTTCTCGCGCAGGCCGAGTTCATCGAGCTTGGCGAGCACCTTGCCGACCGCGAGGTCCATGGCCTCGACCATCGCCGCATACACCGCGTGCTCCTGCACGAGGCGCACATCGCGTTCGTGTTCGCGGCCCCACTTCTCCGTCCTTGGCCAGGCGATCCAGATTCGGCGTTTCGTAAAACGTGCTGCCGTAACACCCGAGGTCGCGCTGGCCCAGGTCGTCGGCGAGGAAGAAGACGATGTTGGGCTTGCGCTCCGCCGCCAGCAGCGGGGCGAGGCAGGCGAAGACGCCGAGGAGAAAGACGAGCACGCGGCGCAATGGCATGGCTGTCGGGTTCATGGGTTGCTTTCCTTTGGCTGGCCGCAAAAGAACGCAAGGAGCGCAAAGATTGTGAGCGGGAGTTTCATGTTTCTTGTTCCGATGGCTTACGGCTGCGGTGTTGTCGCAAACTTCCAGCCGTCCACGGTCATCTCGCCGTTCACGCCGCACGCGAATTTCAACGGCTGCTCCAGCCCGATTTTCGCGCCGGTCAGCTTGTTCGTGTAACGCTGTGGGTCGGTCACGTCGGTGAGTGTGTTGTTCTCCACGAGCGCCGCGCCGCTGGCGTCGTTGCGGAAGAGCGGGCGCGGCGTGCCGACGCACTCGATGATGTTGTTCTTGAAACTGAAGGTCTTAAAATCGCTCTTCCCGTTGAAGCCGAAGAGTCCCTCGGTGCGCGGCGTCTTCGTGGTGCGGGCGATGATGTGGTTGTTCCGCACTTCGAGTTGCGCGTAAGGCTCGTTCATCCACATCACGCCGCGACCGGGATTGCTCACAAGATTGTTGTGAAAGCTCGCCGGCCCCGTCGCCGCCACGTTGCCGAAGGCGCTGATGAGATTGCTGCCGTCCTTCGCGGCATCGAAGTCGAAGAGGTTGTGGTCAATCTCCACGCCGTTGCGCACGAACTCGATGGAGTAGCCGTCGCGGAAATAGTTGTGATGGATGTGAAAGGTGCGCCCGCTTTTCGGGACCGGCCCGCCCGCGTGTTTGGGAATGGAGACGGCGGCGAGCAGGATGTTGTGGTCAATCTCCACGTCCTCGTCGCCCTCGAACGGCAGCTCGATGGTGAAGCCGGCCTCGATGGTGTTGTGATGAATCCGAACGCGCCGTGCCTGCCGTCCCTTGATGCCGTAGTAGTGCTCGTTCGGAGCCTTGCCCGTATTGAGGAAACGGTTGTTCGAGATTTCCGTATCGCTCATCCAAATGCCGAAGATGCCGCCGCCAGTGATGCCGCCCTTCACGCCGGGCTTGCCCTTGTCCCACCGCTGTCCGGCGTTCACGAAAGTGCAGTCGTGAATCTTAGCGCCCTTCATCGAATAGGTGCGGATGCCGGCATACATGAAGTCGGCGAGGCGCAGATTATGGAAGTGCAACCCCTTGTTCGCCACGCCGAAAATCCCCCCGTGCATGCGCGGGCCGGTGAGCGTCAGGCCGGAGATGGTGATGTTGGTGGCATCGTTGACGCAGCGGATGAGATAGCCGGTGCGGTCGAACTTTTCGTGATTCGTCTCCGGGTCCGGCAACGTCGCAGGATTCGCCGACCAACTCTCCGCGCTGGTAATGATGGTCTGGCCAATGCCCGCGCCGCGCAACGTGACGCCGCCCTTCAAATCCAGCGGCTGCGTGAGGCGATACGTGCCGGCGGCGAGTTCGATGACCGCACCGCTTTTTGCCTGAGCTACAGCGGCGGTGAGCGCCTCGACGGTGGAAACAGGCTCGGCGCGGAGATCGAAACCAAGGGTGAGCGTGGCGGCGAGAATAGTAAGTAATTGGTGCTTCATGGTGTAGTTACTGTTTTATAGAGCGTCCCGAGTAGGGAGTGGTGTGGCCGTCATTCTTCCCGATGGTTTTCGTTTCCGCATCGCGCGTCTCGCGGATGAGCACGGCGAAAGGGTCGCCGCTGTAACAGACTTCGCCGAAGAAGGCCCACACGGATGAGTCGGTGTTCACGAACATGGGCGCGAGCTTGCCCGCCGTCGTGGTGTAGCTGAAACCGCCGAGAATTTCGCTGCGTCCGCCGCCGCGCGTGTCGAGCAGGGTGCCGCCGCGCTCGGTTTTGTAGCCGAGTATCCACAGTTCGCCGCCGTCGTTGGTCAGGTGTGTGCCCTGGTTCTCGATGTTGAGTTGCCGCGCCCAGAGTTTTTGCTTTTTGAGATGCAGGTTGTGGGTGACGACGTCCTCGAAGAACCACTCCGCGCCCTCCGCCTCCGCCGTGCTCGTAAGGTCGCAGTCCTGGACGCTGCGCAGAACAAGCGTGCGGCGAGTGTCCACTTCCAGCCCGCCGTGGATGTTCGCGAAATGTTCGATGCTCACCACCGGAGCGTCGCCATCTACGAGACGGAAATCGGGGCGCAGTCCCTTTCCGTAATTGATCATGCCGCCGAGGCCGACCACGCGCCGCACCTTGCCGCGAACGGTGACGGCCGCGCGCATATTGTAACTGCCGGGAAGGAATACGGTCGTCGCGCCGGAGTCCATCGCCTTCTGAATCGCGGCGGCTGAATCCGCTTTGCCGGTTGGGTCCGCGCCGAAGTCGTTCACGTTCGCCCACGTCTTCGGGTCGTCGCGCGGCACTTCGGGAGTTTCCTTCACAGGCAGGCGCAACGAAGTCGGCGGCGAGGGAAACGGACTGGTCGCGGGATGCGAGCAATACTCGGCGATGTCCGGGCCGAGGCTGCCGGTCTTGTCCGCGCCGGTGATCCGATACGCCGCGCCGGAGTCCGGCGTGTGCGAGACGTCGCCGAGTGCGCGGGCGTAACCGGTCGTGGTTATGTCGCGCAGGAAGATGCGCCCACCGTTGAAGTTCACGAGGGCGGGCTTCTTCGCCGCGTCACCGCGTCCGGTGAGTTTCGCGTCGAGCAGGCAGAGCGTGCCGTAGGTGGAGAGCGCGGGCACGGCGTTGTCACTGGTGAATCCCCGGATGCTGATCGACTGGCCTTCGTTGGCGAAGCCCACCTCGGTCTGCCCGCGCAGCGTGATGTTCTCAAACACCTGACCATTCACCGCCCGCGCCGTGGCGATGCCGCGCCGAAAGCCGATGACCTCGCAGTTCCGCACCAGCAGCGGCCCGTTCATGTCGCGATGCGCAAGGTCGAGTCCGGTGTGACCGCTGCCCGCGCCCGCGATGAATCGGCAGTCGCGCACCGCGCCGGAGTTGTTCGAGTAAAACTGGAGCGCCGTCGCGCCGGGATTTCCCGCGCCGACATCGAAGGTCAGGTGCTCGACGTAATTGTGAAACCAGTCCGCCGACCCGAACCCTCCGCACCACATGATGGCTTCGGGCTTCTTCACATCGGTGAAGGTCGCGTCCTTGAGCCGGATGACGCTCGTCTCGCGCGACTCGCCGCACAGAAAAGTTTTCCCCCAGTTGTCACGCCCGCCGAATTTCTTCGGCCACTTGAGCGTGGCGCTGACGAGATAAGTGCCGCGCGGGAAATACAACAGATGATGCCGCCCGGTATTCTCGTTGATGGCCCGCTGAAGCGCCTCGGTGTCATCGGTCACGCCGTCTCCCTTGGCTCCGAAGTCCTTGACGTTTTTCATCCCCGCATCGGCGGGGAAGACGATGTTCTCGGCGGAAACCAGGCGGGCCACGGCCAGCATCAGAATGAAGAACAGGTGCTTTTTCATGATGCGTTGGGTTGGTGGGAGATCATTCGTGTATCATCCGTTCAAGGCGCCGTGCTCGCTCACTCCAGCGGGACTGCCGAAAATTTTAGGTCGGCAGGCGGCGAGCTGAGATTGGCGTCGGCAAGGTCCAACTCGAAGCCCCATGAGCCTCCGAGTTGGGTCAGCTTCACGAGCACTTCGTTCCAGCCTTGTTTGAGCTGGATGGGCACGATGGTCTCCGAGACGCGCGCTTCCGCCGTGTTGGTGGCGCGGAGCGCCAGCGCGCGGTTGATCCACACCTTGCAGCTTTCGTCGCTTCCGGCGATCAGTGTGGCGGCACGGTCCTGGTCGGAGTGAACCCAGCACGCGGCGTAGGCCACCACCTTCTCCAACGGTCCATACACCGATCCCAAATCAATGTGGTTCCACTTTGATTCGAGCTTCTGCCAGGCGATTTCCTCGAACGCGCCGGGAGCTTTTTTGGCGAGTTGCACTCCGTCGAACTCGGGCGCGTAGGGCGTGTCGAGTCCCTGGCCGTCCTCGTTGGCGAACGGACCCAGTATCTGCCATTCGCGGATGAGCGGCCGATAAGGATAGGCATAGCGCCGACCGTAATGGTAACGCGTCCGGGCCGGGATGCCGGCCCCGGCGAGAAGGTCGGTCACGGCTTGGCGGGGGGCGGGGTCGCCGGCACGCTCGAACTCCTGCATCAATCGGCCCAAGGCATCGGGCATGCGCGGATGGTTGGGCAGGGCGCGCGCAAACCACTCGTAGGCGGCGATCTTGTTGGTCGGGTCCGCGCCGCTCAGGCGCATCAAAGCTTCCAAAAACCGGTAAGCGTGGTCAGTGGGGCCTAGTTGGGGAAGGTGGGTCTTCAGGATTGCGATGGCGTTGGTGGGATCAAAAGGCAGATGGACGGTGATGGGTTCGCGCAGCGGCGCGTAATGACTGGCATGGCCCTGCCCAGCAGTTTGCAGGCGCGCCTTCTTGCCAAGCTTCACCGGCTCGGTCACCCATTGCCAATTGGTGGCCGGATTGGCCGGAGCCGCCTCGCCATCGAATCCCCGATGCGCAGTCTGGGCATCTTTCCCGACGGTTCCGGGCAATTCGAATGAGGTCTTGATTTCTTCGGCCGACAGCGCGCGGTTATAGATGCGCACCTCGTCCATCGCGCCATCGCAATAGACATAGCCATCCTGGCGGCGGCCCAAATGCAGCGGGTGCTTCCCCGGCACGCGCACCTTGTTAATCGGAAAGTTCGTGACCGCCTGGCCATCCAGATAAAACCGCAGAACGGCGCTGTCATAGGTCATCGCGAGATGATGCCAATGCCGCAGTTGAATCGAGCCTTCCGCGCTCCACAGTTCCGCTTTGCCGGCGTCGTGGTTCCCGATATTGAAATAGACCCCGGCCTTCGTACCCCGGAGCGCGAGCCCGTAATGCCCTTCCTGGCTTTCGTTCGAGTTCTTGTTCACGACCCAGCGGCGGTTCTCGCCGCCCAGCGGATAGACCTCAAGATAGACCCAAGCCTCGACAGTCAGGTTGGTCGGATCAATGGCGGGCGAATGGGGAACTTCGGCATAGCCGGTGCGCCCGTCACAATAGAGGGCGTCGCCGACCCGGCCCGCAACCGCCCAAGTGTTTCCGACATGGTTGGTCACCCACGGCTGCCACTCGCGTCGGCGGCGGTCGGCGCGCAAAGGCGGCGTATCGTTCTCAATCACGACTTGCTCGCGGCCAGCCACTACCACCGAGGTGCGATCCCAAACGACCTTCCCGCCGGCCTGACCAAAAGCCAGCGTCTGGATGGGCAAGGCCTCGAAGCCGGCCCAGTGCAGTGGCAGTCGCAACTGGCTCCACTCGCCCGCCTGCGGCAGCGGCCCCATGGAGCGCCCCTGGCCAACTGGCTCGCCCCAGACCGCATGGAATTGGTGGCCCGAGTCATGATGCAGGCTGACGACCAGGCTCGTGGGCGGATCGGCGGGATCGAGCCGAACCCATTGGGACAGATAAGGCCGGTCTTCGGGAAAGATCGCCGACGGGAAATTGGTCTGGGGTTGCCGCCGATAGCGCTCCAGGACGGGCGCGGGCACCCCGGCTTCGGCGGCCACGGCCAACACGCGCGCGCTCGGATCGTTCTCGGGGCGGGTTGAAGCGTCGAGCAGATAGAGCAGGCGCTCGGCGGCCAGACTGCGGGGATTCTTCTTGATCAACTCCCGGCCAAACGCGAGTTGTGCTTCAGGTGTTTCGCGACGGGCCGCCCACCATTCCGAGAGCAAGTCCATGGACTCCGGCAGTTCCGGCAAGGCTTCGACAATAGCTCTGGCCGCGCCCGCACCGGCGGGCGTGAAAGGATCCAGGTAAACGGGTTCATAATCCGCGCGTGTCAGTTCGCTGCCCGAGCCGCCGCTCCAGGAGAGCCGCCGTGGTGGTCCACTGCGGCCGGGGCGATCATCCCAAACGACGACCGCCACCTCCAACTTCCGTGACTCCACTTTTTCCCCAACGATATTGCGGATGGGGATGGCCAGTTCGTAGGCGAGTTCGCGCCGAATTGCATCGTGATGCATCGCCGCCTTGGACCCGCGCGGAAATTCGCCGCTCAACACCGACCAATTCACTCCCCGGCTCGGTTCCATGCTGACGCAGGCCCGGAATCGGTTCCTCGCTCCGCTGACGCCGATTTCCAGATGGTCGCCGGCTGTGGTGTCGCCAGCGCTGGGCATGGCAAACGCATCGGCATAACGCACGCCGATGAAGAGCGTCGTTTCATTGTGTGCGAGAAAAACCTGTCCGGTGCCTGGTTCTGGCCCACGGAGTTCCGTGCTCGCATGGCCCTTCCAATCATCGAGTTTGCCATCCACGACGAGCGGAACTTCCATCCGTTGCGCGAAGCGCATCGTCCGCTCCGTCTTTTCGCCGGGTGGCGCGCCGGTGAAGCCGTGCAACCCCAGTCGGTCCGCACAGAACAGAACCCGCTCCGTCCAGGCGGCGGGCTGCGGGCGGCTCCACCATTCTTCATCGTCATTCTCCCCCGCCACGGTCCAGGTATCGAGTTCCCGCAAGCGCTGGCCCCCGAGATGTGCGCCCGTCGCGGGGTTGAACAGGTCCACCCGCATGATGCTGGGCATTCGCTCTCCGTCCCGACGATCTCCCGAAAGCATCCAGCAGCTTTCCGTTCCCAACCGAAAATCCAAGACCTGGCCCTTGCTGTTCTTCTCTGTCGGCGCGGGCGCCTGGAAGCGAGTTTCCGCGCGGGTCAGCAAGTCGGTGCTTTCCACCAGCCGTTCATTCGCATGGAACACGAGCAAGTTGTGGCCGCGAATCTGACCGGTCCCCGTCGTCCTAAGCTCAAACTTGAAAGTCGGATCTCCCCATTTGCGAATCTGAATTTGGCGTTCGTTTTCCTTCCCTCCCCGGACACGGGTGTGCGCGATCACCCACGGATCTGAGAACCTGAATTCGCGGACGGCGTCTTCTCCGCTCATGTAGGTCAGGCCGGGGTACGGCGTCAGTTTGCCGTCAGCAAAACCATACTCGAACACCTCACCCTTGGCGTTGCAGAAAAACGCCGCGCTCCGGCCGGCTGCGATCTTGAGCCGGTGCAGTTGGGCGTCTTTGAGCAGTGGCCGGGTTTCCAGCACGGCACCGTCTTTGATCTCCACCACGAAATCCCGGAGTTCGTTGCCCGCCCGCGGCGCCTTGGCAAAAATATGCAAACGCGCGCCATCCCAGGCGAAGGGTATGCCCTGTTCACGGCGGTCGCCAAAGACGGTGAGCGGCAACGCATGTTGCCAAACCACCTCGCCGGTCGTGAGCCGAAGGGCGGCGGCTTCGGGTGACTTGCTTTCCTGCCGCAGGTTGGCGACGAACAGGAACTCTCCGCAAACCTGCGCTTCGACCACCTCGAACGGCAGCGTGGTTTCCCACAGGGCAACGCCCGTGGACGCCTTCACCGCAAGGACGCTCATCCGTGTCGGGACCAACAGGAGATCATTACCCCACACCGGCCGCCTGAAGCCTGGCCGCAACAATCGCTGCCAGACCACCTCGACCGCCGGTCCCGCGCGCACGCAACGCAACACGCCTTCCGCGTGGCAAAAGACGGTGTTCGTGAGTCTGGCTTCGGGCGGAGGCACCCAGAGCACCGGGTGATCGCCGGGCAGGTCCAAGACTTGCGCGAGTGGCAGGGTCAGCGGGCGGGTGAGGGTCTCGGCACCGGCGGTCTTCGCCGGCTTGTCAACCGCCGTTGAATCATCGCGCCAGAGGAAAAGGTTGCTCGCCGTCATCACGAATTGCCGGACCGGTTCGGCGCTGTCCCACTTCCGTTCCTCGACGGTTTTGCCGGTGGCGGCATCGAGACGATGCAGGCCGCGGCGGGTGCCCAGCAAAACCGATGTGCCCGCAAATTGGGGTTCACCGACGATTGGTTCGTCAAAGCGTTTCTCCCACGCCACCTCGCCCGTCATCGCCTTGAGCGCCACGACTTCCGACTCGTTATGCACCAGCACCAAGCCGCCCTGCACGCCCACCAGCGCGCGGGCGCGGATAGAGACATTTTCCCAGAGCAGTTGCCCCGACTCGGCGTCGAGCGCAAACAATCCGGCCGCGTCGCGCGGGAAGAAGATCACGGCGTTGCCGCTCAATGCTGGCGCGGCGCCCTGGCGCTGCATCACCTCGTAAAGGTTGGTGCCCAGCGACACACGGGGATATGGATAGACCCAGTCCACCATCCCGTCCCGCACATCGCATCGAGCGACCAGGCCCATTTGCGTGGCGCAGAAAACCGCGCCCCGCCGGACGGTCACGGCGTTGCCGTAGTGGGCCAGATCAATCTGGTTCTTCGGCAGGTTCGGCGCGTTGCGCCCGCGCTCGATTCCAACGTCGCTGGAGGCCAGCACTCGTTTCCACCGGAGCTTGCCGTTTACCGGATTGAGACACATCAGCCAGTAAGGCGACATCGCCGCGGCCCCCTCTCTCAAGGCCAGGACATAGACGCTTCCTTCGGCCAGGGTCGGATCGCTCGCTGGCCAGAGTTCCTGCCAGTCCAGGTCATTTTCCGTGGACCAGAGCATCTCTCCGGTGTCGCGACTGAAGGCGGCCAATCCGGTCAAGTACTGCTGGCTGGCATCAAACCCCCAACGGGTGAAGACGGTGTCCTGGCCGATGGCCGGACGAAATGGACCGGGCACGGGCAGGGCATGAGAGTCGCGCTCCCGGCGTTTCTTGAGCACGGGCTGAGGCGGTGGAATTCTGGCCCAGAGCGGTTGCGCCGGGTCATCTCCAAAGCCCACCAACAAATTGGGGCCGCTCAACAGGGTGAAGCCCGCTCGCGTCTGTAGTTCCCCGAAAGCCGACGGGAAGTGCGGCAAAACCTCGTCGCGATTCCGTTGAAAACCGCGAAAGGTCCACGGCGAATAAGGAGGACCGCGCAGCACCTGCACGGACAATTGCGCCAGGAGTGTCACCCCGGTTTCCGTCTCGGCGGGCTTCAGTCCCGCCAGCAGTTGCTGCTTGATGGCGGCGGCGGCTCTCTGTTCTCCAAGCCAGGGAAATTGCGCCTGCGGACTCACGTCTTTGAAGGCCGCTTGAAGAACTTCGGGATCGTCCGTTTCATTCGCCAACGCCAGCCAGAGGCCAGCCTGCGCCTTAGCCCGCAACTCGGCGCTCGCGGTGTGGGTCAGCACATCTTGAAACGTGCGCAAGGCCAGCCCGGAGTTGCCCTCTTCCAAAGTTTTCTCTCCGAAGTCCAGCAACGCTTGATGGAAAGTGGCCGCCCAAGGCAGCCGCCGGAAAGACGCCAGCAAACTCGGCGGTTCAAGCCCTGGCCCGGTGATGCCCAACTCGACGGCCTTCCGGTCCTGGGCCTGGCGCAGCAACGCCTGTTCATTGGGGGATTGCCCGATCAGAAAACGGTTGATCTCCTCCCAGATGGCGGTGAAGAGCGGCCCTTTCCCAGGCACCAAACCACTGCCGCTGGCGCTTTCTTCGAGCAACTGTTCCAGCGTTCTCAGGCTGGCGTCATTCGTGCGCGCCCGGAAAGTCTGCCAGCGGTTTTCCAGCCCCAACTGGCGCGGAAACATGGAATTGCCAAACTCGTCTTCATTGGCGTTGGCATTGCCGCGCGGAGCTTCCGCCGCTTGCGCTGATCCAAGACACACCATCGCCGCCAGGATCACTGCCGGCCAAAACAACAAACTGCGCAGCTCGGTCCTCATAAATCACCGCTGGTAGATCGGCAGGAAGCGGTAAGGGACTCCGAGGATGAGAATGGCCATCGAGGTGGCGTAAGTTGGGTCGCTCTCCTCGCCGCCGCCGCTCCAACTGCCATCTTTGCGCTGGCGGGCCTGCATGGTGTCGCGGATTTTGGGATACCACTCCTGGTACTGCACTTCCCCCGCCTGATACATGGCCTGCACCGCGTAGTAATGGGCATAAAAAAAGTATTCGCCCGTGGAGAATTTAGTGGCCGGGAAGCGCCGCAAATACTCCAGGCCCATCTGCACTTCCTTCGTGTCGCGCTCACCGGACATCAACAGCGACATCACGCCGGCGGCCGAGCGCGGGAAACCCGGATCGCCTGAGCTGGTGTAACCAAAGCCGCCGCTGGGCTTGGCTTGCAGGCTCTTGACATAGCGAACCGCGCGCTCCAGGACGCGGGAGGGCACATGGATGCCCGCCTCTTTCGCCGAGGAAAGGGCGACGATCTGCATGACCGTGACAGAAATGTCCGCGTCATTCGGGCGCGGTTGGTAACGCCAGCCGCCCTGGGGACTTTGGGCGCGCAAAATGACTCCGACCGCGCGCTTGAGGACGTCGCGCACTTCTTCGCGCTTGCTCATCCCCCAGACCTCGGAGAGGGCGAGGGTCGCCAGGCCATGCTCGTACATGTTCACGCCCATGTAGCCGCCGGTTTCATTGGCCTGTTTGGTCAGGAAGCCCACCGCCTTGTCCAACCGCTCGCCATATTGGCCGTCCTCGGGGAAGTGTCCCTTGAGCATGAAGGCCATCAAGCCCAGGGAGGTGTTGGCAATTTTGTATTTGTTACCCCAACTGCCGTCGGCGTTCTGGTGCTTGACGAGAAATTGCAGGCCGTTTTCGATGGCGCGCTCGGTCTCCGGAGCCAGCTCAGCCGTCTGCACCGCAGCGGGCGCAGGCTCGGCTGCCTGGCAAGGGCGCAGGCCCGCCACGGCGAGGGCAAGGAGGATGACCCAATTATTTGGCCAGTGCTTCATAATAGGCCTCGATCAAATCGCGGTATTCGAGCGGCAGCTCCCGCGCAAATTTCTGGTAGAGGACGTCGCGCTCGCGCGGGCTGATGGCGCCCCAGCGCGCGTCGCCGCTGGTGGCTTGCGCCCCCCCCGCGTTCTGCCGTCCGTAATCACGGCTCCCGATCTCCCGCGGATTGAAAAAACCGGGCATCATGCCTGGCATCATCCCTGGCATCATGCCGGGCATCATTCCTGGCATCATCCCCATGCCTGGCATCATGCCGGGCTGCATCCCCAGCGCCTGCGCCGCCTCCCCCATCAGCGAACTGATGGCGCTCTGTTGCTGACCCATGGCCTGTTGGCCCTGTCCTTCCTTCAGCGACTGGCTGGCCTGTTGCATGAATCCCGCCGCCTGTGGGAACGGTTGCTGGGCGGCCTGCTCGCCCAAGGCGCCCTGCGGGGGCGAAAGCTTCGGCAGACCCTCCGCCGGAGTCGCCCCGGTCTGCTGCATCAACTGGGCCTGCTGTTCCGCCAGCTTCATGGCCTCGGCGGCGGCGTTCAGCGCCTTGGCCGCCTCGCGCAGGGCTTGCTCGGCATTGGCCTGGTTTTGCATGGCCGGCTGTTGCTGGGCTTGCTGGAGCTGCTGCGAGGCGCTCTGCATTTCGGAGACGGCCGTCTGAAGCTGCGGTATCGGCAATTGCTGGTTCAGGGCCTGGGCCTTTTGGCCAAGCTGGTTTTGCGGCGGAGTTTTCTGGGACACGGCTTCCGGCTGTGCCTTCGCCGTCTCCTCCCGTAACGCCTTCTGCTGCTCCGCCAATTCGAGGGCCTGGGCAGCCATGGCGGCCAGGTCTGGAACATTTTGCTGCTGCATCTGCTGCTCGGTCGCGGCGATGTCCTGGTCGAGCGCCTTGATGGCTTCTTTCAAATTCTCCTCCGCCTTTTTCTGCGAAGTCACGGCGGGCTGCTGCTGGGTCTGGGCCATTTGGGTTTCCGCCTGCTTCATGTTCTGTGCCCCGCTCTCCATGTGGGTGCGCACGGGGTCAGACACCCTGGCCGGTGTGTTCGTTTGCACCTGCGCGAGGCGGTTCTCCAAATCGCGCTCGCCGGCCATGAGCGGATTCTTGGCGGCCTCGAACTCCGCCGGCGCAATGGCATCGGTGCGCTGGCGCAACTGCTCCTGGTCCTTGAGCAGGGCCTCCAGCTTCGCACGCATTTCCTTCATGGCCTCAAGGTCGGCGGCCAGGCTGTCCGGCTGGAGCAGCAATTCCAGCGCTGCGAGCGCCAGGAGGGCTTCGGTCTGTTTGGCGACCGCAGGCACGGGGCGCTTCTGCGTGATGTCGGTGGACGCGCCGGAGAGCAACGGCGCGATCGGTTTCAACTGGATGGCCTGAACGGCTTTTCCCAGGGCCGTTTTGCGCACCGTGTCAGTTTCGTTGGTGGCGCTCTCGCGCAGGTGCTCTTGGAAGCGGCCCGTGCGGTCGGCAATCTGTCCCTGGCTCTCCGCCATCGGCCGGCGCTCGCGCTCCGCGGCGGCGGGCGACTGGTAAATCTGCGCGCCCCACTTCTTCGTGGACTCGTGCGCGGCCTTCTCGTCCTTGATGATGCGCCGCAGTTCGCCCAGCAAGTCATCAAGCGACTGCTGCGGGCCGATCTGTTTCAGCAGCCGGTCCAGCTCGCGCAGGATGATGGCGATCTCCCCGTCGGCGGCCTTGAGATTGGGCCGCAGGGCCAGCAATTCCCGGCGCGCGTCTTCGAGGTAGCGGGCCGCATTGGGGACATGCTTCGATCCCAAAAGTTGGAGCACCTGAACCGCCTGCTGCAGCTCCGCGCCCTTGGCCTGGTTCAGGAGTTCGTTTGAAACCAAATCCATGATGATACTGCGGAAGCGCTCCACTACCGCGTCCATCCGCTGATCCACCAAGTGCTGGCGTTCGGCCTCGGTGAAGAGCCGGTCGGCGGCCTCCGGTAAAGTCATCTGGGTTTCTTCCGCGCCGGGCAATGCGCACGGCGCGATGAGCAGCACCGTGAGCAGCACGGCTCGTAGCGCAGGTTTCCAAATCCGCGCGCCTGGCAAGCTCGCGCGCCTTGCCGATTGGGAAATCGGCGAGACAGCGTAGCGCGGGCGAGCCGCAACGAACGGAGCGCGGACATTCCTGTCCGCAGCAACGTCCGAGCGTGGTAGCGGTCTGGACGAAGCCAATCCCGGCGGACGTTCAGAGCCCCCTGCGGACAGGAATGTCCGCGCTCCGGTGCCGGCAAATCCTCGCGGCTTGGAACGATTCCCAGCGATACTGGTAGATTGGAAATCTGCGCTACGGCTCGCGGACGGCGTCAGCGTTTTGCTTGTCTGGCTCGTTTTCATTTGTTCCCCTCATTTCTTCCGGGCGTCCCCGGAGTGGAGTTGGTGGAGTTGGCCGCGGGCGGCGGCTCGATGGGAGTTTCCTGCAATCCCTTGACCTCCCGTGAAGCGGTCTGCTCTTCCTTCTGCATGGACTCGATTTCTTTCACCAGCTTCGCCTGTTTTTCGAGAATGTAACTCAGGTATTCATCCGCGCTCACGATGGCGAGTTGCAGGGTGCGGGTGCGGGTAAGATTCGGGCCGGATTTTCCCGCGCGGTTGTCCGCAACTTCAATCGCAAAGGAGACCACGTCCTTTTCCTTCAGCGCCGGCATCGCCTGCTTGAGGTCCCAGACCACGTTGGTCTCGACCGTGGCCTTCGTGAACGCGCCCAAAGGAAGCTTCACTTCCGGGGATTGGTTGAGCGAATAGACAACCCACGCGTTCGCCACTTGATAGTCGTCGTTGGCCCGGAACGCCAGGGCGAGTTTCTTGCGCACCGTGGCTTTTTCATTCTCGGTGGGCTGCGTCAATTCCACTTCCGGCGCGGCATCCGGGATGGTGTTGACGAAGAAGTTCACCCCGCCGTCATAGACGTAGCCATGCTCGCGCTCGGTCCACTGGAAGCGATAGACGAACGAATTGGTGGCCGGGAGACTGAGGCTGCATTCGCGCCCGCTGGCGTCCAGTTGCAGCGGCACACGCGCGCCGCCCTCGACGATCAACGCCGCCGCGGCCAACCGCTGGTCGCATTGCAATTTCCAATTCAGCGTGGAGCCTTCGGGCACTTCCAGGTTCAGGCTGTCCAGTTCCTTGGCGGCCAGGCCGGTATAGGCCGGATACTCGATGCGCACGCGGTTGCGAATGAGCCGGGGCGCGGGCACCACTTGCAGTTGGAATGTTTCCGAGACGGCATCGCCCAGCCGGACCTGGTAGGCAAAGCCCTGGAACAGTTCCGCAAACTGGTATTCGAAGCGATCCGCGCCGGTCTTGCGCAGGGGCAGTTGTTCCCACGGGCCTTGGGCCGGCTTCACCATCAGGCGGCCCTGAGCCGGAATCCGGTTGGCGCAGACGGCCTCGATGGTGACTGGCGCCCCCTGGCGCACCACCTGGTTGCCGGTGATCTTCACGATCCGCGTCCGGGTCGGGTAGGCCAGGCCGGAAGCGGGCCGCGTCATGCGATTGAGAAAAACATCCACGTAAGCAGACCAATTGATGCTCGCCGCCGCGCACAGGAGAACCACCGCCGCCGCAAACCCCAGGACGCGCCGCAGCTCGCGGTAATTGACGATCTCGCGGAAATCCATGGGGTCGGTGCAGCGGATGGCCTCGCGCCGAAGGGCCTGGATGAGCATCGGGGAAATGACCTCTCCCGCTCGGGGTTGGTCGCTGATCTGCACATAGGAGATCAGAAGGCTTTTGAGTTCCGGATGACGGCGCTCGACCTGCAAGGCGACGCGCACCGGGTCGTAGCGCCGCCAATGGCGGAGCCACTTGTCATAAGCAACCCAGCCCAGGATGGCCAGGTTGGCCACCGCCAAAATCAGCCGCGCGTAGCCCGGCAGCAGGAACAGCCAGTCCACCAGGAAATCCACTCCGGCCAGCGCCGTGATCCAGAGCGCCAGGTTGCACCAACCACGGAGATGAATGAAGCGACATTCCTTGCGCCAGGCGCGCCGCAGCTTGGCCTCGACCGTTTGAGACGGAGGCAGAGCAGCTTCAGGGATGTTGGCAGTTTGGGGCATGGTGGCTAGATCAGGTCATATTTCCGGCGCAGCAGCCATTCCATCCCCAGCAGGCCCATGAGGCCGGCCAGGATGATCGGCAGGTCCCACAAATCCTTCTCCCGCCGCACGACCGTGGTGCGTTCTTCGCCGGCGACTTTTTGCGGCAGCGAAGACACGTCGCTGAGATTGAAGTAACGACCGCCGGACAGCTCGGCCATTTTCTTGAGCAAGTCTTCCTGCAACGCGGGTTCAAGCTGTTCCAGCGGGGCGGCCTCGACGTGGAATTCCACTTCATTGGCGAGCGCGCGATCCGCTTCCACGACCACGAGCTTGTAATCACCGGGCTGGTCGGGAGCGTAGGCGCCTTGAAAGAGGCCGGGCATCTCCGGCACCGGCTCCAACCGCATGGGCGTTTGCTGGCGGTCGGGTTTCACGCGCTGGATTTGCACCTGATAGGCGGGCGCTTTGACCGGCTCGAACGCTTCGTTGAGGACGTTGGCGCTGATTTGAATCCGCTCTCCGGTGCGGTAATCGCGCCGCTCGGTCTCCAGGCGAATCCGTTTGTTCTCTCCCAGCAGGCGCGACAGCGTCAGGAACTGGATGGCCTGGCCCCACATGCGCGCATGGTATTTGTCCCCTTGCTTGAAGCGCAGCCGCCAAAGCTCATCGGTGCCCACGAACAACGATTTGCCGCTGCCATAGCGCTGCCACGCGATAAGCGGATAAGCCTCCCGGCCGCCGCCGGGGCGGGAAATCTCCGCCAGCACCGTCGCGGCGGGCTTGGCTCCGTCAAGCTGCGGCAGCTTGTAAAGCGGGTGGACAACCGACCACAGCCGCTGGCTCTCCTCTTTCGGGCTATCCAGGAGGGTGATCGGGTTGTCCTCACCGGCAGGCGTCACGACCGGATAAGTCTCGTCGTCCACGTCGCGGTAGCCGTTACCGCGCAATTTCACCGGCAGCAATGACTCGATGGGCGTGCCCGCGTAACTCCCGGGGGCGTGGCTGCGCCCGGCGATCATCAGGAAGGAACCGCCGTGCTCGCGCACCAGTTGTTCGATCCGCGTCAGTTGGGCCGAGGAGAAATAGGAGGCGGGCACGTCGCCCAGGATGACCAGGTCGTAATGAAAGGCACGCGCGGCCTCCTCGGGAAAATCGTCGAGGTATTCGTCCGAGCTGGCGGCGAGATCGCGGTCGCCTTCGGTCAGGAGGAATTTGACCTCGAGCCGGGGATCGCGCAGCAGAACCCGCCGCAGGTAGCGGAATTCCCAGCGCGGCTTGCCTTCCACGTAGAGCACTTTAATTTTCTCGCCGATGACGCGCAGGCTTTTCGCGAGCCGGTTGTTGGCCCCAGTGGCTTCCTCTGGCAGGGGCGTGATCGCCACTTCCAAGTTGGCCGCGCCGCTTTCCTTCTCCGGCACAAAGCTGAGTTCCTCAAACTGCGGCCGCCCCGTCAGGCGCACCACCTTGGCGGCCACTTTTCGCCCATCGAGGGTGGCGGTGAGATTGACAGTGCGATTGACAAAGCCGCTCGAACCGATCTGCACCCGCACCGGCACATGGTCCAAGTGGAAGACCGTGTCCTGCACGATCAAACGCTCCAGCCGCACGTCGTTGGGCGCCGGCAAACCAATGCCCACGGGGAAAATGGGGATGTTCCGATCCTGCAAACTGCGCGCGACGGCCAGCGGTTCCAAGCCTTCATTGGAAGCTCCGTCGGTCAGCAGGACCACGCCCGCGATGGACTGGCCGCTATAGCGGGCGATGGCTTCCTCGATGGCGGAGCCGAGACGGGTGGATTTGGCGGTGGCTTTGGCCTGCCGCAGCGAATCGGGCAGCGCTTCGCCTTGTCCGGACGCCGGGTCCAGACGCTCCCCAAAGCCGAAGTAGCGGAGGGTGCTGCGCTCCGCCAGTTGCGCAAAAACATTTGTCCCCGGCTGGTCCAGGATGGCTTTGGCGAGGTCCAGGCGCGTAGCGGCGGCCACCGCCGTGCGGGCGCTTTCCGGCAGCGGCAACGACGGATTGGCCGAGGGAAGCTTGCCCAGCACCGCAGCAGCGGCGCGGACGTCGGCCTCGCTCGTGCGCGCGTCCGCCAGGTTCATGCTCTCGGAAGTGTCCAGCAGCACCAGCACAGTGCGCGGGAGTTTAAGCACGGTCTCAAAGCCGAGGACCGGCTCGAAGAGCAGCAGAATAATTCCGCTCAGCACGAGCGCGCGCAAAACGCCGAGCACGATCCGGCGGCTCCGCGACAGGGAGGTTTCGCGGCCATACAACAGAGCGGCGTAACCGATAGCCGCCAGCAGCAAGGCCAGCACACCCAGCGCCGGCCAGGGATGCCGCAGGAACAAGTGCAGGGCGCTCATTGGGCCGCTGGCATCAAGTTGGAAGAGTCGGTTCAGCATGGCGTCTGGGCGGTGTTCATGGTTCAACGCCACTTTCCTGGGGATGGAACGATTCCTCACCGCGACCGCGCGGAGATTGTTCCACCACCCGCATCCGCCGCGAGAAGTGCCAGGCCAGGAAAACTTCCAGGACCAGCACGGCCAGGGCCGCTCCGAGCAACACCCTCCACCACTCGTGGCCAATGCGGCTCTCGCGAATGACCAGCGCAAGGTCCTCGGCCTCCTTCACCAAGCGCACGCGCAAGCCGGACAGCGCGGTCTGCATGTCCTCGGCCGGCAGCGCCCGCACGTCGCCTTCCGCGGCGTCCACATTGACCGCCACCAGCGCGGTCGCGTTGCTTTCGGCGGAGCGCACCTCATAGAATCCCGGCAGGCCAGCCTGGTCATATTCGGCAACCCGCCGGCCCTGGCGCTCGATCACCTGCACCGGGAATTCGCCTCCGGCTGGATCGCGCAACGTCACGCTGGCCTGCACATCCTTGGCCGGCAACGGCAGGACCAGTTTCCCGCCGACCACCACCGACTGGTCATCGGCTCCGCCGTTCAGGTAAGTGACCATCTCCTGGAGCAGAATGGGAAAGGCCGGGTGGGCTGGCAGATCGTTCCACGTCCGATCCGCGCTGCTGGTGAACAACAGCACTCGTCCCTGGCCCACGCGCTTTTCCAGCAAGAGCGGCGCGGCGGTCCCGCCGACTTGCAGGATGCTCTGCGCGCCGGGCAGGAGGGTCACTTTGAAATGCTGCCGCAGATGGACCTCGCTCATCAACGCCGGCGGCAGAGCGCGCAAGATGCGGCTCAACGGATGGGTGGCGGAGGCCGCTTCGATGGGCCAGCCTTCGGCTAGTTCCTTCGGCGCGGTGACTTTCTCCATCACTTCCGCCGGCAGCAGGAAAGCGGAGCCTGCTTGGAACCGTTCATTGAGCAGCGGCCCGTTGACTTTGTCCCCGAGAAACACGACCAGCCCTCCGCCCTGCCGCGTGAAATCATGAAGAGCTTGGGCTTGCTCCGCCCGCAGGTCCGGCACGTTGGCCAGGATGACGAGGTCGTAGTCCCCCAGCCGCGCGACCGAGAATTGCAGCCAGGACACCGTGTCCACAGCGAGCGATGGCGCGACCGCGCTGCGCCCCGGTGCGAGGGCCGTCTTCACATAATGCGTCGCGCTCTCCCCGGGCCGGTTCGAGGGTGCGCCATCCACGCACAAGACGCGCACCCGCGCGCGCACCGGCGCCACCGCGTAGCGAGTGTTGTCGAGGGCGAGTTCGTCCTGTTCCAGCACGGCCGCCAGCTTCACGTTGCCAGAAGTCTCGAAGCGCGCGAACAACGGCACCGTGGCCGCCTGGTGAGGCTCGATGCGGTCCACCAACCGGCGGTCCACCGGCCGGTCGTTTTGCATCAGCGTCACCGCCACTTTTTCCACCGCGCGCGGCCCGTGGTTGCGGACTTCCGCGAAGTAACGGGCGGCGGTTCCTTTCCGCAGCGCCCCGGAACCCAGCGTCAAACTGCTCAAGGTAAGATTGGCACCAGCCTCGGGAGCGGCAGCCAGGAAAAATACATTCGCCTGCGTGGTGATCTTGTTGAGCAGCCCGCGCGATTTTTCGGACAGGCTGCCCCAGGAGAGAGCTTGCGCGTCGGTCAGCAGGTAACACTCGCGCACCGCGCCCTTGGACTCTTCGACCAGGGCGGCGACCTGTTCGAGGCAGTTTTCGAGATTCAGTCGTTCCGGCAGTGGCTTGGCCTCTTCGAGGACCTTGGTGAAGCGGTTCTCGTGATACGCGAGGTTGCGGAGGAGAATGTGCGGCTTGTTCCCCAGCAGCACGAGGCTGACCGGGTCGCCTTCGCTCAACGTCTTCTGGATCATCTGCACCGTTTGCCTGGCCCGGTCAAAGCGGCTCTGCACGCCGGGTTTGTGGGCCATGCTGAAGGAGGCATCCACGGCGATCACGGCTGCCACCTGCTGCCCGGTGCCTTGCCCAACCGCGTTCGACGCCCGCGTGCGTGGGCGCGCCAGGGCCAGCGCGATCAGCGCCACCGCCAGACAGCGCAACAGGAGAATGAGCAAGTCCTCCATCTGGATTTGCCGCGAACGCATCACCAGCGCCCGGCGCAGCAGGTCCATGGCGCCCCATTCCACGCGCCGCCGGCGGAATCGGTTCAGCAAATGGATGACGATGGGAATCGCGATTCCCACCAGCCCCCATAGCATCAATGGATTTAGAAACATGGCTGCGGCTTTAGTTGCGGCCCTTTTCCGGCTTGGTCAGGAGAAAGGCATCCGCCAGGCACACCCCGGACGGAAAACCGATCCGTTCGGCGAACTCGACTTTGATGGCCAGCTCGCGCGCGATCGGAATCGGCACGGACACCTGGGCCAGAGTTTCTCCAGCCTTGACCTCTCGTTCCCAAAGCGAGTTGGTCCCCGCCATGAGCGCGACCTTGGCTGTCCCGCGTGCGCCCAGCACCGGTCCCAGCCACGCGTGGAAGACACCCCCAGACGCCGCAGCCTCGCCCAACCGATAGACCTGCGTCGTTTGCGCCGGGATTTGCAGAGTGGTCAGGAAGCCCTGGCGAATGGCGGAAGGATGGTCGTGGCGCTGGATTAACAGACGGCTTTGCCCGCCGGTCGTGCCGAACAGGCCGCCGGACTTGGCCAACTCGGGCGAGAGATTAGCGAGGAACAAAACGTCAGGCGGACTTTTCGTGATGGACCGAACAGCGGCAGTCGGAATCCGCAACTCGCCGATGGCCGGATGGCGAAGCGTGATCTGATTGGTCCCGACTTGGAGGGATCCCTGCAAAATCGTGCCGTCCACTAGGCGCACCTCGTCCGACCGGCTGACCCCACGGCTGGCGCGTGCGCCCGCCGGGAACACATAGCGGAGCACGCGCTCGCGCGAGACGGTCAGCACGCCGAGCGGGCTTTCCAACGCCAATTGCTGCGGGTCAATCCACAGCAGCGTGCCTGGCAATGGATCGCCGTCGCGAAGGTAGAGCGTGCCCGCGGCTTTGGGCGCCTGCGGCGGGATCTCCGAGCTGAAATCGAGGAAGGCAAGATTGGCGCTGGGCACCTCGCGCGGGCCGAAGAGATCAAACCGGAACGTCAGCTTGCCCGTTGAAAGCGCCGTGATCTCGCCGACCCATTCTTCACCATTGAGGCACCGCACCCGATGCGGCAGCGGCAGAGTGCGGACCGCCGGGTCAAACAGGACATACAGCACCGCATCCCAAGGCACGGTGTTGGTCCCGACCCGGACGGTCGCCGGGTTCATCGTAACATCGCCCTCCAGCCGGGCATCGCGGGTTCGAACAATCCCGGTCTGACCGGCTGCACCAAGCGCGCCGAGCAGCAGCCCCGCGCCAGCGAGACAACTCAGAAAAATATGGCCGCGCCAGTTCATCGCAGCATCGTCCCGGGCGCGGAATGGACCCGCCCAATCAAGTAGGCCGAGAGGACCGCCTCGATGGGGCGGGAAGTGTCCACCAGCACATAATCGGCGTGGATGCGCTGGCAACCGCTCTTCACCTGATCAAGAAAACGCTGCAGTTCCTGGAGGTAGGCCGTGCGGATGCGTTTGGGCTGGGTGGTCAAGGCCGGCTCCATTTCCAGACCCTCGAAACGCCAGGTGCCGTTGAACGGAAACTCTAGTTCATGCGGATCAAGGAGATGGAAAACAGTCACATTGTGCCCGCGATAACGCAGGTGGTTCAGTCCCTTCATGAACTCGTCCACATGGTCGAACAGGTCGGAGAACAGCATCACGAACCCGCGCCGCGGGATGCGCTGGGCGAACTCATGCAGGAGTGCGCTGACGTTGGTCCGGCCTTCCGGCTGGGCGCGTTCCAGTTCCTCGGCGATGTTGCGCACCACGGACATCGAGCCTCTGGGCGGGATGTAGCTGCGCAGCTTCGCATCGAACACCCCCAGGCCCACCGAGTCGCGCTGGCTCACGATCAGATGCGCGAGGCTGGCCGCCATGTACTTGGCATACTCGATCTTCGTCAGCGCGCCGGAGCCGTAGTGCATTGAGCGGCTGGCGTCGAGCAGGAGGTTCGCCGTGAAGTTCGTCTCCGCCTCGTAGAGCTTGACGTAATAGCGTTGCGTGCGCCCATAGACCCGCCAGTCCATGTGCCGCGCGGTGTCCCCAGGCACATACGGCCGGTGCTGCGCGAACTCCGTGCTGAAACCCCGCAGGGGACTTTTGTGAACACCGCCCCGGATGCCTTCGACGACCTCGCGGGCCACAATGTCCAGCGGGCCGATCTTTTGCAGGATCGCCGGGTCAAGATACCGGAATTTGCGGCTGGCGGTGGGATCAGACATGGTCGTGAGTGGAAAGGACGCGAGGATGCGCGAACCTGCCATTATTTTTTGTCGTACATCCGGTCGTCCGCCGGAACCAGTTCCAGGAGTTTCTCGATGATGCGGTCGGGCGTCCAGCCTTCCGACTGCGCCGCAAAATTGGGAATAATCCGGTGCCGCAGAACGGGCCGGGCGACCGCCTGCACGTCCTCAATGGACACGTGATAGCGCCCGCGCAAAATGGCCCGGGCTTTACTGCCGAGAATGAGAAACAGGCTGGCGCGCGGCCCCGCCCCGTAGTTCAGCCACTTGCCCGTGAATTCCGGGGTGCCCTCTTCGCCGGGCCGCGTGGCGCGCACCAGCTTGGCCGCGTAATTGAAAATATGGTCGGCCACCGGCAGGCGCCGGACCAGTTCCTGGAGCCGAAGGATTTCCTCCCGGTGCAGCACGTGTTCCAGCGTCGTTTTGCCGGAACCCGTCACGCGCCGCATGATCTCGATTTCCTCGTCCCAACTGGGGTACTTCACCACGATGTTGAAAAAGAACCGGTCCAACTGGGCCTCGGGGAGCGGATAGGTGCCTTCCTGCTCGATTGGGTTCTGCGTGGCCAGCACGAAGAACGGCTCTTCCAAATGATGATCCTCGCCGCCGATCGAAACTTTTTTCTCCTGCATGGCTTCCAGCAACGCCGCCTGGGTCTTGGGCGGCGTGCGGTTGATCTCGTCCGCCAGGATGATGTGGGCAAAGACCGGGCCGCGCAGGAACTTGAACTTGCGCTCGCCGGTCTTGGGGTCGTCCTGGAGGATTTCGGTGCCCGTGATGTCCGAAGGCATCAGGTCGGGCGTGAACTGGATGCGCTTGAACGAAAGCGACAGCGTCTCGGCCAGCGAGCTGACCAGCAGCGTCTTGGCCAGACCCGGCACCCCCACCAGCAGGCAGTGGCCGTTGGCAAAAATGGCGATGAGCATTTCATCAATCACCTGCTCCATCCCCACAATGCGTTTGCGGACCTCGCCCACCACGCGGGCGTGGGCCGCTTGCAGTTGGGCCACGGCTTTCTCGTCATCAACGGTTTTCTCCGGGGGTAGTTCAGTGGTTTGCGACATAGGTTGTTGGATGAGTTTTGAAGAATGGATATTTAGGCTGAGTAAGGTTCCGCACGTAGCTGTGCATCACATCGCCGGTGCCCTGACCTTCATAGACCGAGAACACGACCTTGGGCTTGGCGGGATCACCAAAACCAAGGCAATTGTCCTTGAGACGGATGATGGTACCCGCCTCGCTCTGACCCTGGTAGGTGAGGAAACGGTCACGGCTGTGAGCCTTGTCGTTAAAGATGCCCAGGCTGCCGCTGATCAAGTAAATGCCGTCAGGGAAACACAAGGTGTCGGGAATCCCCTTCATCTCATCAATGGCCTTCTGGATCGCGGCGGTGTCGTCGGTGACTCCGTCGCCCTTGGCACCGTAATCCTTGACGTTTTTCACCCCGGCATCAGGAGGAAAAACGATGCTCTCGGCCATGGCCATCGCGGCCATGCCCAGCACCAAAACGAAACCCAGGAAGGTTTTCATAACGCCGCCATTCTGGCAGAACAAGTTCGCAGGACAATGATGCAAAGATAATAAATTTGTTATCTTTGGACCGCCGGCCCATCTCTCAGTCCACCGGGAAAACCATCTCGAACCGTGTGCCTTTCCCCGCTTCGCTGGCCACGGTGATGGTTCCACCGTGGGCTTCCACGAGCGCCTTCACGATTGCCAACCCCAGTCCGGCTCCGCCTTGCGCACGGGAGCGGGCCTGGTCCACCCGATAAAAGCGCTGGAAAATTTTCGGCAGGTGCGCGGCGGCGATGCCTTCGCCAGTATCGGTGACGCTGAGTATTGCCTCCTTCCTTCCTTTGGTGAGGGAGATGGCGACGCTGCCGCCGCGTGGGGTGTGGCGAACGGCATTATCAAGCAGGTTTTGCAGGATACGTTCCAGTGCGGCTGCGTCAGCGGATAGGAACAACGATTCCGGCGCGTCGCATTTGATGGAGATGCCGCGCTCGCCCGCTTGCAACTGCCAACGCGCTGCCATCTCGCCACAGAGCAGAGCCAGATCGGTTTCCTTCACCGCCAGCAACGATTGCCCCGCATCCGCCGAGGCTAGTTGCAACAAGTGCGCCGCCAGGCGTGTCAGGCGGCCGGTTTCCTCGCGGCAGACCACCAGGGCGTTGCGATAATCTTCGGCGAGCCGCTCGCGCCGGAGGGCGAGTTCAATCTCGCCACGCAGCACCGTCAACGGAGTGCCCAGTTCATGAGCGGCGTCGGCCACGAAATCAGCAATTCGCTTTCGTTGCCGGACCTCCTCCCATTCTGCGGACAGCCTCGCACTGCGGAGCATCCACGCAGCGGCCCCGAGCGTCACCATGAGGATGGAGAGGCCTGCGGCGGTGAGCACCCATGCCACGCGGACCAGCCGGCGTGTCACCTCCGGCACCGGCAAGCCAGCAGCGACAAAGCCCACCAGGACCTTCTGATTTTTCGGCTTGGCGCGTTCGTAAAGCGGATAAGTCGTGAATTTTACCGCCCGGCCATCCGGCAAGGTGCGCGCCTCCACGATATGGCGCGCTTCATTCGCCGCCAGGGCGTTCGTGATGGCGGTGCGGGCGGACACGGTGAGCGGGAACGGTCCGGCGATGTTCAGCGTGTGGCCGATGGATTCGCCATCGCGGTTCCATGCCTGGAGGAACACATCGGGATTCAAGGGCGCAAAGCCGCGGGCAATCCAGTGGGCGATCTGGGCGCCGGGCGGTTGGAAGTTGATGACCTCGCTGGAATACCGGTTCTTGAGCATATCACTGAAATGCAGCACCCGGTCGCGCAACACCAAGTCAATGTAAGCCGACTCGGCGGGCTCATCCGCCATCACTGCGCGGCTTACCATCCAGAACGCCCCGCCGAGCAGCAACCCCAGCAAGAGTGTGATGACGATACCCAGGATCAGGATCTGTCGTTTCACGGAGATTCCTGCAGGATGTAGCCGCGCCCGCGCAAGGTGTGCAGCAGTGGACGGCTAAACCCACGGTCAACTTTTTCCCGCAGCCGATAGATGAGCGCCTCAATAACGTTCGTCTCGCAATCCGAATGTTGTTCCCACACATGCTCCAGCAGCATGGTGCGCGTCACCACCCGGCGAGGATGCCGCAGGAAATAAACGAGCACCGCGTATTCACGGGCCGTCAGGTCAAGCCGGCGCCCATCGCGGATGACCGTCTGCGTTTGCAAGTCGGCTTTGATGTCCCCAAAGGTCAGCCGCGCGTCTCCGGCTTCGGGCGTGGACTGCCGGCGCAGCACCGCCCGCATCCGGGCCATGAGTTCTTCAAAGGAGAACGGCTTGGTGAGATAATCATCCGCCCCGGCGTCCAGCCCGCGCACTTTATCGGGCACACTCATCGCGGCCGTGAGAAGGATGACCGGTGTTTTCATTCCCGCCCGCCGGATTTCCTTTATGACCTCGACGCCATCGCGTCCCGGCAGTCGGATGTCCATGAGAATTAAATCATGCGCCTTCGTCAGCGCTGCCGCCAAACCCGTCTCCCCATCTTCCGCCACCTCCACGACAAAGCCTTCTTCTCGCAATCCTCGAGAGGTAAACGAGGCGATCCTCCGGTCATCTTCAACGATCAGAATATTCACAAGCTTGGGAAAATAATTTGGATTTGAATCCTCATGAGGCTGCAGCAAAAGCAGCCTTCGGCATTGGCTTCAGCGTAAAACCGCCGCCGTCTCCCCTGGCTCCGTGATCTTTCACATTTTTTACGCCTGCATCGGCGGGGAAAACGATGCTCTCCGCTGAAGCCACGCGAACCAGGGTCAGCGCAAGGATCAAGGTCAGGCACGCCGCCTGGACGAGGTTGGTTTTCATGGATGGTGAGACGATGGCAACGCGATTCCCTTCGATGCGGTTAATCACCGGGCCGGCCCCGGCCATCCGCTGAATAACGACCACCCGATCCATCCGCCTTCCTTGTCGCTACCGAGCGTGCGCGATACTTCACCGCGCCGCTCGCGCACTTTGATGGGATAGGTCGCGCCGCCGAAATTGATTTCGCGCAAGCCGGCAATGCTGAAACTGGCGTTGTCGATGTCGAACATCGGCCGCGCATCGTCTTTTTTCAGATTGCCCGGGCCATAATTGAACATGCCGAAGACCTCGGTGCGTCCGGCGTCGCTCGTCTTGAAACGCACGCCCGCGCCGACGATTTTCAAATCGCAACCCTCGACCACGAGCGTGTTCTTCGCGGAACGATTCTCGACGGCGACGTGTTTGCCGCCGAACGCCTGGAGGTTCTGGAATTTCACGACGGGCGCGGAAGAATGGTCCACGACGAACGCGCCGTTCGTGCCACCGATCACGCGTCCGAAGCCGAGTCCGATGATGAGCCGCACGCTGCCGTGGACGCGCACCTCGCCGTTGATGTTATACCAGTTCGGATCGCCGCCGCCGGTGCCGCGCAGATAGACCACCGTTTTCTTCGCCGCCGCCGCGTCGTCGATTGCCCTCTGAATTGCCGCCGTGTCGTCTTTGTTGTCGCCGAACTTTGCGCCGAATTCGTTCGCGCAAACCCATTTGTTCATGTCCGTCTCCCACGCCATCTCCGGCTCGCGCTTGATCGCCAGGTGCAGCGAGTTGGTCGGCCCATCGAACAAATGTTTCGCGCCGCTGGACGTGAACTCGGTGATGTCCGGCCCGGCGAGACTGCGAGAGCGATAAGTTTTTTCATATTTAGAAATCCCAGCGCTGAGATTTGCCTTCGGCGGGCTTGAGTTCAATCCAATCGAATTCCACCGGCTCTTTCGCTGCGAGCAAATAGAGTCGGAGAATGCGGAGCGTGCCGACGGCGGGAAGTTCTACGGTCAGTTCGGGGGCAGTCCTCACAATTGACAATCGTTCCTCCGGTCGCTTGGATCCGGCACGCGAACCAAATCCAAAGGAACCGTCATGCCACGTCCATTGCGCGTCGAATATGCCGGGGCCACCTATCACCTGATGAGCCGGGGCGACCGGAGGGCTCGGTCGGCTGTCTGTTTGAACAGGCGGTCACCTTCGCCCGCTTCAGCGTGGCGTGGGTCGAAAGCGGGCAAGCATAGAGATTGCGGGTTGTCGCCGAGGGTGCTATGACGCCGTCGTCACGCATGAAAACTTGGACCAATTGGGCGGTCGCGATCCTCATTGTTGCATTCTCAGGCATAAATCTCTTCGGCGACACGATCACACTGATTCCCAGATATGCAGTGTGGAGCCTGCTCGACAACGGCAGCAATCAGGGAACGGCATGGCGCTCTCTTGGCTACACCGAAACCGGCTGGCGAACCGGGGCGGGAGAGTTCGGCTACGGCGATGGCGACGAGACGACGATTGTCAGCTATGGGCCAAACGCCAGCGGCAAGTACATCACCACCTACTTCCGCAAGACCTTCGTCCTTACCAACGCCGTGCAGTTCACCAACCTCGTGCTCAATCTGCTGCGTGACGATGGCGCGGTCGTTTATCTGAACGGCACCGAAGTGGCTCGGCAGAACATGCCGGCGGGAACCATCAGCTACACAACGACGGCGAGCATCTCCATTCCGGCGGCGGACGAGGTGACGTTCTTCCCCGCGACGGTCAACCCGGCGTTGCTGGTGAACGGCACGAACCTCGTCGCGGTGGAAGTGCATCAAAACGGGCCGCAGACATCGGACATGAGTTTCAATTTTGAACTTGTCGGCGCCTTCACCAGCAACGCAGTGCCCCCGACGGTCGCGCTCGTCAGCCCAGCGCCGGACAGCTATTTTTATTCCGCGAGCAACATCCTTTTGTCCGCCAGCGCGGTCGCGTCCAGCGGCGTGATTACCAACGTAACTTTTCTTTCCGGCACGAACGTGATCGGCTCGGACGGGTCCGCGCCTTTCCAGTTCTCGTGGCTCAATGCGCCGCCCGGAACACATGCGATTGTCGCGCGCGCGTCCGATTCGCTCGGTCAGGTGTCGGACTCCGTACCGCAAGCGCTCTACGTGCTGGCCAACGACGCGCCTTGGCCGGTCATCATTCCCGTGAGCAGTGTTTGGAAGTACCTGGATAACGGGACGGATCAGGGAACAGCCTGGCGCAGCAATTCGTTCAATGATGCGTCGTGGGCAAATGGCGCCGCCCAGTTGGGCTACGGTGATGGGGATGAGGCGACCGTCATCAGCTATGGCCCGTCGGCGCCCGCCCGCTACATCACCAGCTACTTCAGGCGTTCATTCGTGCTCGCCGCGAACGCCCCCTACACCAACGTTTATATGCGCATCCTGCGCGACGACGGCGCGATTGTTTTCCTGAATGGCACGGAGGTGTTTCGCAGCAACATGCGCGCGGGCAATCAGAACTACCTGGCGACCGCTCTCGTAGCCATTGGTGGATCAGATGAGACGACGTTCACCTACCGCAGTCTTGATCCGGGGTTGCTGATTCCGGGCGGCACCAATGTGGTTGCGGTGGAAATTCATCAGAACGCCGCCGACAGCAGTGACGTGAGCTTTGACTTCGAACTGACCGGGAATGTGCCTGGCCCGGACAGCCGGCTGCTGGTGGAGCCCGGACAACGTGGGCTGGTGCGGTGCGTGGATCATCCCGACGTCGCTTACGACCTCTACCTGCCTCCCGGTTACTCCAGCAATGGTCCAGCCCGGCCGTTACTCTACACCTTTCACGCGAATGGCGGCGGGATGGTGGGCGACTTCCAGAGTGTGGCGTCCAGTCTCCAGTTCATCGTGGTGGGCATCCTCGAATCGCAAAACGGTGTGGACTGGGACCAGTTCACCGATGTGACACACGCCGTGACGCGGGACATCCGCCAGCGATTGAACTACGATCCTACGGCAGTGTTTGCGGCGGGCTGGTCCGGTGGCGCGGTATCGGCGTATGAGTTCAGCAAGTACCTGCGTCAGGAGCTTTCCGGGGTGTTTGCCATGTCCGGTTGGCTGCAGAACCGCACGAACAACGTCGATCGTTTCCTGACCAATCTCTGCGTGGCCCGGGCCAGCGGTGACACCGACACGGCCGCGACGTTTTATCTGCCGATCGATGCGCGGCATCTGACCAACCACGGAGCCATCATTCGCGACACGATTTTCTCCGGCGGGCATGTCGTGGCGCCGAATGCCGTGAAATCGGACTGCTTGTCCTGGATGTTGAGTGTGCGCCTTCCGGCCGGGCCAAACGATCGCACCAACGCCCTTGCTCAAGCCGCGCTCTGGCGAACCGCGCTTCAAAACGGTGGTCACGAGCAGGTGTATCGCGCGTGCGTGAACTCCGTGATGACTCGGCCTCGCACCTACGAAGCACGCGAAGCGCATCTGGTGCTGGAGGCAATCTACGCCGATTACGAACGCTTCCGCCTGTTGAACGTGGCCGGCGCGGCCAGTTCGGACTACGCGCTGGATCATTTCTTCTTCCGAGCTTACGGGGCGGGCAAGATTCGGAGCAAGGCGCTGTATTACTCCGCGTTGAAGGCGGCCACTGGTGTCACCGGCACCAGCGGGGATCGTTTGGCCGGCTTTGGCGACATGCTTCGTCTCTTCGGCATTCCCGCGCCCCTGATCCGGCGTGTGGGAGTGTCGGGGCCTGAGGTGGATCTGACCTACGCTCCCGATTCGCTCGCCGCGCAGTATTCGTGGGAACAGAAGACCTTGTCCGGAGGAACATGGGCGCCGGTCGGCGGCGCGGAAGTGCCGGCTCCGGACGGCACAAGGTCCGTGACGGTGCCCATGGAGCCTGAGCCGCGGTTGTTCCGACTGGGTGTTTCAGCCCCCTAGCAGCCCGCCAAAACTGATAAGACGCGCCCCAAAGGGGTCAGAAAGGGGTCACCCATTAGCGTGAGCGGTCAAGAGGGAAAAAGGATCTCCCTCAGCCAGCTTTTCTTTTTCTAAAAGCTGTCTTGGTCTTTTCCGGCCGGGGCGGACGGCGCCCGTGGTGTCGTTCGTGCCTGTCATTTCTGTTTTGATTCGGATGCGTGCCCTCCCCGCCCGGGGAGGTGATCCGTTCAGTCACCCATCTGGTTCCAGCGTGTCACGCCCGGCCCGGGTGACGGACCAGACTGCCGCGCCCGCACTCTCGTGTGCGCGCGGCGCACGCCCTCCTCCCGGTGGTCCGGGAGCCAGAAAACATTCAGTGCCCAACCGGGTTCATACAGTGGAGGCAAATGATGGCTCGCATCGTCTTGC
>Ga0163150_10001727_pt1 | contig 35806 bp, 29 predicted proteins | sample OliLakLV19P2IB_FD_148628 | JGI IMG/M metagenome (GOLD analysis project Ga0163150, IMG submission 148628) | Freshwater microbial mat bacterial communities from Lake Vanda, McMurdo Dry Valleys, Antarctica - Oligotrophic Lake LV.19.P2.IB | ecosystem: Environmental > Aquatic > Freshwater > Lake >... | reverse complement strand
CATATACGGTTAAGGCATACAATCAACATAGGGTTATAGCAAAAAATGAAGAATTTTTTAAATTTTTATTTTTCGGTTTTTTAATTTAAACAACCATATGCGCATTATAATTGCGTGATGGTATTATTTTTTTTATACACTAAAACTATATGCACATGAGAAAACTGTTTCTACTATTAATGGGGGTTGTGTTTTTTACCGCACAAGCAATAGCACAACGTACCGTCACCGGAAAGGTTACTGATGATAATGGTAACCCTCTGGCAAATGTTTCCGTACAGGTTAGAGGAACCACCGTTGGTACTACTACCAACGCAGATGGAAATTATTCATTAACAGTACCAGCCAATGGAAAAGCAATTGTTTTTTCATCTGTGGACATGAGTCCTGTTGAAATGGCAATAGGTACCAATGTGCAAGTTAATGCCACACTCAAAAACGAAGACAAAACAATGGCCGAAGTAGTGGTGACTGGCTATGGCACTCAGAAAAGAAGAGATGTTACCGGTTCTATTTCCACTATTTCGGGAAGTAAAATCAAAGATATGCCTGTTCAAAGCTTTGAACAAGCTTTATCCGGAAGAGCTGCGGGAGTAAGTGTAACGCTGCCTAATGGTGTGCTAAATGCCCCACCGGTGATACGGGTAAGAGGTATTAATTCTATAAGCCTAAGCAGCTTTCCTTTAGTGGTGCTGGATGGCGTTCCTATTATAAGTGGTGATGCCGGAAATAGTGCTTCCAATAATATTCTGTCTGATATTAATCCGGGTGATATTGAAAGCATTGATGTTTTGAAAGATGCTGCCGCCGCTGCCATATATGGTTCCAGGGCTTCTGCTGGTGTATTATTGGTAACCACCAAAAAAGGAAAACAAGGAAAGGCAAGAGTAAGTTATGATGGCTGGATGGGTTTTACCAAACCATTTAACCTGGTGCCGTTACTTGATGGCCGTGAATACGAATTAATTAAAAACGAAGGATTAATTAATGCAGGTACACCGCCCAATGGCACTACCCGTGGTTTTTACCCGTATATTGGCCCTGACGGTAATCCGGTTAGTACCAACTGGTATGATATTATATATAGACAAGGTGTTTCTCAAAACCATAACATGAGTGTAAGTGGTGCTAATGATAAAACCACCTACTTTTTCTCCGGCGGTTTCACTAAGCAACAGGGTATGCTTGTGAATAATGATTTCAAACGATTGACTTCATTAATGAGCCTTGATCATAAAGTGAACTCCCGGTTTACAGTAGGGGGTAAATTTCAGTATAGCACCTCCAGAAATACTGGAGTAAACTCAGGTTCTCTTCCAGGGCAGGCTTTTAACACCTCTGGAATTGGCCGTTTGGCTTTTAACCTGATGCCGAACGTTCCTGTATTTCTGAATAATGGCCTATATAACATTAATACTGTCAGTAATACCGTTGGTCAGGGAGCCAATCTCTCAGCATTGCAGTTTACCAATCCTAAATTTTTGATTGACAGAAATCTTTTTTCCTCTGAAAATGACAGGGTATTGGCTAATTTTTATGGTAGCGTAAAACTTATGGATGGCTTGATTTTTAAAAGTGTATATGCCATTGATAACCTTAATGTAACTAACAAGTCTTTTTCGGATCCTTTTCATGGTGATGGTGTAGCAGCCGCCGGTGATGCTACTAATACTACCCAGATTTATAAAAGATGGAACTGGCAAAATCTGCTTACCTATGACAAAACATTTGGCAAGCATACAGTTGGTGTACTGGCGGGCGCAGAACAACAGTATTCTACCTCTGAAGGCTTTGGTGCAAGCAGGCAGGGAGTTACCGATCCATTCTACAATGAATTTCAGGGAGGCTTTAATACAATATTACCTGCAGGAAGTTTTCTTGGCGAAAATTATCTTCTTTCCTATTTCGGTCGTATCAACTATAGCTATTCAAAAAAATACTTATTGTCAATGAACTTCCGAAAGGATGGCTATTCCGCATTTTCACCAGCAAACAAATACGGAAATTTTTGGGGCGGATCGGCTGGCTGGATAGCTAGTGAAGAAAAATTTTGGCAAAATAGTAAAATTTCCAAAACCATTAGCCTGCTGAAATTTAAAGGAAGCTATGGCCTGGTGGGAAATAACCAGGGCATCAATGATTTTGCATTCTGGAGTTCCTTTTCCAGCGGATTATATGGCACAGCCGCCGCTTTAGCTTTCTCTCAGGCAGGTAACACAAATCTACAATGGGAAAGTAGCAAAAAAATCGATTTAGGTATTGAGATTGGCTTCTTTAAAAATAGGGTTACGGCTGAGGTTACGAAGTATATTAATGATGTAGAAAACCTGATCCTGGCTGAACCCCAAGCCCCATCAAACGGTATTCCCGGTAATTCTATCCTTAGAAATATTGGAAGTATGAGGAACAGTGGTGTTGAATTTACATTAAATGCTGCCGTTATTCAGAACAAGAACTTTAGCTGGAATAGCAGTTTCAACATTACTTCCCTTAAAAACAAAGTGCTGGCATTAGCGGCAGGCAATGCGGATATTCAACCCGCAACATCAGGTTTAGAAAGACCCAGTATGATACGGGTGGGAGAATCAATCGGTAGCTTTTATGCCGTACGTACTGCAGGTGTAAACCCAGCTAACGGGCAACGGATATTCTTATATCGTGATGGAACTCAAGTGCAATATAATCATGCTGCACCCGCAGCTTCCCGTTGGACATTAGTTGCTACAGGTGCGGTAGCACCACGGGTTGCTGACCAGGCAAACGATGGTGTTATTATAGGATCGGCACTGCCAAAATGGCAAGGTGGCTGGGATAACACGTTTAAGTTTCTCAATTTTGATTTAAATATTCTTATGTTCTTCTCCGGCGGCAATTATGTATATAATGGTACACAATCTGGTTTACGGGATATGCGTAGCTGGAACAATATGAAAGATATGTTGACCCGATGGACAAAGCCCGGAGATGTAACTAATATTCCCCGAGTGGTTTTTGGCGATAATATCTCAAATGGTTCTGGTGTAGTAATCAGTGAAAATGTAATAAAAGGAGATTTCATAAAGGCACGAAATATGACATTAGGATATTCAGCACCTAAGAGAATTTCAGATAAAATAGGTATTAGCAGTTTGCGGTTTTATCTGCAGGTACAAAATGCTTTTACTATTACAAAATATCCGGGATTTGATCCTGAAATATCATCTAATGGCAATGGTAACGGCAACCCCAGTGTTGATAGAAACTCTGTGCCTCAGGCCCGGTCTATTAATGTTGGCTTTAACATAGGTTTCTAACAAAAAAATTAAATATATTATGAAATTTAAAATAATTATCTACACATTGCTTGCCGGAATTATTGTAAGCAGCTGTGATAAAAGTAAATTAGAACCCATCCCACAAACATTTTTGTCTGATGCGGTAGCTTTCAGCGATTCGGCCAGGTGTGTACAGCAGATAAATGGTCTTTACGCCGCCATTAAAACCGGTCAGATGCTGGCCGGTCGCTACATGGTTTATCAGGATGTAAGAGGTGAAGAGTTTATTAATCTTACCAATAATGCCGTAACTGCATGGCTAACCTGGCAATTTAATTTAACTGCCAGTACAAATGAGGTACAAGGTTTTTGGTCCGCTTGCTACGCAGCCATCAATCGAAGTAATGTTGTCATAGCAGGGTTAAGCTCAGCTCCTATTAATGGAACGCTTAAAACCAATCTTACCGGAGAAGCAAAGTTTGTAAGAGCTGTTTCCTATTTTATGCTGATGCAATTGTATGCAAGGCCCTTTAGTGATGGAAATGGCAGTAGCCTGGGTGTTCTATTAAAATTAAACCCGGAAACTTCTGGCGGTAATAATATTCAAGCCAGAACAACAGCCAGTGCTATCTACACTCAAATATTAGCTGACCTTAATGCGGCTGAAGCGGAATTGCCTTCGACTTATGCCAACAGTACTCTTACTACAACCCGGGCACATAAAAACACAGCTATTGCTCTTAAAACAAGAGTACACCTGAATATGGCAAACTGGGCTTCAGTAATAACAGAAGGGAATAAACTAGTTCCTACTGCTGCCCCATGGAATGCATCTATCGGTGTTGCTAATGGTTTGAATGCAAGTATTGCAGCAGTATTCACTAACTATACTACTAACGAGTCTATATTTTCAATGCCTTTTACCACACTGAATGTACCGGGAACACAGAATGGTCTTGGCTGGTATCATAATCCGGGTCCAAGTGGTGGTGGAGAGTTTGGATTGAACTTAACCGGTAACGGTATTGCTGCCGATCCAAACTGGAGGATGGTAGATGCCCGCCGCAGTTTCAATCAGGTAACGGGTACTAATACTTTTGTTCGTAAATGGCCGAAAGCTGCTGCTGATGCTGACTGGAGCCCGGTAATTCGTTATGCTGAAATAATGCTGAATTTAGCTGAAGCATTGGCTCGCAATGAAGCAGGAACAGCCGTAAACGCCAGAGGATTGGCAATATTAAATGCTATCCGGCAGCGGTCCGACCCTACTAATCCTAATTTTACACCTGCTGATAAAAATGCATTGGTTGCATTGATTTTGAATGAAAGAAGAATTGAATTATTAGGCGAAGGCTTTAGAACATCAGATATTGCACGAACTGGTTCTGCATTCCCTGCAAAAGGGGTTGTTTCGTCAATAGCACCTGGAACTGCCCAGTATATCTGGCCAATTTCCATTGCTGAATTATTGGTGAATACTGCCTGTCAGCAAAACCCTGGCTATTAGAATTTATTTATTCCACATACAAAAGGGCTGGTTCGAATATCGAATCAGCCCTTTTGCTTTTAAAAAATATCAATTTTTTTTCTGGCACCGGGAAATACTACTCAAATATGAATCTCTATTTGAGCACTTCTACAAGTTTTTCTTCCAAAGCACTACCCCGGAATCTTTCAGCAATAATTTTTCCAGTGGGGTGTATTGATTTATTATAAGAATTTTTAGTTTATACAAATCTGGTAGTTAACTACCAGATTTGTATAAACTAAAAATATGCTTCCCCGTGTTGCTGAAACATTGATAAAAAAATACAGCCGTCAGTTCCGTGCCTTAGCTATTGTAGGGCCACGCCAAAGCGGCAAAACAACGGTAGTTAAAAAAGTATTTCCTAAAAAGCCCTATATATCGCTGGAAGATCCGGATGAAAGGATGCTGGCCACCAATGATCCCCTTGCCTTTCTTAACAGGTATTAAAAGGGAGCCGTTATTGATGAAGCACAAAGGGTACCTGAATTATTCAGCTACATGCAGGGCATCTTAGATACAGTAAAAACTGACGGCTTTTATATACTAACCGGCAGTAACAATTTTCTGTTACAGCAATCCATTTCACAATCGTTGGCAGGTCGCATAGATTATTTAGATCTGCTTCCGCTATGCTACAGGGAAATTCTTCAATTTGGAAAAATAAATTACACTACTAATGAACTAATCAGAAATGGCGGCTATCCGGAATTGTATGGCAAAAACCGCCAACCCGGTATCTGGTTTCCTTCTTATATCCGCACCTATATTGAAAGGGACGTAAAGCTGCTAAGGAATATTGATAATACTATTTTATTCAACCGGTTTTTGCAATTATGTGCCGGCAGGGTGGGCCAGCAGTTAAATATTGCCGCCTTAAGTATTGAAAGCGGTGTAGATGTAAAAACTGCACAGTCCTGGTTAGGCATATTGCAAAGCATCTACATCATAATGCTATTACCCCCGCATTTTAAAAATTATAATAAGAGGGTGGTTAAAACTCCCAAGTTGTATTTTTTAGATACCGGGCTGGCTTGCTCCCTGCTTGGCATTAGAAAAGACCCGGAACTTCAAAATTCACATTTCAGGGGAGCCTTATTTGAAAATTTTGTTTTGCTTGAGATACTCAAACAAAAGTATAATACCGGCTCGCAGGCATTGTTATACTACTGGAAAGAAAATAATGGCCTTGAAATTGACCTGCTGATTGATAATGGGAAGAAAATAGTTCAGGTAGAAATCAAAGCCGCCCAAACATTTGATAATTCCTATTTCAAAAACATCATTCATTGGAATAAGATAATCGGCAACAAGGGCGGCATTGTTGTGTATGATGGTGAAAAAAATATTACCCTGTCTGGTAATTACTTAACTACCAACTGGAAAGGTTTGCAACTAAAGCTCTGAAATCACTTCAGCACTTCAGCGAGTTTTTCTTCCAATGCATTGCCCCGCAATCTTTCTGCAATAATTTTTCCCTCCGGATCCACTAATATATTATAGGGGATACCCATTTCTCCAAAACCATACAAAGAAACAACAGGACTATTCCATTCCATCAGATCGCTTACCTGTGTCCAGGTGAGGTTATCATCCTTTACAGCTTTCATCCATTTATCTTTTTGTCCGGGCCTGTCTAATGATACACCAAGCACTGTAAAGTTTTTGCTCTTGAACTTATTATATGCTTGTACTACGGCAGGGTTTTCCTGGCGGCAGGGGCCGCACCAGCTTGCCCAAAAATCAACCAGTACATATTTACCTTTAAAAGAACTTAGCTTTATTTCTTTACCAGAAGGATCTGGCAATGTAAAATCAGGAGCTGGCTTACCTATTCTTCCCTGCAACAATGCTTTCTGTTGCTCGTCTGCATTTTTTTGCTCATCCAATTGGCCTTTAATGGATGCCACTCCTTTATTAGAAGGATGCTTTGTTGCGAGGTCTTCCACAATTTTTTTTACTTCATCATTGGTGAGGGCTTCTAATTTATAATTGGGATTGTTAGCAGTAGATTGAAAATAGCCCAACTCAAACATGGTTAATGCCGGATTATTGGATTTTTTTATTGCAGCATCAAACATAGTTCTGGTATCGGCAGATATGGCCAGCTGTTCATTTTCCAAAGCCATCAATACACTGTCATTTGCTCCTGCTTTTTGTAAACTGTCTATTACACGGTCTTTGAAAAAGACAGCCTGCAACTGGCTGTTGAATGCAAACATAAACTCCTTCATCTGGTTGCTGGCTTCGGAGCCTTTCACTTCATACTTATCAGGAAACTCTTTATTGTCCTTGCTGAAGGTAACATCCACTGTTACCTTTTTTGCATCGTTGATAACGGATGCAAAAGGATAATTACTTTTATCAAGCCGGAGATTAAATACACTGGCTTCTGTGGCATCTGCTTTTAGTGAGTACTTTCCGTCTTTTCCTACTTCGGCAGAATCAACCAGCATAGCCTGCATGGTAGCCATGGGTAATATTTCCAGGTAAATCATTTTACCGGAATTATTGATAATAGTTCCACTTACTTCAAACGTTCCTCCTGCGGATTTGTCTTTGCAGGAAATGAACGACACTGCCACCACTGCTACAAAAAAGATTTTTTTCATGTGTATATTTTTATTTTTTCACCGCAGAGAAAGTAGACCGCAGAGAATTCGCAGAGTTTTCTTTGCGTAATTTCATTTTCTCATGTTCTCTGCGTTTAATATTTTTATTTACCGCCTTTTAATTTTTCTAACAATAGCTCATTGGTGATTTTGGGGTCGGCTTTTCCTTTTGATTGTTTCATTACTTCTCCAACAAATAAGGCCAGCAATCCCTTCTTCCCTTTTTTGTATTCTACCACCTTATCAGCAAATTTATCCAATACGTTATCAATGATCGGTCCGATGGCCGACACATCTGATTGTTGAATAAGGTTTTCTTCTTCCGCAATTTGCTCCGGTTTTTTATCGGGGCTCATTACCAATTTTGTAAACAATTTTGTAGAAGCGGATGAAAAACTGACTTTGCCGCTGTCCACCAATTTAATTACTTCAGCTAATTGTTCAGGATTAACAGGAAACTTCTCTATTTCCCTGCTGTTTTCATTCAGCCATGATTTTACAGGGCCAAGCATCCAGTTAGCTGCTGCTTTATACCTAACCCCAGCCTTCGCTAAAGCTTCTGCTGACAAGCCTTGCCCCTCTTCCCCTTGTGGCGAGGGAAGAAAGGAAATTATGTTTTCAAAGTAATCTGAAAAAAATCTTTCCTCTGTAAGTACTGTTGCATCATATTCAGAAAGCTTCAGCTCCCCGGTATATCGTTTTATTCTTTCTTCCGGCAATGCGGGAATACTTTGACGGATCCGTTCAATAAACTCATCCTGCAAATGGAAGGGAGTTAAATCAGGTTCAGCAAAATACCGGTAATCATCTGCATCTTCTTTATTGCGGATAGCGGTTGTAGTTCCATTGTTTGCATCAAAACTCCTTGTTTGCTGAATGATTGTTCCTCCTGATTCTATTATATCAATCAACCGTTTTGCTTCCACTTCTATAGCCCTTTTCACATTCCGGATGGAATTAAGATTTTTCACTTCTACCCTGGTACCTAATTTTTCATCTCCCTTTTTACGAACAGAAATATTAGCATCGCAACGAAGGCTTCCTTCTTCCATATTGCCGTCACATATTTCCAAATAGCGGACTAATTGTCTCACTTTGGTTAAATAGGCAAAAGCTTCCTCACCGCTTCTGAGGTCAGGCTCACTCACAATTTCAATCAGCGGGGTACCGGCCCTGTTGTAATCAATGCTGGTGTTGGCCTCATCCACCTCATGCAGACTTTTACCCGCATCTTCTTCCATGTGGATACGGTTGAGGCGAATATTTTTTTCAATTGCTGAACCCGGTGAAGATCCGGTTTTTATTTTTACAAAGCCCCCTGCGCAGATAGGGGTGGTATGCTGAGATACCTGGTAACCTTTCGGTAAATCGGGATAGAAATAATTTTTACGGGCAAAATAATTTTGCTTTTTAATTTCACAATGACAGGCCAGACCCATTTTAATAGCAAACTCAATGGCCTTTCTGTTCATCTTTGGCAATGTGCCCGGATGACCCAGGGTGATAGGGCTTACATGAGTATTGGGTTCAGCACCAAAAGCAATGCTGTCACCACAAAACAATTTACTTTGGGTAAGCAACTGAGCATGCACTTCAAGCCCCACTACTATTTCATATTGATTTTGATTGTTCATACTTGAAATATTCTTCTGGCCAGAAATTCAGGCAGAGAGAATTGGTACGCCTTAATGAAGGGTTTTTAAATTGGGCAGCCCACCTTCGTCTCGTTTCAAACGAGACTTCACAAATTGGGCAGTCCACCTTCGTCTCGTTTCAAACGAGACTTCACAAATTGGGCAGTCCACCTTCGTCTCGTTTCAAACGAGACTTCACAAATTAGGCAGTCCACCTTCGTCTCGTTTCAAACGAGACTTCACAAATTGGGCAGCCCACCTTCGTCTCGTTTCAAACGAGGCTTTCCAAATTGGGTAGTCCACCTTCGTCTCGTTTCAAACGAGACTTCACAAATTAGGCAGTCCACCTTCGCCAAGGCTTCGGTGGACAAGCAAAAATAGCCCATTTGTGGCAGTAGCTGTAACCGGGTTTCGTTAAAAACAAATACCCCCCGTTTTTACACGAGGGGCATTCCACACACCGGGAAACTATCATCAATATTATTACAGGTCGGCTGTTTTTATTTTGCGGGGCATTTTCACTTCAATATTCTGTGTTTTGCCTCCCCTTTGTAACTTGACCATTACGGAAATTTTGTCTTTGCTCTCCTTAATCATTTTTACCATGTCATCAGTGCTGTTCACTGGGTTACCATCCACTTCTGTTACCACATCTTCTTCTTTGATGCCTGCTTTTTTCGCATTGCTTTCGTCATCCACTTCAATTACTTTAACGCCTTTACCATCATTAGTATCCTGAACAGATAAACCAAGTTTTGGGGTTCCGCCAGACCAGCTCCAGTTTTGACCGCCGGGTGTACGGGGCATGGTCATAATTCGTGGAATTTCTTTTTTGAAATCGTCACCAAAATCCATGTTGAAATTCTGGCTTTTGCCATAACCATTTACGCCTTTCCATTTGGTCAATTCCGCTGTAGCTTTTTGTTCTTTTTTGTCTCTTAAGTAGGTAATCGCTACTTTATCTCCTGGCTTATGGCTTTTTATTGCTTCTGATAAATCATCCGGGCCTTCTATCTTTTTGTCGCCTACTTTGGTAATGATATCTCCTTCTTTTAATCCCATCTTTTCAGCTGCACTTTCTTTTGTTACTGAATTTACTTCTGCACCCTCATCTGTACTCTCAGTAGTAACACCAAGCATTGCATGATTTGCATCGTCAGTGAAAAATTTCAAATTGTCAAAAGCATCGGAATTCCAATTTAAACCTACACCAGGAATCCTTGTCAGGAATTCATCTTTTAATTTGTTAAGCCGCACACTGATGTTGCCGTCTTTATCCTTGTATTCATCCAACGGCTTTCCGTTGATGGTGATTTTATCACCGACAATCTCAACAACCACTTTTTCTCCTTTATCTCCCTTGCGGGTGATAACAACTTGCTGAACATCTTTTTTCTCTTTTACTTCTTTCTCCTCTTTAACCTTTTTGTCGTCCTGGGCCAGCAAAGCAACCGGGGCAAATAATGCAACTGCAACAACGAAGGCTGCAAATCGTATTCTTGTTTTTTTCATACTTCTTATTTTAAATAATTTTATCTACGTCAAACTTCGTAAGTCAAATATAAAGACATTTTTTGAAATACGAAATGTTTCGGAAATGTTAAACAAGCCCTGCTTTTTAAAATGTCTTTTTACCGGATAAGCGGATTAAGAGCCTCATAAGTCATGGCCGGATGGTCATCCACCACTTCTTCCCCTACATATTGCATATTACATTTCTCCAAAACCCGGAGTGAGCCAATGTTTTGCGGCATGGCTCTTCCAACAATCCTTGGCAAGCTAAGTTTCTCAAATCCATATTTCAGGCAGGCATAAGCTGCTTCTGTGGCATACCCTTTTCCCCAGGCAGTTTTCATAAACCGGTAGCCGAGGTCAATTTCATTTCTTTCCGGCCTTGTTTTTAATCCGCACCAGCCGATGAACCCGATACATATCGGGTCTAATCCAGATTTAATATGCACCGCCCAACGGCCATGATTATATAAAACATACTGAGGCAGAATAACCTGCTCCAATACCTGTTCTGCATGATGCAAATCTTTTATAGGGTCGCCTGTATAACGGGTAACTTCAGGGTCAAGGTTGAGTTCATAAATCAGCGGAGCATCAGACAAAGTGAAAGTGCGGAGCAACAACCGATTTGTTTCTAAAATGATATTCATAAGAATGACTCAACAGTATTTTTACGTTGAGGACGAAGATGCAGAAGAACTTCGGCGTCTGCGGTCCTGATGGTTACAATAGTTTCCTTACAGCTTCAATAACCTGTTTCAGATTGCCAGCTTCTTGTCCGCCTGCTGTTGCCAAGGTTTTTTGACCACCACCACCGCCTTTTATTAAAGGGGCAATCTGCTCTTTAATAATCTTTCCTGCATCAAGACCTTTTGCAGCAACGACACTCTCTGAAATACCAACTGCTACAAATGGCTTACCCCCTATGTTGACACAAAGTACTGCTACATGGTCCCGTATATGATTCTTTAAGTCGAAACAAAGTTTCTTTAGTGCATCAGCATTACTTACTTCTATTATATCGCCTATAAAATTTACTCCGTTAATGATTTCATCTTTTTGCAATAACTCATTTCTTATTCCTACTAACTGCCTTGCTTCCATTGAGTCCAGATGCTTTTTGAGTTCTGCATTTTCAGCTTGCAGATTTTCCAACGCCTTTTGAATATCCTTGGGGTTCTTCAACGTTTCATGCAGGGTATTGAGCAAATTGAATTTTTCATTTATATACTCTTCTGCCTGCTTGCCACAAATGGCCTCTAATCTTCTAACTCCGGCTGCAACGGCTGATTCGCTGGTTAGCTTAAACAATCCTAATTCTCCTGTTGTACCGACATGAGTGCCACCGCATAATTCTACAGAATAGTTTGGGTCAATGATAACCACTCTTACAACATATCCATATTTTTCTCCAAACAATGCCATTGCCCCAAGTTTCAAAGCCTCATCTTTTGACATTGATTTGATCACAACCGGAATATTCTCTCTTATTTTTTCATTCACCAATGCTTCTACCCGGGCAATTTCTTCATCGGTTACCTTGGCAAAATGAGAAAAGTCGAAACGCAAATGTTCTTCATTTACTAATGAACCCTTTTGTGCCACATGGGTGCCTAACACTTTTCTTAATGCAGCATGAAGTAAGTGAGTAGCTGAGTGATGGAGTTCGATATTCTTTCTTTTTGTTGCGTCAACTTTGGCAATTATCTCTCCAGATAAATCATCCGGAATTGATTCTGTAAAATTAATGATGAGGTCGTTGTCTTTTTTTGTATCGATGATGTTCAGCCTCACCCCCTGCCCCTCTCCTAGCGGAGAGGGGAGAATGAAGACTCCGCTGTCGCCAACCTGTCCGCCGCTTTCGGCATAGAAAGGTGTAGTATCTAAAACGATTTGGTATAATTCTTTGCCTTTGGCTTTTACTTTTCTGTATTTTAATACCGATGTTTTTGCTTCTAAGGAGTCGTACCCGACGAATTTATTAGAGCCCTCTTTTAAAATAACCCAGTCTTCTGCATCAAAAGAAGTAGCGGCACGGCTTCGGTCTTTCTGTTGCTTCATTTCTTTTTTAAAGCCTTCTTCATCCACTGTAAGTTTATTTTCTGATGCAATAAGTTGAGTAAGATCGAAGGGAAAACCGAACGTATCATATAATTCAAAAGAATCTTTGCCAGAAATATTTCCCTGAACGATCAAATCATCAACTCTCTTCAAACCTTTATCTAATGTTCTTAAAAACGAATCTTCCTCTTCCTTCACCACTCTTGAAACAAAATCCACCTGCTTTTGCAATTCAGGAAACACATTTTCAAATTGTTTAGCCAATACCGGAACCAACTGTGCAAGCAGTGGCTGCTTATAATCCAAATAAGAATAATAGTAACGAACGGCACGGCGAAGAATACGGCGTATAACATAACCGGCTCCTGTGTTAGAAGGCAACTGTCCGTCAGCAATCGTAAAACTAATTGCCCGGATATGGTCGGCAATTACACGGAATGCAATAGCCCCCCTGCTCCCCGATAGGGGGTTCTCAGAATCCGAAAGACCAGGATCGTATTTTTTATTTGTAATCTTTTCTGTTGCTGCAATCGTTCCGGTAAAAATATCGGTGTCGTAGTTACTTTGCTTTCCCTGCAACACCCTTACCAGTCTTTCAAGGCCCATTCCTGTATCGACATGAGTGGCAGGTAATGGTTCCAGGCTTCCATCTTTTTTTCTATTATACTGAATGAATACATTGTTCCATATCTCAATTACCTGCGGATGGTCTTTATTTACCAGCGTATTGCCGGATATTTTTTTTCTTTCCTCATCGCTGCGGCAGTCTACGTGTATCTCGCTACAAGGTCCGCAGGGACCATTGTCACCCATTTCCCAAAAATTATCTTTTTTGTTTCCAAAAACGATATGATCATCCGGTAAAAACTCTTTCCATTTTTCAAGTGCAATTTTGGATGCCGGCAATCCTTCTTTTTCATCACCTTCAAAAACGGTAGCATATAATCTGTCGTGTGGAATTTTATAAATGTCAGTCAGTAGTTCCCAACTCCAACTGATGGCTTCATGCTTAAAATAATCACCAAAGCTCCAGTTGCCCAACATTTCAAACATAGTATGGTGATAAGTGTCAACTCCCACTTCTTCCAAATCATTATGCTTGCCGCTTACCCGCAGGCATTTTTGTGTATCAGCCACTCTGCCATAAGGCGGCACTTTATTGCCCAGAAAATAATCCTTGAACTGGTTCATCCCTGCATTGGTGAACATCAGGGTTGGATCATCTTTTACCACAATCGGGGCGGAGGGAACAATAGTATGCCCCTTGGAATGAAAAAAATCTAAAAAAGCCTGTCGTATTTCTGCGCTGGTCATAGTAGGGTTTCGGGTTTTGAGTTACGAGTTACGAGACTGCTATTACACAAAGTCATTTGCACACGGCCACTATTGCTGAGTAGCGAACAGAACCCTGAATGGTGCGACGCAACAGGTGATGATAGTAGTACTGAAGCTGGAAACATAAATATTTATCTCATTTTGCCGGATTATCAATCGGATAACCGGGTTGATTTTTGCAGTTTATCGGGCTATATTTGTCAACCCCTTCAACTTAAAGCCAGCCGTCGTCTCGTTTAAAACGAGACTTTGGCTGGGGACGCAAAGGTAAATTATTCGGGTCGCATTTGTTGCCCGAAGCCCGGTTAAGGCTTGCTTCTATGAAGAAGATAAAATATTACTATAATACCAATACGCTTCGCTACGAAAAGCTGGAGACACCGCTGCGGGTGAAACTGTTGCGGGTTTTTGGGTTTGTGGCTGCCGCCTTAGTTACCGCTGCTCTTATCTCTTATGTCGCTTTTCAGTTTATCGGCTCTCCAAAAGAAAAAATACTGACGCAGCAGAATAAAGTCCTGAAGGATAGTTATAAGGAACTGGAAGATGACTTACAATCGGTGCTGCAACAGATGAAGGAACTGGAAAAAAGGGACAATGATGTGTACCGGGCCATTTTTGAAGCCAATCCCATACCTGACAGTGCCAGAGCCAACGAACTGGAGAATAAACAGGAAGTGGCTAAGGTAGAAAGAATAAAAGATGACCAGTTGGTAGCGGCTATCACCACCACATTAAATAACCTGAAAAGCCGGATAGCCGCACAAAAAAAATCGTATGACCAGGTGGATGAACTGGTAAATAATAAAGAACAATTGCTCTCCCATACACCAGCTATTCAGCCGGTAAGTAATAAAGACCTGAGCCGTATTGCTTCAGGCTTTGGCTCCCGGATTGACCCGGTTTATAAAACAGTAAAGTTTCACTACGGACTTGATTTTGCTGCACCGCAAGGCACTCCTATCTATGCTACTGCTGATGGCACCATAACAACAGCAGGCAGTACCGGTAATGGTTATGGCAACCATGTCATCATCAATCATGGTTATGGTTATGAAACATTGTACGGCCACATGGTAAGAGTGAAAGTAAGAAATGGCGAAGCAATAAAACGTGGAGAGGTAATAGGGTGGGTGGGCAGCACGGGCAAATCAACCGGGCCTCATTGCCATTATGAAGTACATAAGTATAGTAATAAAATTGACCCGATCTATTTCTTCTATAATGATCTTAGTCCTGCACAGTTTGACCAGTTGCTGAAAAAAGCTGCTGCTTCGAATCAAAGTCTTGATTAAATAGTTTCGGGTTTTGAGTTGCGAGTTTTGAGTTGGTGAACTACTGTTGAATAATTTTTTCTTCCCATTCAGATTCTGCCTTTTTTTCCACACTTGGTTTATTCCGTATTTACAGCGTAAAGTGATTGTACCTTTACAAGACATGGGAAAATCTCTATCTCAAATAACTTTCGATTTTGCTGCTGTTGAGGAAACAGAAGATACTCTGACAGCCAGTTCATCCGTTATAGAAAAAGAAACGGTGGTTATGGAAGCAACAAAAACGACGATCCCTTTACAAAAAGAACATAAAGTAGTTACATCACCTGCTACTCCAGGCAAACGGGGCCGTAAGTCTTTAAAAGAAATTGCCATTAGTGCCGACCTGATACAGGTGCCGGAAGATGATATTCTTTTTAAAAAGCAATACTATGCCATTGGAGAAGTGGCCACTATGTTCCGGGAAAATCAATCCCTGATACGCTATTGGGAAACAGAGTTTGACATTTTGCAACCCCGCAAAAACGGCAAAGGCGACCGGTTTTTCCGCCCGGTTGATATTAAAAACCTTGTGATGATATATGACCTGCTCCGCCGCCGCAAATTCACAATCGAAGGAGCCAAAGACTATTTGAAGAAAAATAAGAGAGCAGAAGAAAAATTTGCGATGATGCAATCGCTGGAGAAAATCAAGGGGTTTTTACTGGAGCTTAAATCAAGTTTGTAGTCGGGGGATAGGAGTCAGGAGTCGGTCGCTTCAAAATTAAATTGTTTGTTTTACTGTCTGATTCTGGCTGGCTCACGACTCATGACTACTGACTCACGACTCGATTTGCAACTTTAACACCTCTTCCTTCATCTTTTGCCTGCCTCCTTTTACATTTGCCATCATTATTATTGACACCATGAAGAAATTTACATTTGCAGCTGTTTTTGCGTTGTTATTAAGTACCTTTTCCTTTGCCCAAAATCAATACCAGGTGCTGGTGGAAAGGCCCAATGAAAAAACACTCAAAGGAATTATTTCCCGTGAAGTTTTACTAAGCGACACATCTTTTCACTGGTATGCCGAAAACCTGAAAGGCTATAAACCGAATGCTTCTGCCCTGGAAGGCTTACAAAAAAACAAAGACTCCATACAGCTTCTTACTTTCATGGGTACCTGGTGCGAAGATTCACACTCTGTTATTCCTAAGTTTTATTCATTGCTGGATGCAGCAGGTTTTTCGCAGGACAGGGTTACACTGATAGGTGTGGACCGTAAGAAAACAACACTCAGCCATCTTTCAGAAGCATTGAATGTAACAAAAGTTCCTACTATTATTGTTTTGAAAAACGGGAAAGAGATGGGAAGGGTGGTTGAATACGGAAAGTATGGATTGTTTGATATGGAGTTGGGGGAGATTTTGAAAACTATCAATTGATCATTCTTCTTTGATGATACGAACATCTGTGCTGGCTCCTGCTATTTCAATTCCAAGTTCCTCCATCAGTTTTAATACCTGTAGGTTAATTTGCTGTTTTACTGCATTAAATTCTTTAATAGTAACTGTGGCTGTATAATAGTCTGACTGAATAATAAAAGCATGCCCTGTTATCTCTGCCAGTAACACCTCGGCCTCTTCAATTTCTTTTCTTTCCATGATTTTTTTAATGCCTGCTATTATTGATTCTAATTTGACAGAGCTGGTTTGCAATCCTAGTTCCAATTTTAAATCGCCCCGTCGTTGTGTCCGGCTTGAAAGATTATCGAGTACACTGTCCACCATTTGTTTGTTGGGAACACTTACCCAGGTTTTGTGATCGGAACGGAGCCTGGTACTGCGCAGCCCAATTTTTTCTACTGTGCCGGTAACATTCTGCACTTTCACCAGGTCGCCGGTGGTAAATGGTTTATCAAAGAAAATAATAAAGGAAGCAATCAGGTTTTCTAAGCTCTCCCGCAAAGCCAATGCAATACCAGCACCAACTATACTCAGCCCGGTTATCAAACTGCCAACATTCAAATCAAAAGCATAGTTCAGTACCATCATTGCTCCAACAATTGCAATCACCACTTTAAAAAAATCCCGGAAGAAAACAATGAGCTGGTTATCGGATTGGCTGGATGTAAGATTGGCTTTTTTCCCCAGTATGGTGGTAATAAAATCAATAATGCGAAGTAACAGCCAGATAAATGAAACAATCAAAACAATGGTTGCAATGCTATGCAGTATCTGCTTCACACTGTATCCATACAATTCTACATTTAGTTTTGCGGGGAAATTCAGTTTGTGAAGGCTGATAATGCCAATCAAAATCAACAGAAAAACCCCCAATGGCTGAATTAAAAGATTGGTGAATGATTTTTTATCAACCCCTTTCCATATTTTATTGATGACTTTAAACATCAAGCCGGCCAGGTAGCTGGAAATAAACCGCTTGAGCAGGATGACAAATAAAATGACTCCTGCTACGATCAAATAATTTTTTACCGGGTTATCCAGCCATACCTGTTCCAGGAAATCATTCATTGGATATAATAGTTTGAACCGTAAAAATATTGAAATTGAAGAAGATGCCCTTAGCGAAAGGAATAAATTAAAATAGTGTTTCCTTTTGCTTCCTCGTCCTTCCTGAGTGCATAAAGGCGGGTGCTGCTGAAATTAAATGCACGGCTCTTAAAAATAGCTTCCGGCATTTTCCATTTATCTGCCTGGAAAGTGCTTAAACTATAACGGAATAAACTATCTGACCGGGAACCGTACATATACTTACCAGCTACTTTAAAATTCTGCCAGTGGTCAATCATGATATTATTCTTCAATGCTCCGTAGTAATCGAACACATACACTCCGAAAATTGAATCGTATACATATACATACCTGTTTTCATCGAATATTTTAATTGGAGATGGCGCTGTTCCCAACAACAACCGAAAATCTGGTGTTTCCTGCAAGAGCTTACCGTCTTCATCCACTTTCTTTAGTTTGTTTTCTATTTCATCGTACACCCATATCTTATTATCGTAAGATTGGCCAATAGCTTTGGCCTGGAAAATGTTTTGTTTGCGAAGATCAATGCTGTTGACAGCATTCAGAAACCGGTCAAGCATTACCACTGTTGCAAAATCTTTGTAATACAACAAAATCTTTAACGGATTAGAAACATCAACCAGTGTAGCTTGTCCGAATTTTTTAACATCATTATAAATAGCAACAGAGTCACCATTCGCATTGAATTTCTTTATTTGATTCCTGCTGGTGAGTATATACACATTATCAAGGTTATCAACTGTAAAATCAACAATATCACCTTTCATTGTTTTAATGAGACGGAAAGTTGTATCCGTTTGGGCCATGCCTGAAACAGATAACAAAATACAAATCACCAGTATGTTCAGTCCTTTTTTCATTTAGTTCCGGATGATCTTGTCATCTTTTCCCCGGTAAGATTTTAATTCCATTGTTGAGCCGTCAAAAACAGCATAGGTAAAGTACAGCATCCAGTCGCCAAGGTTAATGTACCGGGCTTCATGCACCTCACTCCCTGCCCCTCTCCCCGTAGTGGAGAGGGTGGAGGAAAGACGATAATCAATAGCCAGGTGTCTATGTCCGAACACAAAAAAGTCAATCTTTCTTTCTTTTAGCACTTCTTTGCAATAAATAATAAGCCATTCTTTGTCTTCGCCTAGGAAAACTTCTTCTTCCAAACCAGCCGTCCTGCTGCGACGGCTCAGGTAATTGGCCAGGCCGATACCTAATATAGGAGGGAAAATTCCAAATAACCATTTACTTACCGGGTTGCGAAATAATTTTTTTAACCGCTTGTATCCATGATCGCCTGGACCAAGGCCATCCCCATGACCAATTAAAAATTTCTTTTCATTTCTTTCAAATTCCTCCGGCTTAAAATAGACAGGTATGTTTAATTCTTTAGGGAAATAATCCTTCATCCACATATCATGATTGCCTGCAAAAAAATGAATGGCAATACCCGCATCTGTTAATTCACCAAGTTTGCCAAGTAACCGTACATATCCTTTAGGAACTACTTTCCGATACTCATACCAGAAATCAAACATATCGCCAACGAGAAAAATCTCGGCTGCATCGTTTTTAATTTCGTCAAGGAATTGAACCAGCAATTTTTCTCTTTCAAGACTGCTGGCATGATCGGGTGCGCCGAGATGGAAATCGGAAAGAAAATATATTTTTTTGTTTCCCGTCATTTATGGGTTGCTAAATTTCTTCTTTAGGGATACCAGCCTGTTTTATTATGCTCATAAAAACATTTTCAGGAATTTCTTCATTTTCATAAATAGGGACAAGTATTACTTTCTCTATTTGTTTATTAATATATATGTGTTGATTGCGGCCAATATGTCCTAAATAAAATTGCTTTTGTTCAAGCAAATTGACTATTTTTTTATAGGTGTAATCCATTTATAACAATTACTCAAGTCAAAGGAAGTAAAACATAAACGATACAAAAATTAAGCACATCTGTACTTGCCTTTAACCCACATTTTTGAAAACATTACAATATATTGTATTGATTATGGATTTTATAATTTACTACTTATTTGGAATACAACTTATAGCTTCCTTCTACAAAGCCATCCCCTTTTTTGTCCCAAATTCTGAATGACACAGTGAAAGATGTTGGTGGCATACCTTCCTTTAATTTCAGGCTGGCCGATAAATAAATAGATTTTGAATCTTCAACAGATATTCCATCAGGATATTTTTGGAAAAGGTCAGCCTCTTCCAGCACTACTTCTCCTTTTTCTGTTACAATTTTTTCTGAAGCCCCTAACAACACTTTGCCATTTTCTTCTACCCAACCACTATCAATCAGTATTTGCATTTTAACAGGGCCTTTAAAATCAACAAAATTATCATCGGGCACTCTTTGGCTATTATCAAAAAGAAGGTATGCCTTATCTACTTTTACACCACTTGCATTTAGTTGGATACTATTATAAATCCTTGCACCATCCTTCACTTCGGCCGCACCAGTCACTTCATCTTTCTTACCAATTGAACAATTAAACTCGCAGGAGGAAAGAAGAAGAGAAAGGCTAACGATGAAAAGAAAAGAAAACAGTTTCATGTAAAATTATTTTTTTGTACTCAGGTATTCAAGCATATCGCCGGAGGCTATTAATGGTTTGTCCGTTACATCACCATTGTACCAATATATCCATGCCTGGGTTAACTCGTTATTCATATACACTTTGGCAACCTCCCTCCGGTACAATTGTACTTCATCAGCTTCTACTGATACTCCTTCATAGTCATCTAACTGGCCAATGGCCCATGAAAATTCATGTTCATTTATTGCCTGGTACAGTTCACCAATAATAAAACTATCATCAGTGGCAGCAATACCTGCCGGATAGCTACCTAAATCAAAAAGCTTACCCTTTACTTTGGCTTCGCCGATAAATTTAAAAAAACGGCTGATGTATTCATAGACCGGACTATGAAATCCTTTGCGGAGTGAGCCGTACACAAATAGCTGATAAACGCCGGGATTTGTCATGGTATAAAGATAAGCTAAGAGAGATATTTTTACAAGCCAGCCATCCTACAGGCTGATATAGAAATGATTGATATTTTCATCCAAACAATTTATTAATAGTTTCGTCCTTTGTTAGTTTAAAATGCTCAGATACCTGCCTAAAATGGAAGAAAGTGTGCCAAGTTTTATCGGATTATTATTAGGTATAGTTATGTGATGTTGCCTGTTTGACAATGTAGTCAATTTTAAATGGCTTCCTTTTTGACGGGAAATTTTATAACCAAACTTGAGAAGTGAACTTACTAACTCTGAAGCTGAAATGTTCCGGGGTAATTTCATACTGCAATAACTTCTTCTTTCACCAGGTGAAGCCTGATTAATTTAGGCATTTTATCTGCATCAAAATGACACTCAACAGCCTCTTTTACATTAACTCTGAGTTCTTCAATTGTTTCAGCTTCTGTAAAGATGCTTTCCCCCAGAGCCTTAGCAATAAAGCCTCCTTCTATTGCCTCTTCTACCACAAAAAAGACTTCTTTCATTACAATTAGATTTATCCTTATAAAAGTAATTAATAATATCGGATTGTCCTATCAACACTCTACCAAAAACAAATACACTTCTTTCGGCCCATGTACTCCCACCACCAATGTTTTTTCAATATCTGCAGTACGGCTTGGACCAGTGGCAAAGGTTATCAGGGAAGGAAGGTTGTTGCCGTATTTGTCTTTAGCTGCCTGCAAGGCATCTTTCAAGTCGTAAACAAGTTGATTGGTAAAGGCAATGCAAATATGGATGGGGGCATACACACTGGTAGTTCGGCCTTTGGTTTGTGCTGAACTCAATACAATACTTCCGGTTCTTGCAACTAAACTTTCACAACCGGTTATGGAAACATCACAACCAGCAAGATCAGTTTTTGTTAATCTACCTGCTAATGGTGACGCTACGGTTGCTATTAATTTATCCTCAACACAAAATATTTTTTCCCAGTTTTGTTTTTTTACAAGGCTGGTTAGTTGAAAAGCAAACTCCTGTTGATTGATACAATAGATGAACTTGCCCTGTAGTTTGGTAAACTGCTCAGCAAACTCCACTTCAGGCTCCTGCTGCAACGGCTGAAATACAGATTGATTGCCTTCGCTTAGTGGGAAAGGCAAAGGCGTTGAGTGACTCAACGCCTTGCGGATCTTTTTTAAGATATTTTCCTTTGATGTGGAAACACTCATATTTACTTATTAAATAGAAGGTGCCAAACCTATAGTGCCTGTTTGTTCACCTGTTGCTTTTTCATCTTCTGCTTTTGGTTCTGCCTGTGCTACAGTTCCTTCTACCACTTCAGCAATTGGAATATCGTCAGTCAGGGGTTTCTTTTCTTCAAATGGTCTTTTGCCAATCAGCGTTTCCACATCACTCTGGAACAACACTTCTTTCTCCAGCAATGCATGAGCCAGTTTTTCTACATCCCCTCTTTTTTCGGTCAGCAGCTCTTTAGTTTTTATATATGCATCATCAATCAATTTTCTTACTTCCTGATCAATCAACTTTGCCGTTTCATCAGAATAGGGTTTGGTAAAGGTGTTTTCCTGCTGCGGATCATAAAAACTAATATTGCCGATTTTATCATTCATACCATACACTGTTACCATAGCATAGGCAATTCTTGTAATCTGTTGCAGGTCATTTTGGGCTCCGGTTGAAATTTTACTGAAGAAAATTTCTTCGCTGGCTCTGCCACCGAGTGTCATACAAATCTGATCCGTCAACTGGTCAATGTTATACAAGTATTGTTCTTTCGGAGTGTATTGCGCATATCCCAACGCTGCCGAACCTCTCGGTACAATCGTTACTTTCAGTAACGGATAGGCATGTTCCAGGTACCAACCGCAAACAGCATGACCAGCTTCGTGGAAGGCGATAATTTTTTTCTCTTCGGGAGAAATTATCTTGTTTTTCTTTTCTAATCCGCCAATTACCCTGTCCACTGCATCCTGGAAGTCCTGCATATCAACCGCTTCTTTATTCTTTCTTGCGGCAATCAATGCAGCTTCATTACATACATTGGCAATATCAGCACCAGCAAAACCCGGAGTTTGTTCAGCCAGTTTTTTTATATCCAACGTTTTTGAAATTTTAATAGGTTTCAAATGCACTTTGAAAATTGCTTCACGACCCACCAGGTCTGGTTTATCAATTGTAATCTGCCTGTCGAAACGACCGGGACGAAGTAACGCCGTATCCAATACATCGGGACGGTTAGTAGCTGCGAGAACAATGATACCGACATCTGTACCGAAACCGTCCATCTCAACAAGCAACTGATTCAAGGTGCTCTCTCTTTCATCATTACTCATCATGGCATTCTTACCCCTGGCACGGCCAATGGCATCTATCTCATCAATAAATATGATACAGGGAACTTTTTCTCTTGCTTGTTTAAATAAATCTCTTACACGACTTGCACCAACTCCTACAAACATTTCCACAAAGTCGGAACCGCTCAAGCTAAAAAATGGAACCTGTGCTTCTCCGGCCACTGCTTTTGCCAGCAAGGTTTTACCAGTTCCGGGAGGGCCAACCAGCAAAGCCCCTTTTGGTATTTTACCACCGAGGTTAGTGTACTTCTTCGGATTTTTCAAGAAGTCAACTATCTCCATCACTTCCACTTTCGCTTCATCCAATCCTGCTACATCAGCAAATGTGATATTTACTTTTGTCCCTTTATCAAATAATGTTGCTTTTGATTTTCCGATGTTGAAGATACCACCAGGGCCACCACCACCACCACCAGCACCGCCACCCATTTTCCGCATCAGTAATATCCAGAGACCAACAAATAATAATATAGGTAACAAAAATTGTAAAGCACCACCGAGCCAATCTCTTTCTGTTTTTACATCAAATACAACTCTTTTATCATTCGGCACATTATTCTCTTTGTAAAAATCATCCATCTGTTTTTCAAAGTCGCCAGAATACTTAAATGACATGTGTGGGCCTTTCTCACTTAATTTTCCATTAACACCCTCTTTTAATTCGGCTTTGTGTTTTCCTACCCCCTCTTTGGTCAGGAATATTTTTACTGTTTTCCGGTTATCTATTATTTCATACTTACTCACTTCCCCGGCCAATATCATTTTCTTAAATGCAAGATTGTTTGTTTTTGCAGCATTTGGCGAAAAAGGACCAAATAGCTGAAACCCTATCAATACGGCAAATATGATAGCATATATCCAGTAAATACTAAAGCGGGGGCCTTTTTTGGGCGGATTATTGGGGTCATCTCCACCACCGGGGCGGTTACCAAACCGGGGTTGCTTGTTTTCTTTTCTATTGGGTTCTTGTGACATATTTTAATTTCCTCGGTGTTCCTGCTAATTACTAATTATTGTAACAAAAAGTTGTTGTGCGTCTATTATTTAACATTATTCGTTGTGGTATGTCGCCGCAGCATCACTCCACATTTCTTCCAGTTGATAAAACTTCCTGGTTTCTGACAGCATCACATGCACTACCACATTCACATAATCAACCAGCACCCATTGCAGTTGCTGAAACCCTTCATGATGATAATGACTTTCTTTACATTTTTCTTTTACAAGGAATTCCACATGGTCGGCAATGGCCTTTACCTGTGGTTGATTACTTGCTTCACAAACAATAAAAAAGTCAGCCACTGCTTCATTTATTTTTCGCAGGTCAAGAGAAATAATATTTTCTCCTTTTTTTTCCTGAATAGCTGCAATAATGGCTTTGATGATTTTCGAATTCTTCGTTAACCGTGCTGCACTTTTTTTGCGGTTGGAGAGGGATGCAAGTTGTTCCAAATATGAAATTGTTTTTCGTTTATTGTATTGTTGCTTATCGCTGGTTTTTAGCTGCTGATTATGTCGTACAATTTGTGACGAACTTTTACCAGGAACAAGATACCAGTAACCAGAAACAAGTTTACTTTGTCAAAAATAGCAATTAATTGCCACAACCTTCTGCCACAAAACCCTTTGGTTTGCCATTCATTGAACTGCAATCGGTTGACAGTACCAACAACTATGCCCGGCAGCAAATACATGCAGGTTTGGCACAGTACGGCATGGCCATTTTTACCCATGAACAAGTGGCGGGAAAAGGTCAACGGGGTAAAGTTTGGGCCACAGAAAAGGGAAGTAATATAATACTGAGTTTATTGGTAAAACCGCAGCCCTTGCAGCTTACACAGCAGTTTCAGCTAAGTGCCTGTGCGGCAGTAGCCGTACATGAGTTTTTTGCAAAATATGCAGGAGATGAGACCAAAATAAAGTGGCCCAATGATCTGTACTGGCAGGACAGAAAGGCAGGAGGAATATTAATTGAGTCTGTAATTGGAAGCCGGGTGGCGGGAGGCGGAATTTGGGAATGGTCTATTATTGGCATTGGCATTAATATAAATCAAACCATATTTAGCGGTAATTTGCCCAACCCCGTCTCTTTGAAACAGATAACCGGGAAAGATTTTAATCCGGTAGAACTGGCAAAAGAGCTTTGCCTTGTTTTTAATAATCGCTTTACCGAACTAATTGAAACCGGATTTGAAAATATTTACGCATACTATTGGGAACATCTATACAAAAGAAAAGAAACTGTAAAATTGAAAAAGGGAAGTAAGGTGTTTGAAGCACTGATAGAAGGTGTTTCTCCCACTGGTAAATTAATAACACAGCATGGTATTGAGGAAGAGTTTGATTTTGGGGATGTGGAATGGGTGATTAAATAATTTCTATTCTTTTCATCAACGATTCATCCTTTTCGCTTTCTCTCGCCTCTACTTCAAACTTGTTATTGTTGTAGCCATTCTTCATCCAGTCAAAAATATATTTAGCAAGAAAGCATGCAAACCCATTTTGCTGGTATTGCTCTACATGTTTCAATTCATGACAAACCCAATTGGGGTCATTTAAAAATTCCTGCTTGCTGGTATTGTGAAGATGTATTATACTACCGAAAACAATCGCCACTTTATCTGCTTTCATTTTGGCAGCGGCCATTTTTGCTACCCATGAGTTTTCTTTAATCCGCACTTTCATGCAGCTAAGACTTTGTATTAAAAATTTTCGTTGCACTAAATAACAAATTCCGGCAGAAAGGACCGCAATCATCACTTACTTACCGATAGCTATCGGGACACCATTCACTTCTTATCCCTCCACAGGTTAAAGTTTCTTGAAATATTAAAGCCCCAACGAAACTGGCCTTCGCCCCAGGAAGTAATAGTACGGGGAATAAAACGGTTTTCCAGCAGCTCTGTAGAGTTAGTAAAATTCAACCGGAAAATGTGACCCGAAGTAAGTATCTCAAATCCCACACCCAGCGGATCAGAGAATTCGATATTATCGTTTGTTTTAAAAGCATCTTTCACACTCTGTTTACGAAAGGAATGAAAGTAATCCACCACAAGGTTCAGCCGGTTGGCTACCAAAGGCAGCTTAATAGCCCCCCCTAACGCAAACATATTTTTCTGATCGTAGGAGATAGCATAACCACGGGTAACAAAAGTGGGGTTTAATTGCAGGCTTACCTTACCTATCTTCCGGGCAATGATGAGTTGCAGTACATTACTTATCCTGTCAGAAAAATCATCATAACTATTTTCCTGATTGGGAAATGAATTGGCTTTGTTGGATGCAATAACTGTATTGGCAAATAAGGCAACGGATAATGGATGCGAAGGATCGTTTTCTATCTGTTCAAGCAGTTTATATTTTATTCCTCCTTCCCAAAGCTGCTGTTGCAATCCGGCACCTTTGGCACGGGCAGCTATCACATCAAACCGTTTGCCCAGGCCTATTTGAAAAGCAATGCGGATGTCAGTAGAATTATCAAGACCAAAAAATTGTTTGATACCGCCATTATCGCCTGCTATATCGCCAAAATTATGTGCTACTTTAAATACCATCTTGCCTTTGCCAACTGTTTCTGTTGTAGTAGCATTGATAGCTTTTTCTGAACTGAATATCTGTACCGGTTTTTTTTCTTTCGTATCCTGTGCCGATAATTGCAAAGAAAAAATGAGACCCGTAATAGTAATAATTCTTTTCATATTGTTGATTTTGTTATCAGGAGATAATCGTTTGACAACCAGCTTCGGTTGCCTGCAAACATTCAATAAAGTAAAATAAACGGCTGACAATCTGCAAGAAAAAATTTGCACAGGTGGGTATAACAATTATTTCATTGAAGTAATGATCTCTTCCGCATGGGCCTTATTTTTTGGCTTGGTAAAAATTTTCTTAATTATCCCTTTTTCATCAATAACAAAGGTGGTACGAAGAATGCCCATGTACTCCCGGCCAAACAATTTCTTCATACCCCTTACCCCGTATGCAGTGGTTACAATGTTTTCTGCATCAGCAACCAACGGAAATGGAAGTTTATATTTTATTTCAAATTTCTTTTGCCTGCCTTCATCATCCGGGCTAACACCAACCACTTCAAAACCTTTCTTCTTAAGCAAAACATAATTATCCCGCAGGTTGCAGGATTCAATAGTACAAGTTGGAGATCCTGCTTCAGAATAAAAATAAAGAATCAACTTTTTACCTTTGTAATCAGCTAAAGAAACTTTCTTTCCGTTCTGGTCTTTAGCAATAAATACCGGAGCTTTATCTTCTTCTTTAATTGTTACCATATACCCAAATCCGCCTGAGGCGGAGCTTTTAGTTAATAAAAGATTGAATTTATTTTTTCTTCTTTGTAGTTGTCTTTTTTGCAGTAGCGGCTTTTTTCTTTACCCCATTTACAACTTGTTTCTTCCCACTCCCTTTCTTCACAGTTTTCTTTTTCGGTGGTGGTGGTGTATAAGGATACCTTTTAAACCACCATGTTTTTGTAGTGGTATTTCCAACCAGGTCGGTAGCTGTAGCAGTAAGCTGGTGTACGCCGTATGGACAACGGTCATCAAATTTATAAATCCAGTTGCGGCTTTTATCATTGGTAAAGCGGAGCCATTGGCTGTCTAATTCTACCCGGAATTTTTTTACGATGCCAAAGTTATCTGTAGGTGTAAATACAATTCTACTGGCCGCACTGAGGTTAATAGTATCGCCCCCGCCTGCCGGACGGGCAGGTATACCCCCCCGATAGCTACCGGGGTCATTTATCTGAGGTGGTGTTACATCTGCCAACACCTGAAAACTGCCAAAGTCGCCAAAAGTTGCCGACAGCCAACCTTCCTGCAATGTTACTTTTCGTATGGTGCTGCCTTTGCCAGTCCGCTGCATCAGCAGTTTATCTTTCCATTCTTCGGGAATCGTTTTATTGGGTTTGATGCTGACAGAAATATCTTCATGCACCGGATAAGTAGCATCATTTACCTGGTGCAATGCCGTTACTGCATTGTAAGATGATGAGTTATTGCGATAATATAAAGCCGGCACTGTATCATACAAAGCATATTCCGGCAACTTCATTTTAAAATCTTCTTTGGTCAGCACATTCAGCTTATCCGGAGCAAATTTTGACACATAGCTTTGGTACACATCCGTTTTGGCAAGACTGTCATCATACTGCATAGCAAAGTTCAGTTGCGAAGTATTGCCTTTAGGGTCTTTTACATCAATGCTTATGAAATGTACATTGGTATCTGAAAAATTGATAACCCCATCACCGTTTATTTTTTTGTATATCGGGCAATGATCGCCGGGAAGTTGTGAAAGGTGTTGCAGAGAAAGGCTGTTGCGATAATCCGTATGAGAATTAATATAAACCGTTTCATTATAATCAATACTGTCAAGCACAAAACTTATCTGCGGTTCATCGTCTACATAAAGTTTGGCAGAAAAGATGCCGTTATCACTACCTCCTCCATTCATTTTATCAAAAGCCTGGATAGCAAAACTTACTTTACTCAATCCTGTTTTTATCACCGGCTTCTTTGGAATGATATAACCACTGTCTGTATTCTTCAAAGCAAAAAAAACCGGGGTTTGTGCATATACTGTTTTACTCCTGTTATACATCGCCAATCGTATTATTGATGGCGGCATATTATCCTCCATTGGAAAATTGAACAGTAATGGATTTAATCTTTTGTCAGTCTTTGTATCAATAATTTCAAAATGTAAATGTGGCCCTTTGGAGCCACCGGTATTGCCGCTGTAGGCAATAAAGGCCCCTTTTGATAAAGGGAACTGATCTTTGGTAAAATCCAGTTCCACTGCCCAGCTTTCTTGTTTATACTGTTGAGCAGTCACATATTCTTCCAAGGCTGTATTAAAATCGTTCAGGTGAGCATATAAAGTAGAAAGGCCATTAGGATGATTAATAATAATATACCTTCCAAAGCTCTGCGGACGGATACCCACCTTAGTCACATATCCTTCAGCGGCCGCATACACAGGTTGATCTTCTTTTGCGTAGGTTCTGATATCAAGACCCATGTGCCAGTGGTTGGGTCGCAGTTCACCAAAGTTGGCAGACAACTGCATTGGTATATTCATCGGATGCCGGAAATAATTACGGAGATAACTGTTCGTATCCCTTGGCTGGGCAAGAACTTCCAAACCCAATATGGATAAAAACAATAACAAACCAGTGCGGATTATTCGGAGGTGGCTCATTCAGGCTGCAAATTAACACTATACAACCTTCCTGTTATGATTTGAATCTATAAATTTGAAGACTCTAAATACATATTAGTTTATAGCCAAGAAAAAATTGATCAGCCTGACCGCTTTTCTTCTATACATTTCTTACCTGTTTGCACAAAACTGTGCCGTAGAAATGGGTACAATAAAAGGCACTTACACCGGTGATTGCAAAAAAGGCAAAGCCAGTGGAAAAGGCAAGGCAATAGGAACAGATACCTATAAAGGAGATTTTAAAACCGGGTAGCCAGAAGGAACGGGTAGCTATGTAACCTGCCTGCCAATCAACGATTAACTTAAGTTTGGCTCCTCACTAATATCTACTTCAATGCAGAATGACCTCTTCAGTGTATAGGCGTTCCATCCATTAGTTGTATCTTTTGCCCTTTTATGACAATGAAAAAAATGTTTTGGTGGCTGTTGCCAGTATCGTTTGTGGTATCGGCTTGTCCGTTTGAGTCGAACGTTGCTCTGGCTCCGGGTCCATCCGAACCGGTTGACAGCACCCTGTTTGGTTATTGGTATGGCATTATCAAAGACTTTAGTGATGTTTATGGCATTGAGGCATTGGAGATTACCAAACAATCAGATTCGGTATATGCCATCACCCGATATGGCAAAGCAATGAAAGGCGACATGATCCTGCCTGATACTGCCTACTACACCGGCTTTATTTCTTATATCGGCGAAAAACGGTTCATGAATATTGAGGGGTCTGTTACCATTGCTGTGCCTAAGCGAAACAAACCAACAGAGTATAGAACAGAAAAAGTTTACTACTTGTCTGTTCTTGAAAGACGCAACGATACACTGCATGTAAAAACAATTACGGATGATTTTTCTACCCGTAAAATTTTTAGAAACTCTGGCGAATTAAGCCAGTTGGTAAGTGCATCGCTTAGCCAGCAAAAAAATATTTACGACGAACTGTATGCCCTTTCCTACCGAAAAATTCAAAAACCACCGCCGTTGAAACCTCTGTGAGTAATTGCTGGAAAAAAATCCAGTTTGTCACCCTCCAAAAACCTTCCATTCCCTTACTTTTGCACAATTTGTTTTTTCATAACGATGCTTCGTCATAGCTCAACATTGCCAACAACAACTAAAAACAAAAAATGCCAAAAGACAATTCGATTAAATCGGTTCTCATTATCGGCTCCGGCCCCATTATTATCGGACAAGCCTGTGAGTTTGATTATTCGGGCACACAAGCTGCCAGAAGCTTACGGGAAGAAGGAGTAAAAGTTATTCTCATCAACAGCAACCCAGCCACCATCATGACAGACCCGATGATGGCCGACAAGGTTTATTTGCTACCACTTACTGTAGAAAGTATCGAACAAATATTAAAGGAAAATGAATCCGATGGCTATCGGATTGATGCTGTGTTGCCCACCATGGGTGGACAAACAGCACTCAACCTTGCTAAAGAAGCCGAAGAGCTTGGCATTTGGAAACAATATAATGTACGGTTGATTGGTGTTGATATAAAAGCAATCGAAAAAGCAGAAGACCGTGAAAAATTTCGCCTATGGATGATAAAACTGGGGGTTCCGGTAGGTCAGGCAAGGACAGCCAACTCCTTTTTAGAAGGTAAAGAATTTGCTCAGGAAATTGGGTTTCCATTGGTGCTCCGTCCTTCATTTACATTGGGTGGTACAGGTGGCGGATTGGTTTTTAAAAAAGAAGAGTTGGATGAAGCCCTGAACAGAGCTTTAACAGCCAGCCCCATCCATGAAGTGTTGGTAGAAAAAGCAGTGATGGGCTGGAAAGAATTTGAACTGGAACTGCTGAGAGATTCTGCTGATAATGTTTGTATTATTTGTACAGTAGAAAATTTTGACCCAATGGGTGTGCATACCGGGGATTCAATAACAGTAGCCCCGGCGATGACGCTTAGTGATACAGCATTGCAGTTGATGCGAAATACAGCTATCAGGATGATGAGAGATTTGGGAAATTTTGCCGGTGGATGTAATGTTCAATTTGCGCTGAATCCTGATACCGAAGAAATCCAGGTAATCGAAATTAATCCAAGAGTAAGCCGTTCATCTGCCTTGGCGAGTAAAGCAACAGGCTACCCGATTGCTAAAGTTGCTGCCAAACTTGCCATAGGCTATAATCTTGATGAATTGGAGAATCAGATTACAGAAACAACATCTGCTTACTTTGAGCCGGCACTCGATTATGTAATTGTAAAAATACCCCGTTGGAATTTTGACAAATTCAAAGGGGCTAATGATACACTTGGTTTCCAGATGAAAAGTGTGGGTGAGGTAATGGGCATTGGCAGAAGTTTTAATGAGGCCATTCAAAAAGCCTGTCAGAGTTTAGAGAACAATGCAGTTGGTTTAGGCTACTATGGTAAAAGCCTGATGCATGCTGAAGAGTTACTGGAATATATCAAAACTCCGAAATGGGACCGCATCTTCCGTATAAAGGATGCGCTAATGGCTGGCATATCAGTAGGCACTATTTCAAAAGCTACAAATGGTATTGATCGTTGGTTTCTTTATGAAATACAAAAGATTTGTACCATCGAAAAAGAAATTACAAAATATGATTTGGAGACCCTTCCGCTGGAGTTGCTGAGAGAGGCCAAAGTAAATGGCTTTAGCGATGAACAAATAAGCCGTATTACAGAACACGGCGATGAGGATGATGTTTACAATAAACGAAAAGCAGCCGGCATTACAAGAGTTTATAAAATGGTTGACACCTGTTCTGCAGAGTTTGAAGCAAAGACGCCTTACTTCTATTCAACCTTCGAAGAAGGAAACTACAACGAAAGCAAAGTATCCGATAAAAAGAAAATTATTGTGCTCGGCTCTGGGCCTAACCGCATCGGGCAAGGAATTGAATTTGATTACTGTTGTGTGCATGGTTTGCTGGCCATTAAAGAATGTGGTTACGAATCCATCATGATAAACTGTAACCCGGAAACAGTGAGTACTGATTTTGACATGGCCGATAAATTATATTTTGAGCCGGTTTATTGGGAGCATCTCTGGGAAATAATTGAACATGAAAAACCAGACGGGGTTATTGTGCAACTCGGCGGACAAACAGCATTGAAGCTGGCAGAAAAACTGCATCAGAAAGGAATCAGGATTGTCGGCACTTCATTTGATAGCCTGGATATAGCTGAAGACCGTGGCCGCTTTAGTGACCGGTTGAAAGAATTGGATATCCCTTATCCTGATTATGGCACCGCCGAAAATGTGGATGAGGCTGTGGTTGTAGCCAACAAAGTGGGTTATCCTGTGTTGGTCCGTCCTTCTTATGTATTGGGCGGGCAAGGAATGAGAATTGTTTTGAATGACGAAGAAGTGGAAAAAGCTGTGGTGAGCTTATTAAAACATTTACCCGGCAATAAAATACTGATTGATCATTTTCTTGACCGCTGCCAGGAGGCAGAGATTGACGCCATTTTTGACGGAGAAGATTTTCATGTAATGGGTGTGATGGAGCATATTGAACCAGCCGGTATTCACTCAGGCGATAGCAATGCAGTATTACCTGCTTTCAACCTTACTCCATTAATAGTTCATACTATGGAAGAATATGCGGAGAGGATTGCAAGGGATTTAAAAATACAAGGATTGATCAATATCCAGTTTGCCATTAAGAATGATAATGTGTTTGTGATTGAAGCAAATCCAAGAGCATCGAGAACAACACCATTTATTGCCAAGGCCTACCAGATTCCTTATCTGAATGTGGCTACCAAAATAATGATGGGAACACATAAGTTAAAAGACTTTACGTTTGAGAAAAAACTAAATGGCTTTGCTATTAAAGAACCGGTATTCTCTTTTAATAAATTTCCTGGTGTAAACAAAGAGTTAGGTCCTGAGATGAAGTCAACAGGAGAAGCGATACGTTTTATCAAAGATTTGAGAGACCCTTACTTCCGACAATTATATAAAGACAGGAGTATGTATTTAAGTAAGTAGTAATACCCAACCCCTATCCTTCGATAAACTCAGGAAGGCATTGAGAGTCTTTAAATAATTGAATCCCTTATTTATTTTTGAGATATAAAATTCCCCTTTAGGGGATAGGGGTATGAACAGAGAAATTCAATCCATCATCCACCGTATAGAAAATGTAAACAGCGGTGAGCCTTGGTTTGGCCGGGCTGTGCTTGTAATACTGGAAGAAGCAGATGCAAAAAAGGTATATACTAAACCCAACAATACAGAGCATTCTTTAATTGAACTGCTCTACCACATGATAACCTGGGCTGATTTTACATTGAAGAGAATTGAAAAAGATAAAATAAATGACCCGGCCGTGGCTGAAGAGCTTGATTGGAGAATAATAAACCTGCCTACCGGACAGGCAGGCCCCAAAGTACATACCTGGAAGAAAGGGTTAGCGGAATTTAAAGCCATTCATAAAAAGATAATTGCCCTTTTACATAAGGGGATTTCTAAAAACCCTCCAAGTATTAACCAAAAAAAATATTTTTGAGTGGAGAACTCTTGGAGGGATTAGTTTTTAGAGATGCCCATAAGAAGGATGATGATTTTTTAGTTGAACCGGTTGACTACCGTAAATACAACTTCCGTTTTCTGCTGAACGCAATGATAGAACATAATATTTACCACCTGGGGCAGGTTGCCTACGTGAATAAGATGCTATGATATACCCGGAAAGTAGTATTGCCCATGAAAAAAAAGCTTCTTACTTTTCAGCATGGCGCTGTATGGTTCTAATTTCTGGAAAAAGTCTCCATTTGTAAAACTGCTGCTGGCGATGATGGCGGGCATTATGCTGCAGTGGCATTTTCAGTTTGGCATCAATACATGGTGGATTGTCCTCTCGATTGCTTTTACCATATTACTCAGCTTCTTCATTATCCCTTTTTTCAACCGCTACCGGTTTGGTTTCGTCAATGGCATCATTACCAGTATTCTTTTCTTTTCCATCGGTGCCATGCTGGCATGGCAACAAGATATCAGAAACAACAAACAATGGCTGGGAAATTTCTATAAAGAACAAGATGCTCTCCTTGTTACTTTAGATGAGCCGCCGGTAGAAAAAACAAAATCCATTAAGGCTAATGCAACAGTCAGTTATTTATTGCAAAACGGGCAATCCATTCCTGCAAAAGGAAAGATCATTCTTTATTTTAAAAAAGATTCTTCGTTACAATTATCTTATGGGTCTCAAATACTTTTAAAAAAACCACTACAGGAAATAAAAAACTCCGGCAATCCCGCCGGGTTTGACTATAAAAAATATTCGCTTTTCCAGGGTATCACCCACCAAATTTATTTGAAAACAGATGAATTTGAAGTGCTGAATGGAAAAAAAGAAAACTGGTTCAGGAAATTTATATACTCTTCCCGTGAAAAAGTATTGACTATACTTCGCACCAATATTAAAGGGGATAAAGAGCTGGGCCTTGCCGAAGCTTTATTAATTGGATATAAAGACGACCTTGAACAGTCGCTGGTACAATCGTACACCAACACTGGTGTCGTGCACATCATTGCCATCTCTGGCCTTCATTTGGGATTAATTTACTGGTTGCTTGCTCTTGTGTTAAAGCCCTTAAAAAAGAAACGAAGTACAAAGTGGCTCAGTCCCTTTCTTATCATCACTGGTTTATGGCTGTTTAGTTTGCTGGCTGGTGCACAACCTTCTATTCTTCGTTCAGCATTAATGTTTACCTGTATAGTGCTGGGCGAATCACTCTCTAAAAAAACATCCATTTACAATACGATGGCTGTTTCAGCCTTTATTTTACTGTGCATTAATCCTTACTGGTTGTGGGATGTTGGCTTTCAACTCTCCTATGCAGCAGTGTTAAGCATTATCATTTTTATGCGGCCAATCTATAACTGGTTTTATATTAAAAACAAAATACTTGACTTCTTGTGGAAACTGAATGCCGTTACCCTGGCTGCACAAATACTGACAGTTCCCTTAAGCATTTATCACTTTCATCAGTTTCCTAATTTGTTTATACTAACTAATTTCCTGGCAGTGCCTTTGTCCAGTGCCATTTTGCTGGGAGAAATTTTGCTATGCGTTATTTCATTTATTCCTGCTGTTGCAATATTGGTTGGCAAACTTATATCCTGGCTTATCTGGCTGATGAATACTTATATTGAAAGAATTGAAACCATCAGGTTCTCGTTATGGGATGGGTTACAGATAAGTATATTACAGGCCATCTTGTTAGTTCTTTTTACAGTCGGTATCAGTTATTGGCTAATGGAAAAATCAGGAAGAGGTTTAAAGCTTGGTTTGCTTGCCTTACTCGGCTTTGTAGCAGTACGTTCGTTTTCATTTGTGCAAAGCAACCAGCAGCAGAAAATCATTGTTTATAATGTGCCGCAGAAAAGAGCCATTGATATTGTGAACGGCAGAAATTATTTCTTTGTTGGCGACAGCGACCTGCTAACTAACGATTTTGCCCGCAACTTTCATTTAAAACCATCGAGGGTATTATATCGAATAAAAGA
>Ga0163150_10001726_pt1 | contig 35817 bp, 30 predicted proteins | sample OliLakLV19P2IB_FD_148628 | JGI IMG/M metagenome (GOLD analysis project Ga0163150, IMG submission 148628) | Freshwater microbial mat bacterial communities from Lake Vanda, McMurdo Dry Valleys, Antarctica - Oligotrophic Lake LV.19.P2.IB | ecosystem: Environmental > Aquatic > Freshwater > Lake >... | reverse complement strand
GCCACCAGACGATCAGTCCGGCGGGTTGCCGAGCGCCTTTGGCGCATCGGAGCCATCCCTTGTAAATCCATCCGCCAAACTCATTGCACCATCCAAACCATAGCAATTTTTTGGGTAAGCATTTCCGGTCAGAAAGCGAACCTTGGTTTTTGCAATCACTCAGTCCAGTGTTTTCCTTGCATTTCACTGCTAAAATCGATTGCGGATCACGAAAACCACCCACGGTTTCTGCGGAAGAGCCAATTTTTCAAATCGAGATATATTAAATGCTGCACATGAAACATATTTTTCTAGTTTTAAACTTTGCGGTCGTGCTGACTCTCTGCGTTCACGTTCGAGCTGAGCCCGAAGTTCAGACTTCGACGCGAGGGATGGTAGCGTCCGGTCATCCGTTAGCAACCCAAGCCGGACTCAATGCGCTTCAATCGGGAGGTAATGCCATCGATGCCGCAGTCGCAATCGGGCTAAGTCTGGGCGTTGTCGACGGACACAATTCTGGAATTGGCGGCGGTTGCTTTCTGCTGATTCGTTTAGCCAACGGCGAGTTCGTTGCAATTGACGGGCGCGAAAGGGCACCGGCTGCTGCGACTCGCGACATGTATCTTCGGGATGGAAAAGCCGACACAACACTAAGTCAAACCGGATCGCTTGCCAGCGGCGTGCCTGGAGAGGTTGCGGCGTTCGATTACGCCGTCAAAACCTATGGTCGAAAGAAATTTAGCGAGTTGCTTTTACCAGCCGCCAAAATCGCGGAAGATGGATTCCCGATCAGCCGGATTTATGCCTCGCGATTGAAGAGTACTGCCGAGGAACTTAAGAAGTTCGACGCATCTCGAACGGTCTTCTTTCCGAATGACCGATTGCTTTTGGAAGGCGACGTACTTCGCCAACAAGATCTTGCGACGACGTATCGAGCGATCGCCGAGCACGGTAGCGATTGGTTCTATCGCGGCGAGTTCGCCAAAGTAACCGACGCTTGGATGACTGCAAATCATGGGATAATGACCGCCACCGACTTTGCCAACTATACGATCGAGCATCGAATACCGATACAGACCCGTTATCGCGGACATACGATAGTCAGTTTTCCGCCTCCGAGTTCTGGCGGCGTCCATGTCGCGCAGATGCTCAATATTCTTGAACCCTTTGATCTCAAAAATTGCGATGAAGCAACGCGTCTGCATTTGATCGCCGAGGCGATGAAATTGGCCTTTGCCGATCGAGCGTTCTGGCTTGGTGATCCCGATTTCGTCAAAGTCCCGCGAGGACTTGTATCGACAGAATACGCTGCCGACTTAGCCAAAAAAATCGATCGTGAGCACGCATTGTCGGTCGCCCAACACGGCACGCCCGATGCGTCGACCGAAGATATATTTCATGACAAGCACACGACGCACTTTTCGGTTGCGGATGCCGAAGGGAATTGGGTTGCTTGTACGGCGACGGTGAACACGGGCTTCGGTTCTAAAGTCATCATTCCTGGAACGGGGGTCTTGCTGAATAATCAGATGGACGACTTCTCCGTTCAACCTGGTGTCGCGAACTTCTTTGGTTTAATTGGAGCCGAGGCCAACGCTGTCGAACCAGGAAAGCGCCCGCTGTCGAGCATGAGCCCGACGATTGTGCTCAAGAATGGAGAGCCGATCATTGCCGTCGGTGCGGCTGGCGGTCCGAGAATCATCAGTGCCGTCTTGATGGAATTAGTCGCCATGATCGAACTCGGGCAATCGCCGCAACAAGCGATCACCGCGGCGCGAATCCATCACCAATGGTCTCCCAATGAATTGATGTTCGAATCGCAGTTGCCGGTATCGATTCAGAAATCACTCGAAGCCCGAGGTCATAAACTCAAACCGCTTTCGTCGAGTTCGACATCGCAGATTGTGGCTCGAAGTCCTGATGGTCGATCCTTTATCGGAGCTGCCGATCCCAGAGGTGGTGGTAGCACAGCCGGCTGGTAGCTTCCGCCCAGCATGATTCAAGGCTGCATGAGTTCCTGGATGATCCAGGAAGGCTCAGTAAATACTGGAACGGAAGGGGAAGCGTCAGGTGCTCGCGCGTAAACTCGAAGCTCACTAGAAGTTTCACGTACCGAATCCCCACAAGAATCAGCGTTGCCGGAGACTGCAACGCAACACGAGCCCTGAGTCAGCGGGCAGCCGATGAGATCGCGAATAGGGCGCGACAAGCCTTGAAAGAGGGCAAAGCCGAGCATCCAAATCCAAATATACTTTTGATTCTTAACTTTGACTGGCATCGAGGCAGTGACTTTCTGCGTTGACATGAACGTATACAGGCCGAGCGAATAAACCGATTCATGCACTCGTTTCAATCCTGGTCATTTCAATCGTAAGTCAGTGCCTATACACTTACAAGTCTTCAGTGCCGCGTTTTACGCTTCAAACTACTTTTTTGCCGCGAATCTAAGATAATCAAAGGTGACGAAATGCTTGTTTCAAAAAGTTCGGTAGTCGGTCTAGTATTATGCATGAGCCTATCGTTGAATGCCCAGGACGGGTTCCGCGAAATATTCAACGGTAAGGATCTCAAAGGCTGGAAAGGAAATACCGAACTCTGGTCGGTCAAGGATAGCTGTATTACCGGTGTTACAAGTGCCGACAAGCCGCTCAAGTTTAATACGTTTTTGATTTGGGATGCCGGCAAAGTCAAGAATTTCGAATTAGAGTTTGACTATAAACTCGAAGCAGAAGGAAACTCTGGCGTCCAATACCGAAGCAAAATCCTCAACGAGCAAGACTTTGTTGTGGGAGGTTATCAAGCTGATATCGATGCGACGCTAAAGTTCTCTGGAATTAACTACGAAGAAAAAGGACGCGGCATTCTTGCTCAGCGCGGCCAGCGAGTCACGATCGACAAGTCAGGAGCAGCCTCGCCCCAATCCTTCGGAGATGCTGCCGAACTTGGCAAGGCGATCCGCGCCGGCGATTGGAATCACTATCGCGTCGTCGCCGACGGAAACAAATTGAGTCACACGATCAACGGCAAGTTGATGTCGGAAGTTGTCGATGATCAAGATGGAAAGGCGTCCAATGAAGGCGTACTTGCATTTCAAATCCATCAGGGCCCGCCGATGGTTATTCATTTCAAAAATATACGCTTGAAGGATTTGACTTCGAAATAGTATAAATCGTCCGATGATTGCGTAACGCAAACTTTAAGCAGGGCAGCCCCGTAATTTTACGGATTCGGCTGGCCAAAGCGACGATTAAATGCTTCTGGATCATGTCGGTTCGCCGACTTCCGTTCGCGTTCCTTGACCTCAAGTTTGGCTATTTCTCGTTCTAATTCGAGGAGGTCATCACCAAGCTCCAATGCAGGAGTCGACCGCGTCTGGTTCGTTAGTGCCGGGATAGCGTTATCAGGTTTTGGTTGGCTGTTTGCGGTTGCCTTCGGCATTAGCGAAGGCGTTGTTGTTCGATAAAGTCCTTGATGCCAAATGCGCATACGGTCGAGCAACTCGCGTTCAGATTCCGTCTGGATAGATAAACTTGGCACCGATTGCGGGCCGTGAGCCGTCGTCGCTTTCAACCAAAGCCGAGTGGCTTCTAGGATTTCATTGTCCATGTTACTGCGTGCCGAAGCATAGCTGATATCTGCTGCGGGCTGCCCGTGTAAGCTACCGCTCTTCGCGATATGATATTCTGTTTTGCCAAAGGCGCCATGACAACCAGCTTGGCCACATCGCATTGCTAACAGCGGTTGTAGTTGTGATCGAAAGTAGTCTTGCGAGTAACGCTTCGAATCTTTTTCCAGCGGTAACGCTTTCGTCTTGGCCGAAGGCGAAACGTTGAGCGGTGTCGCTTCAGCAGCGGATGACGCGATTTTACCGACCTGTTGCTTTTCGGTGATATGGAAAGCCGTCGATACGATTCTCGTCGGAAAAGCCGCAGCCAAGGCAGATTTCATAACCGGATCTCGCAACAGAGCTTGCTTCATTTCGGCGTCCAGTTGTTTGAATTTAGCGTGGTCGCCACTCTCTTTTTTCAACTGTTCGTAGTGCTCATGAGCTTGCTCAAAAAGCCCTTGACGAAGGCACCATTTTGCAAGATTCCAATGTTCGCCCGCTCCCCATTTCGCTGTCTTGGAGACTTGATATCTGTAGAGTTCAAGCGGATTTCGACCGATGACCACGATATCTTTGTTCGGAATTCGCACTTGCCCGGTTTTGTCGAGTTCAACGGCAACGAGCTTATCTTGAGTTTCAATACGGCTCGCTGAAAGTACATTGCCGTTCTTGAGTAGAACGTAGCCAGGTCCAGACCATTGGAATTCATCCGATGCTATTACCTGACTGCTCAGGATGAACACCGCAACGATCGAGAAGCTTTTGGTGGTTGTGAGAAACGTCGCCATAGTTCGACGTTCGTAGCCAAACTTGGAGTGCCAAGTCAATAGCTTTCATCAATGCATCTGCCCCTATTCAATTCTCTTAACATCTTCGGCGTCGAGCGTGTCACCATTCTGATGCAGCGTCGAATCGCGTGTCGTCTCGATCGGTTGACTCGATGGAGATGAACCGAATTGAACATTCGATTGGAACCAAACGCCATTGCCACCAGGAAAAGGACCACCGGCTGCCCCACCCGATTCACGCCATGCTTGCAAACGCACCGCCATCAATTCTTGAAAGCCAGCAATTAGGACAAATAATCCGATCAAGACGAGCGAAAAACTTTTGAAAATGCCGACGGCAATTAAGAACAGGGCTAGGTAGCGACTTACTCGAGCGGCGATTTCTGTGGCTTGCAAACGCGGCATCCGCAACTGCAATAAACTTCGAAGGACGCGACCGCCATCCATCGGCAAGGCTGGAAACATATTGAAGACAGCTAGCGCGACGTTGACAAAAACAATCTGTTCAAGAAATGTTTGACCGAAGATGTCAACTCCCCGCAAATCGGCCAGCTCGCCTCGTAGAAACGCGCCCGATCCCAATGCTAACGCGATCACAACATTGACGGCTGGTCCAGCCAACGATATCCACAGCTCTTGCCAAGCATTCTCTGGGATCCGCTCCAATCGCGCCAAACCTCCGATCGGAAGCATCGTAATATCAATTGTGCGTATTCCATAGTACCTTGCCGCAAAGGCATGCCCCAACTCATGCAAATAGACACAAAGAAATACGGCGATCAAAAAACCGCAAGCGGAAAGCCCCTTTGCAAGTCCTCCTTCGCTGCTAACACTCAAGAGAACCCAGACAATTAGCAGCCAAAAGCTCCAATGGATGTAGGTCTCGATACTAAAAAGACGGCCAAGCCGCCATGAACGGAACATATTCAAAAACTTATCGGAGTTAATTCGGTCACTGGATGTACTCTATTTGTATCCGCACAATCCAAATTCGCCAATCCGAGGATGATCCTCAAACGCGAACAAAGATTTTTTGCTTGTACATAAATCGCATGAGCAGAATCACCAATAGCAAACTGACCGTCGCGATCATCAAACTACCGAACCCTTCGGCGACCTTCGCGTCGAAGAAATTCTTCACGTCGCCTCCCACGAGTCGAGTAGCAACGGTTTGAAAATTTACAATCGACGAAAGTATGTAGATGGTCAGCGCATTGCAGCCAATCCAAACAAAAGGTTGGCACCACGTTCGCCATTTTATGACATCTACTACCCAATAGAATCCAGCCATCAACAACGAACTGCAACCACCGGCTACCAAAATGAACGACGAAGTCCAGATGCGTTTGATGAGCGGAAACTGAAGACTCCACAGCAATCCAATCGCAATACCAACCAAGCCAGCACCGATCAGCCACGCGAGTTTCTGATTCGGTGCAATCGATCCGTTTTTGAAAAGCAAACCCGCAAGCACACCAAACAACGACAAGGCAATGGCCGGGAGCGTGCTCAACAGTCCTTCATTGATAAAGTAATTCTGCTTTTTAGTACCAGGTAGGAATAGAAAATCAACGTAGTTCGTCAAGTTGCGTCCTTCCTCGTAGGAGCCTCGAACCCGCTCCTTTACCGAAGCTGCAATATCGAATGGTGAGTCGCTTTCAATCTCGATCGCAAGGCGTTTTACTACCGATTTGTCGAGTTTGAAGTCTGGAATCGGCACAAAAGTTAGCAATGCCCAGTAACCGATCAGCAAGACCGCACAAGCGGTAACTATCCCTTTCTCGCCTCGCACGAACGTGTAGATGATCGCCGCAAAAAAGTAACACGCTGCAATGCGATGCAATACTCCGCCGAGGCTAACATCGGGCCATGGTTTGGATAGGCCACCCGAGTAAAAAACACCGAGAGCAAAGAGCAACACACTGCGCCGGAATACTCGTGCAAGTGCCTGCCAGCGTCCGCCGGTCGCAAACGCTTTATCGAGCGAAAAAACGAGCGAGATACCGATAATGAAAAGGAAAAGCGGAAAAATGAGATCGTAGAAACGAAATCCAATCCAATCCACATGCTTCAATTGCGTCGCGAGAAAAGTAGTCACACTATTCTCGTTCATTTTCTCCAACGCACCGACGATCGTACTAGCCCCGATTATCCAAAGCATATCGAATCCACGCAGCGCGTCGACAGACATAAGTCGCTCTGCGCGAGCCTCGGGGAGGCTAGAAAGTTGGGTGCTCATCAATTATTTACCGCCCAAGCGGGCTTTTCCTTTGGGAATGGGATTACCGTTTTCGTCGACGATGCGGCCACCAAAGTATTGGTATTTATCCCAAGCGTCATTGTTAGGATCGACTCTCGGATCGGCCGTCTCGCGCATCCATCGCTCGACACGACCGCGGAGTTCCTGTTGCACCGATGCGTAATCGGGATTTCCTGCGACGTTCGTCAACTGAGAAGGATCCTTGCCCAAGTCGAATAATTCTTCCTTGGGTCGCTTACCAAAACACAATTCAAAAAATGGGACGATATCTGTCCTTGCGGCATTTTCTAACAAGAACAACTTGGCCCGCGAACCGTCGACGTCACCATAGTCACCGACTGCGTAATAGGCTTTTGGATCGCCTGCGGGCCATCGCTCTGGCCGTATGTTCCATAGGTAAAGAAAATCTTTCGTCCGAATTCCGCGAATAGGATAGCTCAAATCACCGCGTCGTACATTGGCGTGGCGTTCGCGTTCGACAAAAAAACAATCACGCTGCAAAGAACGCGGCTTATCAAGCAACACATCGACAAAACTATGGCTGGTCATTTCAGCAGGAAAGGTTACACCGGCAAGTTCCAGAAACGTCGGCGCGAGATCGGTAAGGCTGATAAAATCGTTCGTTTTACGTCCGGCCTCGAGTCGCTTCCCCCAGCGAATCGCCATCGGCACTCGAGTGCCACTGTCGTAGCAATTCGCTAACCCGCGAGGCATTTGCCAACCATTGTCGCTGGTGTAGACGACAACGGTATCGTCAAGCAATTTGCGCTGCTCGAGTTCATCGACACAACGGTGCGCGTCGAGATCGATGCGGCCAACTGCACCATAATAAGCGAGCATACTCAATCGAACTTCCTCGGTGTCTGGCAACTCGGGTGGCACTTTTAGCGATTTTGGGTCGAGCCCTTCCCATCCTTCTGGCTCGTAACGCCAATTGTAAAGGGCCGTATCGGTGTTTCCATTCCAGAAAAAGAACGGCTTGGTTGTGTCTCGCTGTTCCATGAATCCGGCAAAGTTCTTGAACTGTTTGCCAACTGGATTTTCCGGCCAACCGTACTCGATATAACGACCGGGCGACCATCCTTTGCCACTATATCCGACTTCGTAACCTGACTCTCGCAAGGCATCGGTAAAGACTTTGAACTTCCTTGGAAAGGCACTCCATAAACTCGCTGCATCTTCCAATTGGTGCGCGGCACGACCGGTGAGAATGCAGGAGCGAGTCGGCGAGCACGATGGCACGGGGCAAAACGCGTGGTTGAATAGCACGCCCTCTTTCGCAACACGATCGAAGACAGGCGTCTTGACCGTCGGATCGCCGAGGATGCCTGCGTGAGGCCACGACCAGTTGTCGCCGATAAAGAAAAGGATATTTGGACGCGACGAACCTTCGTCTGCCAGAGCAATCGTCGCCGACATGCTCCATCCAAAGACGAGAAGAGTACGCAGAATCACGTATTGAGGATTCATGTTATGGCGGAGTCTTGCATTAAGCGTTGAAATTTAGGAAAGCCCCAAGAGCTCACGAGCTTCGTTCTGTCCCGGTGCAGGATTCCCAAACTCGCTGGCACTCACCCTCGCCAGCGCGATCAAATGATTCCAACGTAGTGAAGGTCGCGTTCCGACAAACTCTTCTCGAACTGTACGATAAAACTTCTCTGCGTGCAAAGCTCCGTCTTCGCTGACCGCAAAGGGTAACACGGCGGCAAAAACAGCTTCGGGAGAAGTTCCTTTACGATTCAATTCAAAAACGCATCCACAAGCGCGAACTTGATTGCCATCGCGGATGGATGAATCGAGTTCGTCGAGCAAGAGCGGTGCGTCTACCGTACGCAATTCATCGGCAGCGGCCACAAATCCCAGCGGATTGGCGCTGGTAGATTTCGTCTGTCCCGCCGTATGGTAGGCACCCACAATTAAACTGGCGACTTGATTGCGATGATTGCAAACCCTGGCAATATTTCGCCAAGCGTTGGCAGCGTCCATCGCATGGACACCGACGCTGGCTCCATGCACGCTGCCAGCCGGTTTGTCTTTCGAAGCTTGACTCGCCGTGCGTCCCGGATCATGCAAGAGCAATCGATTGGCGGCCAAGATAAGAGCTTCGCCAATCGCCTCGGGCGATACTCCGTCGGCCAACGCAATTGCGACCGCCGTTGCTGCTCGCGATCGATCTTCGCTAAAGATAACTTGCGTCAAATCGCTGAGACTTTGATCACTCAATTCGCCCTTACCCAACGTTCGACTTTCTAAACCGTATTCGTCAAACAACTTCGGCAGTAGTTCGCGAATGCCTGACGCGGCATTGTTTCGCTTGATTCGACTTTGTTCTGAGTCGACACAATAGCGCACCGACTGCCGGAGCAATGTGTGGGCATGTTGTTCGCCAGCGACATCGAGCATCATCCAGGCTCGCCAAGCCAATACGGTTCGATGCACATCGACTTCGTCTTGCACGGCAAATTGCAGATGATTGTAAGCTTCATTGGGCGGCGCATCGGACATGACGGCAAACAATTCTTCGGCATGTTCGAAGTTCGCGTCGCGAGTGGCTTGACGAAGCATTTCTCCGTCCGGTTGTTGGCCTGAGTTTCGAGCTGCTTGAATGCGACGTAAAACCTCCTGTTCGTTAGCGCCGGTTGTTTGGATGCGATCGGTATTGCGGTAGAAAACTTTTAGAAGTGGGAGGAGCGACTGATCGCTTGGCAATTCACCCGCCATTTGTAGCGCCGGACCAAGCGCCATGAAAGTATGAAAGCCCGTGTAGTCTTGACCACCAAATGCCCGAGCATTCGCAAGTGCTGCGGCAGCCGTCAGCGTTCTAAAGCCGACGCCTGATCGATGCTTTTCGACGACCGCTAATTGCAGTTTCTCGACCGGTGTATTGGCCATCATATCGACTAGCGGCTCGATACTGCCGAACGTAAGTCGGTCCTCACCTTCACGAGCTTGCAATCGCTCGATGCCTAATTCGTAAGCCACCGATGTGCCGATCGTAGCTACCAACATCCCCTTTCCAACGTCCGCCAAAAACTCTCGTCGTTCGCGCTTCATGGCATTTCTCTTATAAAAAGGACAGCCCGATTTTTAAGTCTAACGCTTTGACGTCGCCGCGTATAGCAAATTGCGATAATCCGATAGTCGATGAATCTGTTCTTAGTTTCGCCTTTAGGCGGCTGATGCAACCTTGCGAGTTGTCCTTGGAGGCTAGCCGCCTCAAGGCGGAACTACAAACTGGGGGTGGTTTCGGATAGGATAGACGCTATGGCTAAAACAATTCTTGCGATTGGTGCGCATTACGATGACTGTCCGTTTGGCATTCCTGGCATTCTTTTGAATGCGGTTCGTCGAAATCATCGAGTGGTCATACTCAATATTATCGGCGACTATAATCAATGGCCGCCGGTCAAAGGGCGCGGCAAGCAACTGATCGAGTTAAGTGTTGAGCTTGCCAAGGAACGCGGGATGGAAATGCGGTTCCTCGAACATGCAAGCATGGGTTACGAATCGAATCTGGAGCTCAAACGCGAGATTGCCAAACATGTTGCCGATGTCGCGCCCGATACGGCCTATCTGCTATGGCCGCGTGATCGGCATCCAGACCATGAAGTTGCGAGCCAAGCAGCGCATGCCGCACTTCATCAACCAGCTCGCTTGTTGGGTCAGGACAATGCAAAGGTGCCGCGACAAGTATTCTGGTTCGATAATGGTCCTGGCCATACGATCGATTTTACGCCGGATACGTTTGTCGACGTCAGCGATGAATGGCCAGGTGTTTGCCAATGGCTCGGGCGACTAGCGGCCTTCGTTAAAAATATTCCGTTTGATCCACTTCAGAACGCGTTCGTTGAAACAAAATCGATCCTTGCGAAGTATCGCGGACTAGCCTGCGGAGCTAAATACGCCGAAGCGGTCCGAAGCGTACGCGCAAGGGCCGTGGACATTGACTAACGCTGCTGGCGACATGAATACCCTCATTGAGTGACTGAGCGAGAATCGTTGCTCTGATTCGCGATGACCGGCAGAATCAATCGCGAGGCTTTGGCACTGCCGTGATGAATCGTTTGCTCGGCAATTTCTAGTTTGGCATCGGCGTTCTGATCGGCAGCCGTGTTATGGTTACGATCATAGTTGGGGAAATCGCTGCTGGTAATATCGAGTCGGATTCGGTGGCCGGTTTGGAATTCGTTTGATGTCGGACGCAGCTTGATGCGATACTCAACTACTTCGCCCGGCTTAATGAGTTTTGGTTTTTCGAGGCGATAGCGAGCTCTTACCATCCCGGACGCAATGTCGCGGTTAGTACCGTCAGGAGCGACATCGATAAGTCGAGCAAAAAAGTCGGTGTCCGGTGCATTCGATGCAGCATGCAGGATGACTTCGGGATAGCCAGTAACTTCCATCGGTGCAGTCAGCGGTTCGGTCTGATAGACGAGAATGTCATGACGATTTACAAGCGGAGCTTGATCGGCTGGGAGCGTGAACAAGCTTGCGCTCCATAGCGTCGGGACTGGTTTTTTTGGGTCGTAGCGGTAACTGTCGTGGGCCGGGACGGGTACCTTATCGGTGAGCACGCCATCGCCAGTTGGTGTATTAGCATGGCCTTGGCTGTCGAGATAAAATGAAAGGGTTCGAGCACGTTGCGGCGGCCATTCTTGCTCGTCGCGCCATTGATTTTTCCCCATCACAAAAATGCGAACAGGAGCGTCTTGGTCGACTCTGTTGGCTTTTCCTTTGAGCCAATAATCGAAATAGCGAATTTCGACTTGCTTTGTATCGAGTGCTGCGGACGGACCGAAGTCGACGCTGCCGACCTTGCGCGCTCCAGCCCCACTGTGACTCCACGGACCTATTATCAGCTGCTGTCCATTGCGTGCTATTTCGGTCAAGCCGACGCGACGCATTGCTTGATGCATCTCGATTCCATCGTTGCAATGATCGAACCAACCGCAGATGTCGAGGTTTGGGACATTGATCTCCGAACACTTTTCGACAAATTGCCAAGGTTCGCGGTGTGGCTCGCGCAGCCATGCTTTCACGGCTTCGTCTTCATCTTCGAAAACCTCCTTCGGTAAATCGAGCCACGGAAGGAATTCGAGCAGGCGTTGACTCTCGCCATTTTTCCATAGGTTGCCAGCTTCTGTTTTCGTCTTGACTCCATCGGCACCTGAACGCAACCTCATGTCTGGAGACATACCGGCGTAGAACCAATTCAAGCGTCGGCCAGGACGAATCGTGCCTGGGCCTTCGAGCTGTGTAAGCCTAGCAGGAATCGATCGAGCGGACATTGCGACCAACGATGGCGGACGAAGTGCTGCAAGTCGCCATTGCAAAAATGCATTGTACGAGACGCCATAAGTGCCGACCTTGCCATTCGATCCAGGCAGTTTTGCCGACCACTCGACGGTGTCGAAACCATCTTCGGCGTCGTGCGTATCGAAGCGATAGAACGACTCCCATTTTCCGTCCGAAGCATACCGACCGCGCGCATCTTGTCGCACCACCATGTAACCGGCCTTCACGTAACTATCGACCTTCTGAGCATCTTTGCCATAAGGAGTACGAAGCACCAGCACTGGCCAAGGACCCACGCCATCTGGTCGAAAAACATCCGCTCGCAAAACGACACCGTCCCGCATTGGCACCGCGACGTTTTTCTCGATTGCCAACGGTAACGTGGGAGCTTCTGCGTAAATCGGCCATGGCATTAGAATAACCAGCAGCATGCTCGCGCTAATCAATTCTCTAGATATCGATGCGCATCTCGATCGATTTCGATGTGTCGCAACGTATAAAGTATTTACTGTTTTCATCGAATATTTCCTGATCGTCCAACATGGTCAAATGTCCGACGCAATAATATAAGCTGTCGCAATGGAGCCAGGAATCTCATAGATCATTTATAAAACGATAAATTAATATGCTCATGTTCAAAAACGTCTGGCAAGCTTTCTCGACTTCGCCGGTCAATCGATGGAAGGATTGGATACTTTCGGTAGTCCTTTTTTCGGTCGCCGCGATGGTGATTGGGACAACGACTCACGTATACCAGTTTCAAACTCTGAATCTAGTAAAGTTTTGGTTTCTTCCGTTGACGCTGTTTGTATTTCCATGTGTGCTTGAAGAGCTCTTCTTTCGTGGCTTGTTGATCCATCGCGATGTTTTGGACCACGGGAGCAAGCGAGCGAATCTTCAGATTGTCTTCAGCGCGGTTACTTTTACGCTTTGGCATCCGTTGAATGCATGGACGATTAACAAGTCGGCGCAACCATTTTTCTTCAATCCATGGTTCTTGTTAATCACCTTGCTTCTAGGGCTAACGTGCGGATATGCCTATGTGCGAAGCCGCTCTCTTTGGACGCCAATTTTGATTCACTGGCTAACGGTCCTCGTTTGGGTCCTGTTTCTAGGCGGACGGAATCTAGTTCTTGATTGACGTGGGCACGAGATACTTAAGAAGAAAATCGCGTTCTTTGGTGGGGCCATCGGCAGGTGGCTTAATATCGAGTCCAGGGATGTCAGCGGTCACACCGACTCCTAGTTTTTTGCACTGATCGTAGATCGCCTGGGCATGTTTGGGATGATGGAGATAGTCGCCTCGATTCATTATCGGACCGGCATCGCGCGTCACCGTCAGGAACACCGGTGGATCGTCATTCGAAATCAGCCCTAGCATGTCGCAATCCGCTCGAAGTTTTTGACCAATCGGTCCCTTGAGTTCTTCGTCGGTTTTTAGTCCGTAATAACCGGGTGCTTCTTGGCTATCACCATACTTCTTCGCATTGTCTTCGCCAAGCATTGCAGGCCACTGAAGAATATCGTAGGAAAACTGTGTCGAGCCAGCTCCAGCGCAGACCAACCGAGTCGACTCGCGCAGTACCGGATCGGCGCTGTTTGCATCGGCCATGTCGTCGTGGAACGCAAGCCAAAGAGATGTGCCGGCACCAGCCGATCCGCCATACGAAGCAAAACGAGTTTTGTCGATATTCCACTCGACTGATTTATTTCGGAGAAACTGGATTGCTCGAGCGCAATCGTGAAGCACATCTTGGATGGGTGCCGTCGTTCGATAGCGGTAGTTGATGGCGGCAAAGGAGACACCTGCATCTAAAAACGGTTGGATCTTCGAAATGCCACCGGCTTTGGATTTATCGCCCGCTACAAAACCGCCTCCGTGTATGAAGACAACCACCGGTGTGGGCTTATCCGATTTGGCTTGCCAGAAATCGAGCACATTTCGCTCGTGAGGACCGTAGTGCACGTCGGCAAAAGTTGGAGCAAACGTTGCCGATGATGTTGGTTCAGCTTTGGGCGCTTTTTTACCTCGCATTTTGCCGAGATAAGCTTGAGCTTCGGACATCGATAGCGTTCCATCTTTATCCGTATCAGCGTCGGGAAACTGTTTTAAGTATTGTTGCAGCCGTTCGGGATTGATATTTTGAGCGTTGGCTTCTATAGCCAATGTTGCTACACACGCGATCGAAAAGAGGATACGATAAAACATAGTCGATTCCATATGAGTTGAGGAAACCGGCGACGCCACGAGGAAGCCGAGATTGCTTGCAAAATCGTGTGCGAAGATTCTGTTAGGATAACGCATCGCAACGGTATGCGGGACAACAATCGTTTTAACTTCAAAATTAGAAAAGAATAATCATGAGTGGATCAAAGACATCTCGGATCATCGGCTGGGTTCTCAGTGCCCTTGTCGCAGCCCTGCTTTTGGGCCCCAGCGCGATGGGGAAATTCACCGAGTGGGAAGGCAAAGCCGAGACGTTTCAGAAAATGGGATTCACGACCGAGCTGATGTTTAAAATTGGAATCGTGGAAGTGGCCGTCGCGATCCTCTATTTGATTCCCCAAACCGCATTCATCGGTGCCATTTTGCTCACCGGCTATTTGGGTGGGGCTGTAGTAACGCACCTTCGCGTCGACGAGCCATTCTTGATGCCGATTGTCGTCGGAGTGGTTGCATGGATCGGGCTTGGCCTTCGTCAGCAGGGTATCTTTGGGCTAGCATGCCGCGCATGCAATTCAGAATCGTGCAAGCCGCCGGGTTCATGAAAAGCAACATTGAATTCGCAACGGCGTTTTTGTTGGCTTCATGCCGAATGCCGCAAGGTTAAGGAAAAAAATGTAGCGGTGCGGCGCGAGCCGCCCGGTGTTACGTTACGTTTTCAATGCTTTACCGGACGGCTCGCGCCGTTCCGCTACCTTACCCTTGCGGCATTCGAGCGACGCTTGTCGGAAGGCGGATGATTCATTGTGGAGCACAGCGCGCTTCAATCGATCGATTCATAGTGACGTTGTGCGATAGCTAATACGGCATCATGGAGCAGTCCGTTCGTGGCCAAGATGCTCGATGGCTGTTGGAGAGGCAATGGTTGACCACAACAATTCGTGACTCGACCGCCCGCTTCTTCGACTAACAAACCACCAGCGGCATGATCCCACGGTTGCAATTTGAACTCCATAAAAGCGCCGTAGTCGCCTCGAGCAACTTGGGCTAAGTCCAAGGCGGCTGCGCCGAAGCGACGAACGCCGTGAATATTATTTCGAAAGAATTCGCCGATCGCTGCCAGAGTGGCTTCCATGATTCTTCCTCGATCGTAGAAGAAGCCGACAGCAACCATCGTATCGGCTAACGTTGGTTCTTGATTAACAGAAAGTCGTACACCGTTGTGCCAAGCACCTTGACCGCGGACCGCATAGAACCAATCGTCGCTTATTGGGTTATAAATCACACCAGCCTCGGCTCGACCACGAAGCATGTATCCGATCGAGATGGCGAATTGCGGGATGCCGTGCAGATAGTTGCTGGTGCCGTCCAACGGATCGATCACCCAGAGATGTTCGGCAGAGGACATTTCATGATGCGATTCTTCAGCGAATACGGCATGATCGGGATAGGCTTCTCGAATCGAAGTGACAATCGAATGCTCGGCCGCGATGTCGACCTCGCTTACAAAGTTCGCCAGCGATTTTGTTTGTATCGAGACTTTCTTTCGAAAATTCGATTTGAGGATCTCGCCGGCTTTGGATGTTGCACTGACGGCCAGCGTCAACATCGGATGCTTTAGGTGCTTGAGAAAGGCATGCACAGCAATGAACTCCAAAAGTCGTGAGGATTTTGCGGAGGCTGTTCGATGGTAAACGATATCGCGTGAGCGGTTCAACGCACTAGCTTGCGGATTTGTCTTCCTTTGCGGTGGCTCCAGAAAACGGTACTTGGGATGGAATGGTTAACCCGCCTGAGAGCAGAAGTTTCCAAGGTGAACTTGTTTCCCAACCGGTCTTTACGACTTCATCGAAAGGAAAAAGCAGCGTGTAGCCCGAAGGTGGGAAGAGTGCGATGGGGATGTAGACGCATGCGAGTGGTTTTCCGGTATGACGATCTTTGCTTTCGCCCATCAAGAACCCGGTGGCACGGGCACCAGGGTGCGGAAACGGAACCAAGACAACCGTGTCGATGGTCTTGAAGCCGTCCGGCCCTTGGGCGGCCTGTGAGGCATCGCGGATCGCGCGATACAGCAAAGAGATTCCCGGAATATTGCCAAAGAACCAATCCACCCAACGACTCAGTTTCGATTGAAACGCATAGCCAAGAAAATAGAAGAGCAACATTACGGTCAATAGCGAAATCGGTGGCGTGACGTATTTTTCGATCGAAGTCCAGTAAGGATCCTCGATTCCTTTCGGAACAATCAAGCTAGCCACCGGCTCGATAATCCACGCATTTAGAATCAAATAGATTTGGTAGACTACCAAGACGGTCAGCAACATCGGCAGTACGAACAGTATGCCAAAGATAATGCGTCTCAGAATGCTGCGAATCGCTGATGTTGTCGGCGTAGCATTGGCATTTGATGGCGTGCCAACCAGCGAATCAGCGGGAGTTGTCATAATAGGTTTCTCAATGTTTCAAATGAATTGGCGAAGGGCTCGATGCATCTTACCGAATGATGCTCGTTTTGTACTGAGTGTCTGGGGACAGATGGTGCTCGTCAGCAGTTTTTTCTGGTTGCAACTCATAACAACTGGCCTTGCCGAACTATTTTTCGGAGCAGACCAACGATGCAAAACAAGCGTCGCTCGAAACGTTAGCCGGGGCGGGCAGTTGGGATCGTGTTGCGCGTCGTTCGGTAGTTGCACCGGTAACGGTTGAACTCAGCGCAGTGAACAATGGTCGAGGAGAGTGAATCGGCCATGAAATTCATTCAGCCTATGTAGTTTATGCAAAACTGGAGAAGTTGCGAGACCCCGAGTTAACGAGCGGCTTTTTAGGGCAATCTTCTTCGATCGAAGCTTCCGCTGTTGATTCAAGAAAGTGTCCGCCGTTTTCGCCGAATGATCATGCCCTGAACGGTCCTTGTCTTTTGCGACTCGACTGAATATTTATTGAAGGGTTGTTCGGTGGCGCGTGCGAGCAGTAAAATCGATATAGCTGCTACGACCGCAACCCTTGGATGAGAATTATGTGGGTTAGCTAACATTATTGCTCAAGTTCGATTGACGTTTCGGCCTAGGATGCCATCAAACATATGTGGAGACTTTTTGCGCCGGATAACAGTCCGCGCCGAACAGGTCCGTTTCGCTTGTCGCTGAGGTATTTGATTCGATGAAGAAAATTCTTACACGTCATCTCGCTTGTGGCGCTTCGGCGCTGTTGATTGCGCTAAGCAGCAGCGAAACGTGCCGAGCTGGCAACGTTGCCGATTGGTGGCTCAATAACCACCGAGCACCGAACTATTCCAACGCTGGAATTGCGTCCGTTCCTGGAACTCTTGCCAGTGGCTATGGGTCGAATCCGTACAATGCTTACACCGGCTATCCTAACACTAGCTATTCACCAATCTTGCCAGCCGGACTTCCACAAACAAATTACGGTTTGTTGCCGACAGGCGGTTATGCAAGCCAGTATTACCGAGCACCGACAACCTACTATCGTCCGGTAACCGCCTACGATCCGAACACAGGGACGACAGTCACTAGTCTCCAGCCATGCGCTTCGTATCAATATCAGGCACAGCGTGTACCGTTGGTCGTTCCAAGCTGGTCGAACTATGCCTATGGTGGATATGGAGCTTCGTCGCTTCAAAACCGTTGGTCGCCGATTACAGCACCGTCGATCGGCAGTGCTGCCGGGCAATCGTCGCTTTCGATAGCAAGCGGTTTCGGAACGTATGGAACGTCGCCGGTCGTGCAAGTCCCTTCGACGGGGGCACCGCTTCAGACTGTTCCATCGATCCCAACTCAGCCGATCACTAGCGGCTACGGAGGAATCTACTACGGCCAGCCGCTTGCTAGCTCGAATACGATTGGAACTGGAAACGCAGTAGTCCCGGCTGCCGCTTGGGCAACTCCGACTGCACCGCAGACCAGCCTACCGATCAATGGCTCGGCTTACTCGAATTCGAACAGCGGATATTTCGGCTCAGTCCCGCAATCGTTTACTCAGCCAGCCACGAACGCTCCTCCGCTGCCTACGACCAGCGGTTATGCTCCGAATACTTATTCACCGAATTCGTACGCACCGAGCGGTACGTCGACAACTGTCAACGGAGTCACCATTACTCCGATCGGTCCGCCAGTCACCAGTCCCTATCCGACCGCTCCGATTGGCAATCCAACCAACGGCGTGAATACTTGGACACCTAGTTCGTCGGCGCTACCTAATCAATACCGTATGCCAAGCTCGACGTTGGGTCCGATGCCCGGATCGATGGGACAAGCAATTATGCCCTCGGCCGTTTCGCCAACCATACAGTTCCCCGGCTCTTCTGTTTATCCTCCCGTATTGCCATCGACGCCTGATGCCAGCAATTGGGTACCGTCATCTGGTTCGTCCAATTTGCAAGACAGCGAATCGACGGTAGCACCCAGCTTGCGTCCGTCGGTTGCCAATCGACCTGATTTGGATGCATCGAGCGATCGTCCACGATTTCAATTGCGAAGTGTCGAGCGAGATCCGTCCTCGGGAACGCCGATGGCGGAAAATCCTGTATCGCCGTGGTCTAATCAAGAAAGCATAAAGCAAGAGAGCATAAAGCAAAACAGCGGATCTTCCTCGACCAATTCGACGGAAGCGGCTCAAGATTTGGAATTAAAGTTGAACATGGATTCATTGCGTCCGATACCGTCACCGCAAAATTTTGATGCATCGCCCGAATGGAAGCCAACTTTGCTGAACACCCGCGATCAGACGGCTGGATCAGGCGTTCACATTCGCGCGATCGACGGCCGGCCGTCGAGCACCAGTGCTTATCAAGAAGTCCGTTACTTGAACGGCGTATCGGGGCGATAATGCCAGCCAATCTCACGCCTCAATATCTTCGGGCGGAGATGGCCTACCGAAAAGCAGTGTCGCTGGCCGAGCAGCTTGAAGCTCTTCAGACGATGCTTCGCGAGATTCCAAAGCACAAAGGGACAGATCGACTTCAAGCCGATCTCAAATCGAAGATTGCTCGCCTGCGTGTCGAAGTCGCCGACAAAAATGCTGCTTCGTCGCGTTCGTCTGTCAAACTGATACCCAGGCAAGGCGCAGGTCGCGTTCTATTGATCGGGGCACCGAATGTGGGTAAGAGCCAATTGCTCGCGGCGTTGACACGAGCTAAGCCGCTGGTCGCCGAGTTTGCATATTCCACGCAGTTGCCGATGCCGGGCATGATGATGATGGAGGATTGTCCGATTCAGTTGATCGACATGCCGCCGATCAGTGCTGAGTATTTGAGCCCCGATATTTTTGACTACGTTAGGACTGCGGATTTGGTCCTTTGGGTAATCGACCTGACAAGCGACATGTTGATCGAGGAGAGCCAAGGGTTGCTCGATCGATTCCAGGCCGGTAAGACCCGGCTAGGTTGCCGAACCTACCCAGATGAAACATCCGTCGGAACGACCTACACACAGACCCTGGTTGTGCTCAACAAGATCGACGTCGAACAGGCGGAGGAAAACATCGAGTTGATCGATGAATTCCTGAAAATCGAAGTCGATCGAGTGATCGTCTCTGGTTTGCGCGGCGATGGCTTAGTCGAAATTCGCCGCGAAGTTTTTCGGCGATTGGATATCGTTCGCGTCTATGCGAAAGATCCGAGAGACAAGGAGATCGACCGAACGCAACCGTACATGCTGCGACGCGGCGATACACTCGTCGAGTTCGCAAGACTCATCCACGACGACCTCGCTCGCGATCTGAAATCGGCAAGAGTTTGGAATGAATCGATTGGGGAGTTTGTGAGCGTGAAACCCGACTATCAGCCACACGACAAAGACGTGGTTGAATTGCTCACGTAAACTTGAGAGATTGCCTGACTCAATAAGAAAATTTTGTGAATTCTTCCAATGGGAGTCATATTTGGTACGGCGAATCGGTCTAGAACGACTGTATCTGTACATCCTTCAATTCTTACTAAAGTAATCCCCCTGATTGAAACGAAACTATGTCTTGGACAGCTTGGTCTGTCTCTGACGCGTTCCGCATAAAGTGGCGATGCGGCGGAGGCCTCCACCGCTGGCTAAATGTTAGGGGGGAATTTATTCGTAGAGCAAGCATTTCCAATGCAGGCTCTAAAATCACACTGCGTGAGGGTGCGTTAATGCGCGCTCGAACCCAGCGCGGATTGAATTTTCTTCTATTCATCTGGCCAATCGGTCGGAAGCGAACCTTTGCATTCCACAAACATTCGAGTCTCCGATAACCGACAAAGGGGTGCGGTCAGGGTACACGGTGAATGTGGAACGAGAAAGAGTCGGAACAAGCACGTTGCTTCACTGCAGATGGATCTGTAGTTGGCGACGAAACGTTCAAAGAATGCCTTGATGCCCCGACCCAGTTGTTTATGCACTGAAGGTTTTGGCGTTAGTCGAGCGGCACAGCACGGATGTTGTGTCGATTGTCGAACGTCTTGCCTCTCGCGGTAAGTGATTACCGCTCAGCTCGTAAACAAAACGGGGCCTACCGTGCTAACTAGAGGGTCTGCCTGGCTCAAGTAGTTAGCATCCCAAGCAAACGAAGGTAACGGAGAAATCGAATATGAAGGTGTTCACCACAGGACAGGTCGCAAAGATCTGTAAGGTGGCCCCCCGAACCGTTAGCAAATGGTTCGACTCCGGCCGACTTAAGGGGTACCGCATCCCGGGTTCACAAGACCGCCGTATTCCCCGCGAGTATCTAATCAAGTTTCTCAAAGAGCATGGAATGCCCCTTGGAGACTTGGAAGATGAGGCCATGGCCAAAGTCCTGATCGTCGCTCAAGATCAGGTGCTTATCGAAAATCTCAAACGGGAACTTCCGGTTGAGAGGAGCTTTAAAGTTTCGGTCGCAGCAAGTGGATTTGAAGCCGGCATACAAGCCGAAAGCTTCCATCCAGACTGCATGATCGTTGACTTCTCGATTGGCAAGTTAGAGGCCTTGCAGATTTGTCAAAATCTACGCAAGAATCCTGACTTCGCCGAGATCACGCTGATTGCATTGCTGCCAGATGATGGCAATACAATGAGCTTCGATCGATCGAGCATCAACGAAACCTTCAAGAAGCCGTTTGACGCCCGATTGCTCGCAGAGCGATTACGGACGCTGATCGGTGCCAAGAAGGAGTTGGTCTAACCAACACCGGTCCTTTTAAAAGACCACATGCCCTCGCCGATCGAAAGATCGTGCGAGGGTTTTTTTTGGTACTCGAACACCCAGACCTCAAACTCCGCACGCAAACTCCGACTCCGAACGTTAACGATGAGCCACTGCTACGCAAGCACTCTAGACGCGAGGCTTCGGTTTTGGCTAAACTCCATTCGACAATTCTAGCATTCCCTTTGTTGAAGGTATGGAGACCCATAATTATGAAACCACAGCCGCTTTTCTTTGGTGCTTGCTTCGCTGGGTTTTCGCTCCTTATGTCGACCAACGCCTCATCCCAGACTACCGCTCCGGCAAAAAAAGCGGCTCCGTCGGCAAGCCAAAAACTACGCCAGGAACCGACGCCAGCAAAACGACCTGCTGCGCCAGCAAACGAGTCTGCTGCGTCGAACCCTAAGGAAGAAAAGACCAAGTCGACGCTCGTCTCCATCGTGAAACGAGCTCCGAATTCAACAGCAAGTACCGAACAATTCCAGCTTCGCTATCGATTAAAACCCAACGCCAAAATCGTAAGCGAAGTCACCCACCTGGCCAAAACAAATACGAAAATCAATGACGAAGCGCAATCGAGTCAATCGCGTTCCGTGAGCCGAAAAGTCTGGACCGTAAGCAAGGTCGATAAGAATGGCGATATGACCTTTGTCTACCAAGTCGACTCAGTAGAAATGTCGCAACAAATTGGCGACGGCGAAGAACTTCGATACAACTCCGCGACCGACGCCGAACCGAATGCGATTTTCCAAAAGGTGGCTGAGACCATTGGCAAGCCAATCGCCACGATAACCATCAACGACCTTGGCCAAGTTATCGAGCGAAGCGACGACGCGGTCGGTTCCAATCTTGGTATGGGAGAGATCTCAGTTCCATTGCCGGAGGAAGCCATCGATGTAGGCACGCAATGGGAAACGCCTCGCGAAATCCGTGTGCGACGAACCGATGGCACACCCAAAGTCGTCAAAGTCCGCGAGCTGTATACGCTTGAAAAAGTCAGTGCGGGTGTCGCCGTAATTTCGATCCGTACCGAGCCTCTGACACCGCTCACGGAACCCGAAGTCGAGGCGCAAGCGCTGCAACAAATGAGCAATGGTACTATTCGCTTCGATTTGGATGCTGGAAAACTGATCTCCAAGAAGCTCGAATGGGATAAAACCGTCGTTGGATTCAGTGGTGCTGGCAGCGTGATGGACTACTCGGCACGACTGGACGAAGTCGTTCAGTAATCGGCTCCGCCGGTTTTCGGAACGGGGTGATCCGCCAGCCTTGGACAACGCGGTTTAAAATTGGGAGTGCACCAGCACCGCAGTCGTTCGAGTACAATCGCATGCGACGATCTCAAATTGTTTTCTCCCATTCGATTCGCACCAGGGACTCATGTTCACTTCCAGCTTTCTTAAAAAGTGTTTCGTTGCCAATTGCATCATTCTCGTTTCGGCTAGTTTCAAGAATGTCGACGCGCAAGATGCGGCGAACGATCCAGCGCTTCTTCAGTTTGGAATCTACGAAAAAACGGCTCCTCGTCCGAATAACGTGAATGCGGAAACGACCAGGCTACCTCTGGAACTCAAGCCTGGGCAGCGTATCGCGCTGATCGGCAATACGCTTCTCGAACGAACACAGCAGTTCGGTAACTTTGAAGCGATGTTGCAAAAGCACTACCCGTCGCATCGTTTGATAGTGCGCAATCTATCGTGGTCGGCGGACGCGATCGATGTTCAACCGCGTCCCGAAAATTTTGCCGATCTCGAACAACATCTCCATTACGAGAAAATCGATGTAATCTTTGCGGCCTTTGGATTCAACGAATCGTTTGCCGACAACGCGGGCCTCAATGCATTTCGAGCGAGATTGGTGACCTATCTTCAGCGGCTTAGAACGTTGGCTTTCAACGGAAAGACGCCGGCAAAAATTATTCTTGTCTCGCCGATCGCCAATGAGAACGTCGCAAAAGTAAATGCAGCAGATCTCAATAATTCTCGCATCAAACTTTACTCTGACACGATGAAAAAAGTTGCAGAGGAGCAAAAGGTAGGTTTTGTCGATGTCTTCGCAGCCACGCTCGAGTCGATGGAGAGCCCAGGGTCGGACGTGACGATCAATGGTTGCCATCTCACCGAAGCTGGCGATTGGATTTTTGCAGCCACACTTTTTAAAGGTGCGTTTGGAAGATCGCCACCTGCGATTGATGAGTCATTGCGAGTAGCGATTATCGATCGCGATCGGCAGTATTTTCGTCGCTATCGACCTCTGAATACGTTTTACTATACCGGCGGACGCAACAAGCAATATGGATATCTCGACTTTTTGCCTGCGATGCAAAACTTCGAGCTTATGGTTGCCAATCGCGACGAACGTATCTGGGCGATCGCCGAAGGCAAACCGGTTCGGCCCAAAATCGACGACTCTAATATTCCTACGATGCCGGAAGCTCTTGACTCACGCGGCGTCAATGAATGGCTCAGCCCGGCCGACGAGCAGAAGGCTTTCGACGTCGACCCTCGATTCGAAGTCAACTTGTTTGCCAGTGAAGAACAATTTCCAGAGATTGCGAACCCCATTCAAATGCGATGGGACGCTCGAGGTCGACTGTGGGTCAGCACTTCGATTACGTATCCGCATATTTATCCTGGCAATGAACCGCAAGACCGAATCGTCATCCTTGAAGATACCGATACGGACGGGCGGGCCGATAAATCGACGGTCTTTGCCGAAAATCTTCACGTGCCGCTCTCGTTCGAACTTGGCGACAAAGGCGTGTATGTCTCGGAGCAGCCCGAGTTGACATTCCTAGAGGACACCGATGGCGACGACCGGATGGATCGTAAGCGAACGCTCATGAGCGGGTTTGGAACCGAGGATTCGCATCACGCACTTCACGATTTTACTTGGTCACCCGACGGCGATCTTGTCTTTCGCGAATCGATCTTCCATCACACGCAAGTCGAAACACCGTATGGCCCGGTTCGACAACAGAACAGTGGATGGTTTCGCTACACACCTCGGAACGAGCGCTTGATTAGTTTTGGAAGTTATCCAAGCACTAATCCATGGGGCGTTGCGTTCGATGACTGGGGGCGTCACGTTGCCAGCCATCCGATCTTCGCCGCTGCCTTTCATTCGCTCGATCCACCTTACCCGCAACAGCATTCGGCACCCAACGGTTTGCGAGCTTACTCCGGTACTTGCGGTCATAAATTCGTCGACTCGGCTAGTTTTCCAGAGGAACTTCAGGGTTGCTTTATTAAGGCTCGATACAAGCCGACCAATCGCATCGAGATGCACCGATGGGTCCGACAGCCATTTGGCTACGACGAACAATATCTCGGTGATTTACTCTTCTCCAGAAACTTAAGTTTCATTCCGGTCGACATTCAGTTCGGTCCGCGCGGCGATCTTTATATTTGCGACTGGTACAACCCAGTAAAAGGTCATGCTCAATATTCATTGCGAGACAAGCGTCGAGACCGAAGTTCGGGTCGTATCTGGCGAGTCGTTGCCAAAGATCACAGTCTACAAACGCCACCAAAATTCGAGGGTGCTTCGATCGATGAGCTATTGTCGATACTCAAAAGACCCGAATATGTTCATCGTGAACTTGCCAAACGCCTATTGCGAGAACAAGATGCTGCAAGGGTAATCGCTGCGCTCGACGCTTGGGTCTCCGGCTTGTCGGCGGACGATCCTCGTTTCCGACATCATCAAACGGAAGCCCTGTGGACTTATCGGACGATCGGTAAGAGCAACGTTGCTTTGATGAAGGAGCTGATGGCGTGCGAAAATGCCGACGCGCGAGCTGCGGCGGTCCAGCAAATGCGATATACCCACACCGAATTTGTAGATGCAATCGACTGGCTCCGACAAGCGATCCATGATTCAGATGCAATGGTTCGAATGGAAGCCGTCATTGCGGCCAGCTATATCGGTACCAAACCCGCACTCGAAGCCGTTCTCGAAGTATTCAAGCACCCGATGGGTGACCATCTTTCCTATGCTATCGCTGGCTCTTTGGGTTCATACACCCTGCGACCGCTTTGGGAAGCGGACACCAAATATGGGGTCGCGAAAATCATAAAACAATTGGAGCGATCCAACGAAATCAAAGAGCCTCGCGTTACGGCTCAGCAAGGTGAATTCGATAGCCAAGTCAATTTGAAAACGGTCAAAGTCAGTTGTGAACCCGAACGAATGTTATTTACATTGCGTGAGTTTGCCGCGAAGCCCGGCCAGGCTATTAAACTGATTTTTACAAACCCAGACGCGACCGATCATAACTTGGTTTTCGTAACCCCTGGCTCGCTGGCGGAAGTTGGAATGGCTGCTAACGAGATGGCTAAGGACCCCAAGAACGCCGACTCGGATTTTATCCCGCCGTCAAAAAAGTCTTTGATCATGCACGCATCGCCGATGATCGGGCCGACTCGGAAATCCAAAATTCATGTCTTACGATTTGAAGCACCGAATGAACCGGGGGTCTACCCTTATGTTTGCACCTTTCCGGGACATTGGATCATCATGAACGGTCAGATGATTGTCGGGCGCGATGAGGCCGAAATTGCAACGCTCAAATCGTCACAGCAACCGGTCATCGTAAACGAATGGACGATGAAAGACTTTCCAAACGTGGGCGATCGCGTAACGACTGGCAATCCGGATAGCGCCGCGATCACTCGCGGAACACAAGCCTTTACGAAGGCACTTTGTTTGCAGTGCCATACAGTGTCTGGGCATGGAGTGAATCTCGGTCCGGATCTCGCCGAAACGATCAAGAAATATCAAGGTCAAAAGCTTTTGCAACAGATTCTTGAACCGTCTCACGAAATTCATCCCAAATATCAGGTGGTTCAATTCCTTTTAGAAAGTGGCAAGATTGTTTCGGGAGTCGTGATGAAAGAAGACGACGACTCGGTGCAGGTGGCATCGAATCTTCTGGCCCCTCAGGCGTTGACCAAAATCGCTAAGAAAGACATCGAAGAGCGACAGATGGCAAAGAATTCGGCGATGCCGCTCGGCATGGCTAACGTTCTCACCAAAAACGAAATCGTCGACCTGCTGCATTACCTAGAAGCTGGTCCAGCTCCGATCATGCCGCGTTGGAGTTCCAGCCCCGAATCGAAATAGGATCCAGAACGGCTTTCGAGGACTCAGGATTGCGTCGATTTCCAGATTCGCTTTGCGAGCAGCACAATTAACAAAACGATAGCTCCGGCGATTACGCCCACCACACCGTCGAGCGTTGGACCGGTGATGTAGTACAACAATCCGCCGATCCAAGGCGTATGAGCGATTTTTTCAGCGACCGCATGAATCGATTCGTGCAAAGCGTGAATGCCATGCGTAAGTATGCCGCCGCCGACTACGAACATGGCGATCGTACCGGCGATCGAGAGTGTTCTCAATAAATAGGGAGCCGACGCCAAGATCAAACGTCCGAGCATTCGCTGAATGCTTCGCCAGCCGCCCGTCCCTTTTTTAAGTGTCAAAAAGAGTCCCACATCGTCTAGCTTGACGATGATCGCAACCAAGCCATAGACCCCGACCGTCATCAAAACAGCTACTACGCACAAGACGGCAACTTGAATGGCGAACGTCGCTTGGGCTTTCGCGACGGTCGCTAGCGTGAGCGTAATAATCTCGGCGGAGAGAACGAAGTCCGTTCGAATGGCACCAGCTATTTTTTTCTTTTCCATCGCGACCATATCGATCGACTCATCGGAAATGGCCTTGATGAGCTCTTGATGATGTTCCTCATTTTCCTCAGGAGAGTGCAAGTACTTGTGCGCAAGTTTCTCGACTCCTTCGTAACACAAAAAGAGTCCGCCGATCATAAGAAGCGGCTGGATTGCCACACGAGCAAAAAAGCTCAATGCAAGCGCTGCAGGAACTAGAATTAGCTTGTTTTTTGAAGAACCTTTAGCGACCGCCCAAACAACTGGCAGCTCACGATCGGCAGACAGCCCAATGAGTTGCTGGGCATTGAGCGCAAGGTCGTCGCCGAGGACTCCGGCGGTCTTTTGCGTCGCTACGCTCGTCAGAGTAGAGACATCGTCGAGGATCGTCGCGATGTCATCGAACAAAAGAAAAAAACTTCCACCAGCGATGATCGAGGACTCACTAATCTAAAAGGATGAATTCGATACCATGTCGCACGCCACGGGTGCGGAAATTCGTTCAGTCACTGCTGCCTGGATTTCCAAACATTTGACTAATCGATTTATTCGAGTGAATGCGTCGAATGGCTTCCGCCAAAAGCGGTGCTACCGAGAGCACATGGATGCGATCCAACTTCTTTTCGGTGGGCAATGGAATTGTGTTGGTAATGACTACGCTATCGACCGGTGCGGCATTGATTTTTTTGATCGCATCGCCGCAAAGAACACCGTGTGTACATGCAAGATGTATTTCGGCAGCGCCTGCGTCGTGTACTAACTTCGCAGCTCCACAAATAGAACTACCCGTGCTGATCATGTCGTCAAACATCAAGCAGATTTTTCCTTCGACGGGACCGCCGATGATGTATTTTTGTTTTGTTTCAACGGCATTCTCTCGTCGCTTATCGACAATCGCCAACTTGCCGCCCAAGCGTTTGGAATGTCCGATAGCCCGTTTGATGCTTCCTTCGTCTGGACTGACGACAACAATATCTTGACTCTTGTACTGACGATTTCGAAAGTAGCTGGTCAGGACTGGAGCGGCATACAGATGGTCGACTGGGACGTCGAAGAATCCTTGGATCTGCGGTGCGTGCAAGTCCATCGCCAGGACTCGATCGGCACCGGCCCGTGTAATCAGATTAGCAACCAACTTGGCCGTGATCGGAACGCGACCTTCGTCTTTGCGATCTTGTCGAGCATATCCATAATAGGGAAGAACAGCGGTGACTCGGGCTGCGCTCGCTCGTTTGCACGAGTCGATCATGATCAGCAGTTCGAGCAAATTATCGTTGACCGGAGGGCATGTCGGCTGAACTAAGTAAACATCGCGACCACGGACATCGTCTTCGATCTTACAAAAGTTCTCGCCGTCTGGGAATTTCCCGAGCGAGATCGAGCCGAGTTGCAGATGAAGGAACTCGCAAATATCGTGAGCGAGCTGCGGATTAGCTTGACCAGAAAAAATCTTCAACTCGTGCATGCGTATCCCAATTCTTGCATTTTAGACTCGACAGCCGCCAGTTCATCGATCGTGTTAATACTCAAGGCTTCGCAGGCCTTTAGAACCGGGTGAGCTTCGACTAACTTACCAGCTTCCAACAAAAGTTGGGGGCAGTCGGTCAAATAATATTCGGCTTGCGAATTGACGTTCTTCAACTTCCCCAAGGCCCAAAGCAAGTCTATTGCGTTGAAAAGATAAGTGCTCATGTTGACCTCGCAAATTCCTAATTCGGCTGGCGAAGCATCTTTGTGCTCGACAATCCTAAGAAATCGCCGTTGTGCGTCGCGGACGATTCTGCCTAGCCCTTGTGGATTATCTTTGGCGAGGGTTCCGAGCAAGCATGCCGGGCGGATCGACGCAAATAAGCGAAGTAGCGTGGAAATCGAAGATGCCTGAATCAGAGGCGAATCGCCCGCTACGATCAAAACAGGGCCATTGACGCCCTCCAAAAGTTCGCGACACATTTGAACTGCATGTCCCGTTCCCAATTGCTGGGCCTGAAGTGCAAATTCGACTCCAGAGCGACCGTTCAGCTCGCTTCGGACCAAATCGTCTCGATAGCCGACGACGACAATTTTTTTTTGGATTCCAGCCGCCTGCAAAGCATCCAAAACCCAATGGATCATCGGGCGTCCAAGGACTGGAAAAAGGACCTTCGGAAGTTCGCTTTTCATCCTTGTGCCTTTACCGGCACCCAGGATGATTGCGGTACATGCGTCTACCATCAATAACTCTCTAAAGATTAGCAATCTAAAAAGGTGACTGGAACCTTCCACAGCACTTTTTCAAAACTCAAGGAATCGTATCTTAGCGATCCTTCAGAGACTTAACAGATTGCCTAGCCCGAATTAAGAAATCGGCTTTCGGTTCACCGGTCGCCAAAAAGATCGGCTGTCCGATGGTGATGGAACTGAGCAGCGGAACAGGTAAGACCTCTCCACGAGGCAAAATCCGATTCAGATTTTCCATGTAGACGGGAACGAGTTCTAAATCAGGGCGTTTCTTAGCCAGGTAATAAAGCCCACTTTTAAAATCCGCCATTTCGCAATCCGCCGATCGACCACCTTCTGGAAAAACAATCAGTGAGTGAACGTCGCCAATTTCGCGGATCATCAATTCCACCGGACTTTGATGGACCTTGATTTCCTTCCGATCGATCAACAGCGCATTAAAGGATCTCGCCAAGTAACGGTGAAACGCCGTCCGCCCCCAATAGTCGAGCGCTGCCACCGGACGTGTCAGATTTCGAATCTCTCGAGGCAAAGCCGACCAAAGCACGACCGCGTCTAAATGACTCGTGTGGTTGGCAAAATAGATTCGTTGGCAAGTATCCGGTTGGCAATCGATCCATCGAACGGTATAGCCACTCACCAATTGCGCAACGGTTGCAATGGTAGCACCGGTAAGTCGTGGTAGAATCGAAGGCAACGTATCCTTCGACGGCCAGAAAGACCGAGCGATATTCCAATGATCAATCGCAGCCACGTTGAAGTACCTTCAAGTCATCTCGCGAAGCATTCGTTCTAATCGCTTCACCTGAATTCGAACCGTTTCCAGATCTGGATAGATTGACAATGCTTGTCGAAATACAGCCAGGGCTTTATGCGGTTCGTCCTGTTCTAAATAACACTGACCTAGCCCAACATAAGCCATATAGCCGAATCGCGAAAGACGGACGGAAGATTGGCAGTCATCGATTGCTGAATAAATATTGCCAAGATTGAAATGGACCAACGCACGGCGGCAATAGCCTTCCGGCAATTCCGGATAATATTCGATAAAGTCATCGGCGACTGCCAACGCCTGTTGCATCTGATCTGCTTCGATCAACAAAAGAAGCTTTTCGAGAAAAAATCTGGCCCGCAGCTCGGATGCCCTATTCCAAAGACTCTTGATGGCATCGTCAGCTACCAACCGGACTCGTCGGTCATGATCGCAAAGCAATGGACCAATCGCTTCGATCGACTCGATATCGCCTAGCATTCCGATGGCGAGCACCGAAGCTCGACGGACTAACGGTTGAGCCGCGTCGACCAGTCGATAGAGTGTATCGAGCGAATATTGGTTGGCGATCGCTGCAACGAACTGCGGACTATTTGCATCGGTCAAATAAACTTGATATGCCCGTAGCAAGCTTGGATAACGGGCGGCTTTTTGATTCATCGTAGGCTATACTTGAGAAGTGAATACAAGGCGTGTCGCGCAACCAAAATTTATGACAATCGAACTATTACAAACTATCAGTGTAATTGGATCATGGGGTAACGACAATGTATCCGTCAAATCAAATCATGAGCAATTACTCGTTGACTTCCCCAGTTGCGTTAATGGCTTGCCAAAGTTCATGTAAGTATTTCGGCATTTTTTGCTTCTTTTTCAGTTTGCCATCTTTCTTATACGCGCAAGCCCAACTACACCCCTACGATAATTCAAGATTCTTAACTGCCCATTCGACACTTCAGCAACCATCGGCCCATACGTTCGAACGCGTGACTTTGCGTAGTGCCATCAATCACATGCAATCGGCGTTTAACGTCGTAATCTGGCTCGATAGACGAGTCGATTCAGAACAACTCGTTACGCTTCCGGTCGGACAGCGAACACATTTCAAATGCATCGAACTGCTTTGTTCACAAACAAATACCGAGATCGCCTGGTTGGAAAATATTCTCTATATCGCCCCGTCAAACCAGTCCCCCAAGATTGAAACCGCCTTCTGGAATTTGGCGATGAATCGATCGACAGATCTTTGGCGCAAAAAGGGCCCGTCGATTCAGTGGAAGATTCCGAGTGAAGTTGCAAATGTATTTGCACAGTGCGCTCGATCGCTTCCTATCCAGATAAAGGGCTTGGATCGCATCGAGCACGATTTATGGGGGGCCGCCAAGCTTCCGGATGCTTCGCTCGCGGCACAGTGGTCATGTTTACTATCGGGCTTTGATTGCAGCATCGAAGTAAAGAATCGCCAGCAATGCTTGGTGATTGAAATGCCACTTGCCGCAGATGTCACGTTCAATTACCCTCCTCAAATCAAAAAGATCAAGCCTGATCGACTTGAAACATGGCGAGCAAAATGGACGACCGCTCAAATCAACTCGCTTAAAAATGGAACGGTATCGATCACCGCGCCCGTCGCTGCACATCGAGAGCTGATCGTGGTGTCAACAACGCCCAAGGTTGACCCTCGCAACCAAACTCCAGCATTCAATGACTCCCGCTATACTCTTCAATTTCAAGGTGAAGCCGAGAAGTTGATCAGCACGCTTATGAAACAAATAGGCTTGACGATCGAACCGTGGCCGTTGCCCGATAACCTGAAGAGCATGCAGATCAAAATCGAAGTCGAAAATGTTTCGCTCGATCAATTGCTCGACAAGCTTGCTGCTCAGATCCACTATTCGATCAAGCGAGATGGAGTAAACATAACACTCGAGTCGTCAGCGAAGTGAGCGGCAAAGCGCTAGCCGGCGGTCTTCTCTCCAAATTTTAAGAGCCGGGCTCGGTTGGATCGCCGAGAAAAATGTTGATCGCTAGTCCGATCATCGACGTAGCGTTGATGCCCATGTGAACAACGAGGCTCGGCCAAATGCGGTTGGTCACGCGATATAACCATCCCAGCGCGATTCCAAGTACCGAAAGCGGAATCCAACTCATCCCATACGAATAATGCACGACTCCGAACATGATGCCGCTGACAAAGATCGGCCACAACGGAAGCGATGACTCTGTTTCGTCTGTCGAATTTTGTTCAGTTCGACCAACCAAAAGTTTTTCGATCGTAAACGATCCTTTCGACATCGACTCTAAGAAACCTTGCAAGAGAACTCGAAATGCGAACTCTTCGCCGATCGGAGCTAAGATCACAGCCATAAAGATCGCGGGAAGTAGCATCCAAGGATTTTCTTTCGACATCTCCAGAATCGGATGGGAATAGTCTTGTCCGCTCGATACGGTTACGACCATCATGAGTAGATACACCGGTGCGACCAATACGATGAAGGCTACAAAACCAAGTCTCAAATCCTTAAACCATTGTTGAATGGACCAACCGAGCGAGGAGACTCGAACACCACATCGCAGCACAATAAAGACTGTCACGATAACGATTGCCAGCGTTTGAACGGTAGAAATCCAAGCCATCATTGGCATTTCGAGTTCTTGGTCTGGCACGATCGGCGGTCCGATCTGCAAAGCAATTCCGCTGGCTAGGGCGAAATACTGAAGTCCCACCACGACGATAACGGTAAATAATAGATCAACGAGCCCCCAACGCTGCATTCGACGCGGTTCTGGATTCGGCAAAACCTGCTGACCCGTCCACCATAGAACAAGTCCGCTCAACCATAAAGAGATCGATGCCGCAAACAGCCCCAAAATAAACAAGCCAAAGACGACGTGCGGCCAAGCGACTACTGGGATCTCGGACTGTTGCATTGCTTCTACTGACTATGCTCGCATTTCGCGAGACAAGGATCGGATCGGGATCGCTCTTACGGAATCGCAATCATAAAACGATACGACCGTTACTTCAACGACCACTGAGTATACCCTTGATGGTAACCAAAGTGTCGGCTCCATTGTGGTGTAGAACGCGGGCCAAACCAGCCATACGAATAAGGCTGAATAGAATGCGATTCGTAGTAGGGTTTTTCGGTTGGTTGCTGGGTCGTCGAGTAAGGTAGATGCTTCCCCTCATGCTTTCCAACCGGTCGCGGCAGGATCTGGTACATCGTCGCGGATGCAGTAACGTTCGTCCAAAGAGGATCATTTTCTTGGGCGTTCGACGATGCTGCCAAGAGCGGAACTGCCGCGATCACGACTGCGAACATCGAATAACCGGCTAAGTTGCCGAAATGAATGCGCATTGGAATTGTTGTGTATAGGTGTTGAACTGACGAATCTGTCTCGTTAATCGTCAAAGTCATCCGATCAACGTGAGCGGAAATACCGCCTACTTGCAATTGAACGTCGCTAGATTTTAACGGCATGAACAAAACTGAAGTTCATTTCGAAGCCTCGCACCCATTTTAACGATCGTATTTACCGCAAAGTCTTCATTTCTCCCGAATTCAACCAATCGATCTTGTCTTCGTCAGCCGATCTCCAGTAATTGGATGTAAAGACGGCGATGGCCGAGAGGCGATTTTGCTGTCATTCGTAAAGTGTTTTTTCGACTCGACGTTTTACCGTCAACGATAGATTTCGTGAAATACCCTATGCTCAAGTGTCATGATGTAATACGGTCGCCTTTCCAATTGGCTGCTTTCGAGCAGTCGCGGCGGAACCCTGTTCTGTTTTCAGTGGTTCGCCAGTTCTGAGTCCAGCGTCGTACCCATCATCCCGCTCGTGGGTTTCACGAGACTCCGCTGAATAAAGCGTCGAGTTTGCGGGATCATTGCTTCGCCAAGCATGGAGGGCTTGAAGCATGGGTATGGAATGGATTGCTACTTTTCTCTTAATCGCGATCGTCGATTCATCATCTTCATCATCGGTTTGTTCCGAAGAAGTCGATCTGATTGAACTGAATCATTTTCACGATTGCCTTGGCCGACATGTTTACGACCAAGTGATCTTTTATGAATGGTCATCGGAGCTCAACCAATATCATGTTCGCGCATGGTGCTTGGTCGAGGAACGTGAGCCGACCAGTCGCCGACCGACTCGGACGTATTCCGACAATCGATACCATGTCCGATGGCATGATCGCGATCAAAATCTAAGTCGGCGAATTTCCAGCCAACATTTTCGTGAGAGTTGGACTCAGGTCGATCCCGAGCGTGCCAACAAAAAGCTGCTCGACGAACGCTCGCGAACGGCGCTGGTTAAACGCACTATCGAACGTCCGAAACCGGTCCAAGAAACGGTGGAAACGCCGCTCGATTCCAGCATCGCTCAGCAGCAAGAGGACACGAACTTAGTCAAACGATAAAACGTTGCCGATAAATCCAACGACGGTATCCGGCGGCGATGATCGCGATGAGCGTAATTTCACTCATCACCTTGCCTGTTTTGGCAGGCATTCGATCGAACTCAGGCTTCGCCTAATGAAAACAAACGCTCGGAACGAGAATGAATTTCCTTTCATGAGCTTTTACACCACGCTTGTTCGACGGGTCCTATTTCGCATTGATGCCGAGAAGGCTCATCATTGGACGATTGAGGCATGTCGGTTCGCTGGAATGCTCCCGATCGCCCCGAGGATCGCTCGACGCTGTTTCGAATTCAAGGCCCCGGAATTAGAGACAGAAGTCGCCGGCCTAAAATTTCCCAATCCGATCGGTTTGGCAGCCGGCTGGGACAAGAGCGGTCGAGCCCTGAAAATTCTCGATAATCTCGGCTTCGGCTTCGTCGAGCTCGGATCGATTTCAGCTCGTCCTTCCGTTGGCAATCCAAAGCCACGTTTATTCCGCTTGCCTCAAGATCGCGCCATTGTCGTCAACTATGGCTTACCCAACGATGGTGCTGAGGTTATCGCGAATCGTATTGCGTTGCATCGAGGCCGCAACCCTGTTGGTATCAACATTGTCAAAACGAATGATGGTCCTAACGCGTCCAAATGTTCTGATGACGAAATCTTAGGCGACTATGTACGAAGCGTTTCACTAACGCATCGCTACGCAGACTATTTGATGCTCAACTTGAGTTGTCCGAACGCAAAAGGCGGAAAGGATTTTTTTGCCATCCCCGGCAGTATTTCAAGGTTGCTAGAACAGCTTTCTCCGTTCGGTATCACTTGTCCGGTGTTTCTCAAAGTCACGCCCAATCCGAATTCCGTAGAAATCGAGCGATCGATTGCCGAAGCGGATCCATTTGCCTTTGTACGAGGCTTCATGTTTAATCTTCCCACCGGGAAGCCCGCCTCGTTGAAACTCGCGACCCCTAGAACAGTGCTCGAAAACATGCCGGGAGCCGTCTCAGGACAGCCGGTTTCGGAGCTAATCAATACGTGCATCCGAGAGCTGTATCTTCGAATGCCTCGTCATCGATTTTCTATCATCGCCGCAGGTGGTATTTTTAATGCGGAAGACGCATACCAGAAAATTCGATTAGGTGCGTCACTTCTCCAGATTTACACGGCGCTCATTTATGAAGGTCCGAGCGTTGTGAAACGCATCAATCGTGACCTTCGAGCACTCTTGATACGCGATGGTTTTCAGAATGTCGGTCAAGCTGTTGGTAGAGAATTCGAGTAATTAAAAAACGGCTCTTCCGCAGAAACTGTGGGTGGTTTTCGTGATCCGCAATCGATTTTAGCCGTGAAATACAAGGAAAACACTGGACTGAGTGATTGCAAAAACCAAGGTTCGCTTTCTGATCGGAAATGCTTACCCAAAAAATTGCTATGGTTTGGATGGTGCAATGAGTTTGGCGGATGGATTTACAAGGGATGGCTCCG
>Ga0163150_10001725_pt1 | contig 35825 bp, 23 predicted proteins | sample OliLakLV19P2IB_FD_148628 | JGI IMG/M metagenome (GOLD analysis project Ga0163150, IMG submission 148628) | Freshwater microbial mat bacterial communities from Lake Vanda, McMurdo Dry Valleys, Antarctica - Oligotrophic Lake LV.19.P2.IB | ecosystem: Environmental > Aquatic > Freshwater > Lake >... | reverse complement strand
GACCTGGGCCCCGCGCACGGCAACAGATGTTGAAAGCCCGGTGGTCAGCGGGGGCCCGCCGGGAGGCGGCGTCGCCTACGTGTTCCGCCACGGCCGAACGCCCCTGGATCACCCGCAGGGCAGAGCCTGGCCCTACATGATCCGCATCCGCTACCGCATCCAGGACACCCGCGGTGAGCTGCTGGGCGACCGCAGCCTCGAAGGCACGAGCGACACCAGCAACGTCGGCAAATGGTTCGAGCAGATCATCAAAGTAAGACGCGATTGATCCGGGTGGCCGTCCCCCGTCAGGCGGGAGCGGCCGGCAACAGGATGGATATTCAACGTGACCCTTGAAAGGAGCTCACCGATGGAACGCAACACAGAACTAGGCCGCGGCCGCGTCGAGGCGTGGACCGACACCAATGTGGGAAGAGGGTGTCAGTCGATTCCTGGCGCGGCCGCGCCCGGCCGGGGGCAGGCCCGGCCTGCCATCCGGCAGCGGCGCGAGTCGACGGGATCGGCCTTGATCCTCGTGCTGGTCTGCCTCGTGATGATGGTGCTGCTGGGCACCGCTTACGTGCAGGTCGCCCGCGTGGATCGTCGCGCCACCCGCCAGCTCACCGGCGTCAACAACCTCGAGAGCATCCGCAGCGCGATCATCGCCTACATGTCCAAAATCCTCAAGGAGGACATGATGGACGCCAGCGGCGCGTTCTTCACCGCCGCGGATTTCGATGAGTTCTACGACTACCCGTTTTCCAACTACGACACGGGCATTACGTACCCCGTTAAGCGGGTCAGCCCGGACGAACCGTCCCAGACCGGCACCACCATTGGAAATGGAAATGCCGTCGGCGGCAAGTTCGACGATACCTGGCTGGCATCGACTTACATCGACATGGAGTCGCGCGACTACCCGAGCTGGAATCACCTTTCCAACCTCAACGGCGTGTACCTGAGGTTTCCAAAAAATGCAGGTGGCAAGATCGAGGAAATCGCGACGACTGTCTCAACTTACGATGTCGCGGATCCGCTGACAACGCTAAGTTGCGATGGTCTGGGGGAAGTCTATATAACCGGTAACGGCACTATCGTTCCTGGTGTCCTTGAGTATGACTATCCGCCGTATGCCGCGACGTGGCCTAACAGTAGTCCCACTACTCCACCGACGAACGGCACGCAATCGTGGGCGATTGATTACGAGAACTCCAATTGGCACCCGCACGGCGTCGACGCCGATGGCGACGGCATCCTCGACTCGCGCTGGACCTGGGCACCCGAGGAAGTGCGGCAGATCGGCGGCACGTCCTACGTCGTCGCGTATCGCATCGTCGACCTCAGCTCCATGCTTAACATCAACGTGGCGACCGGCGCGACCGGCGACGGCACCGCGGTGCCCAGCACCGCCGAGTCGCCGCGCGGCTATTTCCCGACCGAGATCGACTTCACCCGCCTCTTCAGCCGTGCCCACAACGCCAGCGCCACCTGGAGCGGCGACGCCAACGGCATCGCTTCGTCCATCATGAAGCAGCGGACGATGCACGGCTCGCCCCTGCCGACCCCTCCAGGTATCGCCCAGTTGCCCACCGTCGACGGCTTGGCCGTCTGGGGTTCCGTCGTCCCGACCAAGGCCGAGGCGTGGCTCCGCGATGATTTAGGCGCCCGCGTCTGGGCCCGGACCAATCGTTTCACCGAAGATACCGAAAAGGAGCTGCGGGCCCGCGGCGGTCTGGCCACCGATTACACCTGCGAAGTGGAAAACACCTCGCCGATCCTGTTCCGTCAGGCCCGTACCGCCACCCAGGAAGACAAGTGGTTCAACGTGCCCTCGTCGCCGGCGATGTCCTGGCCGGCGAGCGCCCGCGGCATGCACCGCTACATGTCCGGCCACGAATACTCGCTCAACGAACTTCAGACCAACGACACCCGTCTCTTCCCGGAGCTGCGCCACCTGGTCACCACCATGAGCGCCACCGCCGTCCACGCCGATCAATACACCGGCGTGGGCGTCACCTCGCAGGGCCGGCTTCAATACGACCTGGTCTATCGCCGCGAACGGATCGGGTCCGAAGCGGCGGCCAACGAAATCGCCCTCCGCATGACCGCCATCCTGTCAATCGCGTCGCCCATGTACCTCGGCCTTACCGGCGGTGATGTCACGACCATCCGAGAAATCTCGTCCCACTTCGCCGCCAATATCATTGATTACTCGGACCCGGATCACCTGCCGACGAAGGTCAACTCCCCCGACGCCCCCAGCCGCAACCTGTTCGGTCTCGAGCGGATGCCTTTCCTCCGCGAGGCCTACATCCAGGCCGGCTACGAGAGCGACGTTACCGGCATGGATGCCGCCACCATGATGACTCCGGTATGGAAGGAATGGAAGCTGATCCCCGACACGGCGTCGTACGTGATCGAGATCGGCAACCCGTTCGACAAGACGTGCAGCCTCTACGGCGGCAGCTTGGGCGTGAAGATCCGCGTCCGAGTGTTGCAGGGCGGTATGGACCAGGTCGGCACTCAAAATGTGGGTTATGACGTCCCCGCTGGAACGGTCTACAACATGCCCCCGCGCGACGCCGACGGCCCCGAGGAGCAGATGGTGCTCTACGCCAGCGGAGCGACCCCGGTCACCGAGGACGGGGTGGCCCACAACGACGTGTCGACGTCGCTTAAGCTGACGGACGCGGGCTTCTATCAGGCGAATCAGCTCCACAACATCAACATCCCGCTGCCGACCACCGCGATCAACGGTCAGCCGATCGAGATCCATCTTCTGGTCAAGACCGCCGAGTCCATCGGCGGACCCAACGACGACGGGTTTATCACGTATGATCGCCTGAAGCACGCCGGGTTCAATCTTCCTGTGAAGTACAACGACGCGGCCGCCGAGCACGGCGACGGCGTCGCGAAGGTGCAGGCCCACGGTCAGGCCGCCATGATGCGCGACGGCCGCAAGATTCGCTATATCTCCAACGTCGGCGTCAACTCCCGCACCCAGCCGCCCAACCTCGCCGCCTCCAGCTTCTCCCAGAACAACAGCGGCAGCGCCAAAGTTTCGACGTTCGCCATGGACGACAAGGGTATCCCCGGCGACACCAATATCGACAAGATGCAGCTCGCCCACGCCAACCACCAGATCTTCAACGTGGCCGAGCTCGGTTATATCTTCATGTACGGCTTCGTCGAGGAAGCCGATGGCGACTTCCCCTCGCGCTTCAGCGGCATCAACGGCGAGAAGCCGATCAAGTTGATCGGAACCGGCGGCACCGCCACCGAACTCAACTGCGAAGCCCGCCACTTCCTCTCCATGACCGACCCGGCCGGGACCGTCGTCATCCCCGCCAACAACATCAAGCTCCCGCACATGTGCATGGTCCTGGATCAGTTCACCACCATCAGCCCGCGCTGGGACGGCGAAGACAACGACCTCATCAACAGCCACGACGACAGCGAATACGAGCAAGTGGTCCCCGGCCGGTTCAACGTGAATACGACCCCCGCCTGGCTGCTGGCCATGACCTCGCCGATCCCCGAGCCGATGGCCGACGTTCAGGCGTTTTACCAGGCGATTTGCGAGTACCGTGACCGCCCCGTCACCCGCAAGGATCAGATCGGCTTCACCAACACGGCGTTCCGCAACGACCACGAAAGTGAAAAGGGCATCCGCAGCATCGGTGAGTTGATGTTGATCAAGCGGCGTATCAGCACCACCGCTGCGAACCAAAGCACCACGCGTTACGCCGATGGCGCGGCGTTCGGGGACGTTGCCCTTCGCCACTACCCGCACCCGGACACCGCCGCGGCGGACGCCCCGATCTATACCGACGAGTACGCCGCCCAGGAGCGAATGGCTCGCTTCCAGTACCTGGCGACCACGCTGACCACCCGCAGCGATACGTTCTGTGCGTATGTCGTCGTTCGTGGTTATGACTCCACCAACTTCGCGACAGCGCCACTGGAGACGGATCGCTTCTTCGTCATCCTCGACCGCTCGGGCGTGGTCGACCTCAACTCGCCGGTGGTGGCGACGCCCAAGTCAGGTCAGAAAAACTAAATTCCGCCCAAGGCGGAGGCCCAATCGTGGGAAGGGGCGGTCGTGGCGTGTGCCGCGGCCGCTCTTTTTTTATGGATGGATGGGTGCCGCTGACAAGCCCGGTGCCACGGGTCGGCTCGACGACCCGTGCTCTGGGGCACCTGCGTCACGGGTCGCCGAGCCAACCCGTGGTACCGGAGGCAAACGCCACGTGTTGAGATATTTCCGCTACCAAGCCGACAGCGGACGGCCCGTGGCATCAAATCATCACGCCCGCGCCTGCTCGTGCCGCAACTGCCCGCACGCCGCCGCGATGTCCCGGCCCCGGCTGGCGCGGATGTGAACGTTCACCTGTGCCGCCCGCAAGATGCGTTGAAACTCGTGAACATCACCGGTCGCCGGCCGGTCGTAGGGCAACCCCTTGACCTCGTTGTACCGGATTAAATTAACATTCGCCCGCAACCGCTTTGCCACCCGCGACAGCTCCCGCGCATGCTCCGGCCGATCGTTGACCCCGCCCAGCAGGATGTACTCGAGCGTGATTTCCCGGCCGGTCTTCTCAAAGTAGTAATCGCCGGCGTCGAGGAGCTGGTCGATGGTCACATACTGCGCCCACGGGATCAGCTCGCGCCGGACCTCGTCGTTGGGCGCGTGCAGGCTGATCGCCAGCGTCACCGGGATCTCCAATTCCGCCAGCCGCCGCATCTGCGCCGGCAGCCCGACCGTGCTTACCGTGACCCGCCGCGCTGAAATGCCCAGGCCCCACGGCGCCGTGATGATGCGGATCGCCTTCACCACCTCATTGAAGTTCGCCAGCGGTTCGCCCATCCCCATGAAGACCACGTGCGTCACCCGTTCGACGCCCGGCAGCGCGCCCAGCCGCCAGACCTGCTCGACGATGCGGCCCGCGCTGAGGTTGCCGTCCAGCCCGCCGAGGCCCGAGGCGCAGAACCGGCAGCCGACCGGGCACCCGACCTGGCTCGAGATGCAGGCCGTGCGCCGCCGCGGCTTGCCTTCGCCTTTGGCGTTGTCCGCCGGGATTAGAACGCACTCCGTCTGCCGGCGCGGGTCGTCACCCGCGCCATCACCGTTTTCCGAAAGAATCGGCAACGCGAGAGGCTCTAGGGAGAGAGCCGGCAAGTCTCCCGCCTGGGCCGCCGCCAAATCACCATCGTCCCACTGCAACAGCAGCTTCTGAACCCCATCGGTGGCGACCTGATGCCGCACCACCCGGGCGCTTAGGAAGCGGAATAATTGCGCCAGCTTGTCCCGATCCGCTCTGGAAAAGCTCGTCATCGCGGCGGCATCAGTCGTATGCTTCGCATAAACCCAATCGACGAGTTGGGCGGCGCGATACCCCGCGAACCCGTGCTGGCCGAGCACCTCTTTGAGTTCATCGAGGCCGAGGTTGAAAATATGAAGGGGGGGATTCACGGGCTAAATATAAAACTTGAAGATAAGCACGGTCGCCGCCGACCAGGCGGCCAGGACCACCACGGTCAATGCCTCGCGCCGGGGCGTCGACGGACTTCGCATCAGCAGGAACAGCGTGAACGGGATCATGTAATAACGGGCATGAATCATCCAGGATGGCGCCAGGAACAACGCGCTGGCGGGATAAAGGATCAATTGCCACCGGTGGCGGAGCGGCGTGACGCAAAGGCTCAGCACGGTGCCGGCGATCACCAGATAAAACATCACCTCCCACAGCGCGGATCGGGTGACCGAGGTGGTCACCCGGTTCACCAGCATGTGCTGCATCGCCAGATGATAGGGATGATCGGTCTCGAAGGTGAGCCGCAGCAGGACGTAGCCAAGGGCGAGGACCGCGAGAATCCACGGACGCCGCTTCGTCCAGGCGAAAGCCTGCTTGAGATTGCCCAAGTGAAGCGGGACAAACAGAACGCCGCATACAAAGAGGGCGGTGAATATATTTTCGGTGTGAAACTGGAAGGAAGGGTGCATCGACTTGTCGCCCATGGCGACGCCGCCGTTGAGCAGGTAAAAGGCGACGAACGCGGCCATGCCCAGCAGAAAGGACCAGCAGGCCCGGCAGCATCGCAGCACGGCGTCGAAGGTGATTCGGGGCCCGAAATGCTGGAAGTAAATTGAAGCCATTACAAAGGCGAGCCAGATGATGTTGTTCTGCCTCACCGCCATGCTGGCGATGGCGGCCAAGCCCGCGGCCGTGAACGAGCGCCGCTGCGCAAACCAGAGGCTGAGCAACAGAAGCGTCATTGAAAACGCATCGGTGTACACCATGAACAAATAGGGAAACAACACCGGCAAAAAAAAGACCTGAAGCGTTCTCAGCGCCCGGATGGGAGGCGGGAGCTGCGCGAGCAGCAGGTAAGCGAGCCAGATCGCGGGCAGCGAGAGCACCGTGGAGATGATGCGGTAGGCGGTCAGGCCCTCGACGCCGGTGGCCTTGGCGATTGCCGCGACCAGCGCGTGGTAAGTGGGCGGCATGACCAGGGCGGGGTCAACTTTGGTGCCGCCGGCACGGTACACGTCGATCTGCGGCGCGTTGTGGCGCTCGTCCTCCAAGTAGCCCCGCGGGTCGCTGGGCGTCGGCCACGGCAACGCCAGCAGCGCGAGCCGGATCACCACCACCAGCGAGACGATGGCCACGACGATCGCGCCCCAACGGCGTTGCGCTGGAAGCAGGGCGGGGGCGTCGATGGCGTCGACATGGCTCATGGTGTGGTCGCGTTCGCGGCGGCGTGCTGAAAGACCATGAAGGCGTCGGACCGCAGGACCTTACGCCCACGAAACTCAAAACCCTGGCTTTCGATGGCTTGGGTTGTCAGTCGATCGCCGAGCATTGCTTCGGGAACCACCAGGGTGCCGACGTTATAGGCTTTGCAAAGTATCAACAGCGAAGGGTCGTTATCCGGCAGGAACGAGTAAACCAGCGGATACCGCCGATGGGTGTAATCAAACGCGATCCAATACGGGGCCGCCAGCACGGTGCCTTGTGGATGGTTTAATGTGTCGAGAAAGGCATTGTCCTGCTCGGCGCGATCGTCGCCCATGACGACCTGCGGCCCGGCAACTCGCGATGTCATGATGCTGCCAGCGACAAGCGCCGCCGCGAGAATCCCTGCGACCTTCCACCGCAGGCGCGCATTTTCGAGTTCGATCCAACGACCGATCACGGGCGCCACCGCGAGAGCTAGGAACGGGAATGTATACATCGCGACGCGCGTGAACTTATACCCGGGGACTTCGTAAAGGCCGACGATGATCGCAATGGACCCAAGTCCGAGCAGTCCATAGGCCAGGGGGAGCAGCGTCGTCCGCCGCCGCGCGATCCCCGTGGTAATGGCGACGGCCGTGAATGCAATGATCATTACTGCCGCGACGCCCTCGGGAGACGCCACCCGCGTCGTCAGGAGTTGCATCAACTCGCCGAGGTTGGCCTGCCATTTCGCGGCCCAATCGGAGAAGGTGCCGCCTGCCGGGGGTGGCGCCGTGGCGTCGCCGTAATTGAAAGTGAACTGCGTGGAAGGGACCACCTTGAACTGGATCAGGCCCGTCGCATACTGCCACTGTTGGACCAGCCAAAGCGTCACCACCGACGCGGCCCCTGTCGCAAGCAGCTTAACCCAGCGCCTTGCGTCGTCCCGGCGGAACCCGGCGGCGAGCATCGGCAACACCAGCAATGAGGACGTTTCGCGGAACAGGAACGGAATGATCAGCAGCACCGGGGTCGCCAAGTTCCTGAACCGCGGCGGCACCAGCAAGTGGATCGAGAATGCCGCCAGGCAGGCCGCGGTAATACTGAGTTCCGACATGGCGGTAAACGCGTAAAAAAAGTTGCCTGGAAATACTATAAATAAAAAGGAAGCGATCAGCCCCACGGCCGGGCCGGCCAGTCTGCGGCCGATCCAGTAGGTCAACACCGCCGACAATAGATAACCCGCCAGGCTGGGCAGGAGTGATTGAACGTCCCCGAATCCAAACAGCCCGTAAAAGGCCGCCAGGGCGCAGAAATAGCCGGGCATATACACCCGCTGGCTTCCTCCAGGAATCAGCGCCGGCATGATGACGGAGGAACGAAGCTCGCCGGAGTCGACTAACGTCTTCGCGGTGGTGGTGTAATAGACCTGATCGACCAAGAGCGTCCATTGACCGTTGATATGAAGCCGGCCCGGATCGTAATACCGTGAATGGACCGCGAGCATCCCGGTTGCGACGATCGCCACCGCCACGCAGCCCGACCAGGTTGGATGGTCCAGAATCCTCATTTGATGCCGCCCGATGTTGCAATGAGATGATGACGTGTGTCCGCCGCTACGACGGCCGCGTCGGCGCCAGGAACATCGTCCCCACCAGGATCAGGCAAGTCCCGACCCAGACTTTCCATGTGACTGCTTCTCCGAGAAAGATGACGCAGAAGATAGTGACCAATAACGCCGAGCCACAGGCGATTGGGTAGGCATAGCTCAAATCAAGCTTGGATAGGCAAGCAACCCAACATACGAATCCCGCCACCACCATCGAACCCGCCAGAACCCCGCGCCAAAGCTTGTCCGGCGCCATCAATAGTGAGAAACGGGACACCTGTGCGTCGCCGCCGTTCAGGTCCATCACCAGTCGCTTGATGATCACCTGGCTCACCGTCGCCAGCAAAATGGATGCACCCAGCAGCAGATTTCCCGTCATGAACTTGGACATAAGTCTTTCCCGTCGCGATCGGATCAAGGCTTCTGGCAGCAGAAGATCAGGTGACTGTGTTCGCGGATGGTTTCCTTGATGACGAAACCCTGGCTCTTGATGTCTTCCTCGAAGTGGGGCGCATCGATCGTGCTTTCCTCGACGTTCCACCGGTCGCTGAACCGGAAGCGGCGAAAGACGAGCGACACCGCTTTGTATGCAGCGATCATGCCCTTGAAAAAAAGCCGCGTCGCCCAAGTCATCGAGGTTCGGTCGAACTCGACGACGACGAATCGGCCGCCCGGCTTCAGCACGCGGGCCATCTCGCCGAGCGCGCCGCGCTTGTCCTCGATATTCGGAAACAGTCCCGCGCAGGTGACAACGTCGAACGACGCCGACGGATGCGGCAGCTTGCGGACGTCGCCCTCCATGAAGGTCACGTTTGTTAGTTTGCGGGCGGCCGCCTGTTTGTTGGCGATCTTGAGCAGGCCGGTGGATGCGTCGAGGCCGTGCAGGTCCCAGTTGGGGTTGCGGAGGCCCAGGCCGATCGTAAACAGCCCGCTGCCGCAGGCGCAGTCGAGCAGTTTGTGGCTCTGCCCATCCTCGAGCCACGCCCCCACGCGCCGGACGAGCGGGCCGCTGTAGTTATCGCGCCAGAAGTGGTAGGCGGGCGCCTGGAAGTTGTACCAGGCGGAAAGTCGCTCATGATTGATCACGTGGCCTCCGATCATCGCGACCCGGGTTATCGGGTCACGCAAGCAGACATACTCCATAGAATCGGCCTGATCCCACCTGCAATTGAACCCGGCTGCTGAGCGCTCGCCCGCCTGGCGACGCGCGTCCGGCGATCGGGCTGGCCGCGGGCCATTCTATGGGTACGAAATTGCCCGCTCAAATGATCGCCGCCGCGTGGCGAATGATTATTCCGACGGCGGCGCGGAAAAGACGGTGGGCAGCCGCGTCGATACAATGGATGTCTTTCCGAGCGGTATCCAGGCCCGCGGCCCGATGGCAGGTGCATCGGCCGTGTGGAGGAGGCAACGCTGTGGCCATTGAGATTCTCGGCGCCATCCAGTCGAACTACATCCCGTGGAAGGGTTACTTCGATTTCATCAAGGAGTCGGACGTCTTCGTGTTCTACGACGACGTCGATTACACGCGCAAGGACTGGCGCAACCGCAACAAGGTCAAGACGCCGCAGGGCACGCACTGGCTCACGATCCCCGTCCGCCCGCCGGTCGGCCAGAAAATCTGTGAGGTCACCATTACCGATCACCAGTGGCAGAAGAATCACTGGCAGAATCTCGTCCACTATTACAGCAAGGCGCCGTTTTTTCACCTCTACAAACACTTCTTCGAGGAGTTCTACTGCAAGACGCAGTGGACGAACCTTTCGGAGCTCAATCACTACCTGATCAAGACCATCTCGAAGGAGTTTCTCGGCCTCAAGACCGAGTTCGTCGACTCCCGTACGCTTGGATTGGCCGGCGATCAGCTCGACCGCGTGATCGACATGGTCAGGAAGATGGAATGCAAGACCTATCTGATCGGGCCCGCGGCTCGGTCATATATTCTTCCCTCCCGCTTCGACGCGATCGGCGTCGGCCTGTCATGGAAGGACTACACGGGGTACCCCGACTATCCCCAGTTCTTCCCGCCTTTCGATCATGCCGTCTCGATCCTGGACTTGCTGTTCCATACGGGGCCAGCGGCGCCGGACTATATCTGGGGCGAGGAGCGCGCCAAGGCGAAAGCGGCAACTGGGGCAGTGACGGCGGCGTGCGACGGCCGGCAAGTTATGTAGACCAATGGTGCCGGTCGATCAGCACAGCAGCGATTTGCGATGTCACGTTTTGGCGGCCAGCTTGCGGAAGTAACGGTCGAACGGCGGCGTGGGATAGAGCTGGCGGACATACTCCGGGCGATAGATTCGCAGCGTGTACTCATACAGTGGCCCGCCCATGTCGAGCTCGACGTGGCGCGACAGGTTACGCATCGAGTAATCGAAAATGTCGGCCTCGGGCTGATAGTGCAGATAGCCCTTCATGAACTCGGGGTCGGCGTAGCTGGTCAGGAAGTTAACGCCGATCGCCTTAGTGCACATGCGGTACATCGCGGCCATCATGTCGTGGATGAACGTCTGCCACTCCGCCGGTGAGGTTTCCAGCCGGCCGTTGAAAGTGCCTGAAAGCACGACGAAGTCGTAACGATCGGCCGGGGGGTGGCGGATCACATCGCGATTGAAGAAGGGGCCGGGCGTGAACGTTTTGCGGCAGTGCTCGACGAACTCGTCGAGGACATCGGTGCCCGAGTAAGTGGCGAGCGGGTGCTGGCGGCGGATGTATTCGCCCATGTGGCCGAGGCCGCAGCCGATCTCATGCACCAGGTACGGCCCGGCCTCGTGCTCCCAAAGCCGCTCCATGCGCACGAAGCGCTCGTCCTGCGTTTCCATGTCGCGATAGGCCAAGGCCTGCGGGCTCGTCCCGTGCTCGGCGAGCAGGCGCTGGTAATACTCTTTCTGCTGGTCAATGAGTGACATCGTTAACCTCGCGCGTCGTCAGCCGGATCGCTGATTGCGGTTTGTGATTGATATAAAGGAATGTTCTGGCAAGATATTCAGAGACCATTCCGATGGCGAGCAGGACAACACCGGTCGAGAACAGGACGGAGACAATAATCGCGGTGAAGCCGGGGACATCGACGCCCTGCACGACCTTCACGAAGATGAAATAGAACGCCAGCAGGATCGACGCGATGGACAGCAGTATTCCGATGATGCTGGCCACGCGCAAGGGGAGCACGGTGTAATTGAAAAGCATGTTCATCAGGATGCGCAGCAGGTGCCAGATCGTATAGCTGCTGCGGCGTTCCTGCTGGTTGGCGGCGTGGGTCACGTGGGTGGCGGTGATGCGGTCGGTCAGCCAGGCGAAGTAGACGTCGATGATGATGTCGTGGCGGGTGGCCTTGGCGACCTCCGCGGCGATGGGCGCGGCGATCAGGCGGTACGGCGCGATGTCGAAGTTGATCTTCATCACGACGCGGGGCACGATCATGATCATGCGCGAGCCGAGCCTGCGCCACCACGAGTGCCGGCGTTCCTGCGGGATGCCGTAGACAACGTCGGATCCGGTTGCCTTTGCGTGAGCGAGGAGCTTGTGAAACTCCTCGGGCGGGTGTTGTCCGTCCTCGTCCATGGTGAGGATCTGCTTGCCGCGGGCCAGCCGGAAGCCGGCCAAGGTTGCGTTGTGCTGCCCGAAGTTGCGGGTCAGGCGGGCGCCGAGGACGCGTGGATCCTCCTTGGCCATTTCGCAGACGCGGGCCCAGGAATTGTCCTTGCTGCCGTCGTCGACGAGGATGATCTCGAACGTGCAGCCTAGTTCTTCGAGCGACTTGATCAGCCGGCGGCACAGGTCGACGATGGTCTTCTCTCCGCGGTAAACAGGGATGACGGCGGAGATATCGAGCGGCGCCGTGGCCGGCCCGGCGGCGTGGTGATTCGGGTTCGCGGTCGTCGTTCCCATGGATGAGTTCCGCGGATGCCGTGATCGAGTCGCGCATCCGCCGTGTTGAAAGTCAAGGCTTGAACTCGAGGATCGCGGCCACCACGTCCTCGAGGTCCTGCGGCGTCAGGTCCTTAAAGAGCGGTAGCCGCAGCAGGCAGTCGCTGACGCGCTCGGTGACGGGGCAGTCGCCGGGCTGCCCGCCGAAGGTACGGCCCATCGGCGAGGTGTGCAGCGGCACGTAATGGAACACGGCATAGATGCCGCGCTGCTTCAGGTGTGCGATCAGCGCCTGCCGGGTGGCGAGCGACGGGAGCAGAAGGTAATACAGGTGAGCCGGGTGCTCGCAGTCGTCGGGAATGATCGGCTGGCGGACCCCGTGCTGCTTCGCCCATTGGCGCAGGTGGGTGTGGTAATAGTCCCACACGCCGCGGCGGTCGTTCTGAATCTGGTCGCGGGCCTGGAGCTGTGCGAAGAGCAGGGCGGCGAGAATATCCGAGGGCAGGAAGCTCGAGCCGATGTCGACCCATGTATATTTATCGACCTGGCCGCGGAAGAACTTGGCGCGGTCGGTGCCCTTCTCCCGGATGATTTCGGCCCGCTCCGTAAAGTGTTCATCGTTGATGAGCAGTGCGCCGCCCTCACCGCAGGAAAAGTTCTTGGTTTCGTGGAAGCTGAGCGACGCCAGGCCGCCGATGCTGCCGAGGTGCTTGCCTTGGTACTTGCCCATGAGGGCGTGGGCGGCGTCCTCGACGATCGCGACGCCGTGCCTGGCGGCGAGCGCCGCGAGGCGCTCCATGTCGCAGCCGACGCCGGCATAATGCACGGGCACGATGGCTTTAGTGCGCGGGTTGATGAGCGACGCGGCGCTGTCCACGTCCATATTCAAAGTGTCGGGACGGATGTCACAGAAGCGGATCGTCGCGCCGCGCAGGGCAAACGCATTGGCCGTGGAGACGAAGGTGAACGACGGGACGATCACCTCGTCGCCCTCGGTGATATTGAGAAGGATGGCGGCCATTTCCAAGGCGTGCGTGCAACTGGTGGTCAGCAGCGCCTTGCGCACGCCGAGCACGCGCTCGAGGAGGGCGTGGCATTGCTTGGTGAAATAGCCATCGCCGCTGATATGTCGCCGGGCAAGTGCTTCCATGACCAGGTCATGTTCGCTGCCGACGAAACCAGGCTTGTTGAAAGGGATCCGGATGGGATTAGACGATTCCATGCTCCCATAACCCACCATCGGGCGGCGTCCGATAAGAACTCATCGAAGCGCGGGCACGATGCAGCACACACCGGCTTGATCATCGGCATTCGGGAAGTTTCGCATAAGAAAGGCGAAGCCCGTGAACGACACACCTCGTCGCGGCATCGCGCCGACCGCGCGAATCGCGGGTTGCGACTTTCGATCCGAGCGCTCGCCAGACCCTGGGACCAGCGCCGCGGACGTGATGGACTTACGTCACCAGCACCTGGAACTGTTCGCTGTCGCTGTTTCCCTGGCCGTCGTTGACGGAGACGTTGACGTAGAACTTGCCGGTGAAGCCGCTGGTCGGGTTGATGGTGAGCACGTTCCCGTTGATCGAGAGCACGGCGGGGGCGTTGTTGGCGGCGGCGTTGTGCAGCAGCGCCGGGTTGGTCCAGTACGCGGCGGTAAGCGTGTCGATGAGCGGGTCATTGGCGAGGCCGCCGCCGAGCCAGCGGTACAGCCGGCCGTCGGGCACAATGTAGTACCACGTGTTGTTCGGGCCGCTCATCCACTTCTCCTGCAGGCCGCCCCAGTTGAAATCGTAGTTGCCGTTGAAGGAGAGGCCGAGTTGTTGGTCGTAGTGATACTCGATGGTCTGGGCGGTGGCGGCGTAGGTCAGAGGATCGTTGTTGCCGTCGGTGGCGGAGAGTTGGACGACGTGGTCCTGCGTGCTGGAGTTGATGGTCTGGTTGCCGATAGGGGCGAGGACGGGGGGTTGCGGGGCGGCCTGGATATTGACATTGAACGACCACAGGGCGGGGGCGAGGTCGTTGCCCGCGGCGTCTTCGATGTCATTGGCATCGGGCGCGAGTGCAACATTCACCGTGCCGTTGGCGAGATTGCTGACGGCGAAGCGCCAGGTGTTGTTGCCGATGTTGGTGGGCGCGGTCTTGACGGCGGAGGCGGCGCCGCTGCCGGTGAGCACGAGGTCGGTGACGTCGACGCCGGTGACGGCCTCGGAGAAGGCGACATCAATGTTGGTGACGGCGGAGTTTACCGTAGCTGCGTTGGCCGGGGTTCGGCCGGTGATGGTGGGGGCGGTGGTGTCCGGACCGGTGGAGAGCACGTTGGCGAAGAAGGTTTCGCTGTCGGTTCCGCCGTTGCCGTCACCGACGGTGACGGTGACGGCGAAGCGGCCGGTGAAGGTGTCGTGCGGGTTGAGGGTGAGCGTGCTGCCGCTGACACTGACGACGGCCTGGGCGGCGTTGGCGGCGGCGCTGTGCAGCAGCGCGGGGTTGGCGTAGGCGGCGGTGGAGATCGTATCGATCAATGTTGCATTCGAGGCCGAGCCAGAACCGGCCCAGCGCCAGAGGGTGCCATCGGGCTTGATGTAGTAGTAGACGCCGCCGGTGCCGGGCATCCACTTCTCCTGCAGGCCGCCCCAGTTGAAATCGTAGTTGCCGTTGAAGGAGAGGCCGAGTTGTTGGTCGTAGTGATACTCGATGGTCTGGGCGGTGGCGGCGTAGGTCAGGGGATCGTTGTTGCCGTCGGTGGCGGAGAGTTGGACGACGTGGTCCTGCGTGCTGGAAGCGATGGACTGGTTGCCGATCGGCGCGAGGACGGGGGGTTGCGGGGCAACCTGAATATTGACATTGAACGACCATAGGGCGGGGGCGAGGTCGTTGCCCGCGGCGTCTTCGATGTCGTTGGCGTCGGGGGCGAGGGAGACGTTCACCGGGCCATTAACCAGGTTACTCACGACGAAGCGCCATACGGAGGCCGCGTGATTCTCGTGGCTGGGGCTCAGACCACTGACGTGAACCGGCGCGGAGACCACGGCATTGGCTGCGCCGGCACCGGTGAGGACGAGGTCGGTTACATCGACGCCGGAAACCGCTTCGCTGAACGTGAGCTCGATGGAAACCGAGGACGTGCTGACATTGGAGCCGGGCAGCGGCGAGCGTGACGCGAGCACCGGAGCCGTCGTGTCCGGGCTGACGGATTGGATGGTGACCGCGAACACCTCGCTATCGCTCAGCGCGCCGTCACTGACAGTGACGGTGACAGCAAACTTGCCCATGAACGAGTCGTTGGGGTTGATGGTCAGCGATGAGCCGTTAATGGTGACGACCGCGGGGCCCTGGCCGGGACTTTGGCTGGCATTGTAAAGCAGGGATGTATTGGTCCAAAAAGAAGAATCGAGGGATTCAACAAGCGGATCGCTGGACAGATCGTTGCTGCCACCCCAGCTATACAAACTTCCATCCGGCGTGATGTAATACCATCGGTTATTCACACCTGCGAACCATTTCTCATTGCGACCATAATCGTTGAAAAACTCATCGCCGCCTGTGAACTCAAGGCCCAGACTCGTGTCAAGCGAGTACGCCAATGTTTCGGCGCGAGCGGTATAGGAGACCGGCTGTCCGTTGGGGTCGGTGGCGGTAAGTTGCAGGACGAGATTGGTCGTGCTGTCGGGAATGACCTGGGGGCCAATGGGCGTAAGGGAGGGGCGGCGGGGGCCGGAGCAGTGTGGTTGCCAAAGTTGATCTCGGAAAGAATCTGTCCCTCTCCAAGCGTGACGGTGTGCTCGCGATTTTCAATTGTGGAGAGAATGAAAAGACCGTTGTCCATGTCGGCGGCGAGGATGCGGTCGGGGCCGAGTTGGGCGAACACCCCCCAGTTGCCCTGGTAGCCGCTGAGGGTGCCGGGATAGGTGTCGTACCCGCCGAGGTGCACAGGGTTCTGCGGATCGGAGATATCGAAGGCCTGGATGCCGGCCTGATACCAAGCCACATAGAGGCGGTCGCCGACGATCATGGGCTGATGCGCGGTGAAAGCCGAGATGCCGTAGGCAGACTGGCTGATGACGGAGAGCAGGACGGGGTTGGTTGGGTCTTCGATATCGTAGAGACGCACGTCGCCGCCGCCGGTCTCACGGGCCACCGCCAGCACCGTGGCGTCGTCATTGGCCCAGGCGGTGTGCGTGCCACTGCCGGTATCGAATGTGTGGATTAGCGGAGCGCCGCTGGCGACATCAGAGACGTCGAAAATATCGACGGTGCCGTTGCCGATGTCGGCCATGAACAGGAAGCCGTCTCGGACAGTAATCTCGTGAACGGCGCCGCCGCCCGGTGAGACGATGGAGCGGAGGAAAACCGGGTTACTGGGGTTGCTCACGTCATATACGGCAACATCCGGGGTGCGGGTGGTGGCGGTATAAAGATAATCGCCTTCGACGTAGAGGGTATGGACGGCACCGTGTCCGGTGGCGCTGCCGAGGGTGACGGGATTATACGGGTCCGAGACATCGACGAGGAACACGGTGCCGCCGTAGTCGCTGCCGAAGTAGCCGATGCCGTCGGTCACCTGGATGTCGGCGAACGGAAAGTTTTCGTAGGGACCGACCCACTTGGCGGCGAGCACTGGATTGCTCGGATCGGAGATATCAATAATGTCCACGGTGCTGTCGTTGGAGTAGTGACCGAGGTAGACGAAGTCACCTTCGGCCCAGAGGTCGGCCCATATTTGTCCGCTGCCCCCGGGGCCTTTGTCGCCGTGCTGCGGGACGAGTCCACCCGTCACGGGATAATCATTCCAGCGACCGACCAGACTAAGGTAATCTCCGCTGCCGACGCCGGGATAGGTTTGCACCACGCCGGACGGAATGACCTCGGCAACGTGGTACTCGCCTGCGGGCAATTGCGTGAAGACGTAGTTTCCGTTGGGGTCAGTGACGGCGACCTGCTCGCCGGGATCGCGGACGCCGCTTTGATTGTTATCCAGGTACACGACCCAGTTCGCCGAGCCCGGCTCCCCCGCGTCGCGGACGCCGTCCTCATCCGTATCGCTCCAGACCGTGCCGCGGATCTCGCCGGTGGCGGCCGAGCTGGTGTTGATGCTCAAGAGCTGCAGCCCCATCGCCTGCACGTCGATGCGCGAGAACGACAGGCCGGTGTTGACGACGTTGTCATTCTCATCGTCGCCGTCGATGAGGATCACGCCGGTGCCACGGATCAGCGCGGCGAACTCGGCGACGGTGAGGCGGCGGCCGAGCTCTTGCTCGGCGAGCTGCTGGGCGAGGATCGCGACGCCGGCGATGTGCGGGGCGGCCTGGCTGGTGCCGCTCATGGAGACGATGCCGCCATTGCGGTCGGCGCCGGTGATGGGTGAGCCGGGCGCGAAGATATCCGAGAGCGTGTCGTCGCGCTGGCTGAAGGGGGTGATGACGTCGGGGCCGGTCGTGAAGGCGGTGGAGCCGGAGAAGCCGGCGCTGCCGATGTTGCTGTCGAAGACGGCGCCCACGGCGATCACGTTGGGGTCGGCGGCGGGATAGGAGACGCCTTGGGCGCTGGCGAACTGGGCGAAGTCATTGCCGCTGGCGGCCACGACGATGACGTCCATCGAAGCGAGCAGGGCGAGCTCGTCGCCGATGCCGTACATGCTCAGCGAGCTGCTGTAATTCCCCTCATCGCCGAGCGACATGTTGACGCTGGCGATGTTGTACGAGACGGCGTTGGCGATGACCCATTGCAGGGCATCCTCGACGTAGCCGAACGACCCGCCGCCGGCATTCTTGAATACTTTCAATGCAATGATGTCGGCGCCGGGCGCGACGCCTGTGTAAGTCGCGTCCGACGAGGCGACGATGCTGGCGACATTGGAGCCGTGGTTGTGGTTGTCGCCGGCGTCGGCGTCGTTGTCGGCGAAGTCGTAGTGATAGACGATGCGGTCGGCGACACCATCCGCGTCGGCGTCGGGGCCGAAGAAGGCGTGGTTCAGGTCGATGCCGGTGTCGATGATGACGGTCGAATAGCCGGTGCCGTCGATGCCCGCGAAGAGGGAGTCGGCGCGGAAGTCGTTGAGGTTGATCAGCGGGCCGGAGGCGGTGGTCGAGGGCGAGATGGCGGCGTCATCGATGGCGAGGACCGGCTGCTGGGGCAGGTGAATCGGGGCGGTCGAGCCGGTGGTGGTCACGCGGCCGAGCAGCTCCTGCGCCGTTGCGGAGAGGGAGGCCGACATCAGCACGCGGCCTTCGAGCGTTTCGAGAAACGAGGGCGGGAATGCCCGAAGCTCGTCGCTCGATGCGCGGCACCCGGCTGAAGGGCGGGACGGATGAGCGCGGGTCGGCTTGGTGATTCGTTTCATGTGCGTATCGTCCTGTCGGGTCGCTTTCGCGCGGCGGCGCTGCCCGGGGCCACGGCGGCCGTTAGCGCGGTTCGTGCAGAACGACCGCGCGGCGCCGAAAGCCACGGGAGCGAAGGACCCATTGAGTTCATTGCAAAACGGTGTCGGAAACTCTCTGCAATCCCAGTAGCAATCCCAGTAACAAGAACCCGTCCCGCTGTGTCACCCGACGTGAACCGGCGGGCGCTGATCGAATCGAAGTCATTTTACCGGCAAGCGGGTCAAAGCCAATGCAGTCGCCAAAAAATGCGGAATTGACCCGGCGGGAATCTGGTCGGCACGACCCTCTCTCCGGCCGCAATCTCGGCTTGCTTCCGCTTATGATGTGGAGCGGGCCGGTCATCGGGGTGTGTTCCCGCCTACCGCCCGCCACCAAGGGAGTTGATCATGAACGCCGCACTTGTGTCGCTCGGTCTCCTGCTGATGCGTCTGTCCGCCGCCGGGTTGATGTTTTTTGGCCACGGGCTGGGCAAGATCCAGAACTTCGAGAAGCTGTCGGAGACCTTCCACGACCCGCTGAACATGGGGAACAAGACGAGCCTGATCTGCGCCATCGCCGGCGAAGTGGTTTGCCCCGCGCTGGTGGCGATCGGGTTGATGACGCGGGTGGCCGCGCTGGGGGCGGCGTTCACCATGGGCGTTGCCGCGTTCGTATTTCACGCGAAAGACCCGCTGTTCCTCAGTGCCGGCGGCGCGACCAAGGAGCCGGCGCTGCTCTACCTGACGCTCTTCGCCACCCTCGTCTTCACCGGCCCGGGCAAGGCGTCGCTCGATGCCGCCATCTTCCGGCGAAGCAGGCCCGCGATGGTTCCCGTCGAGCCGCCGCCGCGCAACACCACCCGGCCGATCTGAAGCGTCACGAATACTGCGCGCTGACATCCCGCATGGTGCCCGCTGATGCGGCGGGCGCTTTCTGCTAATAAAACCGACATGACCCAGGTCGCCACACCAAACTCCGCGCTGCCGACGAAGCCCGCGCCGTCCCTCGCCGTCGATCTCGCCGGCCTTGCGCTTGCCAACCCGATGATGACCGCGTCGGGCACCTGCGGCTATGCCTACGAATACGGCGACTTCGTCGACATGTCGAAGCTCGGCGCCTTCGTGACCAAGAGCATCTCGCCCGAGCCGCGCAAGGGCAACGAGGCGTACCGCATCGTCGAGACCCGCGGCGGCATGCTCAACGCCATCGGCCTGGCCAACGTCGGGTTGGAAACTTTTCTTGCGGAAAAGCTGCCGCAGCTCGAGCGCATGCGCGCGACCGGGCCGCGCATCATCGTCAATGCCGTGGGACACACGATCGATGAATACGTGAGGGTCGCCGGCCGGCTGTCGCAGGAAGAAGCGGTTGACGCGGTCGAGCTGAATGTGTCGTGCCCGAACGTCGCCGATGGGCTGGTGTTCGGCACCAACCCGTCGCTGCTGCGCGAGCTGGTCTCGCAGGTGCGCAGGTCGATGCGCAAGGACTGCAAGCTGATCGTGAAGCTGTCACCCAACGCCGGCGACATCTGCGGCACCGCCCGCGCCGCCATCGACGGCGGGGCCCAGATTTTGAGCATGATCAACACGTTCAACGGCATGGTCATCGACGTACACAAGCGCAAGACGCGCCTCGCCAACGGCTCGGGCGGCCTGTCCGGCCCGGCGGTGCGGCCGCTGGCGATCTACCTCGTTTGCAAGGTGTACCGCGAGGTGGCGAAGCAGGCGGGCGTGCCGATTGTCGGCATGGGCGGCATCCAATACTGGCAGGACGCGGCGGAGTTTTTACTTGCCGGCGCCAGCGGCCTGGCAGTGGGCACCGCGCTCTTCGTCGACCCCGCGACGCCGGTGACGGTGATGCAGGGCTTGCAAAAATGGCTTACGCAGCAGGGGTGCAAGTCGGTTCAAGATGTCGTCGGCACCGTGCAGTTCCCGGGCGACCCGCCGCCGGCACCGTATCCGTGAAATGCGTCATGATGCAACGGGTGGCACTGACAAGCGGAGTCCACGGAGCTTGTCAGTGTCGGATCACCAGTGACGCCCACCACTGACAAGGGCTCCGAGCAGCCCTTGTCAGTGCCACCCTCGAAACGCCATGCCTACGCTTTGCCATGCTTTCCCCCGCCGAACGCCGCCAATTCGATTCTATCCTCGACGCCGTCATCGACGAGTTGCCCGATCATTACCGCGAGCTGCTCGAAGACATCCCCGTCGTCGTCGAGGACCGCGCCTCGGCGCAGCTGCTTAGTGAGATGGAGATCGACCCGCGCACCGGCGACCTCTGCGGTCTGCACTCGGGCGTGCCGCTCACCCGCCGAAGCGTCGATCACAGCGGCGTGCTGCCGGACCAGATCATGCTCTTCCGCGAGCCGATCATCCGGCTGTCGAACATCCCCTCGCGGGTTCGCCGGCAGTTCGGCGCCGGCCGCGAGAAGGCGAAGCGTTCGGCCCGCGAGGCCCTCGAATCAGAGATTCGCATCACCTTGCTCCACGAAATGGGCCACCATTTTGGGCTCGGTGAAGAAGAACTGGCGGACCTCGGCTACGCTTAGACGCGACCGCCGTGCTCCTTAGAACGCCCAAGCCCGAGGATGAGGTCCGCCGAATCCTCGGGGTATCGACCGAATGGACGGCTCGAGCGTTACCCCGACGATTCGCCGAGCCTCATCATCGGGCTTGGGTCGATTCACTGTTTCCTTAACAGAACCGGATCAGTTGCCGCTGCGTAGAACACCGGATTATCGGAACCCACCCCCCCCGGCGGCCCCGTTTTCTCGTCCCGAACAGCGATTCAAATATCTGTCGATACGGGACATACACCTTGTTCCGCTAAACCGTTCGGCCTTCTAAGTCGATACAGACTAAAATGCCCGCTCGCTCCGCGCTGGGTTGGCGCTCCGCGAAGCCTGGACCATTATCCATGGGAATCAAAATCACTGTCATGCTTGCGGTGTTCGTCACGGCCGGCGGCGGCGTGGCGATGATCGGCCTCCAGCGGGCCAAGGAAAACAAGACCGAGCAGGTCGTCCCGGCCATCAAGCCGGAGGTGGTCCGCTGCGCCGCCTTGGAGGTTCGGCCGCGCACCGTGACCGAGTCGTTCCACGGCCGGGTCTATCCCAACGCCGAGTTGAGCATGGCGTTCCAGATCCAGGGCCGCCTCGCCCAGCTCGGGTCCGTTGAAGGCCGGGTGCTGCGCGAGAACGACACCGTGCAGAAGGGCGACCTGATCGCGATGCTCGAGCCGGCACGCTTCAAGGCGGCCGTCGCTCAAGCGGAAGCGATGAAGAAAGAAGCCGCGGCCGAGATGTCCGCCGCCGACGGCGCGGTGACGCAGTCCAAGGCCGTCGTCGAAGACGCCGAGCGCGAGTACAGCCGTCAATTGGACCTCTTCAAGCGCGAGGCTTCCAAGCAGCGCGACGTGGACCGCGCCGAGACGGCGCTCAAAGTGGCCAAGGCGCAAGAGGACGTGGCGGTCGCCCGTCACGCCCGCGCCAGCGCCGCTTACGATTCCGCCAACGCCGCCCTCACCGTCGCCACCGTGAATCACGACGACGCGATGCTGCGGGCCCCGATCACCGCGAAGGTCGCGGCGGTGCCCGTGGAGGTCGGCCACATGCTGCGGCCCGGCGACATGGTGGTCCGCCTCGTCGACATGTCGAAGGTGAAGTTGGTGATCGGCGTCGTCGAGCGCAAGCGGCCGCAGATCAGCGAAGGCCAGACCGTGCAGGTCGAGGTGCTCGCCCTCACCGCCGCCAACCAGGCGGCCGGCGGCAGCGACGTGAAGACCGCGCCGCTCGCCGGCCGCGTCACCATGGTGCCGCCCGCGTCGAACCCGGTCACCGGTTTGTTCGACGTCGAGGTCGAGCTCGACAACAAGGACGGCCACCTCAAGCCCGGCATGATCGCCAAGGCGACGATTTCACTGCGTGAAAACGAGCAGGTCATCGCCGTGCCTGCCGAGGCCGTGCGCCGCAAAGGCAACAAGCTCACTGCTTTCTTCGTCGCCGAGGGCCTGCATATCGGCCTCGACTTAGGCGGCATCGGCAAGGCGGAGCTCACGGTGCCCACCATGGTGGTCCGCGAGTTCGTGATCGAAAAGGCCGTGCTCGTGGAGGACCACTACCTGGTTTCCGGCTTGCCCGCCGGGGTGACGCACCTGGTCGTCGAAGGCCAGACGCGCGTCGCCGATGGCAAGCCGGTCGTGGTGGTCAGCGGCGGGGCGCCGATGTCGACGCTTACCGGGGCGACCGATCTATCGCCCGGACAGGGGAGAGTCGATCCTTAAACGGCGACGCGCACTCCCCTCCCTCTTAGGGAGGGGCAGGGGGAGGGTAAGCCGTCGGCCAGCCATCGATCCACGCCCCGGGGATGCGTTCAACCTGGACCTTCCTTCCTACTCGCACGTTTCGACCCTCCCCTGACCCCTCCCTCGGAGGGAGGGGGACCGAGCCACGCCATGCGACTCGTTGACAAAGCCATCGACAAGCCGCGGCTGATTTTCCTGGGCGCGATCCTGCTCTGTGCGGCGGGCATCGCCGCGATCTTCGCGCTGCCCAAGGAGCGCACCCCGCGCGTGAAGCTGCCGGTCATCGCGGTCGTGGTGCCCAACCCCGGCGCCCCCGCCTCCGTCAACGAGGCCCAGATCGTCCGCCGCATCGAGGAAGAGGCCGCGACGCTCAAGGGCCTGCGCGACGAGCGCTCGATCGTATCGCAGTCGGTGCACGGCGCCGCGATGGTGCAGTTCATCTTCGATCATTCCATCGACGTCACCGAGGCCAAGCGCGACGTCGAGAGCATGATCAACCGCATCAAGGGCGAGTTCCCGCGCGAAGCCCAGCAGAACCCCGGCCCGCAGGTCAGCGAGATTGGTTACGAGCAGTGGCCGGTGATTCAGGTGTTCGTCGCCGGCGGCAAGGACGGCGCCCAGCGCCGCCGCATCGCCGAGCGATTGCAGACCGAGCTCGAACCGGTCAAGGGTGTGTCGGCGGTCGATATCTTCGGCGGCCTCGAACGCGAGGTGCAGATCGAGGTCGATCCCGACCTGATGGTGCTGTACGGCTTCAGCTACGCGCAGATCGAAGGCTCCATCCGCAGGGCCAATACTGAAACGCCGAGTGGCTCGATCGAGAACGGCGGCAACGACCAGCGCGTGCGAACCCGCGGCCGCATCGAGAAGCTCGAAGATATCGCCCAGGTCCCCGTCGGCACCAGCGAGGGCAAGCCGATCATGCTCGGCGACGTGGCCCAGGTGCGCCTGGGCAACAAGCCGCTCACCTCCATCGCCCGCTATGGCTCGCAGGACGCCGTCGTGCTCCTCGTCCGGCCCAAGACCGACATCGACATGCTGGCCACCGCGTACGCCACGCAGGACGTCGTCGACCGGTTCATCGCCGAGGGCGGTGCCGAGGACACCAAGATCGGCACCGTCCGCTCCCAGGCCCGCGAAATCCATTACATGATGGACCAGCTCGGGTCCAACGCCCTCTACGGCACCATCCTCGTCATCCTCATGCTCTGGTTCTCCTTCGGCTGGCGCAACGCCACGCTCATCGCCATCAGCTTCCCCTTCTGCATCCTCGGCACCGCCGCGTTCCTCTGGCTCGCCAAGGTGACGATCAACCCCGACCTCGCCATCAACAACATGACGCTGTTCGCGATCATCGTCGTCGTCGGCGAGGTGGCCGACGGCGCGATCATCGTCGGCGAAAATATTTACCGCCACCGCGAGATGGGCAAGAGCCCGATCGAGGCCGCCCGCCACGGCCTCCGCGAAGTCGGCAAGCCGCTGATGTCGGCTTACCTCACCACCGTCGCCGGTTTCGCGCCGCTGCTCTTTATCCGCGGCATCATGGGCGACTTCCTCCAGCTCATGCCCGTGGTCACCATCCTCGCGCTGTGCGCGGCGGTTCTGGTGGCTTACCTGCTGCTGCCGACCATGAGCGCGTTCATGATGGCGAAGCCGAAGAAGGTGATCCGCCCGCCGGAGCGCGCCGACGGCACGCCGATGAGCGAAGACGAGCAGATGATCGCCAACGCCGATGCCCTGGTGGCGGTCAGCCCGCTCAAGCAGGCGTACGCCGCGCTCTTCAACTTCGCGTTTCGGCACCGCGTGCTTGTGCTGTTCCTCACGCTGGTGATGACCGTGATTCCCGTGGGGCTTTTCTACAGCGGCGCCGTCGGCTTCGAGTTCATGCCCGATGGTGACCAGCCGGTGATTGAGATTTATTTCGAGTTGCCGCTCGGCTCGTCCATGGAGCGCAAGACCGTTGATGTGGCGGCGAAGATCGAGGCGACGGTGATGAGGGCGGTCCGGCCTGATGAGTGGTACTTGCCCAGCGAAAACGCCGAGCGGGCCAGGCCGGTGACCACCATCGGCGACCCCGGCGTGCTCAATATCCGCCTCGACGTCAGCCGCGGCGTCGGGCCCGAGTACGGCATGGTGTATCTCGAACTGGAGCGCGGCGAGAACCGCAACCGCACCAACGCCCAGATCCGCAAGGCCATCAGCGAGGCGCTGCCGCACCTGCCCGGCGTTATTGTGCAGATCACCTCGCCTAACGAAGGCCCGCCCGCCGGTTCCCCCGTCGCGATCCGCATCCTCGGGCAGAAGGAGACGCCGCTGGAAGTGCTCGCCGAGCGGGCAGCGCTCGTCGAGGAGCTGCTCAAGAGCGTGCCGGGTGTTTACGACGTCACCAACGATTACCGCACGCGCTCCGAACTTGTCGTCGACCCGGACCGGACCGTCGCCAGCCTGTACGACATCGACGCGGCACAGATTTCCAGCAGCGTCAACTACGCGCTGGAGGGCGTGCTCGTCGGCGAGGTCGATCTCGGCGGCGACGAGCAGATCGACATGCGGCTGCGCAACCTGCCCAGCAGCCGGGACCAGATGACCGACCTCGCCAACCTCGCCATGCGCAGCCCCACCGGCAAGGTGCTGACGCTCGGCGAGGTCGCCACCATCGAGCGCGTGCAGACCGCCAACACCATCCAGCATCACGACCGCAAGCGAGCCGTCACCGTTCGCTCCGAGGTGGTGGCGGGCGTGCTGCCCGAGCAGGTGAAGGCGGCCTTGGTCGCGGCCCTGCGGCCGGAATTGAACGACGCCCAGCGGCAGACGCTGGTCAACGCCTCGAGCCAGGCGCTGGCCGTCGATGACGAGGTCATCATCGAGTTCGGCGGCGAGAACGAGGTCCGCGACGAGGCCGCCGAGGACATGCAGATGGCGCTCACCGCCGCCATGGTCCTCATGCTCATCATCCTCGTCATCCAGTTCAACAGCTTCATCCAGCCGATCATCATCCTCTTCAGCGTCCCGCTGTGCCTCATCGGCGTCGCGGTCGGGCTCATGCTCTTCAACCTGAACTTCTCCATCATGGCGATGATCGGCATCGTCGCGCTGTCGGGGGTCGTCGTCGACAACGCCATGGTCATGATCGAGTTCATCAACGAGATGCGAAAGACCGGCATCCCGCTGCGGAAGGCGATCGTCTACTCCGGCCAGTTCCGCGTCCGGCCGCTGCTGCTCACCACCATGACCAACATCATGGGCATGCTCCCCATCGCGTTCAACTGGGGCGGCGGCGCCGAGATCTGGCAGCCGCTGGCCGTCACCATCATCTTCGGCATGGGCTTCGCCACGCTGCTCCAGCTCTTCATTGTGCCGCTGATGATCTACTGCTTCGACTTCGGCTCCCACCGCGAACCCGCCGCCCGCCCGCTGCTCGCGGCCGAGCCGGACGAGCCCGGCGCGCTGCCCGCGGTGTGATGGGTAGGGGTGGCGCCGACAAGCGTCGGGTGCCACTGACAAGCGCAGTCCGCGGAGCTTGTCAGTGTCCGGCGCGCAACTCAATCTTCACTGACAAGCCCCCGAGCGGCCTTGTCAGTGCCACCCGATTTCACTTCACCGCTCCGCCAGGCGTCACTACCATGCTGGCATGATGTCACGCTACTTTTGTCTAACGCTTTTCATCGCATGCGCGTCAGCCCGCGCCGACCTCGCCGCCACTTCCGACTTCGAGGGCGGCTCCGCGATCGTTGAGTCGATCGATCAGGCCGCCGCGACGATCCGCCTGTCGCCAGCCGCGCCGAAAGAGCGCGGCTGGGCCTGCTGGTGGTACGTGAAGATCACGGGCATCAAGCCCGGGCAGACGATCACCCTCGACGTCGGCCCCAACGCCGCTTACCGCGTGCCCGGCGGCAACCGCCTCGCCTCCACCTGGGTCACCCCGCAGCGGGCGACGTTTTCCATCGACGGAAAGACCTGGCGGCACACCGCACCCGGCAAGAAGCGAGACGACCGCATCAGCTACACGCAGCAGGTGGATGCAACCGAGGCGTGGTTCGCGTGGGGGCCGCCGTTCACGCCGCGCGACGCCGGGGCGCTCGTCGAGTCGATCGACAAGGCGAGCGATCACGCGGAAGCGTTCGAGCTCTGCAAGACGCGCGGCGGCCGGCCGGTGCCGGCGCTGCGCATCGCGCAGCCCAATGGTGATGCCCCGCGCTACGGCGTCTGGGTCCAAGCCCGGCAGCACGCCTGGGAGTCCGGCGCCAGTTGGGTCGGCGTTGGACTGGTCGAATGGCTCGTCAGCGAGGATGAACGCGCCGAGGCATTGCGGAAGAGGGCCGAGATTTACATCGTGCCGATCATGGACATCGACAACACGGCCATCGGCGCCGGCGGCAAGGAGGAGCTGCCGCGCGACCACAACCGCGACTGGTCCGATGAGCCGCACCACGGCAGCGTGAAGGCGGCGCAGGAGAAAATCGTGGCGATGCACAAGGCCGGCCGGTTCGATCTCTTCATCGACCTGCACAACCCCGGCCCGCGCGACCATCAGCCGTTTTACTTCACCGCCCCCGATGAATTGCTCAGCGAGGCCGGCAAGCGCAACCTCGCCCGCTTCGTCGCCGCCGGCCGAGAGGAGATCACCGGTCCCATGAAACTGGCGGAGAAGACGCGACCCTCCGGCGCGTCGTACGACAAGAACTGGCGGCTGATCAGCAAGAACTGGGTGCAGGGAAGCACGTCGCCGAACGTGGTGGCGGTGACGCTGGAGACGACCTGGGACTCGCCCTACAGCACGGTGAAGGGCTACAAAGAGGTCGGCCGGCAGCAGGGGCTGGCGATTGAGAGATATTTGCGCGAGTCGCCGCGGTGACGACTTAACAACCGAGGTGTAGCGGGTGCCACGGGTCGGCTCGGCGACCCGTGACGCGCGATCAGCCGCACGGGTCGCCGAGCCGACCCGTGGCACTCTCAAATAATTCGCTACGGACTGTACTTGCACTCACCTCAGGGTGCCGGCGGCAACGGCGGCAGCGGCGGGGGAGGCAGCGGCGTGTTGGCGGGCGTGGTCCGCTCTTTCAGGTTCAACTCTTCAATGCGCTGCTCGATCATCTTCGTGATCGTGGAGTTGCTGGCCCGGCGGGCCTCGTGCAGGGCGTTGACGCCGCTGGCGCCTGTGACGCGCGGGTCGGCGCCGCGCTCGATGAGCAGCTTCACGATGCGCTCGTGCTCCCCGCGCACCGCGTTCATCAGCGGCGTCCGGCCGGCGTTGTCCTTGGCGTTCACCCAGTTGGGGTTGTCGTTGAGCATGCGCTCGACCTCGTGATACTGCCCGGTCTCGGCCGCCTGCCAGATGTGATTGGCGCCGCAGCCGGTGAGGGCGAGGGCGGACATGGCGATCGCGATCGAGAGCGCGATGCGGAGAATGAATCGGGACATGAGGGCCTCCTGGAAAATCGTGATGTGGCGATGCCGTGCATGACTGCCGCTCGGCAAGCGGGATGCGCACCAGCATAACGTAGGTCAGGCTTTCCAGCCTGACGCTCCGCGGGTTGCGACGCCGGGGGGTAGTCGACCACTTTGAATTGGGTGGCACGGGCAGGCCGCCGCTCGGGGTGGTTTGCCCGTGTTCGAGCGTTTCGGGTTGACCGCCACGGGCAAACCGCGCAAAGCCGCGGCCTGCCCGTGCCACCCCACTTTCAAAGGGGCCCACGACTCGCCGGGGGACAATCTGTGTCAGCCTGGAAAGGCTGACCTACGCCGCATCCGCTTCGATGGGCACTTCCGCTTCGGCCTCGGCCGGCCCCGCGTCACCGCCCTCGACCCTCGGCATGTACTGCTCATCGTCGCGGATGACGCGGCCATCGGTGGTGCGGATCGGCGGGACGGGGTTCGCCTTCTCGTGAGCCGCGAGCTGCGCTTCCAGCGACGCCTGTTTATCAGGCTCGACCGCGCTCCACGCCAGCCGGCCGCGGCACTTGGGGAACTTCGAGCAGCTCAGCCATGGCCCGCGCTTGCTTCTTCGCAGATTCAGCGGCGCCGCGCACTTCGGGCAGGGCAGATCGATCGTCAGCGGCGGCACCTTCGGCAGCTTCACGAAGCCCTTGCGCGGGTCGAGGTTCACGATGCCCTTGCACGTCGGGTAATTCTCGCAGCCGAGGAACGCCCCGAACCGGCCGGTGCGCTTCGTCATGCCCTTGCCGCAGATCGGGCAGGTGACATCGGTCATCAACGCGACCATCGGCTTGCCTTCGCGATCGATCGGCGCGGCGTACTTGCAGTCGGGGTAAGTCGAGCAACTGAGGAACCGCCCGTTCTTGCCGAAGCGGTAAACGGTGGGAGAGCCGCAGGTGGGGCACTTGTATGGAGCGGGCTCCATCGCCGCCTTCGCGTGCTGCATCGACTCGTACGCGCTCTCGAGTTCGGTCTTGAACGGGCCGTAAAACTCGTGCAGCATCGCCACCCAGTCCTGGGTCTTCTCCTCGATGGAGTCGAGCTGCGATTCCATCTTGCGGGTGTACCCGATGTCGAGGATGCGCGGGAACGCCTCGACGAGCTTGTCGGTGACGACCATGCCCATGTCGGTGGCGAAGAACCGGCCGCTCTGCTTCTCGACGTACTTGCGGTCCTGGATCACGTTCACAATTGATGCATACGTCGACGGACGCCCGATGCCCTCGGCCTCGAGCTTCTTCACGAGCGATGCCTCCGAGTAGCGAGGCGGCGGGCTGGTGAAGTGCTGCGTCGGCTCGATCTGAAGCGGCGCGAGCTGCTGGTTCTGCGCCAGCTTCGGCAGCGTGAGCTCGTCGGAAACCGAGGGCACGCCGATGGCTTTGTAGAAGCCGTCGAACACCAGCGTCCGGCCGGTGGTGCGGAAGACGAGCTCGCTGCCATTCACGTTCGCGGCGATCAGCACCGCGGTGGAATCCCACTCGGCGGGCGTCATCTGGCAGGCGACGAAGCGCTCCCAGATCAGCTTATACAGCTTGAATTGCCGGTCATCGAGCGAGGCCCGCAACATCGAGGGCGTGAGCGTGATGTCGGTGGGGCGGATCGCTTCGTGGGCTTCCTGCGCGCCCTTGTTGCTGCTCTTGTAGAAGTTGGGCGACTCGGGCAGGTACTTCGGGCCGTACTGCTTCTGGATGTACCCGCGGGCCATGCTCAGCGCTTCGCTCGACAGGTGCGTCGAGTCGGTTCGCATGTAGGTGATCAGGCCGAGGGAGCCCATGCCCTTGATGTCGACGCCTTCGTAAAGCTGCTGGGCGGTGCGCATCGTCGTGTTGGCGGCGAAGCTGAACACGTTCGAGGCGGCCTGCTGAAGCGTCGAGGTGATGAACGGCGGGTACGGCCGGCTGCGGGTGCGTTTGGTGGTGATCGACTTGATGCGCCAGTCGCGGTCCGGGCCGAGGCGGCCCTTGACCTCGATGCGCCGGGCGGCGGGGCCTTTGCCCTTGGGGTCGTCGGTGACGACCTTGTTGTCGACGATAAGCCCGGCAAGCTCGACGGCCTTGATCGCTTCATCGGCGCTTTTGGGCTCGAAGCGCTTGCCGGCCACTCCAATCAGCTCGGCCGAGATCGATTGATGCTGCGAGAGCCAGCCGTTACGCTCGCGGATGGTCCGGCCGGTGACGGAGTTGATGCCTTCGCCGGATTGCTTCTGTAGCGCGCCGTCGAGCCACTTCATCCACTCGTCGCGGAGCTTCGCAGCCGCGGCGAGATTGGCGGTGAAGTAGCCGGTGATCTTCCAGTACTCATCGGGAATGAACGCCTGAATTTCGCGCTCACGATCGACGACGAGGCGCACCGCGACCGACTGCACGCGCCCCGCGCTCAGGCCGCCCGCCACCTTTTTCCAGAGCAGCGGCGACACCTGATAGCCCACGATGCGGTCGAGGATCCGCCGCGCCTGCTGGGCGTTGACGCGGTGCTCGTCGATGGGGCGGGGGTGCGAGAAAGCGTTCTGGATCTCGGCCTTGGTGATGGCGTTGAACACCACGCGCTTGGCGGTGGCGGGGTCGACTTGCAAAGCCTGCGCGAGGTGCCAGGCGATGGCCTCGCCCTCGCGGTCCAAGTCGGTCGCGAACCAGATGTCGGCCGCCCCCTTCGCCGCTCGGCGCAGATCGGTGACCGTCTTCTTCTTCGACGCCATCACCTCGTAGGTGGGCTCGAAGTCGTTCTCGAGGTCGACGCCGGGCACCGGCCACTTGGTCCCCTTGGGGTTGCGGCTGGGCAGGTCGCGGACGTGGCCGACCGAGGCCATGACCAGGTAGTCCTTCCCCAGGTACTTATTAATAGTCTTGGCCTTGGCGGGCGACTCGACGATGACAAGCTGCTTCCCATGGGCCCGAGACCGGCCGCCGGTGGCCTCCGCGCCATCGCCATCGTCCTGCGGTTCCACATGGGAGACCGCGGCTTTGGCCTTGCGAGGGGCGGTCGAGCGGGTTTTTTTGACGGTCTTGGGCATCGTGACGGCTTCATCCATGTCGGTCGAATCGGCGGCCGGTTCCACAATTTCGGAATGCAGACGGTGCCGGGCAGGGGCGGATAACTTGAGCAACGTATGAGGTGGTTGTCAAGTTGAATTTATAAGTTTCGGCGTTTCCAAGCCTTACGGTTCGAAGTAGGCGAATGCTGGCCCGCTGTGGCAGGCGAGCGTCAATAGGTGATATGGCGCAGCCCTTGGCGGGAGGGATTAAGGAAGGCGAGCGAACTGATTTACTTCCAAGCTGCCGGCTACGACAGGTAGTTGATCACCGCGGCGAGGCCGAGCGCCGCGAACACAATCACCAGGACCAAGGCCGCAAAAATAAACCAGCCCACATTGCGTCCGCCTTCCGCCGGGGCAGACGCCTCGCGGGGCGGAACGGTATCAACGAGGTAGAAGGTGAAATCCGGCAGGTCCGACTCCGGAGCAAGCAACGTTTCAACGTCGGGTTCGAGTATGGACTGGCCAACTGCATTCGTCGCCGGCGACTCCAGCGCGCGGGAGAGCGAAGCGATCAGCGCGGCGTAGTCGTCCTTCGTCCCGTAGACCGACCCACCAAAACCATCGAGGTCGATGCGAAGCGATCGGCGGGCGGATTGAGATGAAGAACCAGCCATAGAAACAGGAGCTTAGAAGGAGACAAGCAGAGGTAAACTCAAACTGATTGACCACGGATAACACGGATACCACGGATCGGAAGTGCGCTCTAATCCGTGCCATCCGTGTTATCCGTGGTCAAACTCCGCGGCATTGAAACCGGCTCTACTTTCCCGCGTCCTTCTTCGGCTCATCGGCGATGTTCTCGCGCAGCGGCCCTTCGGCGGGGACGAACTTGATGGAGACGGAGTTGATGCAGAAGCGTTCGCCGGTGGGGACGAGCTTTTTGGAATAGCCCTCGTTCTCGAAGACGTGGCCGAGGTGGCCGTCGCAGCGGGCGCAGGTGACTTCGGTGCGGACCATGCCGCCGGAGAAGTCCTTGTGGAGCTTGACGCGGTCGCCGGCCTTGGCGGCATAGAACGCCGGCCAGCCGCAGCCGGAGTCGAACTTGGTGTCGGAGGTGAAGAGTTCGAGGCCGCAGGCGGCGCAGAGGTACTTGCCGGGCTTGTAGAACTTGTCGTACTTGCCGGTGAAGGCCCGCTCGGTTCCCTTCTTGCGGAGGACGTAATACTCCTCCTCTGTCAGCTTCTTCTTCCACTCGTCTTCGCCGAGCGTGAGCGCTTCGATCTTCAGCGGGTTGGCGGGGTCTTTGTCGTCCACGGCTGGGTCCCTGGGTTTGACATTGGTGCTTGTGTTGCTGACGGTTTCGTTGCCGCCGGCCTTCTGATTGCCGCCGCCCGTCTGATTGCCGTCCCCCTGTTGGTTACCACCCCCTCTTTGGTTGCCGCCCGATGCATCGTTGGCGCCGGGCTTGAGGTCACTGCTCAAATGAGCCGGCCCGGTCTGTCCGCTGGGCGTCGGCGTCGAGGCCCGCTGATCGCAGGCGGTGAGTAGGAAGCAGGTCAGGACGATCGCGAGGGGTTTCGTGGTCATGGCCGGATATTGTAGCCGCGGCGTGGAAGGTGACTGGTGGGTGTTCTCTGATTTCCGCATTGGACCGGCAAGGCGGACAAGCGAAAAAAGCATCGAGCTGGTTTCAAAATACATTGACCACGGATAACACGGATTGCATAGATGACGCAAATGCAACAAAACCAGGATCGATCCGTGACCATCCGTGTCATCCGTGGTCAAATTTTCCGGTCTTGAAACGAGTTCCAATCCTCAATCTCTTCTTCCTCATTTCCTGACTTCCTGCTTTCCTTAGAGCGTGTATGAGAAGAGGTCAGAAGTCAGATGTCAGAAGTCAGCTTCGGAGCCGAACGTGGCGATGTAGCCGGTCTTGCTGATCGCTGATCTCTGACTTCTCATACACGCTCTTAGAGGTCCTCCGACTCTCTTACGATCACTTCGAGGTCTTCACGATCCCGATTGCCGCATCCGCGAGCTGGTCCGCCGACATCGTCGCGGCCTGGAGCCAGTGCACGTTGCGGAAACGTTTGAGCCAAGTGCGCTGCGTCTTGGCGAAGCGGCGGGTGAGGATCTTCGTCTGCTCGAAGGCGTCGTCGAGCGAGATGTTCTTCGGGTCGGCGAGGTGCTCAAGGACCTGCTGGTAGCCCAATGCTTTGCGGGCCTGAAAGCCGAGGAGGTTGGCAGATTCGAGGCGGGCGGTTTCGTCGGGGAGGGATTCATGCGTTAAACCGCAAGCGTGCGGGTGGAACATTTCCTTGACCCGGGCGTTGATGCGCGGGTTGATGAGTTCGGCGGGCCAGTGCAGGCCGAGGAGGGTGAAGGAAGAGGGTTCAGGGTTCGGGGTTCGGGGTTCAGGTTCGACATTCGGAGGTTTGGGGTTGGAGTGCGAAATGGAGGTAAAAGGCGGGGCCGAACCGTGCTCAGGATTTGTTTCGGTCCCGAACCCCGAACCCCGGACCCCGAACCCCGGTTCCCCTTCCCACTGCGTCTGCAACTCGCTGATGCGCCGGCCGGTCTGCTCGAACACCTCCAGCGCCCGGATCGTTCGCCGGCGATCGTTGGCGTGGATGCGCGAGGCGGCGAGCGGATCGATTTCGGTTAGCCGTCGTCTCAGCTCATCGAGCGGCGTCGCGTGCAGCCGGGTGCGCAGGGCTTCATCGATCGCGGGTCCCTCGAACAGGCCTTCGAGCAGCGCTTTGATGTAAAGGTTAGTCCCGCCCACGACGATGGGCGTGACGCCGCGCTGCCGCAGCGATGCGATCGTCGCCTCGGCGCGGGCCAGCCAGTGGGCGACGGTGAAGCGCTCGGTGGGCTCGACGATGTCGATCAGGTGGTGCGCCGCGCGGGCCCGCTGCTCGGTCGTCGGCTTCGCGGTGCCGGCGTCCATCCGGCGGTAGACCTGCATCGAGTCCGCCCCGAGCAGTTCGCCGACCACGCCCGTCGCCGCGCCGATCCGCTCGGCGAGCATCACCGCCAGCTCGCTCTTGCCGCCGGCGGTGGGGCCGAGGATCACGATGGTTCGCGGCGGATTGGCGGATGCCTCGGACATGGCGGGGATTGTAGGAACATCGCGTCGAATCGGGCCTGTTTCGCAACTCAAAACTGCTAACATGCCGTGCTCGCAACCGCTGCAAGGATTCATCATGAGCATCGATCCGTTCAAGGCCCAGGCCAACGTCAAATTCCCCATCGGTTCCCGCACGATTTACCGGCTCGATGCGCTCAAGGGCGTCGCCGATGTCGACAAGCTGCCGTATTCGATCAAGGTGCTGCTCGAGGCGGTGCTGCGCAAGCTCGATGGCTACATCGTGACCGAGGATTCGGTGCGGGCGCTGGCCAACTACAACGCGAAAGCCGTCGCCGAGGTCGAGATCCCCTTCATGCCCGGCCGCGTGGTGCTGCAAGACTTCACCGGCGTGCCCTGCGTCGTCGACCTCGCCGCCATGCGCTCCGCGATGGTCCGCATGGGTGGCGACCCCGCGAAGGTCAACCCGCTCGTCCCCTGCGACCTGGTCATCGACCACTCCGTGCAGGTCGACGCCTTCGCCAGCGGCATGGCGCTGCAAATTAACAGTGAGCACGAATTTGAAAGAAACTCTGAAAGATATGCCTTTTTGAAATGGGGCCAACGGGCCTTCAGCAACTTCAGCGTCGTCCCGCCGGCGACCGGCATCGTCCATCAGGTGAACCTCGAATACATCGCGAAGGTCGTCTGGGAGAGCGTCGAAGCCCGCCTCAAGCGCCCGGAACCGATCGACACGAAAGGCCGCGGCGTCGTCCCCGCCGAGGAATCGCCCACCGGCATCCCCACGCTCTACCCCGACTCCTGCGTCGGCACCGATTCGCACACCACCATGATCAACGGCCTGGGCGTCGTCGGCTGGGGCGTCGGCGGCATCGAGGCCGAGGCCGTCATGCTCGGCCAGCCCATCTACATGCTCATCCCCGAGGTCGTCGGCTTCAAACTCACCGGCAAACTCAAGGAGGGCGTCACCGCCACCGACCTCGTTCTCACCGTCACGCAGATGCTCCGCAAGCACGGCGTCGTCAACAAGTTCGTCGAGTTCTTCGGCCCGGGCCTCGCCGACATGCCCGTCGCCAACCGCGCAACAATAGCCAACATGGCGCCCGAATACGGCGCCACCATCGGCTTCTTCCCCGTCGACGAGCAGACGCTGAAGTACATGCACCTCACCGGCCGCGATGAAAAACTCATCGCCACCGTCGAGCAATACTCCAAGCTCCAGGGCCTCTGGCGCGACGACAACCGCGTCATCCATTACAGCTCCACCCTCGAGCTCGACATGTCCACCGTCGACCCCGCGCTCGCCGGCCCGCGCCGCCCGCAGGACCGCATCCTGCTCAGCGAGATGAAGAACAAGTGGGCAAGCGACCTTGACAAGACCTACGCCAAGTCGGGCCGCACGCTTTTCCATAACCCCTCCGGCGGCTGGATCGAAGAGGGCGGCCCGCCGCGCAACCAGTCCGGCAACATGCCCGACCCCGTCCCCGCCCAC
>Ga0163150_10001723_pt1 | contig 35831 bp, 26 predicted proteins | sample OliLakLV19P2IB_FD_148628 | JGI IMG/M metagenome (GOLD analysis project Ga0163150, IMG submission 148628) | Freshwater microbial mat bacterial communities from Lake Vanda, McMurdo Dry Valleys, Antarctica - Oligotrophic Lake LV.19.P2.IB | ecosystem: Environmental > Aquatic > Freshwater > Lake >... | reverse complement strand
GATTTCGTGTAAGTATGCGAGGACGTCGAGCCGGTACCCGTCGTTCCGTCACCGAAATTCCAAGTGTTCGCGATGATTACGGCACCGGTCGAAGTGGTGGCGATGCTGCTGAAATCGAACGACGCGGGGCCGCGAACGGTCACCACAATGATCGCAGAGGATGGAACAACCGGCGTGGTGACGGTGACGCCGACACCCTTGACGGCCACGACGGTGCTGCCGGCGGTGCCCCTGACGATGAGCGTCACGGCTTGCGTGCCGCTGATCGAATACTTGTGCGACACCGCAGCGCCGGTCGCCGCGCTGCCGTCTCCGAAGGACCACGTGTACGAAGTCGCAGTCTCGCCGTTCGCGAACTTGGCCGACGCGACAAAGCTGATCGTATCGGGAGCTACGGCCACGGCGCTGAAAGTCGCCGAATTGCCGGTTGCCGACCAGGGAAACGGGACGCAGAAGGCTACCCTGTTTTCACCGTAACCTTCGGCCGTATAGCCCGCCATGAGCATGGCCTCGCGCACGGCGGGATCCGTCGTGTAGCGATGATTTGCATCGGCGCGATTGTTGAATACCCGATATACGGGCATGGTGCCGGCGGGGCACACGCCCGTGACCAAATTGGGCAACTGGGTGTAGAACGCGGTTGCCGTTTCGAGCGCCCAGGCCGCGCCGAATCTCGCGGTCACTTCATCGCACTCGGACGGTGAGGCGGAGTAGAAATGCGAGTCGAGCCCGGCCTCCGGGCGTCCGTAGAAACGGCAAACGGGCGTGAGACCCGGGACGGCTGCCGCCGCCGTATACGTTGCGAATTGGTACCCAGTCCGCTTCCAGCCTCGCAGCAATCCACCGTCCAGGACCGCCATTTCCTCCGGATCGCCGGTGATGAAGAAGTGCCCGAGCTCGGCGTTGTAATACTCGATGACCTGGACGGTCGTCGAGGAGGCTGCCGCCGACGACGCATCGGCTGAGGCATCGAATGGTATCCAATTGCCGGCAAACGCAAGCAGCACCAGAAGCAGCGAAAGAAGTCGTTTCAGCATTTTGACGCCTCGGGTTTCTCTGTACATTTCAACGATTGCGCAAGCGTGTTCCGCCGCTTCGGGCCGTCTGCCGTCGCAATCGACACAGAGTCGTTTTAGAGGCTACGAATACTCGCCGAGCCACCTGGATGTTATGACATGAGCATTTTACATGCCAAGTGCATAGTCGGTTGTGGCCGAATCGTCATTTCTTCCGAGGAATGGCGCGGATGAGACGAAGTTCCACGCTAAGTCATTGTTTACGCTTTATTTTTCTCTCGCCGTCCTCGGTCCAGGGTCGAGGAATCGAGCACCGCGTCAGCGCCCAGCCGGTCGGTTTCGTGACCGATGCGGGGCCAGGTGCCGAGATGGGGGAGTTGTAGACGACGCTCGGCAACGCGAATCGGGCCCGAGGATCGTCGAAATGTCCCGATGCTGTATTGAACAAGCGGCAGGAAATCCGCTTCGGTTCAGCGCAGATCGAAGACCGTGGCGACCGGGGTGAGCGCAAGACGCCTCCGAAGGCCGCCTGCCGCGTGACTCAGACTTGCAGGAGGGGCGGTCGCGGCGACCGGTGGAACGCACCGCATACAGGAACATCGGCGCTCGAGGCGTGCGCGGAACTGCGCAATGGCCGACGCGGACGCTGGAATCGCGCCTTCACGTGGCGCGGGTCAGCAGCCGCGCAGGTCGGGACACATCAGCGCTCGCTCGACAAACTCCTGGATCACGACGTCGGGACGCTCCCGCTCGATTAGCGCCTCGTCGAGCCGTGTGCCCTCGACCGGTATTGTCTGGCGCATGCGCTCGGCGAGGAACGGAATGAGGTTCTCGCCAAAGGAATCATGATTGATGACGGCCCTGGGGCCATTGCAGGACACACATTCGAAGGAGCCGGCGACACCCGGCGCGTTCGCCGTGCTCGCGGTCCGGTATCCCGGCCGCGCCGGCACCCACTCCACCCGCTCCTCCGGAAAACGGTCTTCCAGCGCGAGGATGCGCGCGAGGTCGCCACCGGCGGCGGTCCGTATTCGCAATTCGCCCGGAAACGGACCTGCGTCGATTTGCGGGTACCACGCCTGCAGGCGCGTCAGGAGCGCCCGGGCGGCGATCATGGCGCCCGCATCGTTCCAGTGGGTGTCGGTCTTGTGGTAGACGCGCTGTCCCGCCTTTGCCGCAACCAGCGCGCCGCGGAGATCGACCACCTCGATCGATGAATTCGTCCGCAGGTACGCGAGGAGTTGATCGAAGCGGCTGTCCGCGCGCACGTTGAACAGCGTCGGCGGCATGAACTCGCCGTAGATGGTTTCCTTGCTCGGCGCCACAACGACCAGGTAGCGGATTCCGCGCGAGGCGAGCCACGCCCGCCGGCTCTCGAGCTCGTCGCGCCAGTGCGCCAGGTCGGGGACCGTGAACGGCTTCACGCCGCGAAAGTACTCGACCGACTGCTCCGCGGCGTAGAAGAGGAATCCCTCCTGGCCGACGAGCGCCTTCGGCGAGGGCGAGACCCCCAGCGCAAGCTTCGCCAGGCTGTGGGCGCGAATGAGGTACCAGCGGAACGCGAACGAATCGTTCCAGTAGCGTTCGAAGCGCCGCGGAAAGCTGACGATGGACCATCCCCAACCAGGGCGCCCGAGCTCGATGGTGGGGAACGGGGCCGGGCGGCGATTCTCGGTCAACGCGAATGCCCCCTCGGCGGGAAGCAGCTTCCCCGCGAGTGGCAGCAGCACGAACACGAGGAATGCGGCGATGAGCACGATCTCGATTACGCGACGGGTGCGGGATTCGTCCATCGGTCAGAACCGGAAATAGATGAAGGGATTGTAGGTGCCCGCGGCCAACAGCATTGCCGAGGCGAGGAAGATCGACGGCAACGCGACCAACTCGAACGCGCCTGCACCGGCGGCGATTGCCGGGTTGCGCGAGCGGGCGATCCAGCCCTTAATCGCAGGCAGGATGGGCGTCGCGCCCACGATGCCGACCGCAAGTGCCAGCACGAGCTCGGCGTCCACGTACATGGCGAGCGACCCCGATTGTGCCGATGCGCTTCCGATGCCCGCCATCGCCCGCAACATCGCTGCCGCCGCCGGCAGTGTGTCCGCGCGAAAGACGACCCAGCTCACCATCACGACGACCATCACGTACACGCGGCGCAAAGGTGCTGCCCATGGGTTGCCCATCCACCGCGTGGCACCCATGCGCTCGACCACCAGGAACGCGCCGTGGTACAGGCCCCAGATGACGAAATTCACACTGGCGCCATGCCAAAGCCCGACCAGGAAGAAGGTGGTGACCAGGTTGAGGTACACGCGCCGGAGTGGTACGCGGTTCCCGCCCAGCGGGATGTAGAGATAGTCGCGGAACCAGTTCGACAGCGAGATGTGCCATCGACGCCAGAACTCGGTGATGCTGCGGGAGATATACGGATAGTTGAAATTCTCCAGGAAGCGGAAGCCGAACATCAGCCCGAGCCCGATCGCCATGTCCGAGTAGCCGGAGAAGTCGAAGTAGATCTGGAGCGTGTAGCAAAGTACGCCGAACCAGGCCACCGGCGCGGAGAGCTGCTCGGGAGGCAGGCTGAAGATCAGGTCCGCCGGCACCGCGAGTGTGTTGGCGATGAGGACCTTTTTTCCGAGCCCGACGATGAAGCGCTCTACTCCACGCGCGAACATGCTGCGGGTGACGGGGCGGTCGTGGAGCTGGTGGGCGATGTCGTGATATCGAATGATCGGGCCCGCGACCAGTTGCGAGAACAGCGAGATGTAGAGGCCCATGTCGAGCGGGTTGCGCAATGCCGGCGCATCGCCCCGGTACACGTCGATGACGTACGACAGCGCGTGAAACGTGAAGAACGAGATTCCGATCGGGAGAGCGATCGGTGGATTCGCCATTGTCGGCAGGCCGAGTGGTCCCATCAGCGTGTTCATGGTGTCCACGATGAAGTTCGTGTACTTGAACACGACCAGCAGGCCGATGTTGACGACGACCGCGACTCCTACCGCGAATTTCGCGCGACGCCGGTCTCCCGATCGCTGTATCCAGAGCGCAAGCACGAAGTTGCAGGCAATCGACGCCAGCATCACCACCAGGAATTTCGGCTCCCCCCAACCGTAGAATACGAGGCTCACGGCAAGCAGCCAGAGGTTGCGGACGCGCGCCGGCAGCACGTAGTACACGCCGAGCGTGATGGGCAGGAACAGGAACAGAAAGACGGGTGAACTGAAGACCATGGTGGTTGCGGGGCGCGACGAATCTATCGGGTGAACGGACGACAGTGTCGTCGAGGCGAGCCGATGCCGGTGACGTTTGGCCCGTCGTTCGTGTCAGTCAACGCGAATCGCCCAGCGCAAGCCCGCTGCGCGCTTCAGTCCGAGCAGCCCGCGGCGCAGGAACCCTGGCAGCAATGTCGCTGCGAAAGCGAGCGCAGTCGTGAATCGCCACTCGTCGCGCAGGCTTTCCAGGAAGCGGGCCCGCGCAGGAACGATTGCGTTTGCATTGAGATCGATGACGCCCAGCCGGTACAGCGATACGGGGCGCTCCCGCCGGAAGTAATCCGCCGTGCCCGGCGGGAATAGTTCCGGGCGGGACGCGGCTTTCTCGCCGATGCGCAGGCGTTCCAGGATCAGTTTGTCCCACTTCAGCGAGGCGTTGCCCTCCCAGACGAGCGAGCGGACCAGGCGCTCCTGGACCACGATGCCGCGCCAGCGAGCAAGCAGCCGCATCCAGCATTCGGCGTCGTCGCAGTAGCGAAACGCCTCGTCGAAGCCGCCAACGTCCGCGACCGCCTGGCGGCGCAGCAGCGTTGTCGACGGCGATATGAAGTTGAAGCGCACGACGGCCTCGCCCAGCGACACAGGAAGCATGAACGCGTTGTCGCCGAGCGGTGATCGCTCGAGCGCCGCGTACGCCTCGGTGGCGGTCAGAAACCCGTCCTCGACGACCTCGCCATCGGGCCGCTCCAGACGCATGTCGGTGAAGACGATCCCCACGTCCGGATGCGCTTCGATCAACTCGAGCTGGCGCGCAAGCTTTCCGGGTTCCCAGATATCGTCCTGATCCAGCAACGCGACGTAGGGTGCATGCGCCGCCGCGACGCCGGTGTTCCGCGCGCCCGAGACCCCGCGATTCGCCTGACTGATCACGGTGACCTTGGGCCCGTAGGAACGCGCGATCGCCGCCGAATCGTCGCTGGAACCGTCGTCCACGACGATGACGCGCAGGGGCACTTGCTGTGACAGCGCGCTGTCCAGGGCCTTGCGGATCACCCGGCTGCCGTTGTAGGCGGGCAGAATGACGTCGATCATGGGGGATCCTGGCGGCCGTGTCGTGGCGCTCATTGCCGCAACCCTTGGTCCCGCCGGGACAGCGAATGGTACACGTCGATCGCCTCGTGATAGGCGGTGAGGGCCTGCGCGGCGATGACCGATGTCGCGCATAGCTGTTCGACGAGGCGCCGACCGCGCGCACCCATCTCGTCCCGGATTGATGAGGGCATGGCGAGGATTTTCGACAGCGCCGCCGCCAGCGCGGGCGCGTCGCCGGGCGGCACGACGATCCCGCAACGGCTCTCGGACACGAGCTCTGCCGTACCCACGGTGCTGGTCACGACGACGGGCCGGCCGCATCCCATCGCTTCCAGCACGGCATTCGGATAGACGTCGTGATGCGAAGGCAGCACGAAGACCGAACACTGCTGATACAGCGGCGGGAGCTCCGATTGTGGCCGCGGATCGTGGAACTCCACTCGATCCAGCGCTCCATTCGTGCGCAGCGCCTGTTCGAGCGCATGCCGCAGCGACGACCGGCCCGGACCGGTTCTGGTGTCGTTACCCACGAGCTGAAACTGGACTTCCGGATGCCGACTGGCGACCATCGGGACCGCCGCGACGAGTTCGTGCACCCCTTTCAGCGGCTGAATATGCCCGACGAAAAGCACGCGCTCGCCCGGTCGCCGCTGTCCCGGTTCGACAGGACGAAACCGTTCGAGGTTGAGTGGATTGCGCACGATACGGAACCGCGACACGTCGAGCCCCCATTCGCCGGAAATCTGGTCGGCGAACGATCGGCTTGCGCAGAGCAGGATGGGTGCGCGGAGCGCCGGCGCGCGTTCCAGCCACGACTCGACGAACGCCCGCACCCGATGCAGCACCCTGCCGTCCCAGCGTTGAACGACGCTTGCGGGGCCCCCGAAACGCACAACGAACGGGACGCACGGCGCCCGGGAGAAGCGGAAGCCTTCGGCATAAGCGTCCGGGAAGACAATCAGGTCGAACGGTCGCTCGGCATGCAGCTGGCGGAGCTTGCGGTCGACCGCAAAAGACCAGCGGAGCCAAGGCACCGGCACGAAGCTTCCGAGCTTCCACTGCCGGCGCGAACCCCGCGAGATCCCGTGCACCCGAACGCGGCCGTCGGCCTGCAGACCGGGCGTATCCGTAGCTTCGGCGATTACCGAAACCTCGTGACCCAGTTCGGCGATCGCGTGCGCCAGCGTGTACGAGTGAGCGCCGATGCCACCGATGCCGCCGCGCGTCAGCGTTGGGTAGTCGGCCGAAACGAAGCAGATGCGAAGTGCATTCGAAGACTCCACGGCGGCCGGCCGGGTCTGCGCTGCGGAAGCAATACTGCCTGCGACGATTTCGCTCATGGAGCAATGGCTTGCTCGGTCCCCCCGGGCGCGTGCTGCACGGCCTCCCAGCGATGCGGAAACACGAAATGCCCGCTAATTTCGCGCGATGCCACGCTCGGCCCGTCGACCATGAAGGTGACGGCTCGGGGACGCATGTCGAGATAGCGCTGGATGCGATTGTCGAGGATCGCCACCGTGACGCCATAGCTGCCGCGCGTGAACAAGACGGGTGAGAGCGTAAGGCGCACCTTGCCGCTACCTTGCGCACCATTTAGTCGCAGGCCATCGAGCCGCGACGTCAGACCACCGAGAGGAAAATCGCGCGCGTCATGAAAGGTTACCGAGACCACGGGATCGTCCACCGGACGCGTCACCGCGTACTCGATGTCGATGTTCGCGGGCTCGCCGTAGTTGAGGCACTCGTGCACCTCTCCACGTACGTTGCGCACCGTGACGCTGGTTACGTGGATAGGACTGTCGGTCGTTTCCCGCTGATCAAGCGCGTCTGCGCTGGCGCCGTGGGTGTGGATAGTGCGCAGGTAGCCTTCGACGGTTTCGTCAGGATCGCCGAATCCCTGCACGGTGCCGTGATCGATCCAGAGCACGCGCGATGAATGCTGCAGGATGCTCGGCATCGTGTGCGACACCAGCACGATCGTCTTCTGCTGTTCCTTCAGTTCGGCGATCTTGTTGAGGCACTTGGCCTGGAACGCCGTGTCACCGACCGCGAGCACTTCGTCGACGAGCAGGATGTCCGGATTGATGTGGGCCGCCACCGCGAAGCCCAGCCGCACCATCATTCCGGTCGAATAGTACTTGAGCGGCGTGTCGAGGAACTTCTCCACTTCGGAAAACGCGACGATCTGGTCGAACTTGGCGTCGATCTCTCGTTTGCGCATACCCATGATCGCACCGTTGAGGTACACGTTCTCCCGGCCGCTCAGATCATGGTGGAAACCTGCGCCGACCTCGATCAGCGCACCGACCTGTCCCTTGACCCGATACGATCCCTTGGTCGGGACCGTCACCCGCGCAAGAATCTTGAGGATGGTGCTCTTGCCGGCGCCGTTAGGGCCGATGAGTCCGACCGTTTCCCCGGGTTCGATCACGAAATTCACGTCGTCGAGCGCCCAAAAGATGTTCCGCTTGTCGGCGGGGACCCGGTTCGCGAGGCGAGCGAGCATCTGCCCCACGCCGCGACGCAGCTGGTAGCTCTTGGAAACGTGATCGAAGCGGATGGCGAATTCGGACATTGCGTTAAATGACGTCGGCAAACGTGCGCTCGGCACGCTTGAAGTTGAAATAGGCGGCAACCAGCAACACGAACGTAACCGCGAATGCCGCACCAAGATAGCGGAGGTTCGGAGCCGTACCGTGCAGCAATGCATTGCGATAGCCGTCGATGATGCCGACCATGGGATTCAGCATATAGTAGGGCCGCAGCCAGGCCGGGACCGAAGAGAGCGGGTAGGCGATCGGCGTCGCGAACATCCAGACCTGCATCAGCAGCGGCAGCGCGTGGCCGACGTCCCGGAAGTACACCTGAACGGCGGACGTGAACAGGATCACCGTGAGCACGATGAGGAGTTGCAGCGCGAGAAGTGGAACGACCCACAGTGCCGTCCACGAAATGCCGATACCGTAGTACGCGTACATGCCGGCGAGTATGACTGCCGCGATGGCGAGATCGACCAGCGCCGAGACCATTACCGCGAGCAACAGAGTCTCGCGGGGAAAATAGATCTTGCGCACCAGGTTCGCGTTCGCAGTCATTGCGACCGTGCCTTGCGAGATGCACGATGCGAAGCAGATCCAGAAGATCAGTACGCTGTAGGAAAAAATCGGGTAAGGCAATCCGTCGCTCGGAATGCGCGCAAACATCGAGAACACGAAGGTGAACACCACCATCAGCGTCAGCGGCTGCATCACGGCCCATGCGACGCCGAAAAGGGTCTGCTTGTACTTTGCCCGGATGTCGCGTTTGGCAAAACTCAGCATCAGGTGCAGGTTTTCTGCGAGCTCCCGCAGGTGTTCCATCTAAGACTCGCTATCGGTTTGTCTTGCGTGTGGTCGGGATTCGGACACGGTCGCTGGATCCACTGGAATTCCTCTTCGGCGTCATATCGGTACGGAAACGATACGCCACCTCCCCTGTGCCGAAATCGACAAAAAGGCAACGACTATGCCACAAGCAGGATGGGCTCGCGCGCAAAATGTCGTGTTCCGGCACATCCGAACCCATAATCTCGTGCTTGTGCGTATCGCAACTACGCCTCGGTTAACGCGTGCCGAAACGCAATGCCCGCATGGCCACAGCGACCGATAGCCAATCGCTTCAATTTTCTCATACGCGCATGAATTCTAACGATTGCCGCGCACCCGGCGCTTCAGCCAACGAAAGAAAGGCAGCAGCGATAGCGCGAATTCGCTCAGCAGGCTCGCCGGGGCGACCAGCAGCGTGACCACAGCCGTGCGGTCTCGCCACACGCGATTGGCGAGCGAATGTTCCGGCCCCGCGAGTGAGTCCATCCAGCTGATGTCGGAATTCGCGTGAAGCCGCCGTATGTGCTCCAGTTCGAGCAGCGTACCAGGCGAGTACCTGGAATAGGCTTCGTCGAAGGCCGTCTTGAAGGCGTAGCCGCCGCTGTCGGACAGAATGTTGAGCTTCATCGCGATGGGTCGCCCATCCAGCCGCATCGCAAGCATCATCAACCGTCCGCGCGCTGCCGCCGCCTTGCCGACCTCGAGCAGCCAGGCGCGATGGCTCGGCTTGGAACCGAATGCCGTGCCGCTCCGGCCCTTCCATCCGCTCATTTCGAGTGCGGCAAACTCGTCGAGCCACGCCGCGGCGTCCGCCGCCGCCGGGTATTCGTCGAAGGAAACGGCGCCCATTTCGGACAATCGGCGCTCGTATCGGCGCAAGCGCATCGTGCTGATCTGCTGCAGATAGCTTTCCGCATCGTGGCGCAGGCGAAAGACCGCACGCGTCGCGACATCGACGATCTGATGTATGGTGCCGTCGTTGCGCAGGACTTCGGAGAGCTGGTGATAGAACTCACTGTCCGCGCGCAGATCGGGAAATTCCAGGAAGACGCGGTGCGGCCGCTCGGTTGCCAGCCACGTGAGCATCGTGCGAATGCAATCACCAGCCGCATCCCTCCGCAGCAGCGGGGCCGGGAACAGCGAGTACATGTGGTTCCATAGGCGGAAAGTCCGGACGGGCAAGCCATGGTAGTCACCGAATACCTGGAACGGAAACACTCCACAAAGCCTGCCGCAGGCTGCGCCTGCGCCGACGTCTGTCGCGCGGATGACGAGTACCTTGATCGTCGTGCCCTCGGCCAGGTAGCGAAGCGAGGGAAGCAGCATCCACGACTCCGACGAAGGACTGCCCTCGATTGCATCGCCGGCGAGCGCATCCCATTCCTCCGCCATCGACTCGAGGTCGTGCCAGTCTTCCACGAGCTGCGTCGAGAACCGCAGCGGTGGCGTCTGATGCGCTTCGCCGGTGCTGGAATTTGCCGATGGATCCATTCGTGATGCGCGCCCGAGCCTTGCCCATGAGGAAACCATTCTGCAAACGCCGCAGATCGCCTGGGCGACAGGCAGATAGTAAAATGAAACCCCGGTCGTGGTAATAATGTGCGGAAACCGGAGTTATCGCACTTGTGCACTACTTCAAGACGCGTACCTCTTGTTTTGTGCTGTCCGGGTGCATCCTGACGCCATTTCCTGAACAATCGGATCGAACGCATGGGCTCGCTGCGAGATCTCGTCCTGACGGTCTTCATCCTGGGAATGCTTCCGGCTGTCCTCGCGCGGCCGTGGTGGGGCATCCTGCTGTGGACATGGGTCGGCCTCATGAATCCGCACAAGATGACGTGGGGCTTCGCCTACAGCTTTCCGTTCGCGATGATCATCGCCATTGTCACGCTGCTGGCGATTTTCATCTCCCGCGAACCCAAGAAGTTGCCGCTCACCGCGCCTGTGGCCATGCTCATCATCTTCAACGTATGGCTGACCATCACGACGATCCTCTACGCCCTGTACCCCGACATTGCGTGGATCAAGTGGGAAAAGGTCATCAAGATCCAGGCCTTCATCTTCCTGACGATGATGGTCATGCAATCGGAGCAGCGGATCCGGGCACTGGTGCTGGTCGCGACGCTTTCGATCGCATTTTTCGGCATCAAGGGTGGCATCTATACGATCGCGAAGGGAGGCGGCGGCATGGTGCTCGGCCCCGACGGCGGGTTCATCGCCGGGAATACCGAGATCGCGCTGGCGCTGGTCGTTACGCTGCCCCTGATGCGCTGGCTGCAACTGCAGACGGACCGGCGCTGGCTGCGCATGGTCGCCACCGTCTGCATGATCTTGATAGGAGTCTCGATCCTCGGTTCGTATTCGCGCGGCGGACTGCTCGCGTTGTTTGCCATGGCAGTATTCTTCTGGCTGAAAAGCCGCAAGAAGGCGCTGCTCGGCATCGTGCTCTTGATGGTGGGAGCCTCGTTCCTGACATTCATGCCCGACCAGTGGCATGCCAAGATGGGCACAATCGAGGAATATCAGGCCGATCGCTCGGCGCAGGGGAGACTTGGCGCCTGGAAGTTCTCCTTCAATCTGGCAGTGCAGCGACCGATCGGGGGCGGGGGATTCGAGACTTTCCAGCGCGACGCTTATGCGTTGTACGCGCCGGAGGAACGAGTGCTCGATCCGCACAGCATCTGGTTTCAGGTGCTTGCCGAGCACGGATTCGTCGGATTGGGGTTGTTCCTGCTGTTGTGGATCACGACCTGGCGCACCGCCTCGCAGATCATCGCGGTGTGCCGGGAGCGCAGAGACCTGACGTGGGCGCGGGATCTCGCGGCGATGATCCAGGCGGCGCTGATCGGATTCTGGGTAGGCGGGAGCTTCTTGGGTCTGGCGTACTGGGACTATCCGTACATCCTCATCGCCATCTTGGTGTTGACCAAGAGCGTCGTGCAAAGACGGCTGGAAGAGAAGAATGTTCCGCTCGATTCCGGAGTGGCCGACGGTCGGCTGGGCTTGCCGACGAATGCCTGACGGACCGCGCCTGGCGCGTTACCCGGAGCACTGTCGTTGAATCCCGGGTTCGAGCACGAGTGGCGCGAGCGATTCGAGGAATTCGCTCATCATCGTGACGACGATGCGGGCATTGCAGGTTGGACGAAGACGGGCCTCGATGCGCGCTTGCGACGGTTCCTGGGCCTCTGGCAATCCGGCCGCCAAGGGCAGCGCTGGCTGGACGCTGGCTGTGGCGCCGGCACCTATACCAGGATCCTGACGGGCAGCGGGCATGCTGTCGCGGGCGTCGACTATTCGATGCCCACGGTGTCCAAGGCGGTAGGTCGGAACATCGCCGGCGCTGCATTTGTGATCGCGGACGTACGCAAGCTGCCATTCCGGCCGCAGACCTTCGACGGCGTGCTGTGTTTCGGCGTGACGCAGGCGCTCGACGACAGCGAATCTGCCATTCGGGAAATCTCCTGCATGCTCAGGGGCGGCGGGCAGCTTTGGATCGACGGGTTGAATCGGTCATGCGTGATCCACGTCTATGGTGCGGCCCGCCGCCGCCTTCTCGGTCGCCGGCGGCACCTGCGTTACGAATCGCCACGGCGAATGCTCGAGCTTTGCCGGCGGTCTGGTTTCGTCGACGTCGAACTGCACTGGATGCCGGTGTTTCCGGCGAGCGCGCAGCGACTGCAACAGTTGGTCGAGTCACGTCCGTGCATCTGGCTGCTTCGGCACGTTCCGCTGCTGGGCACGCTGATATCGCATTCGTTCATCGTCTGCGCCCGGCGCACGCCGGCCGCAGCGGAAGCAGACGGTGCACCCTGACCTCCGGGGTGTGTCATCCGCTACCCGCACATGTCTGGCTCTGTCCACGCTACTCGCGCGCCCGCCAGGTTCCCGGGTGAAACCATCCCTGCCACGAGGCCGGGTTTGCCTGCACCACGGACTCCAATAGCGACACATAATGCTCGGTCATTGCGGCCACCGCTGCCTCCCGTTCCCGTTCGCCGCGCGAATTGAGGTCGGGCCCCAGTTCGACCCGATACCCCCCGCTTCCGTCCGCCAGCGTGAAAACCGGAATCAGCGCGGCGCCGGAGTCGTGCGCAAGCCTTGGCGCGCCGATGGCCAAGTCGATTGTTCCCCCAAGGAATGGCAACTCGATGGTGCGGCTGCCCGTCCCCGCGGCGACAACCATGACGACGCCGTTCCCGCTCAGGATCCGCCTGAGGGCGTCGATGGCGGGTCGTGCCTGCCCGTAGACCACGAATACCCGGCACGCGAGATATCGGTTCAACGCCTGCAGTCGAACGGGATTCAGCAGTAAACCGCCGAACCAGGTTGGCGAGTACGGATGACTGAACGTGCTCAATTGATTCAGTTCATAGCCCACCGAGGCCAGCGCTTTCTTGGGCACGAGATCGTGATGCGCTTGTTGGCAAATCCAGAGAACAGCGCCAGTGCCGCGTCGCAGCGCAGCGTCGAGGGTTTCGCGGCCTGCCAGAGTGAGCGCAGGCCTCCACCCACCGGGCAGAAGCTCCCGGATCGCCTCGATATTCTCCAGATAGTCATCGGTGGCGGCAGCCACCGCCATCGCATGCGGATCGGCATTGGGAAGCGCCGCGTCGGCCAGCGCCTTTACACTGCCGGTTCGTACGCCGACATGCGCGCGACCCGCTGTCCGGGCGGCGGACGGCCAGAAGTGAGAAGGAAAGAGTGCGACGAGCGCGCAGAAAGCGAGCTTCAGCGCGATGACGATGTCCCTGGCCGACATCCAACCTTCGTAGCGCCGACGGACAGGTTTGACGGTCGTAGGTCTTCGCACTTCCATCCGATCGTCCGTCGTTCAGGCGTCAGCGCCGGCGGACGTGCGCGATCCGCGCGACGCGTGCTCCGCCATGCGATCCGCATCTGCAACTTCCTTCATGTCACTTCGCGCGCGCCGACGGCGGCCAAGGGTTGTTCGCAGGCGCCAGACCAGGTCGAGTGCGCCGCCCAGCAGCCCAGGCCGGAACGCGATCCAGTCCACGAGCTCGAATGCGGGCCGCGCGCCCCAGCGCGATTTGTAGCCGGAATCCCCAAGCCCGATATTGATACGGCGGATGCCACAGGCCTCGATCGCGTCGCGGAAGACATGCTTGTACAGCACCGAGCCGGTACTGTAGCGATGCATACTCAGCGCGTAGTTGTTCGCCAGGATGTAGCGCATTGCGCCACAGTCAAGGCAGAAACAAAAGCTGACCGGCTCCCCATTGAAGTACATCACCCACGCGGTCGCGACCTCGCCGAATTGTCCATTCACCAGCAGACTTGACCAGAACGCCGCGTTGCGTTCGCCATGAAAGCGCAGCCTCCCACCTTCCCGGAACTGCCAGGACTTGCGTTCGACGGACGCCAGATCAACGATCGCCGTACTCCAGCCAGGATCGGCAGAGCCCCGGAAGCGGCGAATCTCGAGTGTGCCTTCACGCCCAAGCTTCCGCTCGTAGTACTCGATGTTCGTCCTCAGGCTCTTGCCGAGTTGCCGCTCAAGTTCGATCCACGTCGCAGGCAATTCGACGCAGTACGTCGTGCCAAGACCGGATTGATGCAGTCGCCAGCCTCTGCTCGCGAGTGCCGCGTTGAGGAGGGCAATCGCTTCGTCGGTGTCCGGAACGGGTCCGTAGCGTAGCGCCGCCAGCCTGCGCTCTCGAGTAAACGCCATTGCCAGGGCCTCACAAGTCTCCTCGACATGCGCCCGAGCAATGAGTGGCGAGCGAAAGGGCCAGTACAAACCGCCGAGACTGGCGACCGCCACACCGTATTGGCGCTGAGTCGCGAGTGCGACGACCGCTTGCAGCTGTCCGTCCGAACCGGACGCCGTCAAGTACCGCAGCGGTCCACGCCAGTTGTCGTAAGGAAGAAGGTGCCTGCCCCAGGCATCGAACCAGGCCGAATTCAGAAAACCGCTCTCCGGAGCAATGCGACCGACGAGTGACTGCCACCCGATCTCGGGAGGAGAGGTCGTGCGAAAATCGGCATTGAGTTGGAGCTTTGTCATACAAGTCCGCCGGACCTCAGGCGCGCTCTCGCACGTGGTCGAAAGCGTCCGCGCGCGACCTTCCACGAACGTCGCCGTTGCCGCGCCTTCGATGGTAGGCTATCTTCGAATGTTTCGTATCGACCGGCCGGCACTACGACCTCAACATGACGGCTTCCCCTTCCTGGCGCCTGGCCAATACGGCAACCCGCGAGAACATCGACAAGCTTTCCGTCGACCTCTTTCGCGGGCCGCTTGCCAACCAGATGTCGCTGCTTCAGGATCCTCGCTGGCTTTCGGCGCTGGCAGGCGAGCCGGCGAAGAGCGTGCGCGCTTACGTGCTGAGGGCGGATGATGCGGTTGTAGGCTACGCAGGCTTCCTCGTCCATCCGTCGGCGCTCAGGATCGCGTTCGGAGAGCTCACATTGCTCTCGATGCCGGTGCGTCACCTGCGGAGCTTCACGGCGCCTATCGTTGCGGGGGCCGTGCGTACCGCCGACTGGCAGAGCGCGATTGCCGCCTTGCTGCAGCAGATGAGACAGGATCTCGCGCCGGACGAGGTGATATTTCTCGAGTCGGTGATCGAGGATACGTCGCTCATGAGTCTCTTCAAGCAATGGGAAGTAAAGAGACACGAGTTCCGGGTCCTGCAGAATGGCAAGCCTTACCAGCATCGGTCCGCACTGATCGGCGACAGCTTTGACGAATACCTGAAGCAGCTTGGGTCACGCACTCGTGCGGACCTGCGTTCGACCCGGAAGAAGTTCATTGCGCACGTGAATGGCAGCTTCCGCACGCGCTGCTTTCGCACCCCCGACGAGGTTGCGGATTTCGTCGTCGATGCCATCGCAATTTCGCGCAAAACCTATCAATACGACTTGCTTGGCGCGGGCCTTCGGGACCACGAGGCGCTGGAACGAATGTATCGAGCGACCGCCGGTCTTGGCTGGTTCCGCAGCTATGTTCTTTACGCGAACGACGAGCCTGTCGCCTTCCAGGCGGGCCACCTGTACCGCCGGCGCTATCACGCACAGGAGATTGGCTACGATCCGGAGTGGGCACGCCACCACGTCGGGATCTTCCTGCACACTGAAATCGTCACCGATCTCGCCGCCTCTGAGGAAGACGCGCAATGGTTCGATTTCGGCATTGGCGACACTCAGCACAAACAGCGGTTGAGCACCCATTCGAACGCCGGGAGCTACTATTATCTGATCCCGGACACTTGGCGGGGCAGCTTCGCCGCAGCATCGTTGCGGGCAACGAATTCCGCCTCGGCCGCCATCGGCGCTGTGCTCGAGAGGTTCGGACTGCGGCAGAAGGCACGACAGCTGCTGCGCAGGCTGGGCGCGGCAAGATGATGCCGCGATCCATACGGTCGACTCCGTCGCTTGCCACGACGTCCGACTGAATCCTATTCTCGATGCTTCGCGCACGCGTCCGTATCAGACGTTGGATGGGTTCTGCGTTGCGTCGACTCGGACTGACGCGTATGGCCAAACGTGCCGTGCGACTCTTTCGCGCGCCAGGGATTCCGACGATTCGGCCGAAAGTGTTGCGCGCCATCCCTCACGATCGCGATGCACATACACAGGGACTGGCCTATGCACATGGCCATCTATACGAAAGCACCGGGATCGTCGGCACATCATCGCTCCGGAAGATCGACATCCATACCGGGCAGGTGCTGCAGGCAATCGCGGTGCCGGGCGTGTGGGCCGAAGGAGTCGCGGTGTCCGACGGCCGCCTGGTGCAGATCACGTACACGGAGGGCTTGGCACTGTGTTACCGCCTGTCAGGCCTCGAGTTCGAGGACTCGTACCGGTACCAAGGCGACGGCTGGGGACTGGCGGCCACCGAGCACGGTTACATCATGAGTGACGGCTCGGATGTTCTCCAGTTCCGGAGTTCCGATTTTACGTTGCTGTCGAAGCTCCGCGTCCGGCTGGCAGGGCGGCCGCTCCGCGGCCTGAACGACCTCGAGTTTCTGCAGGGCAGAGTCTACGTGTGTGTACTCTGGCACTCGGACATCTACGAGATCTGCGCGCGAAGCGGCGAGGTGCTGCGAGTCGTCGATTGCACCGAACTCGTCGAACAATCGGGCCGCAGTGGCTACGAAAACTTGTTGAACGGCATTGCCTTCGCGCCCGACAGAGGAACATTCTTCGTCACCGGCAAGAACTGGCCGATGCTCTTCGAGGTCGAGCTGGCACGCAACTGAGAGTCGCGCAATTCAGCGACAGCAATCAATGATTCTTTCGTCGTCCCCGCTTTCGCGGGGACGACAGAATAATGGTCATTCAACCGGGCAATCGTCGGCAGATCGTCTGGCGACGCGTAGCCACGTCTCGTCCGGTCAGCGCCGTCGATCCACATGTTCCTGGAACCACAGTTCGAGCATCATCAGCACCCACACCATCGTCCCGTAGTAGCCGGCGTGTTCGTGCAGTTGGGTGTCGAGCAGGCTGTCGAGAAATCCGCGCCGGAAGATGCGCCGACCGTCGAGGCTCGTCAGTGCGTCGCGCGACAACGCGCTCAGCGGCCCGTAGGTGGCGAGCCACGGACCCGCGGGCAGGCCGAATCCGTGCTTCTTCTTGGCGATGATCTCGTCGGGCAGGAAGCCACGGAGCGCCTCTTTGAAGAAGTAACGCAACCGCGTGCCGCGCAGTTTGAGGTCTGCCGGCAGCGCGGCCGAGAAGTCCACGATCGCATCGTGGAGCAAAGGATAGGCGACGTCGACCCCGGCGCGATCGCACATCCGAGTGACCTTGGGCAGGTCGTTGTCGGCGAGCGTGAACTTGAGGTCGAGCGCGAGCAGCCGATTGATGAGGCTCGAGGCATCCGCAGCGTCATAAACTTCGGACATCATCGCGAGCGGCCGCGTCGTGTCTACCCCCTCGAGAAAGCCGGGATCGAAGACGTTGGCGGGGCCGAATCGCTCCAGCAGGTTGTAGGTTTCATACCGCGCAGGCATCGGCAGGCGCGCCTGGTCGACGTAGCTTCTCGCCTTGCGCAGCAGCGGCACGTGCTCCGCCAGGCCGGTATGCAGCAACGGTTCCAGCACCCCCTTACGCAGCAGCGACGGCACCTTCGCGTAGAGTGCGAACTGGTATTGGCGGGCATACCGCGTGTTGCCGCCGAAGAGTTCGTCACCGCCGTCGCCAGCGAGCAAACGCGGGATTCCGGCATCATGAGCCAGGCGGGCACAATAGTAGGCCGGCACCGCCGACGAGTTGCCGAACGGCTGGTCGAATTCCGCGGCGACCATCGGCAGCGCCTTCAGCACGTCGTCGGGCGTCACGTAGTATTCGCGGTGCATCGTCGCGAATCGGCGCGCGGCGATTCGCGCGTATTCCATCTCGTCGTATCCGCTCGCGTCGAAGCCGATCGAGAAAGTCGGGACCGGCGTGCCGGACAGTTCAGCGAGAACCCCCGTCACCGTCGAGCTGTCGGTTCCACCGCTGAGGAACGTGCCGGTATGGTCCGGACGCGCAAACTGGCCCACGCCGGTCCGCAACACTGACCGAAACTCTTGCGCAAGCGCCTGTTGCTGCGGGTGGACGCTTTCTCGGAAGCGCATGTGCCAGTAGGGACGGCACGCGACATCGTGCTCTCCGGCGATCAGGCAGTGCCCGGCTGGGACTCGGCGCCATTCGCGATAGACGGTATCGGGGCCGGGAACCATGTGAAAGTAGACGTAGTTGTAGATCGCCTGCGGATCGACGACCGGCGGCGCACCGGGCAACTCGGCAAGCGCGTCAAGGGTCGCGGCAAAGGCCAGCTGGCCCGGCTGTTGGCGGTAGACGAGGTTGCGCACGCCCATCCGATCGACCGCCAGCAGCGCCTGCCGCTTGCCGCGATCGATGATCGCCAGCGCGAAGTCGCCTCCAATCAAGTCGAGAACGTCTGCTCCGCGTTCGCGATAGGCGTCCAGGACGAGTCTGCAGAATTCGGATGCTGGGACAGCCCGATCGCCGCTCTGGCGCCAGATTCCGTGACCGTGGAACGCCATAGCCACGCCTCCGTCGTCGAGCACGCCGATCGTATCCGGCGCGCCGACCGCGGCGAGCGCGTACTGGTCGCCGACGAGGCGCGCGGCGCCCGGCGCACCCGCCCACGTCAGCCGCGACCGCATTGCCTCGATTGCCGTCGCAGGCTCGGTCCCGATCCGCCCAAACCATCCGCAGATGCCCGTCATCGTGAAGATATACGCGGGGTACAGGCGCGCAGTTGGTGGCTCGTTGCGAACGTCATCATCCAGTGACGCGCGCATCCTACCGCAGTGGCGGCGAAGGTGGAGGCGAGTTCAGTCATCCATGCTCCCGGCAGGCTCGTTCTTCTTGCGGGCGAAGCGCTCGCGCAACCGGACGGCCACCGGCTTCAGCGTGGTCTCCCAGGCGGCAAGCGCGCGGCCGGTCAGCGATCGTCCATACGCGGTCAATTCGTGAACGCGCTCGACCTGATCTGTCCAGCGATGTTTGTACGCGTTGTTCCCGGGACCCATGTAATAACGATGCAAGCCGCGACCGAACAGCTGCTCGAGAATGTGACGGTTGAGACAAGACCCGGGTGAAACATCTTCGAGTCTGGCGTCGAAGTCCGAGCGCAGGCCGAATACGTTGCCATCGGCAATGAGTTGAATTTCCATCGCGGCCGGCCGGCTGTCGATCGAAAGAAGCCAGACCGAAAGCCATTGGCGATCGGTTGCGAGGTCCGACAGGCGGCGGATGAACGCCTGGGGCCCCGGGTTGTCCAGCGAGGTGCCCGTTTTAGACTTCCAGCTGGTGGCGGAAATGGACGTCACGCGATCGACGATTTCGTCGACCGTTCCGGCACCGGAAAAGCCCGGCGCATGCCAATCGATGCGAATCTCGCCGGCGCGCTGCAGTCGATTGGCCGCGAGGTTGTTGGCCTTCTTTAACCGGCGGCCGCGAGTGGCGTAGAACTCGGTCCAGCTCGTGTCGAGCGGGATGTAGCAGTTGCTGGGGGCCTCGACTCGGCGGACTGCAAACCGCTGCGCGATGAGCGCCGCCCGCAATGCGGAATCCGCGACCGATTCCGAGCCGAGGTACTTGAGGCGCAGCACATCCCATTCCCGCTGCCGGCGCCGCAACTCGGACGCGAAGGCGTCGGCGGCTTCCGCGGCGTCGGATGAAGGCGCGATGAGGTCGCACCACTGCGTGTCCGGGACCGTCAGGAACGCGAGCTCGCGCACGGCCACTCCGCGCACCTTCGCCACGTGCGCGACCAGCGGGAGCACGGCGGCCAGGCGTTGTGCCCGGTAGTAGCACAGCAGGTAGAGCCGTGAAGTCGCCTGTCGCCACTGCCAGGCGGCATCGAACCACTCGTGTGCCAGGAATAGCGACCGGCCCTTGCACGTCACCGCGACCGCGTTCCACGGTCCGCGCAGCGCAGCGAATTCCGTCGCGGACGTGACCAGTCGGACATCGGTCGCGATGGGTTTCGAGGTGACAGGCTCGGCCGGCATGGTGATTGCGGTCAGACTATTGCCCGGGTGCAGTGCGAGCCTGGCCGCCGAGACCGAAAGAATTGCGGGGCACCTATGGCGACTTGCCCGTTGTCCTCGCCGAGGGTCCAGCCGCGCCCGACGCTGCAGGTGAATTGGGCGGTGGCGCCACCGGTTTCCAGTACCCAGCACGTTGCAGCAGGTCGCGCAGGCCGGACGGCGTTGCCCCAAGTGCGTACGCACGCTGCGCGTGCTGGTTGGCGAGCTCGAACTGCTTCGTATCGAGATACGTCAACGCGAGGTTGTAGTGCGCATTGAGGTTGTCGGGATCCAGCTCGAGTGCGGTCTCGAAGCGCTGGATCGCTGTCGCGTATTGCTTCGTCCGATTGAGGTAGATGCCTTGGACGACGTACGTGCCGGCGGCCTTCGGATTGATCGCAACCGCGCGCTCGAAGACGTCGTCGAGCAGGCAGGCGCCGGTTTTCCATTGATCGCAGATCTGGCTGACCAGAAGCAGGGCGGTAGGGTGATTCGGAAAAATGCGAAGGATGAAGTTGCACTCATTCATTGCACGAGCCCAATCGCGGTCGCGAACGTGCTGCCGGCAAGGCCCAAGGTGATACCGCTCGACGATCAACAGGCTGTCGCTTCCGCGCGCGGCAAAGTAATCGTTGGTCTTCTTGATATCGACTTGTCCGGTGGCGTCGTGAGCGACCATCGCGCCGAGCAGGCAAACCATGGACGCCAACACGGTCATGCGTGCCCGCCGGCATGTGATGAGGAAAAGGGAACGAACCTGTTTCATGGGGTCAAGTATAGCGAGGATGACGCCAGGCTCAAGCCCTTGATGCCGCGAAAGCCGCCACAAGTGGAGACGGGCACAGCACGTGCGGTACAACGCGCGTACTGTGAACTTCCTGGGGGCCATGCCACGGTCTGTCGGCTATTCCTTCCCGCACCCGATCGGCTTTCGGGCAACGACGACATTGTCGATGTAGAGGTGCATATCGCGGGCTGCCGGCGCCGTGCCGCCGTGATACACGTTCATCCACACCCGTTGGACCCGGATGTCGGGTCGCGCACGAACGTCGATGTCAGATTTTTCGAAAGCGGGCACCCCGTCGATCCACGCCTGCAGCACGCCGTCCTTCGCGCCGATCGCATTGGCCTTGAAGCGCTGCTCGAGACAGTACCAGCGGTTGCGCTCGAGGACGCCGATTCCGTCGTTGGTCCAAAACCAATGGTCGCCGTACTGGTCTTCCATATCGGCGTGGTAGGCGTAGGTGCCCACGGTCGTGTGACCGTGGAGCGGATTGCCTGGCGATGGCGCGCGGTTGAACTGCCCTCGCATCGACCAGCCCGTCCTCCCATTCGCACGACGCCCGCCCCATCCGGACTTGCCGTAGGTGCCGGACAGGCCAGGCAGTTTGCCGCCGTCGACGGTCGGGATCCAGTCGTCGGCGAAGCGGAGGTAGTACCTGAAGTACACGTCCTCGGGCTCGTAGCCAAGTTCCTTGGCGAAATCGAAGCCCATGTCCAGGCCAAAGTTGTCGCCTTGCGCGACTGTCACCCGCAACGCGTATCCGGAAAGTGGCACGAAGCGAAGTGCGTCGTCGCGCGCCACCCGCTCGACACGGCTTACCGCGGAGACGTAGCTCCACGCGGACCGCCATGCCGTGGTCTCGAAATCGGCAGCCATCCAGACGTCCGGAGACGCGTCAATTCCCTGATCGCGCGGAAACGCGCTGGCAAGTCCGCGATGCCTTCCGGGTCCGCTGCCAAGTCTTGGCGGATCGAGCTGGAAAATGCCCACGATCGCAGTGCTGCGCTGGGAACCGACGGTCGTCAACTGTAGCGTGGCTCTGGCGATCGCGCGGTTCCCGAACTGCGCGACATTGAACTGCAAAGCGCTGTGGTCCGAAGCGTCTGCATGCAATTTGTTCCGCGCGCCAAGCGAACGCACGGTCGTGCAATTGAGCCAGGTATCGGCCACCGGTCCGACCGATACCGGCGGGCCTGCATCGACGAACGTGACGACGAGACGCGGGCGCCGTGCCTCTGCCGCGGACTCGCGGCTGTCGAAGTCGACCGCGGTCTTCGGCGAGAGGACGGCAAGGACGATGCCGCTGGCGGGGGCGGTGCCCGCGATCCAGTTCCGAGCGAGCGTTGTGACGTCCCAATCGATCACGCGCCCGTCGTCGCCCGGCGCGATGGTCGCGGCGGCGTAAGGACGCGCTCCGTACGCCTTGCCATCGGCGTCGAGCCAGTCGCCGAGCGGGCGTCGCCACGGAAGCACGGCGCCCAAATTGAAATACTTGCAGGTGGCGCCATCGATGCCGTCGAAGAGGTCCGCGCGCCGCTCGCCGGCGATTGTCGGCGCCGCGTATGCGACGGCGATGAGCGGCACAACACTGAGCAGGTGCCGAACCCGTATACCGATTCGACGTTGCCGGAGGCGGCTGACGGCAGTGTGCGTTGGGTGCATGGCTTGATTGCAGAGGGCAGGTCATGATACCAATCCTACATTGACGCCGGAGCACTGCGTGGAGTCCAACGCGACGACCAGACAGCACGAGTGGATCGGCGTCGCCGCACTCCTGTATCTGTTGTTTGTCGTCTACGGAAGCCTCATCCCATTCACGTTCATCGATCGCCCCTTCGATCAGGTGCTGGCCGCGTTCCTGCCGCCGCCGTGGATTTCGCTGGGCACCACGGATCGCGCCGACTGGATCGCCAATGCACTGTTGTACATGCCGCTTGCGTTTCTGGCGCTGGAGGCGACCTGCGCCGGCGAACGTGCCGCGCGCAAGGGCATCCGCGCGATTGTCGTCCTGGGGTCGCTCTTCGCGCTTGCGATAGCCGTCGAGTTCGCGCAGGGCTTCTTCCCGCCGCGTACCGTGTCGCTCAACGACCTCGCCGCCGAGGGCGCGGGAATCCTCATCGGTGCAGTGGCCTGGCTCGTCGCCGGGGGCTGGTTCCGCGCGACTTTGGCCGGGCTGCCGGGCAATCGGGGTGTCGCGGTCAAGGCCCTCGCGCTGACGGTCGTCCTCGGGTATGTCGTGCTTGCGGTCTTTCCGTTCGACTTCGTCGTATCGATCGACGAGCTCGAAGCGCGGTTGCGCGGACCCGCCACGGGCCTCGTGTTCGCGTCGGCAACGTGCTCCCGGATAATGGCCTGCGTCGGCCGGATCGGCATCGAGGTCGCGGCCGGCGCCGCATTCGGCATTGCCTGGCACTGGTTGCGCGGGCGCGCGACCGCTCGCACGACAGGCAGCGTGCTGTGGCAGGCGCTTGCATGGGGCGCGGGGATCGAGGTCGTGCAGGTGGTCCTGGTGTCGGGCGTGGCCCAGGGTGCATCCGTACTGGCACGGACGATCGGCATTGCGCTGGGCCTGTTCGTCGGCAGACTTGCTCCGCGAATGGTGGACTGGGTCAGGGAGTGGCCGCAACTGCGCGCCGCGGTTCGCTTCGCGTGGGTACCCTACCTCGCACTGCTGGTTGCGGTGACGGGACTCTCGGGCGCCACCTTTGTGTCGATGCAGCAGGCCTGGACGCGCCTCGCGGACGTGCAGATGATGCCGTTCTACTACCACTACTACGTCTCCGAGCAGTGGGCGCTCATCAGCGCGGCGATGCACGCGGCGTTGTACGCGCCGGTCGGCGTGTTGGCGGGGCTGGCCCGACTGGCGCCACCCGCCGGCGTGCCACGCACCGGCCGCGCCGCGGTGCTGGTCGCCGGCGGATTGGCGCTGCTGGTCGAGACGGGCAAGTTATTCGCCGGCCGCCGGCCCGACCCCACCGATCTCCTGCTCGCGATGGCCGGCAGCTACGTCGCGTTTCGCCTGGTCACGCACTTCATCGTCGATCGGGGCGCACCCCCGCCGGCTGCGACCGCTGGCCGGCTCGTTGTTCCTGCGTCCGGCCCGCATGTCGCGTTCGGGCCTCTGACGGTGGTGGGCGCGATCCTGCTGCTCGGCCTGACGCTGGCCCTGCTGCGCTATCCGCTCACCAGCACGTGGCTGACCGCCGCGCTGGCCCTCTACGGCATTGCGCTGCTGCGCTGGCCCAACGCGTGGCTGCTCGTGCTGCCGGCAGTGCTTCCGGTGCTCGATCTCGCGCCATGGACCGGCTGGCTGTTCCTGGACGAGTTCGACCTCTTCGCGATGCTGACCATTGCCGCGGTGTCGTTGGTTCCACCGCGTGCGGCACCATCGCGGCTTCCGGCAGGACTCAAAGCGCTGGTCGCGGTGGCGCTCGTGTTGGCACTGCTCGCGCTGGTCCGCGGCTTGCTGCCCCTGGAGGCGATCACGGCGGACGTGCTCTGGGGGCTCCAGCATTCAACGAATGCGCTGCGGCCGGCGCGTGCCGTGCTTTGGGCGCTGCTGCTGCTGGCGCTCGTTCGCCGGTGGAGCGATGGCCCCGAGTGCGATCTGTTGCAGTTCGCGCGCGGCATGACGATTGGATTGATCGGTGCGGGGTTGATCGTGGCGTGGGAGCGAACGACCTTCGCTGGATTCGCGAATTTCGACTGGAGCTATCGCGCGGTCGGCGCATTCTCTGCGGCGAGCACTGCAGGCGCCCAGCTTGAGAGCTTCATCGCGGCCGCCATGCCGTTTTCGGCTGTGCTCGTCGCCCGCCGATCCGGGTTCGGCTGGCGCATGGCCGGCATGGTTGCGATGGCACTCGGTGCTTATGCCGTCGCGGCGACGGTCTCCAGGGCCGCCGTGCTCGGCGTCCTGGTGAGCGTGGCGGTCTTTGCCGCCCTTAACTTCGCAGGCAGGCGCCCGGGTCCGGCTGCGCCGCGTTCCGGAGGACTCTTCGCCGCGGCCATGCTGCTGGCCGGAGTTGCACTCGCTGCCGCAGCCGCGATCGTCGTCTCCGGCCGCCTGGCGAGCCTGGGTGGAGATCTCGAGGCAAGACGCGAGCATTGGAAGCTCGCCGTGGAAATGTCGGGCACTGACGCGACCGACGCTCTGCTCGGGTTGGGCTTCGGCGCGTTTCCCGAGCGCTATTTCTGGAACGGACCCGCGGAAAGACGCCCGGCGCTGTACAGCTTCCGGCACGACAAGACGCACGTCTACGTCCGCGTCGCGCCAGGCACGGGTACGTTTCTCGATCAGATCGTCGAAGCTCCCGCCGGCACAGGCTACAGGGTGCGCGCGCGCATCCGCAGTGTCGCGCCAGGTGCGGAAGTGACGTTCGCGCTATGCGAAAAGTGGATCCTTTACTCGAGGCTTTGCGGCCGAGGCACACTGCGCACGTCGCGCGCCAATGAGTGGGAATTGCAGGAAGCAGCACTCATGTGGCCTGGCGATATGGCAGGGAGCCGCCTGTTCCGCCCGACCGTCAAGTTCTCCATTAGCGGCGGATCCGTGAAGACGCTGGTCGACATCACCGACCTCGCCCTCGTAGACGGCAGTGGACGCAACCTTCTGGCCAACGGTACGTTCGAACAGCGTGGCACGCGCTGGTTCCTCACGGCCGACGATCATTGGTCGTGGAACATCTTCAACATTTTCGTAGAGGTACTGTTCGAGCAAGGCTGGCTGGGCCTGTTCGCCTTTGTGACATGGCTCGCCTATGCGCTGACCCAGCTCACGGCCAGAGCGTGCCGCGGCGATATCCTCGCTGCCGCCAGCGCCGCAGCGCTGCTCGGCTTGCTCGTCCCCGCGTGCTTCGACAGCGTCATCGACGATCCGAGGATGCGGCTCCTGCTTTGGCTCCTGTTGACCGTGCCGTTGCTGCTACCTGCGCGGGCCGCACGCGCCGGCAACGGCCGCTGATCCCGCTGACCCGGCGGTGCGCCTGTACACCCCTGTGTCGATGCAACGGTGGCCCGCCGGCACCTGCGATATCATCTGCCGGGCACTCATCCGATGCAAGAATCGCGAGTATCGACACCGGCGTCGCGCCGTAGGTCGGACTCATGGGCCGCCGGGCACCTCGTGTTCGACCGGCCAGCGCAGGGCATCGAACGTCGACATCATATCCATGGTCAAAGTCTTTCTCACCGTCGATACCGAAGTGTGGCCCGATTCGCCGGGGTGGCCGCACACGCCGCTGTCTGCCGACCATAACGGTTCGCGTGCGCTCGAAGCGTACTTCCATGGAGGTTCGGGCGCGAACGCCAGCGGACTCCCCTACCAGCTTCGGATTCTCGCGGCGCACGGCCTCAAGGCGACCTATTTCGTCGACCCGCTGTTTTCGTATGCGTTCGGCATCGAGCCCCTGCGCGAAGTAATTGCGATGATTGCCGCACGCGGACAGGAGATTGGGCTGCACCTGCACCCGGAGTGGCTGACCGATCCGCGCTGCGTCGGGTTGCCGGCGTTCGCGGGTCCGCTGCTCCATGCCTACGAGCCGACCGCCCAGCGGGAACTCATTCGTGCCGGACTGGCCCGACTCGGCGATTCTGGGGCCGCGCGCGTCCTTGCGTTTCGCGCCGGAAGCTGGGGTGCGAGCCAGGCGACCATCTCGGCCCTTGCCGGAAGCGGGATCCGGTTCGACAGCAGTCTCAACGCACGATTTGCGGCGTCATTCCCCGACCTCGACCACACTGCGCGCCACGACCGCACGCAGCCCTACCGACTGGGCGACGTGTGGGAATTTCCGGTGACGAATTTCGTCGATCGTCCCCCTTCGGGGTGGCGGCCGCTTCACGTATGCGCGACAAGCATGGGTGAGATGCGGATGGTGCTCGAGCATGCCCGCGACAACGGCTGGTACGCAGTCGTGTTCGTGCTGCACAGCTTCGAGTTCGTCCGCGTGCATCGCCTTGCCGAGGGCAAGGCGGCCGCGCCGCAAAGACTGCTCGCCGACCGCTTCGAACGCCTGTGCGGATACCTCGCCGAGCATTCCGGCAGCTACGAGACATGTCACTTCCGCGACCTCGACGAATCCAGGATCCCCGCGACGCCCCCTCCGGCGCCGCCGGTGTCCTCGTACCCGCGAACGGCAGTTCGCCTGTTCCAGCAACTCGCGTCGCGCGTGTACTGAAGTCGTCGCGTGGACATTCCGCACGTGAGCGCAGCGCCGCCCCGTTGGGAGCCGACGACGTTCGTGCTGAGTTATCGCCTTGGAGAGTTTGAGTTGTGGAAGAAGAGTTTTCGCGCGCTTTCACTGCGTGCACACTACTTCGACCTCACCGATGACGTGTCGATGCCGCCGCCGCCGTTCGAACGCCTCGGGCGTGAAGCGGAGATGATCGTGACACGCTCGCATCCCTATCGAGAACCGCTGCCGCCACTGATCCTTGGTGATGGCGTGTTGCGCTATGTCCGGTCGCGCTACACGCGCTTTCACACCGATCTTGCCGGCACCTTCGATGACTACCTTGCGAAATTCAGCGCGAAATCGCGCAGCACGCTTCGCCGCAAGGTCCGCCGATTCACCGAACTCGGCGAGGGTTGCCGGATGCGCGAGTTCCGGACACCGGACGCCATGGAGGAGTTCCTGCGCCTCGCGCGCCAGGTTTCTGTATTGACGTATCAGGAGAAGCTGCTCGACGCGGGCATACCCGGCGACCCGGAGTACCTCCGCGTACTGGTCGACCTCGCGACCGCAGATTCGGTCCGCGCCTACATTCTGGAGATGAACGGGGCGCCGATCGCCTACCTGTGCTGCCCGGCGACGGACGGCATTCTCTTCTATGGCTACCTCGGCTACGACCCGAAGCACGCGGACCTCTCGCCGGGGACTGTGTTGCAATGCCTCGTCTTCGAGGCCCTGTACGGGGAGCGGAAATTCCGGGCCTTCGATTTCACCGAAGGACAAGGTGAACACAAGCGTTTCTTCGGTACTTCGCAGACGCAATGCGCCGACATTTGCTACTTCCCGGGGACACCGAATGCAAGGTTCTGGGTCGGTCTGCATATTGGGCTCGACCGCCTGTCGACAGGTATGGTGCGCCTGCTCGATCGAATCGGCCTCAAGTCCCGGGTCAAGAACTTCCTTCGGCGCATTTGAGGCGTCGCCGGCAGTATTGCGAGCGTCCGGCGGATGTCGGATCGGCGGCTTCCGATCACGCGATAACGGATCGCTTCCCGAGCGCGAACTTTAGGCTGCCCAGGTTCGGATGTTGGGTACAATTGCCGATTGGCGCGACGTCGGTGACGCCAAAGCCGCTTGCGGGTATCGCGCCACGACAATGCATTTCTTGCCACTATGCCCATTCCAATCCCGGCAGCCGCGATAGACAGGGGCGCGCAATGGTGACGCAAGCACTTGCTTGGCTGCGCCGGATCGGGTTCGATTATTCGTGCTTCATGATCTACTCGACGCCACTGACCGAAGCGGCGCCTGGGACGCGGGCGAAGTTGCCGCCAAACTACCGGATTGCCGAACTCGCGACGGTGGATCTCGATCGATCGCCGCATCCGGAAATGCGCGACTGCCTGAGCTATATCGGCACCGATGCGCTGATCTACGGTGTCTTTTCGAGCGAGGGCGTCCTGGTGTGCGCACAATGCATCTGGTTCGGCGACCGCTACCGCAAGGTTCGCTTCTGGCCGCTGGCGGCCGGCGAAGCCGTATCGATGCACATGATTTCGGTAGCGGCGGAACGTCGCAAGGGGCTTGCGACATGCCTGAAACAGGAAAGCGCCGAACGCATGCGCAAGCGTGGGTTCACGCGCCTGTACAGCAGGATCTGGTGGACCAATCACGCGTCGCGGCGGGTAAGCGAACGGGCCGGCTGGAACCATGTGGGAACCGTGCTCGAGGTCAAATTGCCGGGCAGACGGCAGCCGCTGCACTTCGTTCGACGGCAACACACCGCACCGGCTTTTGTCGAAACGATGACCGCGACGACAGGGTCCGGATCGCCTCGTTGATCTGATGCCCGCGGATCCGAGTCTTGCCGATCGAGGCTCGCATGACTAAACACTCTGTCCGCGGACGCGTTCGATGAATGCGCTGGGCAAGGTCACGAACTTCCATTCGGAGCTCCGGCAGGCATGCGCCTTCTATCGCGTGCCCTACGCGGTTGCGCTAGCCCGCTCGTTGCGCCTGTATGCGGTCGCCAAGTTCTCGCGCAAGGAAATCCTCGGCTACGGTTTGTTCGTGCCCTCGATCACGAAGACGATGCCGGTTCTGATCAGCAAGGAGCGCTCGCTGGGCCGGCTTGGACGGCGCAATCCGCCGGACCTCCAGCCTCGGACCGAGAACAAGGACGAGTTCTACGCCACCTGCCGCGAACGGGGGTTGCCGGTTCCCGCAACCTACGGATGGACCCGTGAACGACGGCAATTCGATGCCGACGGAAATCCTATTGACGGAATGCGCGAGTGGGGCAGCTATCTTGCCGCCCGTTTGCCGGAGGATTTCATCGTCAAGGACCGGGCCGGCGCGTACGGGTCGGGATTCGACGCGTTTCATCGCGCCGGCAGCGCATTCCAATCGGCGGCCAGCGGTGAGGTGCACGACATTGACGGCCTGCTCGCCACCCTGTCCCGGTCCGGAGGTGATGAGGGTGTCGTCATTCAGGAGCGACTGTTCGACGCCGCGCCGCTGTCCGTGCTGTGCGGACGGCGGGGGCTGCAGACAATGCGCATCAACACGCTGCTGCACCCGGAGGGCCGCGTATCGATCCTTTTCTACATGATCAAGATACTGGCGGGGAACACCTTGTCCGACAATTTCTCCATGGGGACGACCGGCAACCTGATCGCGTTCGGCGACAGCGACTGCGTACTCCGGGGAGCCGTTACGCGCCACCAATGCGGTTCTGGAATGACGGTCGTAAAGGTCCATCCCGGGACCGGGGTCTCGCTGGACGGATTCAAGCTACCGTGGGCATCCGAGGCAATCGAAATGGTCAAGACCGCCCAGCGGTGCTTTCCGATGCTGCCGACCCTGGGCTGGGACGTCGCGCTCACCGATGAGGGTCCGCGCATCATCGAAGCGAACGCGCGCTGGGATCCTCCGCTCTATGCCCCGTTCCTCATGTCCGATGCCGACTGGCGCGCGATCTTCGGGCCAGGGTGATTTGTCCGACGCATGTCGCCGGCCCGCAACGATCAATCCGCCGAGGATCGAATGCGATCTTGCTGACCTGGCTTTGACGGGCGATGCTCGTCGGTCAGCGCGCAACGCCTACAGATCGAGGTCGGGTCGAAGCTCAACTTTCGCAAGTTTCAACTCGGCATCCCGGAATCGGCGGCGGAGCCGTCGCAGCTTCCCGCGGAACATTGCCTGATCCAGATAGCGCAACGCGTTGGCCCAGTCCTGACGGCGAAGGCCCTTCCTGAGTTCCCGTTCGATCTCGGCGTCGCCTTTCTCGTGCGCGGCCATCAGCATGCTCACGACGTATTCGACTTCGGAGTGCGCGGCCATCCCTGCGATTCGTCGCACGTCGCCAAAGGGGGGAAAGGGCCCACTGCCGCCACAAAGCCGCAGCGCGGTCATCGTACGCACGCACTTTCCGCAGGCACCACAATTCTCGTTGGGCGATTCCCAACACACGCGGAGGTTGTCAAGGAACTCCGGGCGCGCTGCAACCGCCCATGTCTTTTCGATGCGCGATACCGAAACATCGTCGTGAACGATCTCGGTCGCTCCGTTGGAGAAGCGATGATCCAGGACCGGGTGTGACCCATCCGGAAGTGCGTTGGCGGCGGAATGGCTCGAAGCAATGTAGCCGCGCCGCAGTCCGAGCAGCAAGGCGATTGCCGCCAGGGTCGCCCCGAACACCAGCATGCGGCTCACCCCGTGATCGGCAACGAAGCGGCTGTGGTTGGTTTCGGTCGCAACGAGTTCCTTGCCCAGAAGTCGGGCGAAGCGACCGTTGCGCGCCAGGTTCTCTGTCGCCTCGGACTCGGTCATCGAGTGGTCGAAGCCAAACGCAATGATCAGCGTATCCACTTCAGCACGGTGCGCAATCAGGCTGTAGGACGAGTCCACACCACCGGCGTAGAACAGCCCCACGCCGCCATTGACTGCGGGAACGGGCTCGTAGAAGTCGGCTTCCAGCGAAACTTGCTTCAGCCGAGCATTCCAACTCATCCAGATACGCTGGATCCCGTCGAGGTTTGCCGCCAGCACGGACGAAACCGGAACGTTGGTCGGAAGACGCACCGAAGTCCCGGCAAGCATGGCCGGCACCAGGACCGAAACAACGAGCGCGTCACCGATCGCCGGTCGGGAAAGGCGCGACGCCGGAAGTCGGTAGTACAGCGGACGCCCTCCGCACGTCGCACGGACTTCAACCCGGTCGCAATCGATCGGCTCGATGCGCACATCTTCGACGCGCATATGTTCTCCAGCGAAGTGACAAGGACTGCGGTGGGCTTGCCCGTGGAATCAGCGACTGCCAGCGAACCTCACCTCGATGGAACCTTGAATAGCGTCGTGACCGGTTGGTTCAATGGGCTTGGCAGCAATCCACCACCGATGTTACCTTCGACTGCCACCGGGCCATCACGTGTCACGCCGATATCCCAGGTGATCAGGGTTTGCGGACGAAAGATCGTGGCCAGGCGGCGCGCCAACTCCACCGCTGCGGTCCAGTCCGGAATCCGAAAGCCGACAACGTCTCGGCCCGACGCGGGATGCCGCAACGCCTGCTCCAGTCGGTCGCTCCCCGCGGGCCTTGCAAACGCCTCTAGAATGCGTCCAGTTTCCGCTTCCACGCTGCACCACAGGTTCCCGCCGGCGCCCTGGTCGAAATTGTCGACGAACGTATTGCCGCCAACCACCCTGAATGCCGACCCCAGCAGTTCGATATTCCCGGCCAGGTCGCTGCGGGTGAAGAGTCGGCACGTGCAAAGCGTCGTGGAGCCGGTGAGTCCGACCACTTCAGGATGGGCGATGAGCCGTTCCTGAATGATCGTCTTATGGCTGCCGTGCGGCAGTTTCAGCGAGTGATGCGAATACCCGGAAGTGAAAAGATTCAGATCGCGTCCACGACAAAGCAGGTCGTAGAGTTCGTCGTCCGTACGACGATGGCCCTCGTTGTCCACGAACTCGTTCGCTTCTCGGCTAAACGCATGGACGCCCTTTCCCAGGAGGCCGAGCGCCGGCTTGACGACGAACTCCTGCGGAAGCGATTGCAGAAATGCGCACCACTCGGATCTGGAACGCAAGAATCGGCCGTCCGGGATCCACCCCGCCGGTAGATCGAATATCGCGAGCAGTCTTGGCACCGGAATGCTGGCCGCCATGCAAAGCGAATAGAACACCGACTTGTCCGCTGTCACGCAGAGGTACGCGTCAAGGACGTTCGCGTCGTCGAAGGCGAGCATCTCCTCCTTCGACATGTAGTAATCCAATGCCTCGTCCGGGATTCTCGGATTCAGCAGGTCATTGAATTGGATCTCATAGGGCGAAAACCGGCGAGCGCGGTACAGGTGAAGGAACCGCCTGAACACGGACGAATGTCGCAATCCGAAGCGCGCTGACGCTTCCCTGATCGCGTTGATGGCGTAGATCGCATTGTTCAGCTTGCTGGCGGCTGTCATCATTCCACCGATTAGAAGCGAAAGCGAGGCGTCGTTTCCGCATGCGGGACTAGACTGCTTTACGACTCTTCGGGCACAAAAAAGAAACGGGTCCGAGCGTAGGCTCGGACCCGTTCTACTGCATTTGCTCCAGGAAGTCGGCCGCGAATTACCCGAACCGATCTAGCCGATGGTCTTGCGCCGGATGAAGCCTGCCGCAAGCAACGCCAAGCCGACCAGTGCCAAGCTGCCTGGCTCGGGAATGTCCCGAGTGACGGCCGTGACCTGCGCACAGATATCCGCCGAGTTCGTCTTATTTTCGATCGTCAGGAACGAACTGGAGGTCGAAGCACAACCATCGTTAGAAAATCCCAGAATAGTCAGCGTGTATTGAACGCTGCCAATGGTAAATACCGTCTGATCGTCGACGGGTGAAACCGTAACGCGATCCGCACAGCCGTTGATGTTGACGCCCGCCCCTTGCGCGCCGCCATACGGGCAGCTACCCGTAAATGGTCCACCGGGGACGCCGCCGTTGGGCGTTTCGTCGTGCGTGAAGTCAAAGACGAACGCGAAGTTACCCAGAGGGACATCGGGACCGCCCTGATTGACCGCAATATCGGTGAAAACCGCCAATTGAATCGACTGCAGCGTCGGCGGAGTGATCGGGAAATTCTCGTGCGTGAACGTACCGAGAATCCCGATGCCGGAACTCCCGGGCGGAATCACCGTCAGCGTGAGGCCCGCGTTCGCGGCATCGAAAACATAGGCACTTTGCATCGTATTGGGAGCGAAGGGCGTGCCCCACTGCACTTTGGCAGGGTCGCTTGGCTGACCAGGGCTCAAAGTGACGAGATTGGCCCCTTGATCCGTAATGGCATTCGACCACTGCCCCAAAACGTTGGTCAACTTGACGTCGTCCGCGAATGCCGGGGCGCTGATCAAGGCGAGGGCCACGGCGGCGATTGAGGTGCGTAGCTTCATGGTCGTTTCCTTTGCAGAATGGACTTTCCGCAACGTTAAAAGCAAGTCACGGGCCATCAAAAAAAATTGTTATAAATCAATGTGTTAAGTTGACCGACTTCGGGGCACTGTAAAATTTCTCGACAATGCGCCCGGCTTGAATCGGCCTGCGGAACGGCGCCGGGCCGCGACGGATCCGCGCCTCTCGTCGCTCCAAACTCCGCGCCCGGCAGATGCGCAATATGCTTGTCATCGCGCAACGGCATATTCCCGCTATGCCGTGCGCATTGCTCGGTGGCGGTACGTCTTCCAGGTGCCTTAGCATCGTCGGATTGCAGGATGCAAAGACGTTGTCATAGAATTGGCGGTGTCCGGTCCGTGCGCACTGAATCTGGTCCTGTGCATGTTGTAAGCAACAAAACGCGCACGACAACCTTCGTTTCGCTATGGAAAACCGTATCGCAAGTATGAATTCCCTTACTATCGCGCTTGTGGCTAAAGAGGAGGATTCAGGAGTATTCTGAACGGTCGGAATAGATTTCGTGCTTTCGGAACATCTCGCGGCTTGTTGACGCAACCGCCACTTCGAACTGGCATCAGCAGAAGGAGAACGCGGTGTCGACATGGTCCTGGCAGCGCAAGCATCGTCGGCCCCGCATGTGTCAGCCAGCGCCGATGCATGCCATTCGCTTCCAACCGCCGGGTTCCGATGTTTAATTTCCAATCTCTTGGAAGCGTTTCCGGTGCCACGGTCTTGCAGCAGCTGGCCGAGGCGTTCCTGGTGGTCGTTGCCGTCCTTTTTGCGTTCCAGCTGCGCGGATTTCCGGTCGTTCCGCATCTCAGCACGATCGCGCCCGCGCTCCTGTTCGCGGTCCTGATGGTGTTGCTCCAAGGCGCCTTCGGCCTCTACCGCCGCGACCACAGACTCGGCATCGGCACCTATGCAGTGCGCCTGTTCCTTTGCATGTTGATCGGCGCGCCGATCGCCTACCTGATGGCAAATTTTCTTCCAGGGGGCGGGCGTTTCCGGGATTCGGTCAGCGATTCGGTCATGCTCGCCTTCGCCGGGCTGGTGCTGATTCGGTCGCTCGTAATCTGGCCTGTGCTCAAGCTGGTGCTTCCGCACCGCGTGCTTGTGCTGGGCACCGGGCCGGAGGCGAAGCTCGTCCAGGCTGCGATGGCGGCCGCCGATCCCCCGGGAGTAGCGCTCGTAGGCTTCTACGCGCTCGACAACGTGCATGAGCGCGCCGTCTCGCCGGCCCAAATCGTAGGCGGTGGCGGCCGGCTAAATGTGACGGCCCGCCAATTGGAAATCGACGAGATCATCGTCGCCGTCCGCCAGCAGCGCGGCGGCGTGCTGCCGCTGTCGGCGCTGCTCGAATGTCGACTATCCGGCGTGCGAATCACGGACCTTCCGCGGTTCTTTGAGCGAGTGCATGGCCTGATACCGATCGACGCGCTGAAGGCGAGTTGGCTCATCTACGGCAGCGGCTTCCGGCAGAGTTGGTTGCGCACGACGATCAAGCGCGTGTTCGACATCACGGCGGTCGGCACCCTGCTCGCTTGCAGCCTGCCGATCATGGTGATCACTGCGATGATCATCGCCTTTGAATCCGGTTTCCCCCTCATTTATCGACAGGAACGGGTCGGCTTGCGCGGGAAGACGTTCAGCATGCTCAAGTTCCGCAGCATGCGACAGGACGCGGAGAAGGATGGGAAGGCGAGGTGGGCGGCTGCGAACGACGCCCGAGTGACCCGATTTGGTCGCTTCCTCCGCCGGAGCCGGATCGACGAGTTGCCGCAGCTCTTCAATGTGCTGCGCGGCGAGATGAGCCTGGTCGGACCAAGACCCGAACGGCCGGTGTTCGTGGCGTCGCTGACAGAGCAGATCCCGTTCTATGCGGTCCGTCAGAGCGTCAAGCCGGGTATCACCGGGTGGGCACAGGTGAGGTACTCTTACGGCGCCGACGTCGAGCAGTCGGCGAGGAAGCTCGAATACGACCTCTACTACGTCAAGAACCACACGCTGTTCCTCGACCTGCTCATCATGCTCGAGACTGTTCGCGTCGTGCTTCTCGGGCAAGGCGCACGATAGCGCGGCACGCGCAACGCGCAACGGGCGCCAGACCGTCGGCATCGTGTCGGCGTACTTGCCCTTCCGGTCCGTCTTCTTGAATAGTTCCGGTCAGTCCGGACCGGGGAAATCTCCACCAGTGCCGAGTCCGGGCGGTACGAGTGCCCGGATGAATTGCGGGACCCTCGCTACGCCAGGCAA